>Ga0318563_10001459_pt1 | contig 10075 bp, 6 predicted proteins | sample GRESIP066b5f19_FD_203689 | JGI IMG/M metagenome (GOLD analysis project Ga0318563, IMG submission 203689) | Tropical soil microbial communities from Luquillo Experimental Forest, Puerto Rico - GRE.SIPMG.066b5f19 | ecosystem: Environmental > Terrestrial > Soil > Tropical forest > Bulk soil... | reverse complement strand
CTCGCGACCGCCGTGTAGAAGATCGTGTTGAAGAGCGCAAGCCGCGTGACCTGGTCCCCCCAAAGAAACTCGAAATTCTCGAGACCGATCCATTCGCCGGGGCGGCCGATCTTGGTGTCGGTGAAGCCGAGGTAGGTTCCAAGGCCCAGCGGATAGGTAAGGAAGATCAGAAGCAGCGCCGCAGCAGGCGCGAGGAACACGAACCCGAGCACGTTGCGACTCTCGAGATGCCGGCCGAGCGCGGAAGCGAATTTCGGCATTTACGTTCGAGCAACGGACTGGCCGGCGCGTCGGCGGCGTGAAGTGCCGAGCGCCGTGAAAGCGCAGACGCGCGCCGCGATGGCCATCGGAGCGTTTGGCCGCCGGCTCCGTCCGCAGGGGCGCGGCGCCGGCGGATTCGCCACGTTCAGACCTTGTAGTAGCGCTCGGCGCGCTTTTGCGCGCGCTCGGCTGCTTCCTTCGGCGTCTTCGAACCGGACGCCGCTTCGGCAACCATGTTTACGACGATGAAATCGGCGAGCGCGCCTGCCGACGCGTAGCCCATCTTCCCCGAGTAGCCCGACGGCAGCATGTTCTTCATCGAGTCGCGGTATGGCGTGTGCTTCGGGTCGACGGTCCAGATCGGGTTCTTCTCGTAGTAGCGCAGCGCCGGCGTCACATAGCCGATGGCCGCCTGCACCCATGGGTCCATCTGCTCCGCCTCCATCATGAAGCGCAGGAATTCCTTCGCTGCCTTCGGATACTTCGAATACTTGAAGATCATCTGGTTGAAGAACAGCTGGAACTCGGTCGGCTTGCCCACGGGTCCGACCGGCATGCTCGCGTGATTCATGTCCTCAGCGATCTCTTTAAGCTTCGGGTCGGTCGAGTTCTTCGCCGCGTAATAGATCGAAATGCCGTTGTTGGTGAGGAACAGCTGCCCGTCGAGGAACGCCTTGTTGTTGCTCGGATCGAGCCACGACAGCGTTCCGGGGACGAACGTCGGGTAGAGCTCCTTCACGTACTCAAGCGCCTTCAGCGTTTCGGGACTGTCGATCACGACCTTGTTGTTCTGATCGACGAGCTTGCCGCCGTGCGCCCACACGATCCACTGGCACCAGGTGTTCGCGTCGCCCGTCGCATTGCCGAGCGCGAAGCCGGCTGGGGTACCTTTCTCCTTCAGCGCCTTGCAGAGCTTCAGGAAGCCATCCGTGTCCTTCGGGAACGTCTCGAAGCCCGCCGCCTTCATCGCGCTGATCCGGTAGTTCATCGCCACGCCGGCGACGCCGAGCGGAACGCCGATCCATTTCTTGCCATCGGGCCTGAGATACGGCTCGCATACGGGGTAGAAGCCGCCATACTTGCTGCCGAGGTAGGTGCAGACGTCCGTGACGTCGACGAGCTTTTCCGGATACAGATTGGCGTCGTCGTTCGTCGACAAGATGACGTCGGGGCCCGCGCCGGTGTTTGCTGCCACTGCTGCTTTCGGCCGCACGTCTTCCCAGCCTTCGTTGTCGACGCGCACTTCGATGCCGTACTTGTCCTGGAATGCCTTGACGTTGACCATGTAGCGGTCGATGTCGCCCTGAACGAAGCGACTCCAGCGCAGCACGCGAAGCTTCGCGCCCTTCTCCGGCGTGTTGCTCCATTGCGCGTTCGCATCCTTGACCCAGATCATCGGCGCCACAGCCGATGCGGCAACGGCGGTCGAGGTTTTCAGGAATTCACGGCGTTTCCATTTGCTCATTGCGTCCTCCTAATGGTCGTGGTGGTCTTATCGAGTCTCGCAGGGGCTCGAATTTCAGGCGACGAGGCAGCGACCGCTCGCCGCGTCGAACAGGTGCGCCCGCCGCAGGTCGGGCGCGAGATTGATCCTGTCGCCGGCGCGACAGTCGGTGCGGTCGTCGATCGTCGCAGTAACCTCCTGTCCCCTGAAGCGACAATAGAGCTGCGTGTCGGCACCGGTCGGCTCGACGACGATGACGTCGACCGGCAGGCCACTCGCGCCCAGCGTGCAGTGCTCGGGACGCAAGCCGTAGAGCACGGCCTGACCGTTTTCCGCACGGGCGCCGTTCGGCGCGGGCAATGCGACGCCGTCAGCGAATTCGATGCGCAACTCCCTATCGACGGCGCGCGCGATGCCGGGGATCATGTTCATCGCCGGCGATCCGATGAACCCGGCGACGAACGTATTCGTCGGGTGGTCGTAGAGGTCGAGCGGACCGCCGATCTGCTCGACAACCCCCTCGCGCATCACGACGATCTTGTCTGCCATCGTCATCGCCTCGATCTGGTCGTGCGTCACGTAGATCGACGTCGTCTTGAGGCGTTGGTGGAGCTCCTTGATTTCGGTGCGCATCTGCACGCGCAGCTTCGCGTCGAGGTTCGACAGCGGCTCGTCGAAGAGAAACACCTGAGGGTCGCGGACGATTGCGCGGCCCATCGCGACGCGCTGGCGCTGGCCGCCCGAGAGCTGGCGAGGATAGCGGTCGAGATACGCGGCGAGCCCGAGGATGTCGGCCGCTTTCTGCACGCGCTCCGCGATGTCCTGTTTCGTACGCTTCGCGAGCATCAGCGCGAACGACATGTTGTCGCGCACCGTCATGTGCGGGTAGAGCGCGTAGTTCTGGAACACCATCGCAATGTCGCGCTCCTTCGGCGGCACGCGATTGACGACCTTCCCGCCGATCGCGATCTCTCCGTTGCCGATTTGCTCGAGGCCGGCGATCATTCGTAGCAGCGTGGACTTGCCGCAGCCCGACGGCCCCACGAGAACGCAGAACTCGCCGTCGGCGATGTCGACGTCGACGCCGCGGATCACGTGGGTCGACCCGAAGTGCTTGTGGACCGACCGGATCGCAACTGCTGCCATACGGTGCCCGCCGTCGCCGGAGAGATTGTTACGGCCTTCGCGTGCCGGGCGTGACGACATACGTCGGCCGCCCGGTCGCGAACCAGCTGATGACATTCTGCGCCGCCTTTCGTCGCAGCTCCCTTTCGGACTCGACCGAGTAGAACGCGGCGTGCGGCGTCAGGATAACGCGCGGATGGCCGAGGAGTCTCGATCCAGCACGTACAGGCTCGGTCGGAAGCACGTCGAGAGCCAATCCCGCGAGGCAACCGGAGTCGAGCGCGGCAAGCGCGGCGTCGACTTCGACCACTGAACCGCGCGCGGTGTTCACGAGATACATACCCGGCTTGGCCTTGCCCAGAACGTCGGCACCGACCATCCCACGGGTCTCGGCATTCAGAGGTACATGCAGCGAGACGACGTCGCAGTCGGCGAACAGGCCACCGAGGTCGCGGCGCGCGACATAGGCGGGGAAATCGCCGTCGATCAGATACGGGTCGTACGCGAGAACCCGCGCGAAGACGTTACGGCTGACGTACGACATCCGTTTACCGATGCGACCGAGACCGACTAGCCCCAGCGTCATGTCGCCGACCCGCCGCAGCGGACCGGACGACATGAAGTGCCACCGCCCGGCGTGGATGTCTCGGTGATAGGCGACCACGTTGCGAACGAGCGCCAGTGCGAGGGCGAGCGCATGGGTCGCGACCTCGCCGACGCCGTAATCCGGAGAATTCGCGACCCACACGCCATGGCGGGCGCAGGCGTCGGTGTCGACGGTATCGAAGCCGGCGCCGATCCGGCTCACGATGCCGAGCTTCGGCAGCGACGAGACCACGCGTTCGGTGATCGGCGCGTATTGCAGCAGGATCGCCACGCAGTCGCGCGCCGCGGCAATGACGTCGTCCTCCGCCTTGCACCGCGCGCTTGTGAGTTCGAGTCCGGCATCGGCGAAGAGCTTGCGCTCGAGCTCCAAATCGGGAAAGTCATTGTCGGCGAACAACACCTTCGGCATGAGAGTCCTTCCGGAAGCGGTCGGCCGTTGCGGGCGGAGGCCTCGGCGACGCGCAAAAATACGTGGCCCCCGGGTCATTGGTCAAGTGGCCTGACCGATCGGCCTCCCCGCAGCGAGGCGCAGACTATAATCCCCGCTCTACCCTGCCCGTTCTCCGATGACGACCCGCTTTCTGCAGACGACCATCGCCGGCAGCCTGCCCAAGCCTCCGTGGCTCGCCACCCCGAACGCGCTGTGGGCCCCGTGGCTGCTCGAGGGCGAGGCGCTTGCCGAAGGCATGCGCGACGCGGTCCGGCTCGTGCTGCGCGACCAGGAACAGGCCGGGATCGACATCGTGAGCGATGGCGAGCAGACGCGGCGCCATTTCGTCACGACGTTGATCGAGGCGCTGGAGGGTGTCGATTTCGCGCACAAGCGGACGGTGCGGATCCGCGACCGCTATGACGCCGACGTCCCGGTCGTGGTCGGTCCCGTTGCGCGCCGCGGCCCGGTGTTCGTCGACGCCGCGGGGTTCCTGAGTAGCGCCACCGACCGCAAGGTCAAATTCACACTGCCGGGACCGATGACGATGGTCGATACGCTCTACGACGCGCACTACGGGAGCCGCGAGAAGCTCGCGTGGGCATTCGCCGAGATCCTGAACGAGGAGGCGCGCGCGATCGAGGCCGTCGGTATCGACGTGATCCAGTTCGACGAGCCCGCCTTCAACGTCTACTTCGACGAGGTCCGCGACTGGGGCGTGAAGACACTGGAGCGCGCCGCGCAGGGCCTCGGGTGCACGACCGCCGTCCACATCTGCTACGGCTACGGCATCAAGGCGAACATCGAATGGAAAAAGACGCTCGGCGCCGAGTGGCGGCAATACGAGCAGACCTTCCCGCTGCTCGCGCAATCCGCCATTCGACAGGTCTCCCTCGAATGCGCTAACTCGCACGTCCCGATCGATCTCATCGGTTTGCTCGCCGGTAAGGACGTCCTCGTGGGGGCGATCGACGTCGCCACCGAGCACGTCGAGACTCCGGAGGAAGTCGCTCGGACGATTCGATCGGCGCTGCGTTTCGTCCCGCCCGACCGCCTCTATCCATGCACCAACTGCGGTATGGTGCCGCTCTCCCGGGAGGTCGCCCGAGGCAAGCTGCGTGCTCTCGGAGCGGGTGCAGCGCTCGTCCGGGCCGAATTCGCCACGGCGGGATAGGCGCAGGGCTGCCGCCCCGGGGGGCGTCTGGTCTGGCCACTTGGCCAGCAAGGGGTTTTTTGCCCGGTTCCGAATACCACTGGCGCCGGCGGGGTTAGTTGTGTATCCTGCCCAACGTGTTTTAGTTTCAAGGCAGTAAGTACGCCCTGTGCGACCGCTTTGCAGTCGTTCCGCCGTCGTTCTTTCCTTGAGATCGAAACATGGCCGGGAGCATCCCGATTTCAATTTTGTTGTGAGGAATTACTGAAATGGCAACTGGAACTGTGAAGTGGTTCAACGACGCCAAGGGCTTTGGCTTCATTACGCCCGATGGCGGCGGCGAGGATCTGTTCGCACACTTCTCCGCAATCAACATGCCGGGCTTCAAGACGCTCAAGGAGGGCCAGAAGGTCTCGTTCGAAGTGACCACCGGTCCGAAGGGCAAGCAGGCGAGCAACATCCAAACCGTCTGATCTCCCGCTCACGGAAGGCAGACTCAGAATAAAGCCGGGCGTCCTCGCCCGGCTTTTTCTTTGTTGTCGTGTGTGCGGTCAGGGAAAGCGTGCGCGTTTCCTTCGCGAGCGCGCGGCGCGTCATGGAAAGAGCGCCCGAGTTTCCCGGGGCGCGCAGGCCTCATCACAAGCACACAGGAAAATCCGGAGGCTCCTTCGACCTAGAACCGAGCACGGCTAGGGATACGCGCTGTCGAGGCATGCGCGCATCCGTGCCGCGGTCGTCGCGATGTTGCTGGTGATCGATGTGAAGTGATCGCCGGGAATCGCATGCAGTTCGACCTCTTTGCCGATTCCGGACCAACCGAGCGAGGGTCGCAGATCCTTCACGGCCTCCGAGCGCAGCACCGCGAGCCGACCGGGGTACGGCGCGGGATCGTAGGCGGCAATCGCTCGCCGGTAACGGTTGAACAACGTGTCGTCCGGCGCCGGAACGGGAATCGCTGGGGCAACAGGCTCGCTTTTGCGCGGTGGCGGCGCATTGCCCAGCGTCAGGCTGAGGCCGACGGGCTTTGTCCGCCACGGTACGGCGGCATCGATGATGACGACGAGCGGAACTTCCTCGTCCTGGGCCAAAAGCTGCCTCGCCATCTCGACGGCGACAAGTGCGCCGTTGCAATGACCCGCGAGGAAATACGGACCGTGCGGCCGAGCTTCGCGGAGCGCGGCAACACGCTCGAGCGCCATCGCCTCGATCGAGTCGGGAACCGGCGAGCCGTCGAGGCCGTGCGGATGAATCACGTAGAACGGCTGATCGGGACCGAGCGATCGGGCGAGCCCGTGGCTGTAGAACCCTCCACCGCTGAAGTCGCCGTGCAGGAAGAATAGCGGCGGCCGCGCGCTGCCCTGCATCAGCGGCACAGCCGTCGAGCCCGACGGGCGCGCAGCGCTGCGAAGCGCTTCCGCAAGCCGCTCGATCGTCGGCTCGGCAAAGACCGCAGCGAGCGGAACGCTCGTGCCGCAGGTCTTTTCGACGGCCGCCAGCATCCGGACCGCGAGCAGCGAATGCCCGCCGATCTCGAAGAAGTTGTCGCGCACCCCGACGTTCGCGACGCCGAGCAGGTCCCTCCAGATAGACGCGATCGCGAACTGCAGCGGATCGGTCGGCGGCACGTGAAAACCCTTGCGCTGTTCGATCAGATCGACGGGGTCGGGCAGCGCCTTGCGGTCGACCTTCCCGTTCGGCGTGACCGGAAGCGCGGGGAGCAGCACGATGCCTGCCGGAACCATGTATTCGGGAAGGGAGCGGCGTAGATCGCGCCAGAGGTCGGCCGGAACCGGCTGCGAATCTTGCGCCGGGACCACGTAGGCGGTGAGCCGCCGCGAATCCGAAGTGTCGCCGTGCATCACGACGACCGCTTCGCGCACGCTTGGAAGGCGTGCGAGCGCGGCCTCCACCTCTCCGGGCTCGATCCGATGGCCGCGGATTTTTACCTGCCGATCGACGCGACCGGCGAACTCGATCGACCCATCGTCGCGATACCGGGCGCGGTCTCCTGTCCGATAAAGCCGCGCTCCGGATGTCGGATCGAACGGGTGCGCGACGAATCGCTCGGCGGTGAGGTCGGGACGACCTAGATACCCGTGAGCCAGTCCCGGGCCCCCGATGTGAATTTCGCCGGGTACGCCCGGCGCCACGGGCTCGCCGTGCGCGTCGAGCAAATAGACCTCGGTGTTCGCAATCGGCCGCCCGATCGGTATCGTCGCAGCGCGCGGGTCGACGTCACGTATCTCGTGCCACGTCGCGTACGTCGTCGTCTCCGTCGGGCCGTAGACATGGAGCAGCCGCGCCGGGCGGCCTTCGCGCAGCGCGGCGTCAACCCATCGCGGCTCGACGGCTTCACCGCCGAAAAGCACCTGCCGGCGCGAGAGGGCTGAAGGCGCGTCGCGTGCAAGCTGGTTGAAGAGCGCCGTCGTGACGAACATCGTCGTCACGCCGTGGCGGTCGAGCGCTTCCGCGAAGCCGCCGAGCGAAAGCACCGCGTCGCGGGAGATCACCGCGATTCGCGCGCCGTTGAGCAGCGCTCCCCAGATTTCGAACGTCGCCGCGTCGAACGCGGGGTTCGACAGGTGTGCAATGGTGTCCGCAGTGGAAAGTCGGACGTAATCGGTGACACACGTGAGACGAACGACGGCCCGATGCGGGATCGCGACGCCCTTGGGCACGCCCGTCGATCCGGACGTGTACATCACGTACGCGACGTCCGTGGCCGATGATCGCGGCAGCGCAGCGGACGCGTCGTCGCCGCCGTCGGCGTCGTCGGGATCGAGTTCGACGACGGGACGCCGGGAACCCGCCATCGCCGTTGCGAGCGCGCTCGCGGCGTCTCGCGTCGTGACAACAGCGGCGGCGTTCGCGTCCTTCAGCATCGCCGACAGTCGTTCCGGCGGATGCATGGCGTCGAGAGGAACGTAGGCGCATCCCGCGTAGAGCACGCCGAGAAAGGCGACGATTTCCTCCTGCGAGCGCTCGATGCAAACGCCGACCATCGCGCCCGACGCGACGCCAAGCTCGCGAAGCCGCCGTGCGAGCTGCCTTGCGCGGCGGCCCAGCGCCTCATAAGTCAGGCTTAGCGCTCCGTCGATGACGGCGACCGCATGCGGCGCGCGAGCGAGCTGCGCATCGAAGAGCGCAGTGATCGACGAATCGCGCGGGAAATCCGTTGCCGTCCGATTCCAGCCGACGACGATGTTCCGGCGCTCGGCTTCGGTGATGAACCGCAAGCTGGAGATCGGCCGATCGGCGTCGCGAACGATCTCCTCGAGCAGCGTGCGGAACTGCGCGCCGATGCGCCCGACCGTCGCCGCGTCGAAGAGCTCGGTGCTGTACTCGAGCTCGCCCGCGAGGCCTCCATCGTCGAGATAGAGAAGGAGACTCAGCTCCGCCTTCGCCGTCGTGTTGCGAATCCGTATCGGCCGGCATTCGAGTCCGGCGAGCGCGAGCATCGGCGACTCGTGCTCCTGCAGCGTGAACATTGCCTGGAACAACGGGGCCCGCCCCGGCTCGCGCTCGGGGGCGGCGGCTTCGACGACGCGGTCGATCGACAACTCGCGATGTCGGTACGCTTCACGCGCGCTCGCTGCGGTGCGGGCGAGAAGTTCGCGGAACGTCGGATCACCGCTCAAATCGCCTCGATGCACGACCGTGTTGACGAGAAAGCCAATCACGTCCCTGAACTCGGGACTACCCTGCGCGGACACAGGCGAGCCGACCAGGATGTCGTCCTGATCGGCGTAGCGTCCGAGTAGCACCTGGAACGCGGCGAGCAGCGTCATGTGCAACGTGACGTTCGCGCTCTCGGCGACTGCACGAAGCGCGGCCACGTGCTTCGCGTCGACCTTGAACGATGCGCACGCGCCGTCGGTATGGCGGACCGCGGGCCGAGGCCGGTCGGAGGGGAATGCGAGGGCGGCAGGCGCGCCGGAGAGTCTCTTGCGCCAGTATGCAGTGAGCGCTTCGAGGCGTTCCGGCGTCAGGTGCGCACGCTGCCACGCGACGTAATCAGCGTACTGTATCGGTACAGGCGGGAGATCGGGCGCCTTGCCCGCGCGCAACGCGTCGTACGCGGCGCCCACCTCCCGCGCCGTGATCTTGCCCGAATCGCCGCCGCACACCATGTGGTGGCGGACGAGCGCAAGCACGTGGTCGGTCTCGCCAAGCCGGATCAGGCGAGCACGGCTCAACGGTCCCATCGCGAGGTCGAACGGGGTGCGGATCTCGGCGGCGAGGCAGCGCGTGAGCTCCGCTTCGCGCCGGGACGAGGCGAAACTCGAGAGATCGGTGATCGCGAACGCAACTTCTCGGTGCGTCGCGATCCGCTGCCGCGGCTCACCGTCGATCGCATCGAACGTCGTACGCAGAATCTCGTGGCGGTCGACCAGGTGCTGCAGCGCATCGCGCAAAGCGGCGACGTCGAGCTCGCCGGCGAGGCGCCACCCGATCGCGACGTTGTAGTCCGAGCGACCAGGCTCGAGCTGGTCGAGGAACCACAGCCGCGCCTGTCCGGAGGAAGCCGGCACGGTCTTGAAGTCTGGCGGGGCGGAAACTGAATAGTTCATCGTGCGCGCGGGAAGTCAACCCGCGCGCAGAACTCGCGCGCTGCCCCCCAGCCGGCCGCCATTCTCGCATGTCCGGCGCTATGATGTCGCGGCACGGCGCGCGCCTGAACGATGGGGCGCGAGCGCGGTTTCGGCGGCAGACCGGGCCGGCGCAAGCGTCGTGGAACCCTCGCTACCGACCTCATGATCAGGGACCCCGATACGCTTGCTGCGCTGCGCAACGGTGTGGCGCGCTTCGTCCGCGACCGGCTGATCCCGAACGAAGCGCTCGTCGCCGAATCCGACGCCGTCCCCGAGTCGATCATCGCGGAGATGAAAGCGCTCGGTCTCTTCGGGCTGTCGATCCCCGAGGCTTATGGCGGCCTCGGACTGACGATGGAAGAGGAAATCGTGATCGCGTTCGAGCTCGGCCGCACATCGCCCGCCTTCCGTTCGCTCCTCGGCACCAACAATGGCATCGGATCGCAGGGACTCGTGTTCAACGG
>Ga0318563_10001458_pt1 | contig 10079 bp, 11 predicted proteins | sample GRESIP066b5f19_FD_203689 | JGI IMG/M metagenome (GOLD analysis project Ga0318563, IMG submission 203689) | Tropical soil microbial communities from Luquillo Experimental Forest, Puerto Rico - GRE.SIPMG.066b5f19 | ecosystem: Environmental > Terrestrial > Soil > Tropical forest > Bulk soil... | reverse complement strand
GCCCCTATGGTCACGCCGCGCTCTTGAACGCGCTCGATCAGCGCCTGCGCAACATCGATATCGTCATTGTGGGACGAGATAGCGAGGAGCTGCATGCCGCAGCACTTGCCTCGAGCTTCCTCAACCGGACGGTGCGGCTGGCCGAAAGCTCCGCCATTGGAGACGAGCTTGCCGAGATCGCCGCCTATCCGCGGGACAAATCCGCGGCCTTCGTCTGCGCCGCAGGCCGGTGCTCGCTCCCTGCGACGCGCCCGGAAGACATCGCGTTGCGCATCGCTTCGGCCAAGACCTCACTCTAGACCACATGTCCGTCTGAGGCGGGTCACCCCACCCTCAGACGGACATGTGGTCTAGAGGCCAAGATAGGCCCGCCTGATGTCGGGCAGCGTCGCGAGCTTGGCTGGTGGCCCCTCGGTCACCAGGCGGCCCTCGGCGATCACATAGGCATGGTCGCTGACCGCGAATGCGAGCCGCACATTTTGCTCGACGAGCAGGATCGTCAGTCCGGCATTCTTGAGTGCCTTGAGCGTTGCGAACAATTGATAGACGACGATAGGCGCGAGCCCCAGCGACAGCTCATCGATGATCAAGATCTGCGGGTCGGTCATCAGGCCGCGGCCGATTGCGAGCATCTGCTGCTCGCCGCCCGAGAAGGTGCCGGCTCTCTGCCGACGCCGCTCCTTGAGGAGTGGAAACAGGGTGAAGACCTGCTCGAGGCGATCGGCGTAGTTGCACGCACCCCTCTTCGAAAAGGCGCCCATTTCGAGGTTCTCCTCGACCGTCATGGCGGCGAACAACTGGCGGCCTTCGGGGACGAGGACGATGCCGCGTGCCGCCTTGGCGTGAGCCGGCAGACGCGTCACGTCCTCGCCTTGGAAGAGCACCCGGCCGCCTCGCGGCGCGATCGTCCCCATCAGCGCCCTCAGCGTCGTGGTCTTGCCTGCGCCGTTGGCACCGACGAGCGTAGTCAGCCGACCGCGCGTTGCCGCGAGCGAGATCCCCCACAGCACCTGCACCTCACCATAGCCCGCCTCGAGCCCCTCGATCTCGAGCAGCGCGTCGGCCATCCTATGCTCTCCCCTCGTACAGCGCCTCGGCGAGCGCGGGATCGCCGAGATAGGCCTCGATCACCGCCGGATCATGCGCGACCGCGATGGGCGCCCCCTCAGCGAGTTTCTGGCCCGAGCTCAACACGACGATCTTGTCCGAAAGGCCCATGATCGCCTGCATGAGGTGCTCGATGATCAGGATCGCGACGCCCCGCTCGCGGATCATCCGGATCACCCCGATCATACGCTCGATCTCGGTCGGGTTGAGCCCGGCGAGCACCTCGTCGAGCAGGAGCAGGGTGGGCTGCCCCGCGAGTGCGCGGGCGAGCTCCAGGCGCCTCTTTCCGGCAATGGTGAGCTGGGATGCTGGGGTCGAGAGCCGATCCTCGAGACCGACGAAAGCGACCATCTCGCGTGCCAGCTCGCGTGCGCGGGCAAGCGGCAGGTTCTCGCGTCCGAAGCAGGCACCGACTGTGCAATTCTCGAGCACGCTCATCCCGGCGAGCGGTTGCACGATTTGGTGTGTGCGTGCGAGTCCCTGGCGTGCGACGCGATAGGGGGCCATGCCCGTGATGTCGATGCCGCGGAGCATCACGCGACCGCGATCGGGCGCGACTACGCCGTTGATAAGGTTGAACAGGGTCGATTTTCCAGCGCCATTGGGGCCAATCAGGCCGAGAATCTCGTGCTCGTGGAGAGTGAAGCTCACGCCGCTTACCGCCCTCACTCCGCCGAAGCTCTTGCAGAGATCGTCGATCTCGAGGAGCACGCTCATTCGAGCACCCCGCGCAAGCGCGGCCAGCGCCTGTAGAGCCAGCCCATTAATCCGCCCGGCGCGAAGAGCACGATGACAAGCAGGAGTGCGCCGGAGATGACCATCTGGAAATTCGAGAAGCTTTCGGAGGTGAGGAGATAGCCCCGCAGCTCCTCGTAGAGATAGGCGCCGATCGCTGCGCCGGTGATCGTGCCTTGGCCGCCCAGCATGACAATGACCATGGCCTCGGTCGAAAGTCCGAGATCGAAGGCGTCGACAGGTTGAATAAAGGCGCTCTTGAAGAAATACAGGCCGCCGGCCAGAGCCGGCAGGAAGGCGGAGACGCTGTAGGCAAGGGCCTTATAGAGCGGCGCGGGCACGCCGAGCACGATCGCCGCAGCCTCGTTCTGGCCGATCGCCATCAAGCCGAGCCCGAATTTCGAGATCTTAATGGCGTAACTCAGATAGAGCGACGCCCCCATCACTGCGACGAGCAGGAAGTAGATAATCCATAAGGCCCGCTTGGCGCCGCCGAGCGGGGCGAAGAGTTCGGTCGACAGATAAAGTCCGGAGGAGCCGCCCCAGGGATTGAAATTGGAGACGAAAGCCTGAACGGCCTCGTTCACGCCGATGGTCGCGAGCGCGAAGAACGCGCCCCGGAGGCGGAGGATGCCGAGGCCGAAGACCAGAGCGAATACGCTGACCGCGACGCCTGCGGCAAGTTCTGCCGTGGCTAGCGGCCAGCCATGAGCGCTCATCAGGAACAGGCAAATATAGCCGCCGAGCCCGAAGAAAACGATGCTGCCGAAATTGACGTAGCCGGTATAGCCAAGCATCAGGTTCAAGTTGCTTGCCAGTGTGATGTAGACACTGGCGAGGAGCAGGCTCTCGCGCAGTTCAACGTTGTTGCCGATTGTGGGCGCGAGCGCGAAGATCGCAATGATGACGCTGATGATCCAGAAGAACGGGCGTCGGAGCATGGCTGTGCGTTTAACCTTCACTGGGAACCGTGCAGAGCGTGGCGCATATCAGGAACGCCTCAACGCGAAGATGCCGCCGGGGAAGACAATCAGCACCGCGACGAACAGCACGAATTCGATGACCAGCGTCCAGCTCACCGGCATAAAGGGTGCGACGAGCCCTTCGATCAAGCCGAGCATGATGCCGCCGAGCAGCGCCCCGGCCGGATTGCCCAGGCCGCCGAGAATGGTCACGACGAAGCTCTTGAGCTGATAGCTTTCGCCGGCCAGCACCGTGAATGGGAACAAGGTTCCGATGAGCATCCCGGCGACGCCGGCAAGAGCAACACCAAGGCCGAAGGCGAACGATAGTATCCGGGTCGTGGGAATGCCGGAGAGCTCGGCCGCTTCACGGTTGCCGGCGACTGCACGCACCGCCTTGCCCGGGCGCGTGTGGTAGAGGAACAGGTAGAGGAGCCCCGCCATCGTGGCCGTTAGCACGGCCGCGAGGATGTGCGTGCCCGGAAAGGTGTAGCGCTGCCAACTCAGGCCGGGCAGCGAGACCGGGACGTTGAACAGGCCCGTACCCCAGATGGCGGTGCCGAGCCCGATCAGCACCAAATTGACCGCGAAGGTCGACAACAGGCTCATGAGCGGTGGCTGGCCGATCATCCGGTGCACCGCGATCCAATAGAGCAGCAAACCGACGAGGAACCCGCCGACCAGGATGGGCGGCAAGGCAGCATAGACGGGAAGGCCGAGCCCGTTCGTCAGAAGATAGAGCGCGAGCATGCCCGCGACGATCGCGGCGCCGTGGGTGAGGTTGATGACGTCCATGACGCCCCAGATGAGCGTCAGCCCCATGGCTGCCAGGCCATAGACCGAGCCGATCAGCACCCCGTCCATGATCGAGGCTACGATGCCAGACATGCAAGTGAACCAGACAGAAGATGGTGGAACAGTTCAATCCCAGAAGGATCGGAAGGGTCGGCCGCCGAGCCGTCCTTCCGCATCTCCCGACCTATTGCGCCGGGTAGAGGATGCTGGCGGTCTGCGCCGCCGCGGGCCAGACTACCTCCCTGGCCAGGTTGCCGTTCCTCATTTGCCATTGCGCGAGCACCATCTCATGGGCGATCTGCAGCCCGTGATGGGCGGCGTCGCTCGCGAATTTGATGTGACCGAAGAAGGTCGTGACGTCCGTCGCGTTCAACACGACCGCAACCTTGTCGGGCTCAATCGAGCCGGCCGTCTCGATGGCATACTGAAGCAGGGCCGCGCCCGCATAGCCCGAGGCCGAGTGATAGTCGGCCGGGATCTTGAACTTCTCGGCGAAGGCTTTGGCGAACTCCGCCGCCGTCGGCCCGAATTGCGGCTTGTAGGTCGCCTGGATCTCCCATTGCGACGGCACGGTGACGCCAAGCGCCGCGGGGCCGAGCCTTGCGAATTCGTCACTGCCCGGCGCGACGAGCAGCGTCAGCCATTTGAGGCCGGCGCGCTGGTCGTAGAGCTCGCGCGCCAGGGTCGCCCCGTCGGGATAGTGCCCGCCGCCGAGCAGCGCGTCGGCCTTCGCGGCGATGACCTTGTTGATGATCGGGCTGAAATCGGTGGTGGCCGGCGCATAGGATTCGTCGAGCACGATCTCGAGCTCGGCTTGGCGTGCCTGCTCACGGGCCGCCAGCATCACGGCCTTGGAGAACGGATCATCCGAGTAGACGAGGGCCACCTTGGCTTGCGGGTTCTTGGAACGCAGCGCCTCGATCGCGCCGCTCAGATAATGGTCGGCCGGGCTGATCACCTGGAACAGGTATTTGTTGCCGAGCTCGTAGGTCTTGGGCTCGGCCCCCCCGGTGATCACCATCAGCTTGCCGTATTGCTCGCTGATCACGGCCGCCGTCGCGGTCAACCCCGACGAATAGGGACCGAACAGGAATTGCGCGTGGTCCTGGTTGATGAGGCGCGTGTAGAGCTGCTGCACGCGACCGCCCTGCGACTGGTCGTCGTAGGTAACGAAGCGCACCATGTAGTGATGGTCGCCGGCCTTGATCCCGCCGGCAGCGTTGACCTCGTCGCGCCACACCTCGAAGCCGCGCTGCTGGGCGACGGAATCCACGTTGAGGGGACCGGTCTGCGACACGGTCATACCGATGGTCAGCGTGTCGTGCTCGGTGCCAAAGGCGGGGGTCACGGCGATCATCGCAAACGCTGTAATCAGGTGGAGCTGTCTCATGACTTCCTCCCGGGCTCTTGTTGCCTTTGCTGCACACTATCTTACGAGCACTTATTGCGAACCGCGTTGACCATGATGTCGCACGGATCTGTCGCAATTCCCGTTGGTGGCTCAGGTGTGGTAGGCCGCCCTCGGGAGATCGTGCAGTGCTGAGGCGCTAGACCACATGTCCGTCTGAGGCTGGGGTGACCCGCCTCACAATAGGGGAGCAGGAAAATCAGTGAGGTGCCGTCGGCTTGATATGGATGAACCGTCGACAGCTCTGGGCCACTTTTGCAGGGCCAGATGCGTGAAACGGCTACCACTTGACCACGCTATCAGCGTCGCTACCCCACGGATTTTCCTGCTCCCCTACCAGAGATCCCTCGGTGCAAGCCTGATCTCAAAGTCACCGCCGACCACCTGCGCAGCGACAGAATGCCCAGGCAGGTGCGAAAGCCTTGCTCCGACAGGAGCGGGTTGGACCCTCTATCCACCTCAGGCGATCTTGACGCTGCGAGATGTCCAGCGGCGAAGGTGTCGCAAGGGCAAAAGAGGACGTTCGGTCGCTACCGACACTTGGTATTGGATACTCGGAATTCCTAAGATCTTATAGGGCGTCTTGCGGGGGCCGTTCCAGTTGAGCAGCACGGCGTATGCAGCCATGGATACGGCGTAGAGTGCGGCGACGAGGCCTTATCCGCCGAGCTGCCGGACAAGGGGCGCCTTCGGGGCGAGCCACCAGCCGAACGCCTTGAAGGCCGCGGGCACGACGAGCCAGCCGAGCAATTGACCGACCGCTGCCTCGATTGAGCACTTGCGCGCCAACAGGTGTGCTGCGTTCGCGCGACGGCTTGGCTCGCGGCATTGAGATTGATCGCCCACGCGGTCTCAACGCGTGCGGGGTAGCAAAAAGGCCCGGCCTCAGTTACGCGAGAGACCGGTCCAGGAGAAAGAGGATGCTATGGCTCCGGGACCGAATGGAGCCAGCGCCATGATCGCGCGCCAGATCGAGCGGCTCGAGGCTGGCCACAAGCTCGAGCATGTGGTCGAGGCGAGCGGGGCTATTGAGCGCTCCTCAACTCCCGTCCGACACCGTCGCGATGCTGCTGGTCACATAGGAACGCCGCCGGCGAGATCATGCACCTACAACTCAGCCGCATCTACCCCTCGCAGCTAGAGCCTCGAGCAAGCGAGTTTTTCGACTGCATCGACCACAAGCGGACATGCTGCCTCGTACCAAAGAGCTTCCAGAAGCTGGCCTCGGCCTGGTCCTTGAGCGGTCTCTCGTGAGTAAAGAGACTCACCCGGCCCTTGGATTCAGCGAGACACGTCGCACCGGCATTGGGAACGCGAGTATAGCCAGGCGCGAAGCCACACAGCCTGCATTGGGTCATGGACATTGTCTTCCGCGACGACGAATGCCGCGTGCGGACCCAGAACGCACCCGCGAATTTCGTCACACTCAAGCACATGGCCAATTCCTGGGGAGGGAGGTGAGCCGCGACGGAGCCCGGCTTGCAGGCGGGGGCCTCTTCGTCAGCTTTCGAAGGCTTCAGGCGGTTGCCAGTCTCGCCGCAAAACCGACCTAGTCAAATGTGACCGGCCTTGCTCACCTCTTAATTCATCTCCATTTTTGAGATGAATTAGAAGCAACAGGAGGCGTACATGCCCGCCGCCGAGACACTCACACTGGCTGAAGCCGGTTATGTTCTCAATCGGTCCGCCACCGCGCTTAACAAAGCCGTCGATTCCGGCGTCATTCGCGCTCGCCAGCGCCGCGTCGGCAGCGCCGTCCAGCGCCTGCTCGGTCCGGCCGAGATGCGCTTCCTCCTGATTGCCGGCCGGCTCGAGAAAGACCTGACGCCGGCTGGGCGGCGCCGTCTCTATGAGGCGATCCGTCAGCTCTCGACAGAAGTCCATCGCGTCACGTTGGGAGAGATTGGGCTTGATCTCGCCAAGGTCGATGCGGACCTCGATAGTGGGCTGCGACGCCTTGACGATGTGCGCCGAGGGGTGGAAGCGGGCGAGGAACGCGGCGAACCATTCATCAAGGGCTCCAAGATTCCCGTTTACTTGGTCGCTGCGCTCGCCCGCGAGCAGTCGGCCGCCGAGATCGTCGAGGATTTTCCGTCGCTCTCACGGGATCAGGTCGAAGCTGCGATTGAATACGCCAAGGCGTATCCCAAGCGGGGGCGACCTTACCCCGCGCGCAGCCTGAAGCGAGCGCTCACGGAGCTGGCTGACCTTGGTGCGTTCGACGAAGAAATCGAAACGACGGACGTCGCGCCGCGCAGGATTCCGTGACGGCGTATCTGCTCGATGAGAATGTGCTCCGCGAATTTGGTGCGCGGGGCAACATGAACGTACGCAAGTGGCTTGCCTCGGTCGACGACGCGGACCTCCGGCTGAGTGTCGCGACACTCTTCGAAAAGCGCCGCGGCGCCGAGATGCTGAAGCGGCGCGACCGGGAACGAGCCGAGCGATTGCTGAAAGCGATCACGGCCCAGAACGCATCCATCGAGGAGCAGTCGCTGACCAAGTATTCGCGCCAGACCAAGGTAAAGTTCGTCGGAGTCTGGGACACCGTCGGCTCGCTCGGACTTCCCCTGGCAAGCGTAGCAGTCAAGGTCCGCAAATACCGGTTTTTCGACACGCATCTGCGGCTCGACAACGAATATGCCTTCGACGCGCTCGCGCTGGACGAACACCGCAAGAACTTCGAGCCGACCTTCTGGACCAGGACCGATAAGGTCGGTCACGAAGGAGCGGCCGAGCGACGCATCGACAGCGTGGAGCAGCGCTGATTCGTCGGAGCGCACGCGAACGTCGGAGGCGGATACGCGAGCGACCCGCTTGCGCAGCGGCCCCTGAGATGTGGCTGATGGACAAGGCCGCCGGCCTCGGGCTCGTCTTCCGCGACCGGGTCGCGATCGACGTCTCGCAGGTCGCGCCGCCCGTTACGGATTCCTACCGCGAATTTGCGTGGGGCCTCTACCGCTTCATCAGCCGCCCAATCGGCCCGTCGGCCTGGCGCCGGAGAAGGGAACGCAGGCCGCGACGTCGCGCATCAACGAGACCATCGACGGCTCGGTGTTCGCGCGCTGGCGCGCTGACGCAGCCTACCGTCCGCCGAACCTCGTGGCGTAGGCGAAGGAGAATGGCGTCGATCCCACCAAATTCAACAGCACGGTCCGGGCGACCGACCCTAACGTCGGCGTGCCCTGATGCTCGACGTCCTGCGGATGGACATCACGGAGGACCTCCTCCGCAGATGGCGAAGGAGGAGCGCTGTCTGTTCCTCACGCTCGGTCACGCAACCAACCAGGTCAACGCGCTCTGGAAGCTGGTGATCATCCTCACCACGATGACGAGAGCGATCCGGCGAAGCGAGGCTGGAAGGCGCGCAGACCCACATATTCGTCAGGCTCACCATCGGAGCGATGCAGGAAGCCTGGAGGCTGATCGAAGGCCGGTTCCTCAATAGGCCGCTGGGCCAGGAATACCTACCGTTGCTCGATGCGCCTGCGGCTCAGGCGTTGGAGCGGCTCAAGAAACGACTCGGAAAGCTGAATAGGCTGGCGGTGATCCGCAACAACTACGCGTTCCGCCATCCGGAGATCGACGAAGTAGAGGCCGCCTTCGAGAAGGCGACGGCCGGAGAAGAGAGCGAGGACGCCGATTGGGCGATTTACTTCAACAAAGCTCTGCTGAACACGTTCTTCTTCGTGTCCGACTTCGTTCTGGTTCATGGCATGGCAAACGCGCTTGAAGCGGCCGACGTGAACGCGGCACACCGGCAGCTTCTCGGCGAGATGGCGCCGATCGCGAACGATCTTTCGGAATTCACCTTCGGGTTTGCCGCAGCCATCTTGAGGCGGTACGTCCGCCAGGAACTGACGATGACGCTGGTCGCGCAGGTGAAGGAAGCGCCGGACATCGACGACATCCGGTATCCGTTCTTCGTCGAAACGCCGGGCCTTCGGAACGGGTGACGTGATCCTAGCCGTCGGCGTGAAGCGGGAATTGCCAGGACCAGCGCCTTGTCCGGCGGATTGAGATAGAGCCCGACTAGATCTTCGACCTTGGCGGCAAAGTTCTTGTCGCGCGAAACTTTGAAGGTCTTGACCAGATGAGGCTTCAGCCCGTGCGCCCGCCAGATTCGCTGCACGCTGGTGTAAGAGATGCCCGCCGCTTTCGCCATGCTGCGAGGCTCCATTGCGTCGCATTCGGCGGCTTCTCATGCAGGGTCATATGCACGACCCGCTTGATCGTCTCCGCCGTGAGCGGCTTGCGTCCCGGCGGGCGCGTGGCGTCTTTCAAGAGCCCGTCCACGCCCTTGGCCATATAGCGGCGGCGCCAGCGCCGCACCGTGAGCAAGCTCTTGCCCACCGCCGCCGCGATCGCCTCCGCCGTCAGCCCATCGCTTGCCAAAAGCACGATCCGCGCTCGCCAAACCAACTTCTGCGGCGTGTTCCGGTCCCGGACCAGCCGCTCCAGTCGCTCACGATCGGCATCGCTGATCAAAATCCGTTCGATCTTCCGCATCGGCGCAGACTCGCAGGTCTAAGCCGATTTGTGAATCCTTCCTCAGCACCGGAACACTAGTGTCCGACAGGCCCAGCCTAGCGAGGGTCCGCCCCCCGATATCGGCGTGCAAACGCGGCTACTCCGCCGCGAGCACGCGATGTTGAAGCGGAAGGCCGAGGCGCCCCCACACATCGACGAGCGCTTCGGCGAGCGCGTCGATCAGCGCGTCGTCGTGATAGGGCGTCGGCGTGATGCGCAGCCGTTCGGTGCCGCGTGGGACGGTCGGATAATTGATCGGCTGGATGTAGATGCCGTGGTCTGCGAGCAGAAGATCACTCGCTTCCTTGCACGCGTCCGGATTGCCCACCATCACAGGAACGATGTGCGTGTCGTTCTGCATCACCGGCAGCCCGGCGGCATTGAGCACGGTCTTGACCCGCATCGCGCGATTCTGGTGGCGGTCGCGCTCCCATTGCGAGGCCTTCAGGTGACGGATCGCTGCCGCGGCACCGGCGCAGATCGCCGGCGGCAGCGCAGTGCTGAAGATGAAGCCCGGCGCATAGGAACGCACCGCGTCGATC
>Ga0318563_10001456_pt1 | contig 10088 bp, 9 predicted proteins | sample GRESIP066b5f19_FD_203689 | JGI IMG/M metagenome (GOLD analysis project Ga0318563, IMG submission 203689) | Tropical soil microbial communities from Luquillo Experimental Forest, Puerto Rico - GRE.SIPMG.066b5f19 | ecosystem: Environmental > Terrestrial > Soil > Tropical forest > Bulk soil... | reverse complement strand
GCCACCAGCCGGGTGAGTTGGCCTGCCTGGCCAGGGCCACCAGGGACTGGGCCTCCTCCGCGTCCACTCCGTAGAGGTGGAGGAGGTCCTGGACGTCGCGTTCCTTGAAGCTGACGCGGCCCAGTTCCATCCGGCTGATCTTGGATCCCGAAGCCCGGATCGTGTACCCGGCGTCGTCCCGGGTAATCCCCTTCGCCTCGCGCAACCGCCGGAGCTGGGAGCCCAGCAGGATCCGCAGCACGGTCGGGCCGCTGCCCGGTTGTGCCGTGATCACTGGCGCCCCCTCAGGCCGCCCTGGAAGAGATCCCAAACCTCCCCGTCCGTCACACGGGCACCAAGCACTTCCATCTGCACGTGCATCCGGCCTTGCGTTTGCAAGTTACAGAGGGGATGATAGCGCTCGTGCCGCACGGACACGACTTACCGCGGCGCATCGGTCGATGGGCTTCCATCACCTCCTACCGGGCTCACCTCGCCACTGACAATGGAGGTCAACGAGGTGTCTGAGGATCAACTCCTCACGGCGGTCAGACCCGGGAGCGCACGCTACGAGAGCACCTGGCTTACGGCATCTCCCTTGCTCTGCGATCCGGCGTCGGACACCACGCAGCCCACGGCGACCTGCACGCTCGGCGCCGATCCGGAATCGGTCAAGGCGGGCCGCGACTTCACTCGCGTCACAATGGGCCTGTGGGAGATGGCCACTCTCACCGACGTGGCCGAGCTGGTGGTCTCCGAACTGCTCACCAACGCCGTGCAGCACGGCGTCCCGTCCGCGGCGAGGACCGTCAGCGAGCACTGCGTGCGGCTGCGGCTGCTCGCGCAGGTACCGTTCGTGATGTGCATGGTGACCGACCCGGGCCGTGGCATCCCGTTGCTGCGGGACTCAGACCCCACCGCGGAGAGCGGGCGCGGCCTGACGGTGGTCGACGCCTGCTGCGTACGCTGGGGCTGGCATCTGCTCGACGAGGGCGGCAAGGTGGTCTGGGCCCTGCTGCGGTGACCCCGCGCAGCATGGGTATCTAGCTGGCAGGAGCCGGCCGGCCCGGCTAGGCTCAGGGCGCCATCATCTCGTGAGCCGCGTTCCTTCGCCCCGCGCGCCGCGGGAACCTGCCGCAAGGAGCAGTCATGTACCAGCCTTACCCATCGTCGGGGCAGGCGCCCGAACCGGTGCGCCCCGGGCCTCCTGGCTCCGTGGTGATGGCGGTCAGGCTGATGTACGCGGGCGCCGTCGTGAGCGCGCTGAGCCTCGTCGTCGGCCTGCTCACGATCAGCAGCCTGCGCAGCAGCCTGCACAAGTCCGACCCCTCGCTCACCGCCAGCCAGCTGCACAGCCTGCAGACCGTCGTGGTGGTCGGCTCGGTGCTCATCGGGCTGATCAGCATCGGGCTGTGGCTCTGGATGGCGGCGGCGAACAAGGCCGGCAAGTCCTGGGCCCGCATCGTCGCCACCGTGCTGTTCGGGCTGGACACCCTGTTCCTGCTGCTGGGCGTGGCCCGCGCGGGCGCCGCGGCCGGCACCCTGGTGTCCATCCTCACCTGGCTGATCGGCGGCGGCGCGATCATCGCGCTGTGGCGCCGGGACGCTACCGAATACATCACCGCGCAGAGCAAGCCGCAGGCCCGCTGAACGCCCGGGCCGCCCGGAGGGCGCGGCCGGGGATCAGCGGGGCAGGCGCGCGAGTTCGTGACAGGCGATCGCGGCGGCCGCGACGACGTTCAGCGAGTCGACCCCCAGGGCCATCGCGCCCGCGCTCATCGGCACGCACACCGCGGCGTCCGCCGCGGCCAGCCACCGCGAGGACAGCCCGTCCCCCTCGGTGCCGAGCAGCAGCGCGACCCGCCCCGCCGCCGCGACCCGGTCCAGCGGGACCGCCGACTGGTCCGGGGTCAGCGCGAGCAGGGTGAACCCGGCCGCCCGGAGCTCGGCCAGCCCTCCGCGCCAGTCGGACATGCGCGCGTACGGGATCGCGAACACCGCGCCCATGGACACCTTGACCGCCCGCCGGTAGAGCGGGTCCGCGCACCGCGGTGACAAGATCACCGCGTCCACGCCCAGCGCTGCGGCGCAGCGGAAGATGCCCCCGACGTTCCCGTGGTCGACAAGATCTTCCAGCACAACGATCCGCCGGGGCCGGCCGAGTTCCCCGCGGCGCGCCTGCCGCCCGGTGCCCCCGGTCGCCGGCCCGCGCCCGGGGGCCCGCCGGCCGCGGCCGTCCGGCGGGCCACCAGATCGGTCGCCGGCCTGCGCGGCGCCGGACAACAGCCCGGCCACCGTGGGGAGGGCACGGCGGGCCATGGAGGCCAGCGCGCCGCGGTGCACGCGGTACCCGGTGACCTGCTCCGCGGCCTCCTCGGAGATCACGTAGACCGGGCCCGGGCAGGCGCGGGCCACGTCGGCCAGGCCGGCCAGCTTGTCCCGGGTGACCAGCATCGAGCGGACGCCGAAGCCGGCGGCGACCGCCCGGCGGATCACCTTCTCGCCCTCGGCGACGAACAGCCCGTGGGCCGGCTCCAGCGTGGTGCGCAGCCGCACGTCGGTCAGCCGCGCGTAGTCCGCCAGGCGCGGGTCGCCGGGGTCGTCCACGTCGACGATGCCTGCCATGGTCCCAGTCTGGCCGGGTGGCGGAGCGCCCGCATGCCCCCGGCGCGCGGCACGGGCTTGCGCCTGCTGGGCACTTCGCCCGCAAAGAGGACAAGTGATCTCATGGCGGACGATCGTCTACTACAGTCGTGCCCGCAACGCTCGCGGGTTTGGCGATCTTGTGCGGGCAGCGAGCGCGCCCGCACGGATTCGCGGCATGGGCCGCGCGTCTCCCGAGGTGAGGAATCCGTGGCAACTGGACGCACCGGTGCCGGCGGCCGGTACCGGCCGGGCCGCAAGCGCAGGTTCGGCACCGCCTTGTTCGCCGTGCTCGCCGCCGCGATCGCGGCGACCGTCCTGGTCGCGCTCGGCGCCAGGACCATATCCGCCCGCGCCACGTGCACCGGCCAGACCACCACGGCGCAGGTGGCGGTCTCCGGCGACATCGAGCCCGTGATCCAGCGGCTCGCCACGTACTTCAACAGCCAGCATCGCCAGGTAGACGGGCGCTGCGCCGCGGTCGCGGTGCACGCCGAGTCGGCGGCCACGGTCGCGACCGCCCTGGCCCAGGGAGCCGGGGGGAAGCTGCGGCCGGCAGCCGACGCCTGGATCCCGGATTCCCCGCTCTGGGTGACGGTCGCCCGCGGCTCGCCGGCCGGCGCGCGGCTCACCCGGCCGACAGGCATCGTCGTCGCTGAGTCCCCGCTGGTCATTGCGATGCCGCGGCCCGCGGCCGCGCGCACGCCCAGCTTCGGCAACTCGGTCGGCTGGCAGATCATGGCCCCGCCGGGCGCGGGCGGCCCGGCCAAGGCGCTCGGCATCGTCGTGCAGTACCCGGATCCCACGCACAGCGCGGCCGGGCTGGCCGGGCTGATCGCACTCAAGCGGTTGTTCGGCTATGGCCGGGCCGCCCGCACCGACATGGCCACCTTCGCGCTCAACGTCCAGGTCGTGCAGCCCCGGGACGGAGCCGGGTCGCTCCCGTCACTGGACGGCTTCGCCCGGTCCTCGCCGGCCAGCGACGCGGCCCCGGTCACGCTGACCTCGGAGCAGGCGGTGGTGGCCTTCGACCGGTCTCACCCGGGCCAGCCGCTCGCGGTGCGGTACCCGGCCCAGGGCACCTTCCAGCTCTCCTATCCCTACGTGCTCACCACCGCGGACGGGGCAACGCTGGCTGCGGCCAGGGCGTTCGGCACCGCGCTGCGATCGCAGTACGCCGGCGCCTACGTGCGCTACGAGGGGTTCCGGACGCCCGCCGGCGCGGCCGACGCCTGGCCCGCCTCGTACGGGCTGTCCAGCGCGGAGCCGCGCCTGCTCAGCCCGCCGGGCTCGACCCAGGCCGGCAAGGAACTGCACGCCTGGCACGTCCTGGGCCTCGGGTCCCGGTTCCTCGCCATCAACGACGTCTCCGCGGCGATGGCCGCCCAGGTCACACCGCGGGGGCCGACCCTGGAGCAGGTGCTCGGGCGCACCTCGGCGGCCGGGATGAAGCGCTTCCCCGACAGCACCCAGATGGGCCTGTGGGTGTTCGCCAGCCACCTGTCCGGCGCCCTGCCCTACCGCCAGCTCGTCCCGATGGGCCCGCTGCCGGGCCAGTTCGGGGTGGTCACGCGCAGGCAGGCGATCCAGCGGCTGGCCGCCACCGGGCAGATCGTCCCGCACGCCCCGGCCGCCCTGTACGGCACCCTGCTGGCCGCCTACAAGCAGATGGTCACCACCTACCAGCCCCAGTACGTCAACGACATCATCGTGCTGACCGCGGGGGTGGAGAACGCCCCCGGCGACATCACGGCGGCCACGCTGCTGCGCAACCTGCGCACGCTGGTCAACCCCCACCGCCCGGTCGAGATCTTGATGGTCGTCTTCGGCGTGCCGAAGGACCTCGGCGAGTTGAGGCAGATCGCCAAGGTGACCAACGGTCAGGTCTGGCCGGTCACCACCGCGGCCCAGATCCCGCAGATCTTCTACCGGGCCTTTGGCCAGCGCATCTGCCAGCCACATTGTCCCAAGTAGCGGCTCCAGGCCCGTTGACGAAGGAACGGAACCTAGGGCCACCGGGGGTCGCTCCCCCGGGCCACAACGGTCCCGGGCGAAGGGCTGTGCGGGCGCCGGAGGACGCCGGAAAAGATCTCGCGAAACTTCGCTTCCGGATGTGAACCAAGCCGGTTTGTAGCGCGTCTTCTCTGTGAGGCCCGGCGAGAGCGGGGCGCCGGGCCTCATAACGGACTTGGGGCCCGGCTAAAGCGGGGAGTCGGGCCCCAAACATATCCGGAGGCGGTCCCCAACCGGGGGCCGCCTCCGTCACGCTCCGCCGTCGAGGAGCTGGTGGGCGCGGCCGATCAACGTGGCGACCGCCTCCCCTTCCCGCTCGAACCCTTCGCCCACCGTCTTGTGCTGCAGGAACCTGGCGTGGATGCCCTCGAGCACCACCGCCAGCTTGAAGCAGCCGAACGCCATGTAGTAGTCGAGCCGGGACAGGTCCCGGCCGGTGAGATCCGCGTACCGGGCCGTGACCTGGTCCCGGGTGAGGAACCCGGCGCCCGTGGTCACCGACTCCCCCATGGCGTGCGGCAGCAGGTCCTCCTCGCCCGCCTCGGTCCAGTAGACCAACGACAGTCCCAGGTCGGCGAGCGGGTCGCCGAGGGTGGACATCTCCCAGTCGACGACCGCGGCGATCCGCGGTTCCGGGGCCGGCCTGATGAGCATGTTGTCGATGCGGAAGTCCCCGTGGACCAGGGTCCCGGCCGCACCGCCCGGCCCGCCTTCGGCCGGCAGCCCGGCGGCGAGCCGGCTGACCAGCTCGGCGTAGCCGGGCATCTCCCGGGTCACCGACAGGTCCCACTGCCGCTGCCACCGCGCCAGCTGCCGCGCCATGTACCCGTCCGGCTTGCCGAACCCGTCCAGCCCGACCGCGGCCACGTCGAGCCCGTGGATCGTGGCGAGCATGGCGGCGAATGCCTCGCAGACCACGGCGGCCTGGGCCGGGCTCAGCAGCCGGGCGTCCTCGCTGGTGCGGAAGACGACGCCGTCCACCCACTCCATCAGGTAGAACGGGGCGCCGATGACCTCGGTGTCCGGGCACAGCGCGACCGGGCGGGGCACCGGCACGGCGGTGCCGTGCAGCGCGGACAGGACACGGTACTCCCGCCCCATGTCGTGCGCGGTGGGCAGCACGTGGCCGAGCGGCGGCCTGCGCAGCACCAGCCGCGTCACCGGGACGGCCGGGCCCGCCGCTCCGGGCGCCGCATCACCGGGGGCGCGGAACTCCAGCCGGTAGGTCAGGTTCGACCGCCCGCCGGCGATCAGCGCGACCGTCAGGTCGTCGCCCGCGCCGGGAAGGCCGTTGTCCCGGATCCATCGCGCCAGCCCGGGGGTGTTCTCCACGCCGGGAACGCCGACATCGCCCATGCCGCTCCTTACCCGTGCCGCGGGGAGCCCGTCGCCCGCGGTGTCCTTGCATGATCCACGCTGAGGCCCGTGCCCGCCAATCGCCCCCGGGTCAGGAGCCGGTCAGGAGCCCCGCGAGGATCTCGCAGCCGCGGGCCACGTCGGGCAGCCGGGCACCGCCGTACCCGAGGACCAGGCCGTTCCTGGTCACCGGGCCCGCGAAGTACCGCTCGAGGGTGGCCACCGCAACCCCCCGTTCCGCGGCGGCCGCGGCGACGCGGGCGGCGGGCTCGCGGGTTTCCAGGACCATGTGCATGCCCGCCTCGTCGCCCAGCAGCCGCCCGGCGCCGCCACCGCCGAACACGGCGGTGATCGCGGCGCGGCGCCGGGCGTAATCGTGGCGCATGCGCCGGACGTGCCGTTCCAGGTCGCCGGTGGTGACCAGGCTGAGCAGCGCGTCCTGGGCCGGGCCGGAGGCATGGTCACCCAAGGCGCCGCCGGCCTCGGCCAGCCGCGCGGCCAGCCCGGGCGAGGCGGCCAGCCAGCCGACCCGCAGGGCCGGAGTAAGGATCTTCGTCGCGGTGCCCAGGTACACCACGACCTCCGGGTCCAGGCCGAACAGTGCCGGGAGTGGCGCCACGTCGTAGCGGAACTCCCCGTCGTAGTCGTCCTCCACGATGAGCGCGCCGGTCTCCCTGGCCCACGAGGCCAGCGCCCGGCGGCGCGGCACCGACAGCCGTCCGCCCAGCGGATACTGGTGCGCCGGCGTGGCGTAGACCAGCCTCAGCCCGTCCGGGAGCAGGTCCACCCGCAGGCCGCCGGAGTCCACCGGGCACGGCACGACCCGCAGCCCGTGCGCGGCGAAGACGGCTCTGGCCACCGGGTAGCCCGGTTCTTCCACGCCCACCTGGTCCCCCGGGCGCAGCAGCGCGGCGGCGATCAGGCCGAGGCTCCCGGCGACGCCACGGGTCACCACGACCTGGCCGGGAGAGCAGTGCACGCCGCGGCTGCGCCGCAGGTACCCGGTGAGGGCGGCACGCAGGGCGGCGCTGCCCCACGGATCCGGCAGGCCCGCGGTCACGCTCGTGCCAGCGCTGCGCCAGGCACGCCGCCACGCTGCGCCGTCGATCCCCGCAGTCCAGGCGATCCCGGGCCGCAGGTCGATCATCGGGGCCACGCTGGGGGCAAGCATCCGATCCCGCACCGGGACCCGGGCGCGGTCCGCGCGGGCAGCCGTTTGCTGGGCACCGTTGGCCCGGGGCCGGCCGGGCGCGCCGTCCGCGACGTAGGTGCCCGACCCGTGCCGTCCCTCCACCCACCCCTCGGCGAACAGCTGGGCGTAGGCACCGGTAACCACGGTCCGGCTCACCCCGAGCTGTTCCGCGAGCCTCCGGGTGGACGGCAGGCGCTCCCCGGTGGCCAGGCGACCATCGGCCAGCGCGTCGCGGAGCTGCCCGGTGACCTGCGCGGTGAGCGGCCGCAGGTGGTCCCGGTCGGTCAGGACTGTCAGTTCCAGCGTGTGGCGCGCCATAGTGGTCCTTAAATTACCCTCAAAAGTGGCTATAAGCGAGTAGCCACTTTGCGGCTACCCTAATCGCCATGAGCACGCAGAGCCAGACCCTGTCCGCGACCGAGCGCACCCGCCTGCGCCGCCACGCCGAGCGGGGCAAGACCGAGAACGCCGACCTGCTGGCGGTACTCGACGCCGGGATGATCTGCCATCTCGGGGTGGTGATGGACGGGGCACCGGTCGTGCTGCCCACCGCCTACGGCCGCATCGGCGACACCCTCTACCTGCACGGCTCCTCCGCCAACCGGAGCCTGCACGCGGCTGACGGGCAGCAGGTCTGCGTCACCGTCACCCACGTCGACGGGCTGGTCTGCGCCCGGTCCGTGTTCAGCCACTCGGTCAACTACCGCTGCGCCGTGGTGTTCGGCATCGCGCGCATCGTCACCGACGCCGACGAGCGCCTGGCGGGCCTGCGAGCCGTCACCGAGCAACTGATCCCCGGCCGGTGGGATGCCGTGCGGGCACCGACCCGCAAGGAACTCGCCGCCACCTCGGTGCTGGCCATCCCGCTCGCGGAGGCCTCGGTCAAGATCCGCACCGGGCCGCCCGGCGACGAGCCGGAAGACCTGGACCTGCCGGTCTGGGCGGGCGTCGTGCCCATGGCCGTGGGTTTCGGCGAACCGGAGCCCGACCCCGCGCTGCGTCCTGGCCTCATCGCCCCCGAACACATCCGGGTGCGGGCCGGGCTGGCCACGGCCGGTCGTTCGGCATAGAGAAGAATGACGCCCGGAACCGGGCGTGCGGCGCCAGCAGGGCCCGAGATCACGGACATAGCGCCTAGGCTGGGGGGATGACGGACCGGCTGGTGTGGATCGACTGTGAGATGACGGGGCTCGACCTGGAGCGGGATGCCCTGATCGAGATCGCCTGCCTGGTTACCGACGGCGAGCTTGAAACCCTCGGCGAGGGGCTCGACCTGGTCATCAAACCGCCGCCCGAGGCCCTGGACCAGATGGAAGACGTGGTGCGCGAGATGCACACCACCTCCGGGCTGCTGGCCGAACTCCCCGCGGGCGTCACCCTCGCGGAGGCGCAGGACCAGGTACTGGGTTACGTGCGGCAGTACATTTCCGAGCCGCGGCGGGTACCGCTGGCGGGCAATTCCATCGCCACCGACCGGGTGTTCATCGCCCGGGACATGCCGGAGCTCGATTCGTTCCTGCACTACCGGATGGTGGACGTGTCCAGCATCAAGGAGCTCGCCCGGCGCTGGTACCCGCGGGCGTACTTCGCCAGCCCGCCCAAGCACGGCGGGCACCGCGCGCTGGCCGACATCACCGAGAGCATCCAGGAACTGCGTTACTACCGGGAGACGATCTTCGTGCCGCCGCCGGGCCCGGACTCGGCCACCGCGCGGCAGATCGCCGCGCGGTACGGGGGGCAGGGCCCCTCGGTTCGCGGCGAGCAGCCCGCGGCCGGCGGTACCGGGCCGGGATCGGCCGACGGGGCCGGCCCGGCCTAGCCAGCCAGCGAGGCCGCCCGTTGCGCGCGGTCCGCGCGGGCCCGCGGCCGATCTTGCCGGAATCCGCGCCGAAAATGGGGAGATCATCCTCGAACCGCGCGGTGGCAGCAGCCGTGCGAGAGGTAAGGACACGACGGCCGGCGTTCCCCGCCGAAGGGACCAGTCATGTCTTTCCCCCTTGCCCGGATGGTGGCCGGACTCGCGCTCCTGGTGGCGCTGGCCGCCGGCTGTGGCAGTGCCGCGGCCGGGCACCCCGCGGCCGCGAAGCCCGCCGCGGCGGCGCACTCGGCCATGCCGTCGCCCTCCGCCATGGCGCACTCGCCGACCCCGGACCCGGTCGTCGTCCACCGTCACCACCACCACCACCACGCCCGTCCGGTGCCCGTGGTGGCCAGCCCGCCGCCCGCGCCGCCGGCCACCGCCCAGCCGGTGAACCCAATCCCGCAAGGCAACGGCGGCGACCAAGACGGCGACAACAACGGCGGCCCCAGCGACGGCGACGGCAACGTCTAGCGGCCAGCCGGCCAGTTCGGCGTGGCGGCCGGACCGGCTATGCTGCATCCAGCCAAACGGCGATGGTGGGCGTAGCTCAGTTGGTTAGAGCACCAGGTTGTGGTCCTGGGTGTCGGGGGTTCGAGTCCCCTCGCTCACCCCACTGAAAGCTGCCCTCATCAGCGGTTTTACTCCTCTTGCCTCGCGAGTCGGCCCGGCGGGAGGCGCTGAGTGGGGCAAGCCGCTGTCATCCAGATCCGTTGGAAGGCCCGGTAAGCTGCGGTAACGGCCGCGGTGGAGTGGGGCCGGATTGTGCTCGCCGACCCGCACCGGTATGTCCTGGTCTACCAGCAGCTGCTCGGGCTGGGGATCCGCGCCCGCGCCGCAGCCCGTCAGGGCCGGGCCGCCAGCCCGGGTCCGCGCAGGTGAGTGCCTTCCTGAGACACCATGGACTGCATAGATATCCAGGACGCGATCGCTATCCTGCCGTGGGAACCCTGGCGGCAGGAACGCTGGCGGCGTGATAAATCGGCAAAAAGCGCGCGCCAGATCCGCCTTACCTGTATCGGCCGGGGGGGTGCAAGGGCTCTGGTC
>Ga0318563_10001453_pt1 | contig 10097 bp, 8 predicted proteins | sample GRESIP066b5f19_FD_203689 | JGI IMG/M metagenome (GOLD analysis project Ga0318563, IMG submission 203689) | Tropical soil microbial communities from Luquillo Experimental Forest, Puerto Rico - GRE.SIPMG.066b5f19 | ecosystem: Environmental > Terrestrial > Soil > Tropical forest > Bulk soil... | reverse complement strand
ATACTGGATTTTGATCTAATAAAAACAGGTTATATAAAAAACTCACGTGATTTGACGTCTGACCAATATGTGGACACAAGAAATGAGATTAATCAGAATGGAGATTTTTCTGATAAGCAAAAAAATGAGATTATTGAACGCGTTGAACTCAATTGGCTGGTAAAATTTGAGAGCAAAATTAAAAATAAGCGTCTCATAAATAATATTGAAGATGATTTTAGTGCATCCTGTACTGATGCTGCCATAGTTAAACTATTTGAAGACGTGAAAGATGCTCTCGATATCTTGAAGGGTTTTGGCAAGGAGCCCGTTCAGGTCTTGAAGTTGTTGGAAACGTTAGAAAAACGTTTTGGCAAAAAAAGCTACAAAACAAATCGCGCTCAATGTCCTGAAAAGGTTCAAGAGATCGAACAAATGGTTAAAAACGAAATTTTAAAGTCCTAAAATCTGACTACATATCTGACTACATAGATGCGGGCTTGTGAACTACTCACCCCTAAAGGAGTTGAGCTTCCAAAACCAGACCACCTAAGCCTAGTTTTGTCATTTTTGACGCCTCAACGCTCATTGCTGAGTGAGCTCTTGCCCCCGGTTCTTAGAGGGCTGCTTTTGGGCAACTGCAAGTGGCTACTCGACTAGCTATTATCGAGGTTGGTATTCACACGTTGCCTTAGTTCATTTAAAAGAGGGCTCCCCGCCAAATCTTGAAGAGGCTCTTCCTGCCAATCATCATCATCCGAATCTAAACTCATAGAATCCATCGATGAAAATTTTAATTGAGGCAATTTCCTAAAAGCGGCTACTGCATCAAGCTGCTCGATATCTTCTTTGGAAAGTAGAATTATTAAGTAAGTAACTTTTAAACCAGTGGTTGGCCTTATCCGTAAAATTACCGTATCATCCTTATGAATACAGCACATTACATTCATGGTACCCAGCTCAAATAATTTATTTTCAAAATCAATCAAAGGATGAAAAGAATTAAATTGAAAATAATTTATGAGAAAAATTATCTTGTTACATAGTTCAGGAAATTTAAATTTAAGCATATAAATTTTCATAAATTCCTTAAACTGGTCTCTTTCACGCAAACATTTTAAAAAATTTGGCTGAGGCCTTTTCCCTGAACCTTGGACCTCGGTATTTTTAAATACAGTTAAGGTCTTTGATTCATAATCATCCCCTATATATAAATTATATTTTTTTAAGGCGGCGGGAGCGCTATGTAAAAAAGTGAAGTAAAAACCGTGGATACCATGCGAAAAAGGATTGCCAAAATAAGCAAAACCCACCTTTTCAGAAATTTCTTTAGGGATTTCTATACGACCATCATTCGAATCTCGGGTCGTAAAAGAAAATACATTGCTTGCATGAGCTTGAAGGCTCAGTAAGGCCAGAGGCAAAAAATAGGTTGCGATTATTTGGCGAAAATTGACCATAGATACAATTCCATTGCTAACTTGAGTTTTAGTGAGTGTATGAATTAAGTAGTTTTGCAGTAATCCCGACACGAGTGAGACTTATAGTATTAGAGAGGTAACGCCAATCCTCAATCATCACTTTTGCTTCAAGCTTAGAGAAGCTGAAATGGGGGCCTAAAGCCGACAAATTCGCGTTCGAGACACTGCGCTAATGTTATAATCGTAAGCTCTTCGAGAAGGGGCCTCTCGTCACTAAACAGATACTTATCTAAATAACAGGTTTTGAATCCTATTTGTTTATATTCAAAGTATTTCGAAACTTCATCGATTGTTGCAAATGCTTGTTCATATCGCCCTTAAAGCGCAGGCTGCGTTTCCCCTAAAGCTTGTTGTAATTTGAATTTTTAAATCTGTTATAAGCTTCGCAGCATTGCCCTCCGCCTGGGCTTTGGCCGTCTGAGCTAAAAGCAATTCTGTCGCTGAGCCATTTCCCGAAGAAAACTGCAACTTTTCTATCCTATAGCTCTCATTCGCCTGTTCCATCGCCTTGTGCGCTAAGAGCAAACCTTCTTGAGCAGTATTAAGAGAAGTCAAAGCGCTCATAACTTCTAAGCGCACAGCCTGCTTAAGCACTTCACCCTGATATAAAGCCTTTGTTGAGTTAAACGACGCTTCGCGGAGCTGAAATATATGCGCGCCGCTATTAAAAAACTCAAAATTAAAATTAAAACCAAGCATCTTATTATTTTTTGCGCCACCAAAACCTGGATTACCAAAATTTCGGTCTACTTGCGCAAAAAAATTAATACTCGGGAAAAACTTACTCACCGAAGCAAGCCGCGTAATCGAAGCAATATCTTGGCCGAGCTTTGCTTGTTTAAGCTCCTGACGATTACTCAAAGCTAAATTTAAAGCCTCTTCAAGTGTAGGCAAATTTTCGAAAATAACTTCACCTGCAGTTACAAGGGGCGTAAGAATTGGAGCTTCGCTCAAACCCACAGCTTCTTTTAAATTAAAATAAGCAATATCTCGGGCAGCTTTTGCTTGGGCTTCATTAAGACGTGATTGCGACTCGAAAAGCTCCAATTTGAGTAAATTTCCTCGATGAATGCGCTCTACTCGAAATCGTGCTTCGCCTTCTTTTTTTTGCGCCACAGAAGCTTCAACACTTACTTTGGCTATTTCCCACACGCGCTCACTTTGCTGAGCACGCAAATAAAGCTCTGCTACTTTGAAAGCAAGCTGTGCTTTGCTCAGTTTCACGGCACTTTCTTTTATATCTTTTTGTTTGCCCATAAGACGTGCATTTTGCATCAAAGGAAAAATAGCGGTTAGGGGTTGAATAAGCTCGATCTTTCCTGTCTTTACAACATCGTCCCTCACCAACAGGTCTTGGCCGCCCATGTTGATACTTTGTTTGCCGTCATAAAAAACATGGTTATATGACGCAGAAAGCCGAGGTCCTAAGTCAAGCCAGGAAGAAATATGCTTGGCGCTTTGTGCATTAAGTTCACTGTGAGCCATTTTTATCTCAAAAGAGTGTCGCAAAGCTAAGTTTAAAGCTTGCTCAATCGTCAACTCTGCAGAATTAACGACACGAGAGCACGACACAAGCCCTAAGAAAAAATATATTCGCCTAATTATTTTATTCACATGCCACCAGAAGCAAAGATCAGCGCCGCTGTCTTCTAGCTCAGATATCGTCTTTGTAAAATCCCTTCGCCATGTATAAATTATCTAATATATAATATTAATTCATAATGAGACTTTTTAGGGGCTCTTTAGTATGCTCGTCTTTATCCAAAAGCATTTTAAGTGACATAATAATATAATTCATAGCTTGGGGAAACAAGCGCGCAGAATCTTTAAATTGCCAGTATGATTTTTGATTATTTAAAGTTTGAACAAGTGTAGAGACAGGCTCGTCAGTAATAAGAAAAGCCCGATAAAGTTCACCATGATTAGAAACACGCTTCGAGATATCCTGGGCGATGAGATTTATTAATTGGGCATTTTTATTATATTTTTGAGGCTTATTTAATAAAGAAACGAGCCTATTAATACTTGCGCCAAGAAGAAACTGGGCTATTTCTTTTTGTGCCGATTTTAAGGCACTTTTTGAGGCAGTATTTTTCGCACTCAGACGAGCTCGTTCAACAAGGGCATCGCTAAAATCTTTGAGAGCAGCTGAAAGGCGCGTATATAAGTCATCTTTAATAATTTGAGCAGCACTCAGCAACGAAGCTTTCTGAGCATCAAGACCCCGAGCAAAAATGGCATTGATGCGATCTGCAAAATTTGACCCTAAAGTATTAATTACTCTCTTGGCTGCTTCTTTTACTTCTTCAATCGTCGTAAACGGTCCAGGACCGATTTTGCTTTCGATTTCTAATTCCAAAGTTTTCTCGCCCTTTTGCGCAACTTCACGAGCATGCTGATAAGAATCTAAAAAACCTTGGTATGGAGCAAGGGCAAGCTGAGCTTTGTGCACCTCATCAAAGAGCGCTAGAATTTTTTTAGCCAGCATTCCTGTTTCGTCTTTTACTTTCTTCATCGTCGCTTCAGATGGGTCGGCTTTAGAAAAATCCGCAACGGCCTTGGCTAGTTCAACGTAGCTATTTTTTTTTAAGAGGTCAGTAAATTGTTTTATATAAGCTGAAAATAATATTTTATCAGCATCGCTCCATTTTTTATCGAAAAAACCAAGTTTTGGCTTAAATTCAAGTATAAAATTAGCATTTTTAACTAAATTTGTCCGTATATTTGGTATCTTACTATCTATCTGAGCATTAAGAAGAAAGCTTTGATGCTCGAGCTGGTCTGCGAGGCTTTTCCCCTTAATAACTTCTGCAGATAAAGCTTTGTTAGCAGCGATGTCTTTAAGCACTTGAACCTGTTCAGCTTTAATACTATCAGCAACTTTTCTTAATGAATCTAAGAGAGCAGTAACATCATTTTTTTCGTCTTTTAATGCAGCGGCGACAACTTGAGGAGCAACGCCTGCTTTGCCTGCAGCCCGCTCGATTTCTTGTCTGGTAGAAGCGGCTTTGAGATCGCCCAGAGGCTTTTTTAAAAGCAAAGACAAAACTGTCATGGCATGTTGAAAGGCCTGCGTAATTTCGTTTTCGAGCAAAGAAATTTCCATATCACTCACCGCTTTCTTAAAGCTATCAAACTTATTAAGCACAGCGGCAGTACTAGTTATTTGGTCGATCTTGGCTTTAGTTTGAGTAACTTTTAGACTTGGCGGTGCAATATTCGCGCCCAAAGTTTGAACAATGGCATCTTCTTTTTTCTGCAAATCCGCTATTATAGCGCTCACTTTAGCTAATTCTAGTTTATGTGCATCAAATTTTTCTCTCAATTCTTTAGTTTGGCGACTAGCTTCTAAAAGTTCCGAATCATTAGGCTTTAAAGCCAATGCTTGAGTTACTTGCTCTTCTAGATTTTTTAATTGACGCTCATCAAGTTTTTTCGATTTGTCAGCCCCAAAAGCTTCAGCAATGCGTGCATCAAGTAAGAGCTCACTTTTTGTTTTTAAATCATTATTGCCTATAGTCGCATAGTCGATTTCAATCTGCTCGATGGATTTTTTTCGTTTGGCCAACGCCTGATTAAAGAGAGCTAATTTATCTCTTAGTAAATCAGCTTCGGCTTTAAGTAGCTGAGCACTGGGCATAAGAGGCGACGTTGTACCCGGATCGCATGCGGCATTCAAAATCATATATAGTATTAATATTACAACGCGCATTTAAATCCTCGTATTATACAAAATATACCCACTCAAACATATATAATACTGACCGCCAATACCCCATGCAGCAGATCTCACTAAGAGATTGATTTTAGATAATTTTTCTTCGGCAGAAATACTCGTTAGTTTCTAATCGCTTTATCAAAAGAATAATGGAGCCTCTATGCGATTATGGCCTTTTTTCATGCTTTCAGCAGCAATGCTATCGGCTCTAGAGCAGTCATGCACGTGCCGGCCAGATCTAGAAAGTATTAATTTAGATGGGTCCAGCACGGTATATATAATCTCAGAGGCCGTGGCAGAAGAATATCAAAAACTCCACAAGGGCCGAATAAGTATTGGTGTTTCGGGAACGGGCGGGGGTTTTAAGAAACTTTGTAGTGGTCGAATAAATATTATCGGAGCTTCAAGACCAATCAACGATGCCGAAAAAGCTTTGTGTGCTCAAAATAATATAAATCCCAGTGAATTTGCCATAGCGCTTGATGGCATTGTTATTGCAGTCAATAAAAAAAATACCTGGATTAATACTATAGACATAAACACACTTAAAATTATCTTTGAACCCAACTCAGAAGGGAAAATTAATAATTGGAATGACGTGAATCCCAAATGGCCTAATCGTAAAATAGCACTATTTTCTCCCGGAATTGCTTCAGGAACTTATGATTATTTTACCAAAACAGTAGTAGGCAAAGAACATGCAAGTCGCGGTGATATAACTTCGAGCGAAGACGACAATGTACTTGTCCACGGGGTGCGTTCTAATAGAGATAGTTTGGGATTTTTTAGCTTTGCCTATTATCAAGAAAATAGCGCAGATTTAAAAGCTTTGTCCTTACGCACACCTAACGGTTCGATAATCATGCCGAGCCCCCAGACTATTCAAGACGGCAGCTATACGCCATTATCGCGGGCTATTTATATCTATGCTGATCAGAATGCGCTTAAAAAAGCTGAAAAAATTTTCATGCGCTTTTATCTTGAAAATAGCGCCAAACTTGCACCTGAAGTAGGTTTTATTGCTTTAGATCAAAAAGCACAGGCCGAAAATTTAGAAAAGCTTTCAAATTAGATGGGGGCTTTAGTGAATCATGTCACAATTAGCCGGCGTGAAAAATTTGTCAGACGATCTGTCGAATTTATTTTGGCATGCTCAGGTTTCTTGTCAGTGTTGGTAACGCTTGGAGTCTTATATATTCTCATCAGCAAAACATGGATTTTCTTTAAACAAGTACCTCTTTCTGCCTTCTTTTTAGATACCGTTTGGACTCCGCTATTTAGTTCACAACGCTTTGGCATTTGGTCTTTGGTCCTCGGATCCATGCTTGTAACAACGGTGGCAATGCTTACAGCGGGACCTTTTGGTATCTTAGCAGCTATTTATATGAGCGAATTCGCGCATTCTCGCATAAGAAAAATACTCAAACCTCTTCTTGAAATTCTCGCGGGCATCCCCACAGTCGTCTATGGCTATTTTGCACTAACCATGGTCACACCGGCTCTTCAACTTATTATCCCAGGCCTCAACGGCTTTAATGCCCTTTCACCCGGCTTAGTTCTCGGGCTCATGCTTATACCAACAGTATCGTCGCTGTGTGAAGATGCACTGTTCACGACTCCCCGAGATCTAAAAGAAGCGGCCTATAGCTTAGGTGCGCGAAAACTTTCAACGATATTTTTAGTAACACTGCCCTATTCTCGCTCGACTATTATTGCAGCGTTATTCCTGGCTTTTGGACGAGCCATGGGAGAGACCATGATCGTCGCAATTGCCGCGGGCATGAAAGCTCACTTTACTTTCGACGTAAGAGAGCCAATCCAAACGATGACGGCCTACATAGTTCAAGTCAGCATGGGCGATACGCCACAGAATTCGATTGAATATCTCACTATTTTTACAGTCGGCACCATGTTATTTGTCATAACTTTTATTTTTCATGCTGGCAGTAGATTAATATTGCGTTCTAAATTCAAGGCCAAATCATGAAAGAAGAAAAATGGGCAGCTCTTAAAGAAAGAATATTTAATATAATTTGTTTTTTAGCAACTATTTTGCCTCTATGCTTTTTATTATGGCTCTTGGCCGATACTTTTGTGAGAGGTTTTGCCCGATTAAATTTTAATTTTCTCATAAGTCTGCCCTCACGCTTTGCCTATAAAGCCGGTATACTTCCAGGCTTGGTTGGAACGCTCTTGCTCATGTTTGTAACTATATTTGTAGCTATTCCCTTAGGAATTTGTGCCGCGCTTTATCTTGAAGAATATGCAAAAGATTCTTGGCTTAAAAAATTTATAGAACTCAACGTAAGCAATCTTGCCGGCGTGCCCTCTATAATTTACGGCCTGCTTGGCCTCGAGCTTTTTGTTCGCATGCTGAATCTTGGCCCTTCTTTGCTCGCGGGAGGCCTCACTTTGTCTTTACTAATTTTACCTGTTGTCATTACTTCCACACGCGAATCGCTCAAAAATATCCCTTCTCATCTACGCGAAGCCGGGCTGGCTCTAGGTGCCAGTAAGCTTTCGGTTATTAGGCGCATTGTTTTGCCATTGGCCATGTCGCAAATAATTACCGGCGCAATTTTATCGATTTCGCGCGCTATGGGCGAATCAGCGCCGCTCATAGTTTTGGGAGCTGCAACTTATTTGGCTTTTGTACCTGTAAATATTATGGGCGAGTTTTCTGCCTTGCCCTTACAGATTTTTCACTGGGTAGAAAGACCACAGGCCGCTTTTGTCGATAACGCTGCGGCTGCCATAATTGTGCTGTTAATTATTTTGGCGATTTTTAACAGCATAGCGGCCTGGCTACGCCAGCATCACGAGAAAAAACGAGGTGGTCTATGACGGCAGCTCAGCCTAAGATGTCCATAAAGAATCTTGATATATTTTATGGCCTGAGAAAAGCCGTTGATGACGTATCACTTGATGTCTTGGCCGGCAAAGTAACAGCTATTATTGGTCCGTCAGGGTGCGGAAAATCCACTTTTATTCGTTGTCTCAATCGCATGCATGAACTTACTCCTCATGCTCGTGTTAAAGGCCAAGTTTTACTCGACGGCGTTAATATCTATGGCGCAGGCATAGATCCGGTTACTATTCGCCGCCGCGTCGGCATGGTCTTTCAACGGCCTAATCCTTTTCCTCATATGTCTATTTTTCAAAATATACTGAGTGGCTTTGCCTTAAGCGGCCGAAAAATACCTAAAAATAAAGAAGAAATCGTCGAAATAGCCCTGCGGGGTGCGGCACTTTTCGATGAGGTCAAAGATCGTTTACATGCGCCAAGCGCGGCGTTGTCGGGAGGTCAACAACAAAGATTATGCATCGCACGGGCACTTGCAATGCAACCCGAAGTACTTTTACTGGACGAGCCCTGCTCGGCCTTAGATCCCATCTCAACAGCACGCATCGAAGATCTAATTGGCGAGCTTAGATCTAACTACGCCATAGTAATAGTCACGCATAATATGCAACAAGCCGCTCGTGTGTCCCAAATAACTGCCTATTTTTTGTCGGGAAAGCTTATCGAAATTGACACTACCAAGCGCCTATTCACGACTCCAAAAGATCAACGAACTGAAGATTACATAACGGGGAAATTTGGCTAATGCCTACTTATCATACCAACAAGTCCTATGACAGCGACCTCAGGCTACTCAGCGACCATATTTTGCTCATCGCTTCACGCGTGGAAAAAATGGTAGCTAATTCTATCAAAGCTCTGTCCCATAACGATCAGAATCTCGCACGAGAGACTATTGCTTATGATAAAATTATCGACAAAGACGAGATGCTCATCGACCGTCAATGCCTTGAACTTCTCGCGCAAAGACAACCCCTTGGCCAAGATTTGCGTTTCGTCGTGTCAGTATTAAAAATGGTCACTTATTTTGAACGCATAGGAGATCTCGCCGGAAAAATTTGTCAGCGTGTCATAAAGCTTAAAGGCCAACAAAAACTTGCACCCCTCGAAGGCATCGAAAACATGGCTTCGCTCGTGCAAGAAATGATAAAAGAAGTTATCGAAGCTTTCCTGCTTCAAGATAATAGTCGAGCTCTCGCTGTTATCAAGCAAGACGATGCTATAGACGAAATATATCACCAAACAACAAGACTTTATATAAGAGAAATGACTGACTCAGGCGCAGAAACTGAAGCCTATTATCATCTACTTTCTATCGCCAAATGGCTCGAAAGAATGGGTGATCATTGCACGAATTTGGCCGAATTAATTATTTTCATGATCAAAGGAGAAGATGTGCGCCATCAGCAAATACACAATCCCAAACGCGTTGAATATTAAAATTACTAAGCCTAACGGATTATTTTAAATCATGAATTTGTTAAATCGGAGCAAATTAAGGGGCGCACCATGAATACTCGGATACTTAGTGTACTCGTGCTCATACTAACAACACAGGGTAACGCCGGCAATGATCAAATTAAGGCGCCACGAAAATACAAGAAATTTAATCACGAAGAAACTGAACTTCTTACTGTTAGTTCTCAAGAAAAAATATGTCTTTCTAATATAACTAAAACGAGAAATGAGATTTGGAAAAATAGTGCTCTCTCTAAAAGCATACGCCATGAAAAAATTCTTGAGCTCTACGAAAAATCAGTTGATTTATTAGAGACCGCCCAAGATTATATTATATTATTAAGCGACACAGCGCATCTAGCGCCAACGACAGATTTATTTATCAATAAGCATCTAAAAGATTTTCTTAACCAAAGCCCTACTCTTGATCAAATTATAAAATTAGAATCTTGTACCCAATCAACAAAAAATTCTCTTTCCCTCAAAAATGCTGGTCTAGACTTGGTACAAGCACCAATCGATTTTCTAAAACTCACGGCAACAACTTCGCCCGCAGGTAAAGAATATAAAATTCTAATGACAGATTTTATAAAAAATA
>Ga0318563_10001449_pt1 | contig 10108 bp, 8 predicted proteins | sample GRESIP066b5f19_FD_203689 | JGI IMG/M metagenome (GOLD analysis project Ga0318563, IMG submission 203689) | Tropical soil microbial communities from Luquillo Experimental Forest, Puerto Rico - GRE.SIPMG.066b5f19 | ecosystem: Environmental > Terrestrial > Soil > Tropical forest > Bulk soil... | reverse complement strand
GACCGCGGCGGCCAGCGCGGTCCTCGGTGTGCCGCCCGGTGAGCTCGTCGGCCGGCGGCTCGATGAGCTCGCGCGTCCCGGTGACGCCGGTCTCTCGGAGGTCTGGCAGCGACTCCTCGCGACCGGGACGGTGACGGGCGGCTGGACCTGGGCGGTATCGGATATCGGCGCGGTCATGGTCAACGTCTCCGCCGGTCGCGACATCCCGGTCCCGGGCCGGCATGCCCTGTTGGTACGACTGAAGCACGATCCGGCTCCCACGCCGGCCGATCTCGAAGCCGCCCTTGCCGAGGCCTTCCCGCGAACGGCGGCACGGACCGGCGGTCGCTGAAGATCAGCGAGCCCGCCGCCCTCAGCCCGAGGCGTCCTGCTTCTCGGTCTCGGCCAGCTTCTTGCGGTTCGCCTCGCGCGTGCGCATCGGGTCGCTCTTGTTGACATGCGGCGTGGGGTTCGGATCGCGGCGGGGGCGGCCGGCGTCGCGGGCGACCGCGCGCGCCTCGGCCCTGGCGGCCTGGCGTCCGGCGATCGTCGCCTCGTAGCCCTGGTCGGACGGCAGGTAATAGCGGCGCTCCACCAGCTCGTCCGGCAGGTACTGCTGTTCGACGTCCGCACCCTCGAAGTCGTGCGAATACTGGTAACCGACGCCGATGCCGTGCTGGCGCATCAGTCGGTGCGGCGCGTTCCGGAGGTGGAGCGGGACCGGCAGCGAGCCGCGCGCCTCCACGTCCCCGGCGGCGGCGAAGTAGGCGAGCCCCGATCGGTTCGACTTCGGCGCCGTCGCGAGATACGTCGTTGCCTGTGCGAGCGCGTACTGCGCCTCTGGCAGCCCGACCCAGTCGAGGGCCTGACTGGCGGCGACCGCCACGGACAGCGCTCGCGGATCGGCGTTGCCGACGTCCTCGGACGCGCTGATGATCAGGCGACGGGCGATGAACCGCGGGTCCTCGCCGGCCGCGATCATGGCGGCCAACCAGTAGAGCGCGGCGTCCGGATCGTTGCCGCGCAGGCTCTTGATGAAGGCGGAGACCGTGTCGTAATGGCCGTCGCCCGCGCGGTCGTAGGCCAGGACCCGTTGCTGCGCGGCGGCTTCCACGTCCTCGAGTCGCGGGCTGACGTGACCGGCCCTGTCGCGAACATCCTCGGCCTCCGCGAGCGCCGTGGCGCCCTCGAGGACGTTGAGCGCTGCCCGCGCGTCGCCGCCGGCGAGCGAGACGAGGTGGTCGAACGCGTCCTCGCTGAGGGCGACGCCACCGTCGGGACCGAGGCTGCCCGCGAGGCCGCGTTCAGGGTCCGCGAGGGCACGTCGGACGACGGTCGCGACATCCTCGTCGGCGAGCGGCTCCAGTCGCCACACGCGGAGGCGGGAGAGCAGGGCAGCATTGACCTCGAAGTACGGATTCTCGGTCGTCGCACCGATCAGCGTCACGGTGCCGTCTTCGACGTGCGGCAAGAGCGCGTCCTGCTGGGCCTTGTTGAATCGATGGATCTCGTCGATGAACAGGACGCTGCGGATGCCGTTCAGCGTCAGCCGCTCTTGGGCCTCGGCGATCGTCGCCCGGACCTCGGCCACGCCCGACATGACTGCGGACAGGGTGTTGAAATGCGCACCGACCTCGCCGGCCAGCAGTCGCGCGAGGCTCGTCTTCCCGGTCCCGGGCGGACCCCACAGCAGCAGCGACGACAGGTGGCCGCGAGCGACGCTCCGCCGCAGCGGTCCCTTCTCGCCGACCAGGTGGTCCTGCCCGACGAACTCGGACAGCCCGCGCGGTCGCATCCTCGCGGCGAGCGGCTGTCGCTCGGGCGGTGGCTGGAAGAGCGCCTCGGGCCTGGCGCCCCCGGATCTGGGTCGGGCTGAGGACGGCATCGACGCCAGTCTAGGGCTCGGCCTGGCTCAGTCGGGCTCCCACAGCTCGACCTGGTTGCCCTCGGGGTCGTGGATGCGGGCGAACCGACCGACGCCCGGCGCATCCCAGTCGGGGTTGGTGATGACCTCGATGCCCTTGGCCTCGAGTGCGGCCTTCAGGTCGTCGAGTCCATCCACGCGGAGATTGAGCATCCATTGCTTTTCGGCGGGGAAGTAGTCGGTGTCGGCATCGAACGGCGAGAAGACGGTCGGGCCGGCCTGCTGATCCCAGACGCCCACCTCGCCGCCGCCCACGCCGAGATGCTCGGCGTACCAGGCACCGAGCGCCTGCGGATCACGCGCCCGGAAGAACAAGCCACCGATGCCGGTCACGCCCATCGTCGCCTCCCTGGTCGTCGTCCCAGGGCCAGTCTAGGGGCGGGGCTGCGGCTAGATCGTGAACCCGAGGGCGTGGGACAGGACCCAGAGCACGATGAGGATCAGGACCAGCCCGCCTCCGACGATCGAGATCCGCCGGATGTCGCGGCCGACGTACGCGTATTCCTCGGCAGCGGACACGGCCAGGCTCGATTGCGCGCGGTTCACCCCTGCGGGCTCGAGATCGCGGGCAGCCCGGCGACGTCGGCCTTCCTCGGTCTGGCGCTTCTCGGCCTGGCGCTCATCGGCCACGATCTCGGCTTCGAGCTCGGCTGCGCGGGCCTCCTCGGCATCGGTGAGCGAGTCGGAGGGAGGGGCGACGACTTCGGTCGTCGGTGCGCTCGGCTTCGTCGCGGGTCGCGTCGTCGAGCGCTGGAGAGGTGCACGCTGCCCGGGTCGGGACGTGCTGCCGCGGACTCGCTTGGCCATGGTGCGGGAAGGGCCTCCTGGATGGGTTCGCGTGACGTGGCGTCGTCGCGCTCGGGCTGCGGTCGACCGCCGATGGGGGAGGATACCATCCCGGCTCGATCCCTCCGTCCGCGCCCGACCGGGATGCACCCGGCCACCACCCGCGCCGAGCGCATGTCAAGTGAGCGGGCTTTGCTAGACTCGCGGCGCCGCCGCGGAGGTTCCTGGGATCGATCTCGACGCGCTCGTCCAGCCCTACATCGGACCCATCGTCGTCGGCCTCTCCATCCTTGTCGTCATCCTGCTCGTCGCCGTGCTCGTGCTCGCGCGACGGACTCGACGGCTCGACGGACGGCTCGCGACGCTGACGCGGAGCGGCGACGGCGGAAGTCTCGAGGCCGTCCTCGGTTCGCACCTCGAGCGCGTCGAGCGTGTCGCCCGCGAGCTCGACGAGGTCGTCGCCCGTCAGGCGGTCCTCGAGGGCGCGCAGCGGCGCGCGTTCCAGCGGGTCGGACTCGTTCGGTTCAACCCGTTCGAGGAAACGGGCGGCAACCAGAGCTTCGCGCTCGCCCTGCTCGATGCTGCGGGCGACGGTTGGGTGCTGTCGAGTCTGCATGCGCGCGCGGGCACCCGCGTGTATGCGAAGGCGATCAAGGCCGGGCGCTCGGACGCCGCGCTGTCGGACGAGGAGACCGCGGCGCTGGGCCAGGCGATGGCCTGACAGGCTAGGTGGCACGAGGGTCGGCGATGCTCGCGACATGGCCCCCATCGCACTGCCAGCTCCCTCGCCGGTGAGCCGGCTCCGGACCCGGTCCCGGCGGGAACCGCGGCCGCTCGATCAACTGCCCGCCTGGCGCGACCTCGTCCCGGTCATGGACCCGGCACTGACGTCGGCGCCCGAGGATCCAGGCCTGCAGGCGCTCCTCGGCGGGCTCAACCCCGACCAGCTCCGCGCCGTGACCCACGGCGGCGGGCCGCTGCTCGTCATCGCCGGGGCGGGCACCGGCAAGACGCAGGTGATCACGCGGCGGATCGCGTGGTTGATCGCCACGCGACGCGCCAGGCCCTCGGAGATCCTCGGGCTCACGTTCACGGACAAGGCGGCCGAGGAAATGGCGGTCCGGGTCGACCAGCTCGTGCCCTACGGCTACACGGACACGGCCATCGCCACGTTCCACGCGTTCGGTGACGGGCTGATCCGGGAGCACGCCCTCGAGCTCGGTCTTCCGACCGATGTCCGCGTGCTCTCGCGGCCCGAGGTCGTGATCTTCCTCCGTGAGCACCTCTTCGAGTTCGAGCTCGACCGGTACCGGCCGCTGGGCGATCCGACCCGGTTCCTTGCCGCGCTCGCGACGCTGTTCAGCCGTTGCAAGGATGAGGACGTCTCACCCGACGACTACGCCGACCACGCCGAGCGGGTGTCGGCCGACGCGGCCCGCCTGGCGGTCGTTGCAGGCATCGAGTCGTCGACCGACGCGACGGATGCCGCCGCGGCGGCGGCCGAGGAGGCGGCCCGTCACCTCGAGGTGGCGCGGGCGTACGCCACGTACCAGCGATTGCTCGCAGCGAACGGTTGCATCGACTTCGGCGACCAGGTCGCCCTCGCCTTGCGCCTGGTGCGTACGTCGGCGACGGCTCGCGAGTCGATCGCGGGGCGGTTCCGGTACATCCTCGTCGACGAGTTCCAGGACACGAACCGGGCGCAGGCCGAGCTCGTGGCGGCGCTCGCCGAGCGACATCGCAACGTCACGGTGGTGGGGGACGACGACCAGGCGATCTATGCGTTCCGCGGTGCCGCGGTCGCGAACATCCTGGAGTTCGCGGACCGTTACCACGGGGCGAAGACGATCGTGCTGCGTCGCAACTACCGGTCGCGGGCGCCCATCCTCGGCGCGGCCTATCGCCTCATCCGATTCAACGATCCGGATCGCCTCGAAGTCCGTAGCGGGGTGACGAAACGGCTCCGTGCCGAGCGGCGCGCCACCGATCCCAGCCCGGTGCGGCTCGAGGCCTTCGCGTCCGCTGCCGAGGAGGCCGACTGGATCGCTGCCGACATCCGGCGACGCATCGACACGACAGGTGCGCAACCCCGAGACCATGCCGTCCTGGTCCGGGCGAACCAACACGCAGACGCCATCCTTCGGGCACTGAACCTCGCGGGGATCCCATGGCGCTTCTCGGGCACGTCCGGACTGTATGCACGGCCTGAGGTCCGATTGCTGCTTTCGTTCCTCCGCGTCGTGGCCGATCCGGAGTCAAGCGTCGACCTGTATGCGCTCGCGGCGTCGGAGGTCTACGGCCTCGGTGGCGAGGACCTGACCGCGATCGTCAACACGGCCCGCCGCCGCAATCGTTCCGTTCGCGCGATCGTCGACGAGCTGGATCGACAGCCAGGGATCCTGCGGGTGTCGCCGGAGACCCGCGCCGCCGTCACCCGACTGGTCAAAGACCTCCGCGGCTACGAAGTAGCGGCCCACGAGGCGCCGGCGGGCGAGCTGCTCTATCGGTTCCTGCGCGGCAGCGGCATGCTCGCCCAGCTCGTCGCCACCGATACGCCAGCGGCCGAGGAGGCCCTCCAGAACATCGCCCGGTTCTTCGAGATCGTGCGAGCTCAGTCCGCCCTCCTCGCGGACGATAGGGCGGTCTTCGTGGCCCCGCATCTCGCCACGCTGATCGAGGCGGGTGACGACCCATCGACCGCCGAGCTCGATCCCGACGCCGACGCCGTCGCGGTACTGACCGTCCACAAGGCCAAGGGCCTCGAGTTCCCGGTCGTCTTCCTGCCGGGCATGGTCGCGGGCCGGTTCCCGCTGAGCCGCCGCGGCGAGCCGCTCGTGCTGCCGGCCGGTCTCGGACGCGGCGAGCCACCGAATGCGGAAGCAGCCCTGGCCGAGGAACGCCGGCTCTGCTACGTCGCGATGACCAGGGCCCGCGACGAGCTCGTGCTGTCACACGCCGCCGACTACGGTGGTGCGCGGGCCCGGCGCGTCTCGCCTTTCGTGCTCGAGGCGCTCGACCTTCCTGCCGCAGACCTTCCGGCCGGCGGCGCCGCCGGTGGTGGTGCCGGAGCGACGCCACCGGCGGAGCGCGTCGCGACGTTCGACGCGCTCCGGCAGCCAGACGCGACCGTGCCGATCGGGCCGATCACCGAGCCCTTGTCCCTCAGCCACAGCCAGATCGATGACTACCTGACGTGCCCGCTCAAGTACAAGTACGCCCACGTCCTGCGCGTCCCGCTGGCGCCCCACCACGCACTCATCTACGGCGCGGCCCTGCACAAGGCCGTCCAGATCTTCCATCACCGCCATGCCCGCGGGTACGTGATGAGCGAGGCGGAGCTCGACGAGGCGTTCGAATCGGCGTGGTCCAACGAGGGCTTCGTGAGCCGAGACCACGAAGAGGCCCGGTTGGCCGCGGGCAGGGCCGCCCTGCGCCGATTCCGGGAGGCCCAACTCGAGCCCGGCGCGGTCATCCCGACCTACGTGGAACGTGAGTTCGCCTTCACCCTTGGCGGCGATCGGATCCGCGGACGTTGGGATCGCGTCGACGTCGTCCCGTTGGACGAGTCGCGTGGGCGGTCCCACCCGGACGATGCCGTCATCGATCCCGTGGCCGATCGCGCCGACGTGGTCGAGCCGACGCTCGGGATCCTCGGCCCGGAGCACGTGACGATCACGGACTACAAGTCGTCGGACGTGCGTGACCCGGTCAAGGCGCGACAGCGTGCCCGCGATTCCCTCCAACTCCAGATCTACGCGATGGGCTACGAGGCGATGACCGGCCGTCTGCCCGATGAGGTCGCACTGCACTTCCTCGAATCCGGTCTCGTCGGTCGCGTCCCGATGGATCGACGGCGATTGGCCAAGGCGAGGGAGCGCATCGGCCAGGCGGCGACCGGCATCCGCGCCCGGGACTACACCCCGCGACCGGACTACCTCGCCTGCGGCTACTGCCCGTTCCGCGACATCTGTCCCTCGAGCGTGGCCCGATGAGTGCCGCGATAGGGCATTCGCCCGACTCGACGTCGCGTGGTTCGCCGTCCATGGTTCGGCCTCGCCGGATCGGCCGGTGTCTCGAGGCACGGAGACCGTGGTATCGATGCATGACGTCGCCGCGTGGATCCGACCGTGGGCCACGAAGGACGGACGACAGACCCTAGACTCGCTGGCGATGGATGCGCGCGACCGGACCGCGAACCTCGCCTTCTTCGGTGCGGCCGGGATCGCCTGGCTGCTGGTCGGCTTCGTGGTGACAACCCGTGACCCGGTCGTCGACCCGAGCGCGGGCTTCCTCGGCGCAGCCCTCATCGGCCTTGCGATCGCACTGACGCTGGTCCCGGTCCTCTGGCTGACGGTCTTCGGGCGGCACGGCCAGATCGCCTACCGCGGCGACTGGGTCCGGGCGATCCGACGCGCAGCCTGGGTCGGGATCGTGGTCGCGGTCCTGATCGTGCTTCGTGTCCAGGGTCTCCTGGAGCTGCCGATCGCTTTGTTCATGATCGCGCTGGCGGTCGTCGCCGAAGCCACGCTGTCAGCCGAGCGCTAGGCGTCGGCCGAGCGGGCGAGGGACCCCGGCCGCCGGTTTCTGAGAGTCGCGACGGGCGTTGCTGTAGGCTGTCGCGAACCCGCCGTCGCCCAGGAGATCGCGTGGCCCCGCTCACTGCCACCCAGCCCGCGCCGCCGCATGCCGGCGTCAAAACCCGGATCGCCGAGGCCGTCGAGGCCGCCCGTGGCGAGATCCTCGAGCTCTCCCACCGGATTCATGCCCATCCCGAACCGGCGTTCGAGGAGCACCACGCGGCGAAATGGGTCGCCGAGGCCGTCGCGCGGCACGGCTACGTCGTCGAGCATCCGGCCGGAAGTCTGGCGACCGCGGTCCGGGCGACTCGTCGCGGCGGCCGTTCTGGTGCGGGGCCACGGATCGGCATCCTCGCCGAGTACGACGCGCTGCCCGGTCTCGGTCACGGCTGCGGGCACAACACGATGGCCGCCTCCGGGGTCGGTGCCGCGATCGCACTGGCCGCCGTCGCCGACGACCTGCCCGGCGAGATCGTCTTCCTGGGCACGCCGGCCGAGGAACGTGGGAGCGGCAAGCAGATCATGATCGAGGACGGCCTCTTCGAGGGCCTCGACGCCGCCCTGCTGTACCACCCCTGCGACCGCTCCCACGTCGAGGCCATCGCCCTCGCGTCGGAGGATGCCGAGGTCGTCTTCACCGGGCTCCAGGCTCATGCAGCGTCGGACCCGTGGAAGGGCCGCAACGCGCTGGATGCCATGATCCTGCTGTTTTCTTCGGTGGGGCTGTGGCGCCAACAACTCAAGCCGTCCGCCAGGGTGCACGGGATCATCCGCGAGGGCGGCACGGCGGCGAACATCATCCCGGATCGAACGGCGGCGTGGTTCATGATCCGGAGCGACGACGAGGCTGAGTACCGGCGGATGCGCGACCGGTTCCGCGAGCTGTGCGAAGCTGCCGCGCTCGCCACCGAGACCTCGGTCGAGGTGACGTTCTCGGGTCTCGCGCGGACCATGCGCAACAACCCAGTCCTTGCCGAGCGGTTCCGCGCGAACATGGGGGCCTACGGGATCCGCGACCAGGGTGACGATCCGTCCGCCGGCTCGACGGACATGGCCAATGTGAGCTGGATCTGCCCGACGATCCATCCGGACCTGGCGATCGCGCCCGAGGGCACGCCGGGCCACTCGATCCTCTTCCGCGACGCCGCCGCGACACCCCGGGCGGATGAGACGACGCTGCTCGCCGCGACGCTGGTCGCTCAGACGGCTGCCGACCTGTTCCTTGACCCCGTCCTCGTCGAGGCCGCCTGGCGGGCCTTCCGCGAGGCCTGAGTCGCCAACGCCCGGACGGGTCCGCTACCATCGCCGCGGCGCGTCCCGCTGGACGATCGGCTTCGAACCGGCGGCGCCCCGAGCGAGACGGACCAGACCGCGCGTCATGACGCTGCGACCGTCCCCGGAGGACCTCCGTGGCAGACCGCCCGACCGACCCTGACCTCGACCGCGACTTCGCGCGCCTGAACGGCTGGGACGCCGAGCACGAGACCTGGGACGACTACGACCTGCCGACCTATGTGGGTCCGCTCTCGTTCATGAAGCTGCCCTGGGTGACGGATCCCGCCGAGCTCAGCCGACGCGAGGTCGACGTCGCCATCATCGGCGCGCCGTTCGACGATGCCGTGACCCACCGGCCGGGCGCACGGTTCGGGCCGCGGGCGATCCGCGCCGCGCAGTACACCTCGGGCTCGATCAACTCGCTCCAGCTCGACGTCGAGCCATTCGAGGTGCTCGAGGTCGTCGATGCCGGTGACGCGAACATCGTCCCGGCCTGGATCGACCGCGCCCACGCGATGATCTTCCGAAAGGTTCGCGAGGTCGCGGCGACGGGAGCGATCCCGATGGTCCTCGGCGGCGACCATTCGATCACCTGGCCGAGCGCCACGGCCGTCGCCGAGATCCGGCGACCGGGCAGCATCGGCATCGTCCATTTCGACGCCCACGCCGACACGGCCGCCGACGACTGGGGCGTGCTCGCCGGCCATGGCACGCCGATGCGCCGCCTGATCGAATCGGGGGCAGTGAAGGGTCGCAACTTCGTCCAGGTCGGGCTGCGCGGCTACTGGCCGCCGGTCGAGACCTTCCAGTGGATGCAGGAGCAGGGCCTGCGCTATCACTTCATGCGCGAGATCGAGGAGCGTGGCGCGGAAGCCGTCGTCGCGCAGGCGATCGACGAGGCCCTCGATGGCCCGGACTACGTCTACCTCAGCCTCGACATCGACGTCATCGACCCGGGACTCGCGCCTGGTACGGGCACGCCCGAGCCGGGCGGGATGCTGACCCGCGAGGTGCTGCGCGCGATCCGCCAGATCGTCGGGGCCGTGGATCTCGCCGGGATGGACGTGGTCGAGGTCTCGCCGCCGTACGACCATGCCGAGACCACGGCGATGGCCGCCAACAGGGCGGTCCTCGAGGCGATCAGTGCCCTTGCGGTCCGCAAGCTGGCTGGAAAGGCGGTCCGCTGGACGGGCGCCGACCCCGCCGGCCGTGCCTGACGCAACAGGCCGGACGACCGACACGCCGATGCTGCCATCGCCGGATCCCGAGACGGCTGCCGCGCTCGCGCGGCTGTACGACCTCGATCTCACCGAAGATCCGGGTGACCTCGATCTCTACCTTGCGCTGGCCGAGCGTGCCGACGGCCCGATCCTCGAGCTTGCCGCGGGGACTGGTCGTCTCGCCATCCCGCTCGCGGAGGCCGGTCACGATGTCACCGCGGTGGACCTCGACCCGGCGATGCTCGACCGCGCGCGGAGCCGCGCGAGTGCCATCGCCGGAGCCGATCGCCTGGAGTTCGTCGAGGCGGATCTCGTCGGGCTGCGGCTGCCCGCCGCCGGCACATACG
>Ga0318563_10001448_pt1 | contig 10109 bp, 5 predicted proteins | sample GRESIP066b5f19_FD_203689 | JGI IMG/M metagenome (GOLD analysis project Ga0318563, IMG submission 203689) | Tropical soil microbial communities from Luquillo Experimental Forest, Puerto Rico - GRE.SIPMG.066b5f19 | ecosystem: Environmental > Terrestrial > Soil > Tropical forest > Bulk soil... | reverse complement strand
GAGATGACGATGCACCCCGCACCGGCCTTGGCGACGCCGGCGGCCACCGTGCCTACCCCCACCTCGCTCACCAGCTTCACCCCGATGCGGGCGGTGGGGTGCACCGACTGGAGGTCGTAGATCAGCTGGGAGAGGTCCTCGATGCTGTAGATGTCGTGGTGCGGGGGCGGAGAGATCAGCGTCACCCCGGGCGTGGAGCACCGCACCCGGGCGATGCGCTCGTCGACCTTGTGCCCCGGAAGCTGGCCGCCCTCGCCGGGCTTGGCGCCCTGGGCGATCTTGATCTGCAGCTCGTCGGCGTTGACCAGGTACTCGGCAGTGACCCCGAAGCGGGCGCTGGCCACCTGCTTGATCGCGCTCCGGCGGAGGTCGCCGCTGGCGTCGGGGGTGTAGCGACGGGCCTCCTCCCCTCCCTCCCCGGAATTGCTCCGCCCGCCGAGGCGGTTCATCGCCATCGCCAGCGTCTCGTGGGCCTCGGCGGAGATGCTCCCGAAGCTCATCGCCCCGGTGACGAAGCGGCGGACCAGCGACTCCACCGGCTCCACCTCCTCCAGGGGAACCGGGGGACGCCCCTGGCCATCGAGCTCGAGCAGTCCGCGGAGGGTGCGGCCGTTTCGCGATTCGTCGTCGGCGGCGCGGGCGAAGCGCCGGTAGGCCTCGGGCTCGGCGCTCTGCACCGCCGCCTGGAGGAGGGAGACGGTGCTGGGGTTCCAGCGGTGCTGCTCGCCGCGGCGCCGCCACTGGTACAGGCCTCCGGTGGGGAGGGGCTCGACCGAGCCGGGACCGAACCCGCGGGCATGTCGCTCGACTGCCTCGCGCTGCAGCTCTCGGAGACCGATGCCGCCCAGCCGCGACGGGGTCCCGGTGAAGTGACGGTCGATGAGCTCCCGGTCGAGCCCCACCGCCTCGAAGATCTGCGCCCCCCGGTAGGACTGCAGGGTGGAGATGCCCATCTTGGACATCACCTTGAGCAACCCCTCCTCGACCGCGCGGACGTAGCGGGCCTGGGCGTCGGACTCCTCCAGCGCCAGCTCGCCGGAGGTGGCGAGGGCGCGCACCGAGTCCAGCGCCAGGTAGGGATTGACCGCCGCGGCCCCGAAGCCGAAGAGCGCGGCGAAGTCGTGCACCTCGCGGGCCTCGCCGGTCTCCACCAGGAGCCCGGTCTGCATCCGGATGCCGTCGCGCACCAGACGCTGGTGCACTGCGGAAAGCGCGAGGAGGACGGGAATCGGCGCGTGACGGGCGTCGACCCCCCGGTCGGCGAGGATGATCAGCCCACAGCCGGCGTCCACCGCTTCCACCGCCTCGCGGCACAGCCGTTCCACCGCCGCCTCCAGCGCGTCGGGTCCACCCTCGACGTCGAAGAGGGCGGAGAGGCGGCGGGGGAGGAACATCCCCTCCTGGTGGATGGAGGAGAGGCGGGCCAGCTGCCCGTTGGTGAGGATTGGCCCCGGGAGGGTGAGCCGGTGGCACTGGTCCGGCGTCTCCTCCAGGGTGTTGCCGTCGGGCCCGGTCGCCGTCTCCAGGGTCATCACCAGTGCCTCGCGGTGGGGATCGATCGGCGGGTTGGTGACCTGGGCGAAGAGCTGGTGGAAGTAGCGGAAGAGGCTCGGCGCCTGGTCGCTGAGCACCGCCAGCGGGCTGTCCTTTCCCATCGAGCCCACCGGCTCGTGGCCGGTCTCGGCCATGGGGAGCACCAGCTGTCGGACGTCCTCGTCGGTCCAGCCGAAGGCGCGCTGGGCGGAGCGGAGCTCGTCGGCGACCAGCCGGGGCGGGGCGAGGACGCGCGGGAGCTCGTCGAAGGTGAAGACGTTGCGGTTGAGCCACTGGCGATACGGCCAGCGCCCGGTGATGTCCCGCTTCACCTCCTCGTCCTCGAGGATGCGGCCCTCGACGGTGTCGACCAGGAACATCCGGCCTGGTTGGAGGCGGCCCTTCTTCCGGATGCTCTCCGGCGGGACGTCGACCACCCCGGTCTCGGAGGCGAGGAACACCCGGTCGTCGTCGGTGACCAGCCACCGGGCCGGCCGCAGCCCGTTGCGGTCGAGGGTGGCGCCGATCAGCGAGCCGTCGGTGAAGGCGATCGCTGCCGGTCCGTCCCAGGGCTCGAGCAGCGCGCTGGAGTACTCGTAGAAGGCCCGCCGCGACTCGTCCATCGCCGCGTGCTTCTCCCAGGCCTCGGGGATCATCAGCATCATTGCGTGGGGGAGGCTGCGGCCGCCGAGGGCGAGCAGCTCGAGCATGTTGTCGAACTGCGCCGAGTCGCTCTGCTCCGGCTGGACGATGGGGAAGAGCCGGTCGAGGCTCCCGCCGAACTTCGCCGAGGAGAGCTGGCTGCGCCGGGCGTTGAGCCAGTTCCGGTTGCCGCGGACGGTGTTGATCTCCCCGTTGTGGGCGATGAAGCGGAAGGGCTGGGCCAGCTCCCAGGTGGGGAAGGTGTTGGTGCTGAAGCGGCTGTGCACCAGGGCCAGCCCGCTCACCATCTCCCGGTCCTGGAGGTCCCGGTAGAAGTGGGGGAGCTGCGAGGGAAGGAGCAGTCCCTTGTAGACGATGGTCTCCGAGGAGAGGCTGGGGACGTGGAAGCGGCGCTCGGGGTCGAGGCCCTCGGCGCGGATGCGGTTCTCCGCCCGCTTGCGGATGACGAAGAGCTTTCGCTCGAAGGCCGAGGGCACCAGCCGGCGGCGGGCGACGTAGACCTGGCGGAGCACCGGGGCCGAGCGGCGGGCGAGCCAGCCCAGCTGCTCTGGGTCGACCGGGACGTCCCGCCAGCCGAGCACCCGCTGCCCCTCGGCCTCGGCCACCTCGGCGAAGACCCGCTCGCAGGCGGCGCGGGCGGCGGGGTCGGCGGGGAGGAAGACCTGCCCCACCGCGTAGCCTCCGCGCGGCGGCATCTCGAAGCCGAGGCGGCCCCCCTCCAGCTCGAAGAAGCGGTGGGGGAGCTGGAGGAGGATGCCCGCTCCGTCCCCGGTGCCTGGATCGGCGCCGCACGCCGCGCGATGCGACAGCCGCTGGAGGATGTCCAGACCTTGCTCGACGATGGCGCGTGATTTCTCCCCGCGGAGGTGGGCCACGAAGCCGAGCCCGCAGGCGTCGTGCTCCATCGATGGCTCGTAGAGGCCGTGCCTCGGGGGAAGCGGCATCGGTGTCTGGACCTCCTGTCCCGGCCGACCGACCGGTCTGCCGCAGAGCGGCAAGTTCCGAAGACTACGGGAGGTGTCCGACGCTCCTCAAATACGTCCATCCGATGGAGAACTGATTTCGATTGCCACCCGAATCAGTCCGTCTACTAGAGAGCGGTTTCGCCCCCGGCCGGCGACAGGGTTTTACGAGGTCTCTGATACCTGGTCGGGATCAGAGGGAGAGGCGGAGGCCGACCCCGACGTCGAGGATGGGGGCGTTGAGCGGGCCGAAGGTCTGGCCCTCCACCGTCTGCTGGGGAAAGGCCAGGCGGAGCTCGCCGCCGCTGCGGCCGAAGTGGCCGGCGAGGAACGCCTCCACCGAGAGGTAGCGGAGCACGGTGATCGCGAAGTCGATCCGGGCGATGTACGTGCCGTCGGAGAGGTTGCCGATTCCCGACAGCACCCAGGTGGTCTTCGCCGTCGGGTCCACCCAGGTGGCGCTCAGCGCCAGGTAGTGCTTGCCGACGTAGAAGGGCTGGAAGCCGCCGACCAGCAGCAGATCGAGGTACTCGCTCCGGTCGTAGCTGGCGGAGTTGTAGAAGTACTCGCCGCCGAGGGTGAGGCTCTTGTTCCCCTCGATGTTGAAGGAGTAGCTCACTCCGCCCGCGGCCTGGACCACCGGCGTCGAGCGCGGCGCGACGGAGAAGGTCACCGGGGTGGTCACCGTCACGCAGGTGTCGCCCGGCGCACAGGGCTGAAGGCTGGGCACCGCCACTTGGCTGGTGACGCTCACCGTGTTCGAGGTCGGGGTGTCCAGCCCGGCCTTGAACGCCGCCTCGCCGTAGATGTCGAAGTCGCCGAGGGACATGGTGAGGTCGGCGCCCGCCCGCGACTTCCGGTTGCGCTGGACCAGCCCGTCGATGCCGAAGGCGCCATTCTTGAACGCGAACTCCGCCCGCAGCGCGCCCCCGATGTCGCGCAGCTCGGTGCCAGCCGCGGCGGGATTCACTCCCGAGCCGCCGGGGTTCTGGACGCTGCCGCTCCCGGAGTAGCTCCCGCCCACGTTCTGGGTCGGCTCGAACAGCGCCACCGCGGTGAAGTTCCACCCCATCTTCTCCCACGGCACCTGGGCCCGGAGCATGGTCACGCCCAGGCGGGCGTCGAACACCGCGAAGGGGTCGCGCGGCTGGCTGGCCAGGAAGTCGGTCGGGGAGAAGAAGCGAGCCACGCCCCACTTCACGTGCTGGCGCCCGGCGGTGACGAAGACCACGTGGGCGATGTCGAAGGACAGCCAGGCCTGGTCCAGCTCGACGGCGGGGTTGCTGGCAGTGGTGGTGGCCGCCACACCGGGGAGGGCTGTTCCCCCGACGGTGGTGGCGAGGAACGGGTCGTAGGTCATCCGGCCGAGGACGAAGGCCCGCAGCTGCTCGGTCGGCCTCGCGTCGAGGTAGACGTCGACCAGCGTCGGCGCGGAGAACCGCGACTGGTTGAAGGGCTGGTCCTGGCTCACGGTCATGAACGCCCGGGTGTAGAAGAGTCCGCCAATCTTCAGCGGGTCCTCCTTCACCGCCCCGGTGACGAAGGCGTCGGTGGAGGGCGTGGTGTCGAGCCCCGCCGCCTCCGAAGAGCCCACAGGTGGCGGCGCGCCGGCGTCGCTCGCCCCGAACATCGACTCCTCGCTCGGCCTGGCGGCAGTCCCCGGAGCAACGCCGGCATCCGGCGTAGTGCCGAAGAGGGCGTTCTCGTCCGGGCGCTGGGCACGCGCGGCGCCGCCGAGCATCAGCACGCCCAGCAGCACCGCCCGAGCGGGGCTCATCGGCTCTTCGACTCCAGCCAGGCCTTGGTGAAGATGTTGGTCTCCAGCGGGCGGAGGTCCACCGACTTCAGCACCACGATGGTGCTGTTGGCCTTCTCCACCTCGTCGTAGATGCGGATCTCCCCGGGGTACCAGACGTCGCCCTTCTTCGACTCGCTGTAGAGCTTCTTCCAGCTCGGATAGTAGAGGGTGCGCATCAGCCGGCCGGAGAGCGCGAACTCCTGGCGCTTGAGCACGTTGCCGGTGGCCTGGTCGACCCATAGCTTCACCACCGGGTAGGCCACGTCGACGCCGGGCTTCACCTTGAGATCGAGGACCCAGGTGTCGAAGACGCCCAGCTTTGACTCCTCGACGAAGCGGGCGTCGTACTCCTCCTGGAGCCGCGACTCGTCGAAGTCCGCCCGGCGGCTGTCGGTGCCGGCGATGCGCTCCCGCTCAGTGCGCCGGTCCCACTTCCCGGTGGTCGGGTCGTAGCTCCAGAGGTTCTTGTCCAGCCGGAGGTAGCCCTTGCCCGCCTCGCCCTTCGGCTTGGTGAAGAGGATCATCAGCTTCTCGTCCTCGCTACGGCGATAGACGATCGCTTCCCGGGCGGTGTCGGTCTTGTCCTTCTCCTTCGTCTCCAGATAGGCCAGCGACCGGTAGTCGCCCGAGTTCCGCTGGCGATCGTCGATGGTGTGGACGACGTCGCTTAGCTGCGCGTCGTTGAGCGGCTTGGCCTGCGTTGCCGGCGCCACGGTCGAGGCGAGCAGGAGGACCCAGCCGAAGGTGAACGGTGAGCGCATCGCGCGTTCCATCCTCAGCCCACCCGGTGCATCGCGGTGACCGGCTGCATGCGGGCCGCGAGGAAGGAGGGAAGGACGGCGATCAGGGTGGTGCAGCCGAGGATCAACGCCAGGGACCCGAAGATCGCCGATGGCCGGACCAGAAGATGCAGCTCCTCGCGCATCAGGAACAGCTGCAGTGCGGCGGGGGCGTGGATGTGGGCGGCGTTGAGCGCCGCGCACAGCGCCAGGCCAACCACCACGCCGGCCACCGCCGCGGCAGCGGAGAGGAGGAAGGACTCGACGAGGAACATCGCCAGCACCCGCTCCCGCTGCATCCCGATCGCCCGGAGGGTGCCGATCTCCCGGGTGCGCTCGCGGATCGAGATCCACAGGGTGTTCATCAGCCCCACGGCGATGATCACCAGGAGGATTCCCACCAGGGTGTAGGAGAGCCAGGTGATGGCGGTGATGCTCCACTGGATGAAGGAGATCTCGTCCTCCCAGGTGGTCACGTCGAGCTTCTGACCGGTCCACCCCTCGCGGTTCACGTCCTGGAACTTGAACCAGAAGGCGCGGGGGTCGGGCTCCATCAACAGATTGCCAGCCTCCCCCAGCACTCGCCGCAGCCGCTCCTGGACCACCGGCACCTGCTTCGGGTCCTTGAGGTAGACCAGGACGAATCCCGTGGAGTCGTCGTTCAGCTGGTAGAGGGTGCGGAGGGTGACCTCGGGGACGAAGGTGTTGAAGGAGCTGAGGAGCCCGATGTTCTTCGCCACCGCCACCACCCGCACGTCGAGGGTGTTGGCCACTCCGCGGAGAGTGTAGGCGCTGAGGGTGAGCTGGTCCCCGGCACGGACCCCGAGCCGCTTCGCCTGCTCGTCGAAGATGAGGATGGTGCCCGGCTCGGCCAGCGCATCGAGCGAGCCCTCCTGGATCTGGATCACCTTCCGGAATCCCGCCTCCTTCCGGACGTCGATGCCGCTGACGCCCGACTGGATGGAGCCGGTCTCGCTCACCACCTTGGCCCAGCCCCGCCCGCGCTGGGTGAGGTAGTCCATCTCCGGGACGTTCTCCCGGACCAGTCGCTCCAGCTCGCGATAGTGGGTGACCACCGGTGCCGACTGCCCGGCGGTGACCTTGTAGAAGCCACCCACGTTGACGTGGCCGCTCATCAGGGTGGTGGCGGACTCGAGCATGGTGGAGCGAATGCCGTTGAGCAGCCCCACCAGGAGCACCAGCAGCGCGGTCACCCCGAGGATGGCGCCGCCGAGGAGCAGCGTCCGCCGGCTGTGCTGGACCAGGTTGCGGAAGGCGATGACCAGGAGCTGACCCATGGCGTTCACTCCTCGGTCTGCATCGCCCGCACCGGGGCGACGCGGGTGGCGAGGAAGGCGGGATAGAGCGTGGAGAGGGTGGTGACCAGGATCACGATGACCAGCGCGGCGATGACATTCATCGGGCTCAGGGTGGGGAAGAGGCGCGGACCGGAGAAGAAGAAGTAGAAGGTCTCGTTGCCCCGGGCGGAGATCCCGAAGTGGTGCAACGCCCCCACCACGCCCGAACCTAGGGTGGCCCCCAGCGCCCCGAAGACCAGGCCGAGGGTCAGGGTCTCCACCAGCACCATTCCCAGGATGAACCCTCGCTGGGCCCCGATGGCCCGCATCGTCCCCACCTCGGGTGTGCGCTGCAGCGTGGCCATCATCACCGAGTTGTTGATGATCACCATCGCCACCACGAAGATGATGAAGACCGAGAAGTAGAGCAAGAGCCGGGCGACGAGGATGAACTGCCCGAGCACGCCCGCCGCCTGTTGCCAGGAGAGAACCCGGAGTCCCAGCCCGTCGGCATCGGAGCGGGCCTGGATCGCCCGGAGCGTCTCGGGGAGCTTGCGCGGATCCTGGAGGATCACCGCCGCGTCGAGCACCACCCCCCGACCGAGCTCCTTCGGGTCGTAGACCCGGCGGACCAGATCTTCGCGGCGAAGCGCAGCGGCGTTTCCCTTGAAGTTCTCCTTCTCGTCGATCAGGCCCGGAGTGGCCTCGGCGACGATGTGCCGCCCCGCCTTCCCGAACAGCTCGTCCTCGGCCCGGCTCCGGTCCACCTCCTGGGTCCCCGCCTCACGCTTGATGGCGTCGATCTCCGCCTGCTTGTCGGTGGTGAGGTAGCCGTAGAGCTCGCGGAAGCTCACCAGGTCCATCAGGTTGATGTTCCCGGAGAGCGCCGACTTCTCCAGGCCCTTGAAGCGGAAGGTGCCCCAGATGCGGAGATTCAGGCTCTGGACGTAGCCGGAGCGGGTGAAAGCGGAGATGGTGAGGATGTCCCCGGGCTTCAGCCGGTAGAGCTGCAGCAGCGGCGCCAGGTCCCGGTAGAAGATCTGGTAGCGCTCCTGGAAGTTCCGGTCGTCGGTGTCGAAGAACCGATCGAGGAGCTTCTCCAAGCTGGGCTCGGAGGAGCCGAGGACCCGCTGGAGGATGGCCACCGCCTTGTCCGTCTTCAGCCGGTCGAGCTGGAGGAGGATCTCCCGGGTCTGGGTCCGGTTCTCACGCACGTAGCGCCGCAAGGTCTCGCTCTTGGCGATGGTGTCCCCGGTCTCCAGCGCGTCCTTGGTCTTGTCCAGGCGGCGGGCGGTCTTCAGCTTCAGCAGCTCCTCGTAGACGAACTTCGACATCAGGAAGCCGCGGTGGCCGGGCGGGACGGCCTGGCCGTCGACGATCTCCATCCGATCGAAGTTCCGCTGGAAGGCGTCGAGGTCGGTGCCGACATAGCGGAGCGGGAGGAGGTCGGCGTCGGAGAGCTGGGGGGCCACCTTGTTCTCCAGGAACTCCAGACCGGCGTAGGGGTCCTTCCGGAAGTCGGCCCAGAACTTGTCGGAGGAGGCCTCCTGCACCGCCGCCTTGGCCTCGGGCTCCAGCGCCTGGGCGGTCCCGATCTCGCTCGCCCGCCCCAGGTCGGCCTGGAGGACGCGGACGATCTGCCGGACGTGCTCCTCCAGCGAGGCCCGCTGCGCGTCGAGCTCGGGGGTCGAGCCGTGCTCCTTCTGCTCCCGGACCACGTCACGCAGCTCCTCCAGGGTCAGGTCGACGGTGTTGCCGCTGGTGACCAGCGCGGCGTTGATCCCCATCGGGACCACCGCCTTGACGTTGGGCACGGAGGCCAGCACCTGCTCGGTCTTGGCCCAGTCGGTGATCGGGCTCAAGTCGGGGTCGTTGCCGCCCATCGGCCAGATGGCGAAGTCGTCCTTGCTACGTGCGCTGTAAACCTGGATGTGGCCGGCGACGCTCCCGATGATGCTCCGGCTCATCGAGGAGACCACGCTGTCCAGCAGCGCGCCGCCCACCACCACCAGGAAGGTGCCGCCCATCACCACCGCGCCGATCAGGAGGTTGATCCGGCTCTTGAACAGATTGCGGAAGGCGATGCGGAGGAGGACGGCGATCTTGCCGAGCATCAGTGACTCCCGGTCCCCACCGCGGCGTCGTGGGTGATCACCTCCCGGCCGACGATCTTGCCGTCGGCGAGCTTCACCAGCGCATCGGCGTGGGCCATCACCCGCGCATCGTGGGTGGAGAAGATGAAGGTGGTCCCGTCCCGCTGGTTCAGCTCCTTCATCAGATCGACGATCTTCTCTCCGGTGACCGAATCGAGGTTGGCGGTCGGCTCGTCGGCGAGGACGATCTGCGGGCCGCCGACCAGCGCCCGGGCCACTGCCACCCGCTGTCGCTGACCACCGGACAGCTCGCTCGGGCGATGCCGGGCGTGGTCGGCCAGCCCCACCTGCTCCAGCAGGCCCTCCACGCGCTTGCGCCGGTCCGCCCGGCCGAGGCGTCCCTGGAGCAGCAGCGGGAGCTCGACGTTCTGGAAGACGTTCAGCACCCCGACCAGGTTGAAGCTCTGGAAGATGAAGCCGATGGTGTCCAGCCGCAGCCGGGTCAGCTCCCGCTCGGCGAGGCTGGCGGTGTCCCGCCCCACCACCCGCACCAGCCCCCGGGTCGCGGTGTCGACGCAGCCGATGAGGTTGAGAAGGGTGGTCTTCCCGCTGCCGGAGGGTCCGGCGATGGAGATGAACTCGCCGGGATGGACGTCCAGCGACACCCCACGCAAGGCGGGCACGACAGTGCTCCCCAGCTGGTACTCCTTCACCACGTCCACGATGCTCACGATGGGCTGGCTCACCGGTTTCCTCGTCGTCGCTCGCCGGGCTGTGCGTAGCCCACTCCGGGCCGCGGCGCCCGCACCTTGTGCCTGGTCCGATGGGCGCCGAGGTGACAACCGGGCAGGGGTACCCGTCGTGCGTTGTCCCGGCGTTCGGGGGGCTTGAAGAAGCGTGAAGCGTACGTCCGGGTCCGGGGACCCGTGACTGCCGCCGAGCGTCCACTCCGCCTGATCGAACGGAGGAGTTCCCTGCATGCC
>Ga0318563_10001441_pt1 | contig 10150 bp, 9 predicted proteins | sample GRESIP066b5f19_FD_203689 | JGI IMG/M metagenome (GOLD analysis project Ga0318563, IMG submission 203689) | Tropical soil microbial communities from Luquillo Experimental Forest, Puerto Rico - GRE.SIPMG.066b5f19 | ecosystem: Environmental > Terrestrial > Soil > Tropical forest > Bulk soil... | reverse complement strand
TTCCGGGACTGCTCATAGGTGCCCCGGATGGTGTCGCCGCGCAGCTCGCCGTGGTCGGCCATGGCGAGGATGGTGCCTTCCGGCATCGTGTTCACGACGTTCGGCGCGACAAGTTCTACCACGTACTTGGTGTCCGGGTAGGCCGGGTCCTTGGTGCTGGTCGAGGCCCACAGCGGCCGCTGGCGACGGACGCCCTTGCCGTGCAGCGCCGCCCAGCGCGGCGATTCCGGCGCGAACCGCTGCTCGAAGAGCTCGTACGCGAGCCTGGCGTTGGCGATGGCCGCCTTGCCGCGCATCGCGGCGGCCTCCGGGGTGCCCATCTTGTCCAGCCTCCGGTCCACCTCGGTGTCCACCCGGCTGACGAAGAACGACGCCACCGAGGCCATCGAGGACAGGTCGTGGCCCGCCTCGGCGGCCTTCTCCATCCCGGCGAAGAACGCGTCGATCACCTCGCCGTACCGTTCCAGCGAGAAGATCAGCGTCACGTTGATGCTGATTCCCTCGGCCAGGCACTGGGTGATCGCGGGCAGCCCGGCCAGCGTGGCGGGGATCTTGATGAACAGGTTGGGCCGGTCCACCAGCCACCACAGGGCGCGGGCCTCGGCGATGGTCTTCTCGGTGTCGCCCGCCAGCCGCGGGTCCACCTCCAGGGACACCCGGCCGTCCACCCCGCCGGAGGCGTCGTAGGCGGGCCGGAGCACGTCGCAGGCCCAGCGCACGTCGTAGGCGGTGATGGCCCGGGACGCCTCCCCCACCGACACGCCGCGCAGGGCTAGCTGGGCAAGCTGGTCGGTGTAGGCATCCCCGTGGCTGAGCGCATGGTCGAAGATCGTCGGGTTGGAGGTGACCCCGACCACGTGCCGGTCCCGGGCCAGCTCGGCCAGGTTGCCGCTGGTCAGCCTTACCCGGTTGATGTCGTCGAGCCAGATGGCTACCCCGGCGGCGGACAGTTCAGCGAGAACATCGGATTGTGAGGTCATGGCTGTTGCTCCTTACTGGCCCGGCGACCTGCCGCATCCATATCCATTCCCGCCTTCACCAGGCTCGACCTCGCCGCGGCGGCCACCTTCTCCGCGGTGATCCCGAAATGCTGGTACAGGTCCTGGTAGCTGGCGGAGGCGCCGAAGTGCTCCAGGCTCACGCTCTCGCCCGCGTCACCGATGAACCCGCGCCAGCCGAGCGCAACACCCGCCTCGACGCTCACGCGCGCCCTCACCCGGGGCGGTAGCACCTCCTGCTGGTAGGAAGCGTCCTGCGCGGTGAACCATTCCACGCACGGCATCGAGACCACCCGCGCGGCGATGCCGTCGGCCGCCAGCTGCTCTCGCGCGGCGATCGCGAGCTGCACCTCGCTGCCGGTGGCGATGAGGATCACCGCCGGGTCCCCGCCCGCCGCCTCGGCCAGCACGTACCCGCCCCGAACGGTCCCCTCCGCGCTGGCGAAGCCGGCACCGGCGCGCACATCCGCCGCGCTGGCGCTGCGGTCCAGCACGGGCAGGCTCTGCCGGCTGAGGCAGAGCCCGGCTGGCCGGTCGGTGTGCTCCAGGATGGTGCGCCAGGCCACCACCGTCTCGTTGGCGTCCGCGGGGCGGACCACGTCGAGGCCCGGGATGGCCCGCAACGCCCACAGGTGCTCGACCGGCTGGTGGGTCGGCCCGTCCTCGCCGAGCCCGATCGAGTCGTGGGTCCACACGTACGTCACCGGCAGCCCCATCAGGGCCGCGAGCCGGACCGCGGGCCGCATGTAATCGCTGAACACCAGGAACGTGCCGCCGTAGGGCCGGGTCAGCCCGTGCAGGGCGATCCCACTGCAGATGGCCCCCATGGCGTGCTCACGTATCCCGAAGTGCAGGATCCGGCCGTAGGGATTGCCGGGGAACATCCTGGTCTGGTGCTCGACCGGGATGAACGACGGCTCGCCCTTCATCGTCGTGTTGTTACTGCCCGCCAAGTCGGCCGAGCCGCCCCAGAGTTCGGGCAGCACCCCGGCGAGCTCGTTGAGAATCGCGCCCGAGGCCCGGCGCGTCGCCGTGCCCTTGGCGTCCGCCGGGAACTGCGGCAGGGCCGACGCCCAGCCGTCGGGCAGCCGCCGCGCGGACAGCCGGTCCAGCAGCGTGGCGCGGTCCGGGTTCTGCTCCCGCCAGGCGGCAAACGGCTCTTCCCACTCGGCGTGCAGCTTTTTGCCCCGGTCGGCCACCTTGCGCGCGTGGCCGACGGCCTCGTCCTCCGTCGGGAACTTCACCTCCGGGTCGAAGCCGAGGATGCGCTTGGTCTTGGCCACCTCCTCCGCGCCGAGCGCGGAACCGTGCGCCGCGCCGGTGTTCTGCGCGTCCGGCGCGGGCCAGGCGATGATCGTGCGCAGCGAGATGAACGACGGCTGCCCGGTGCGCTCCCTGGCCGCCGCGAACGCGCGGGCCAGGGCCGCGACGTCCTCGTGGTAGCCGTGTTCGGTGCGCCACGACACCCGCTGCACATGCCAGCCGTATGCCTCGTACCGGGCGCAGACATCCTCCGACTTGGCGATGTTCGTGTCGTCTTCGATCGAGATCGTGTTGTCGTCATAGAGGACGATCAGGTTGCCGAGCTGCTGGTGCCCGGCCAGCGCGGAGGCCTCGTGGCTGATGCCCTCCTCGATGTCACCGTCGGAGGCGAACACGTAGATGTGGTGGTCGAACGGGCTGGTGCCGAGCGGGCCGTCCGGGTCGAGCAGGCCGCGCTCGCGGCGGGCCGCCATCGCCATGCCGACGGCGTTGCCGATGCCCTGGCCGAGCGGCCCGGTGGTGGTCTCGACCCCCGGGGTGAGCCCGTGCTCGGGATGGCCGGGCGTCCGGCTGCCCCAGGTGCGGTAGCGCTTGATGTCGTCCAGGGTCAGCCCGTACCCGGACAGGTACAGCTGGAGGTAGAGGGTCAGGCTGGAGTGCCCGCAGGACAGCACGAAACGGTCCCGGCCCAGCCAGTGCGGGTCGGCGGGATCGTGCCGGAGGATGCGCTGAAAAAGCAGGTACGCCGCGGGGGCCAGGCTCATGGCCGTGCCGGGGTGACCTGACCCGGCCTGCTCGACCGCGTCCATCGCGAGCACGCGGATGAGGTCGACGGCCCGCTGGTCGGTAGCCGACCACTCCAGGTCCGCGCCAGATGGGTTGCTCACCGTGAGATCAGCGCTCCTCTCCAAGCGTGGGCAGCCGCAGGCCGGCAGGCATGCCCGCCGGGAATCATCACGGTTCCGACCCTATCGGCCGCCCTAGCGGGGCACCTCACCCGCATCTGCGGTCAGTACGCTTCCACGCATGCTGCTTCGGGACCCGCTGGCGGTTATCGACGAGCACCCGCACGGGCGCGGTCTGATCATCTTCCTGGCGGCCGGCCTGGGCTGCGCGCTGATCGTCCTGGGCATCGACCTGGTCGAGAGCATCGACAGCGCCCGGCACAGCGTGATGCCGTTCCTGGTGGCGCTGCCGCTCGCGTTGCTGCCGGTGCCCCTGCTGGTCGCCCTGGTGCTGATGCTGGACCGGTTGGAGCCCGAGCCGCCCGCGAACCTGGCGTTCTGCTTCGCCTGGGGCGCGGGCATCGCCGCGCTCCTCGCGGGGATCCTCAACACCGCCGGGCTGCTGTACGTCACCCAGCCCGCCCTCGGCAAGGGCAACGGCCAGTTCGTCTCGGCCGCCATCGGCGCGCCGGTGGTGGAGGAGACGCTCAAGGGCCTGGTGCTGGTCTGGCTGCTGTGGCGGCGCCGGCAGGAACTGGACGGCCCCACCGACGGGATCATCTACGCCGCCATGGTCGGCCTCGGCTTCGCGATGATCGAGAACGTCGGCTATTACATATCCGCCCTGGTCCGGCCGACGGTGGGCGGCGTGTCGCTGCTCGGCGCCACGTTCGTGTTCCGTGCCGTCCTCGCGCCATTCACGCACCCGGCGTTCACCGCGATGACCGGGATCGGCGTGGCCTACGCGGCGACCCACCGCCGCGGCGGCTGGGCGCTGGCCGTGGGCCTGTTCGCCGCGATGGTCCTGCACGGCCTCTGGAACGGGCTGACCAGCCTCGGCCTGCCCGGCTTCGTCCTTGCCTACGGGCTGCTGGCCTGCGTCCTGGTGGTGCTGACCGCGGTCCTGGTCGCCGACCGGCGGCGGATGGTCGGGCTGATCCGCCGGTTCCTGCCCGCCTACCAGGCCGCCGGGCTGGTCAGCGAGGCCGACCTGCGGATGCTCTGCACGCTGCGGGAGCGCCGGCAGGCGCGGCGCTGGGCCCGCCGCACCGAGGGGCGGCCGCTGGCCAGGGCGATGACCGCCTACCAGGTCGCCGCGACCGAACTCGCCCTGGCCCATGAGCGCGTCGGGCGCGGCGGCAGCACGCCGGGGGAGTTCGAGGAGCGCAGGCGCGCGCTGACCGGCGTGATGGCCGCGTCACACAAGCTGATCTGGCAGCACAGCCCCGGGGCAGCTAGGCCGGCGGGCGCGCACCGAGCTCCCTAGTGCGCGGCGGCAGGTTCGGTGGCCGCAGGTGTCCCGGGCGCCGCGGGCTGGCCGGTGCCGGTAGTCAGGGCGCCCCGGTCGCGCAGCGCGAACATCAGCCGCAGCGCCACGATCCAGATGAGCGTCGAGCCGCAGACGTGCACCCAGACCAGGCCGGCCGGCAGCCCGGAGAAGTACTGGATGTACCCGATCATGCCCTGCAGGCCGATCAGCCCGAGCAGCGCCCACCCGAGCCGGACGGCCGGTACCGGGGCGTCGGTCAACTGCAGCCCGACAGCTAGCGGGACGGCGAGGCCGCCGAGCAGCCAGCCGATGTCCGCGTGGAACTGGGTCGCCCCGGCCAGCGAGAGGTGGAACCGGGGCACCGCGCCCGCGCCGGCCAGCGGCCCGGTGCCGGTCACCACGGTCCCGGCGGCCAGCATCACCGCTACCGCCGCCACCACCCCGTAACCGAGCAGCCGCAGGTCGGCCCGGACCAGCGAGCGGGCCGGTTCCTGGCCCTCGGTGCAACGGACGTGCAGCGCGACCGCGGCGGCGAGGACCGCGATCGAGGCCAGGAAGTGCAGCGCCACCATGGCCGGGTTGAGCTTGGTCAGCACCACGATGCCGCCGAGCAGGGCCTGGGCGAGGATCCCGGCGGGCTGGGCGGCGGCGAGCCAGACCAGGTCCCGGCGCCGGTGGCCGCCGGGCCGGAACTGCCACGCGGCGACGAAGACCAGCACGGCGATCAGCGTGATGGCGACGGTGACCAGGCGGTTGCCGAACTCGATCCAGGTGTGGAACATCGGGTCGCCGGCCGAGTGCGCGGCGACCAGGCTGCCGCGGGTGCACTGCGGCCAGTCCGGGCAACCGAGGCCGGACTCGCTGAGCCGGACCGCCGCGCCCGTCGCGATAATCGCGGCGGTGCTGATCACCCCGGCGAGCGCGAAGCGCCGCATGTCGGCCGGCGAGGGAGCCAGCACCGCCGCCACCGCGCGGCCGGCCAGCGCGCGCGCTCCCCGGTCGCGGCCCTGGTGGCGCTCGGCTTCCTCGGCAGGCACGCGTTCATCGTATTGGGTGGGGCGGCGGGGTCATGGATTAGCAGGGTGGTGTGCCCAGGCTCGCACCTTGGCGGCCGGTTTCGCCGGTCACGCTTCCGGTGCCCCCGGTTCCCGGGCGCCGCGTGCGGCGCCCGCGCAGGCGATCATGACGCAGCCGATGGCGAGCCATTCCCTGGCGGCCAGGGACTGGCCCAGCAGGACCAGCCCGACCAGGGCCGCAACCGCGGGCTCCAGGCTCATCCAGATGCCGAAGACCCGCGGCGGGATCCGGCGCAGCGCCTCCATTTCCAGCGAGTACGGGATGATCGAGGAGAGCAGCCCGATGCCCAGGCCGGCGAGCAGGATGCCCGGCCGCAGCAGCGCCCCCCCCGGGCCCGCCGCGACGCCCACCGGGGTGATCACGACCGCGGAGACGAGCATGGCGATGGTGAGCCCGGCCGAGCCGGGGAAGCGCTGGCCGGTGGCCGGCTGAGCAGGATGTAACCGATCCAGGACACGGCCGCGAGCAGCGCGAACGCGAACCCCAGGATGACGGTGCCGCGGCCGGTGCCCGCCGGGACGCCGCCGCGGGCCAGTAGCGCCACCCCGGCCCCGGCGAGGGCGACCCAGAGGACGTCGAGCAGCCGCCGCGAGGACGCCACCGCCAGACCAAGCGGGCCGAGGAACTCCACGGTGACGGCGATGCCGAGCGGGATCCGGGCGAACGACTGGTAGATCCAGAAGTTCATCACGGCCAGCGTCAGGCCGAACGCGGTGACCACCGCCGCGTCCCGCCATGCCCGGCGGCGCGCCAGGCCGGTCAGGGCGTTGCGCCGCGGCCGGGCGCCCACGACGGCCATGACGGCGGCGGATGTCCACAGCCGCAGCCCGGTGACCGCGGCGGGCGCGATCTGGGTGAACAGCTTGGCCGCGATCCCAGCACCGAACTGGACCGAGAAGATACCGGTCAGCACCAGCGCCGAGGGGGGCACGGCGGTCCACGGCGCGCGCCGCCTTCCCGTGAGCACCGGCGGCTATTCCCACCGGAACAGGCGAGCGGCCAGCGCGATGCCCACCGCCGCCCAGACGATCAGCACGGCGAGGTCGCGCACCGGCAGCCCGCCAGCGTGCTGCAGCACGCTGTGCAGCCCGTCCGAGAGCGCCCCCGACGGCAGCAGGGTGAGCACCGGCCGCGCCGCCGCGGGGAACTTCGTCAGCGGGAAGATGATGCCGCCGATGCCCAGCAGCACCAGGTAGATCAGGTTCGCCAGGGCGAGGGTGGCCTCCGCGCGCATGGTGCCGGCCAGCAGCAGCGCCAGGCCGCTGAACGCGGCGGTGCCCGACAGCACCAGCAGGACCACCCAGACCGCGGCGCCGGGTCCGGCGTTCGGCCGCCAGCCCAGGGCCAGGCCCACGCCGACCAGGATGAGGACCTGCGCCACCTCGACGGCGATCACCGTCGTGGTCTTGGCCCCGATCAGCCCGCCGCGGGACAGCGGGGTGGAGCCCAGCCGCTTGAGCACCCCGTACCGGCGCTCGAACCCGGTGGCGATGGCCTGGCTGGTGAACGCGGTGGACAGCACCGCGAGCGCGATCACGCCGGGCACCAGGAAGTCGACCCGCGCCTGCCGGCCGGAGCCCACCTTGACCAGGTCGTCCAGGCTGAACGCGACCAGCAGCAGCACCGGGATGATCAGCGTCAGCAGCAGTTGCTCGCCGTTGCGCAGCAGCGTCCTGGTCTCCAGGCCGGCCTGTGCCATGATCATTTTCGCCATGGGGGCGGCGCCCGGCGCGGGGGCCGGCCAGTCCGTCGGCCCGGCCGGCGCGTCGCCGGTCATGACCGTAGCTCCCGCCCGGTCAGTTCCAGGAACACGTCCTCCAGCGTGCGGCTCTCGATGCGTAGCTCGGTGGCCAGCACGCCGTGCTCGGCGCACCACGCGGTCACCGCCGCGACCAGCCGCGGGTCCACCCGGTTGTGCACCTCCACCAGGTAGTGTCCGGCCGGCGACTCCTTGGCCGCGCTGCCCACCGGCAGCGCCGCCAGCAGCGCCTCCGTATCCAGGCCCGGCTCCGCCCGGAACCGCACCTGGCCGGCGGTGCCGGTCAGCTTGGCCGGGGTTCCCTCGGCGACCAGGCGGCCATGATCGATGATCGCCACGTGGTCGGCCAGGCGCTCGGCCTCGTCCATGTGGTGCGTGGTGAGGATCACGCTGGCGCCCGCCGCGCGCAGCCCGGCGATCAGGTCCCAGGTGGCGTGGCGCGCCTGCGGGTCCAGGCCGGAGGTGGGCTCGTCGAGGAAGACGAGTTCGGGCCGGCCGATCACCGCGGCGGCGAGCGAGACCCGCTGCTGCTGCCCGCCGGACAGCCGCTTGACCGGCGTGCGCGCCGCACCGGACAGCCCCAGCCGCTCCAGCAGCCAGGCCGGGTCCAGCGGGTGGGCGTAGAACCGCGCGAGCACGGCCAGGTACTCGCCGGGCCGGACGGCCGGCGGGATGCCACCGGACTGCAGCATCACCCCCACCCGGGGCCGGAGCGCGCGGGCATCCGCGACCGGGTCGAGCCCGAGAACCGTCGCGGTGCCCGCGTCCGGCCGCCGGTACCCCTCGCAGATCTCGATCGTGGTGGTCTTGCCCGCCCCGTTCGGGCCGAGCACCGCGGTCACCGTGCCGCGGCCGGCCCGCAGGCTGAGCCCGTCCACCGCGGCCGTGTGCCCGTACCGCTTGACGAGATCGCGGATCTCGACCGCGGCGGATTCACTCACGCTGGCGAGTGTAGAGGCTGCGGCGTCGCGCCTGCTCCGCCCGGCCACGCCCCCCTTTGCGCTCGCTCAGGCGGCCGTGCTAGTCCAGGGGCGCGACCCCCCGGAACCCCCGCTGGGCCAAGGCCCGTTCCTACGTCACGGCGCCTTGGCCGTGCCGCCCCGGGGGACGGCCCCCGGAACCCCCGCTGGGCCAAGGCCCCGTTCCTCCGTCACGGCGCCTTGGCCGTGCTGGCCGCGACCAGGGCCTCGATCAGCCGCGGGTCCGTGCCTGCCTCCGGATGCCACTGCACGGCCAGCAGGAACGGGTCGCCGGCGCTGCTTGATTCCACCGCCTCGATCACCCCGTCCTGCGCCCACGCGGTGGCCACCAGGCCGTCGCCGAGCCGGTCGACGGCCTGGTGATGGGCGGTCGGCACGCCGGCCGCGGCCCCGTCGGCGCCGAGGATCCCGGCCAGCCGGGTGCCCGCCGCAACCCGCACCGGGTGCGCGCCGAACGTCCCCGGGGCCGGGGCATGCCCCGCATCGCTGGCCAAGTGCTGAGTCAAGGTCCCGCCGCGGGCCACGTTGACCAGTTGCATGCCGCGGCACACGCCGAGCACCGGCGTCCCCGCCGCCTCGGCGGCGGCCAGCAGTTCCAGCTCGGCCGCGTCGCGCGGCCCGCTCACCCGGCCGGTGGCCGGATGCGGCCGCGCCCCGTACTGGGCCGGGTCGATGTCACCGCCCCCGGTGAGGAGCAGCCCGTCGATCCGGTCCACCGCCCCGGCGATTCCGGGCATCGGCGGCAGCAGCACCGGGATCCCGCCGGCCGCGAACACCTGCTCGGCATAGTTGGCGGGCAGCAGCACGGCGGGCCTGTGCCAGTAGGCCCAGCGGGCGTCCTCGCAGTAGGCGGTGAGCCCGATCACCGGCCGACGGCTCACAGCGGCGTCACGTACGCGCCGGAGATGCCGCCGTCCACCAGGAACGTCGACGCGGTGACGAACGAGGCGTCGTCGCTGGCCAGGAACGCCACCGCGGCGGCGATCTCCTCGGGCTCACCGAAGCGGCCCATCGGGACGTGGACCAGCCGCCGCTGCGCGCGCTCCGGATCGGTCGCGAAGAGCTCCTGGAGCAGGGGAGTGTTGATGGGGCCCGGACACAGCGCGTTCACCCGGATCTTCTCGCGGGCGAACTGCACCCCGAGCTCCCGGCTCATGGCCAGCACGCCGCCCTTGGATGCGGTGTAGGAGATCTGCGAGGTGGCCGCGCCCATCACTGCGACGAACGAGGCCGTGTTGATGATCGAGCCCCCGCCGGCCCGCTGCATGTGCGGGATGACGTGCTTGCAGCACAGGTAGACCGAGGTGAGGTTCACCTCCTGCACGCGCCGCCACGCGTCGAGACCGGTGACCACGATCGAGTCGTCGTCGGGCGGGGAGATCCCGGCGTTGTTGAAGGCGATGTCGATGCGCCCGAACTCGCCCGCCGCGGTCTCATAGATCGCCCGCACGTCGTCCTCGCTGGTCACGTCCGCCTGGATGAAGGTCCCGCCCGCTTCCTCGGCGGCGGCCTTTCCAGTCTCACCGTCGATGTCGACCGCGATAATTCTGGCCCCCTCGGCGGCGAGCCGCCGCACGCTGGCCAGCCCGATGCCGCTTCCGGCTCCGGTAATCACGGCGACCCGGTCCACCAGGCGTTGCATGAGCGCTGATCACACTCCCTGTGTCTTAGGTGCGGCCCGTGCCCGGCCAGGTCTTGGGCACCCCGGCTGGCACGGCTATTCGTAAGGCACCCTTATGTGTCTGTGGCGATGAAGACGTTCTTGATCTCGGTGAACGCGTCGAGGGCGTCCGGCCCCAGCTCGCGGCCGAGCCCGGACTGCTTGAAGCCGCCGAACGGGGTCCAGTAACGGACCGAGG
>Ga0318563_10001432_pt1 | contig 10175 bp, 8 predicted proteins | sample GRESIP066b5f19_FD_203689 | JGI IMG/M metagenome (GOLD analysis project Ga0318563, IMG submission 203689) | Tropical soil microbial communities from Luquillo Experimental Forest, Puerto Rico - GRE.SIPMG.066b5f19 | ecosystem: Environmental > Terrestrial > Soil > Tropical forest > Bulk soil... | reverse complement strand
TCCTTGCTGCGGGCGTGCTGGGCGAAGATGTCCAGGATCAGCGCGGTCCGGTCGATCACCTTGACCCGGACCACGCCCTCCAGCCGTCGCAGCTGGCTGGGAGTCAGCTCACCATCGCAGATGACCGTGTCGGCGCCAGTCGCGGCGACCAGGGCGGCCAGTTCGGCGGCCTTGCCCGCGCCGACATAGGTGGCCGGGTCGGGCGTGCTGCGCCGCTGCACCAGGCCCTCCAGCACCACCGAGCCGGCCGTCCCGGCCAGCCGGGACAGCTCCCGGAGCGAGTTCTCCGCGCTGGCCAGCGTGCCGTCCGTCCAGACGCCGATGAGCACCACGCGCTCCAGCCGGAGCGCACGGTACTCAACCTCGGTGACGTCGGTGAGTTCGGTGGACAGCCCGGCCACCCGGCGCAGCGCGTGCCGGTCGGCCAGGTCGAGTTCGCCGGTGAGGTCGTCGGTGGGGTGGGTCATCTCTGCCTTGGGTCGGGCCTGCCCGGGCCGGGCGGCGGTCTGCTGTCCATGCTGGCATGGCCGGTGATTCCGGTCACTCCAATAACACCCGGGAGGCTGCCGATGTGCCCGGTGGGCCTTTGACCCGGCCGCTGGCCGGAAGCTAGCGTCAGTCGCACGATCAGGCCCGGATCTGCGGTCAGCCGCGGGAAGGAGCAGGACATGGCAGCAGGCGCGGGTGTCGAGATCACCGGCCCGGCCGGCGACCGGTACAGCGAGATCCTGACCCCCGGCGCGCTGGACCTGATCGCCGCGCTGCAGCGGGAGTTCGGCGGCCGGCGGGCCGCGCTGCTGGCGGCCCGTGCGGCCCGGCAGACGGAACTGTCGGCCGGCGGCACGCTCGACTTCCTGCCCGGCACCCGCGGCATCCGGGAAGACCGCAGCTGGCGGGTGGCCCCGCTGGCGCCCGGCCTGGTCAACCGCAAGGTGGAGATCACCGGCCCAACCGAGCGGAAGATGACCATCAACGCGCTCAACTCCGGTGCCAACGTGTGGCTGGCCGACTTCGAGGATGCCAACACACCGCTGTGGGAGAACATGATCGGCGGCCAGCTCAACCTCAAGGACGTGCTGGCCCGCACGATCGACTTCACCAGTGAGGACGGCAAGTCCTACCGGCTCGGGCCGGACAGCGAGCTGGCCACCATCGTGGTCCGGCCGCGTGGCTGGCACCTGGACGAGAAGCACCTGCTGGTGGACGGCGCCCGGGTCTCCGGCAGCCTGCTCGACTTCGCGCTGTACTTCTTCCACTGTGCGCGGGCGCAGCTGGATAAGGGTGAGGGCCCCTACTTCTACCTGCCCAAGATGGAGAGCCACCTGGAGGCGCGGCTCTGGAACGACGTGTTCAACCTGGCCCAGGACAGCCTCGGCCTGCCACGCGGCACGATCCGGGCCACGGTGCTGGTGGAGACCATCCCGGCCGCCTTCGAGATGGAGGAGATCCTCTACGAACTGCGCGACCACAGCGCCGGGCTGAACGCGGGGCGGTGGGACTACCTGTTCAGCGTCATCAAGAAGTTCCGGTCCCGCGGCCGCGATTTCGTGCTGCCGGAACGGAACTCGGTCACCATGACCGCGCCCTTCATGCGTGCCTACACCGAACTGCTGGTCAAGACCTGCCACCGGCGCGGCGCGCACGCGATGGGCGGCATGGCCGCGTTCATCCCGAACCGGCGGGATCCGGAGGTGACCGAGATCGCGCTGGCCAAGGTGCGCGACGACAAGACCCGCGAATCCGGCGACGGCTTCGACGGCTCCTGGGTGGCGCACCCCGATCTGGTCGCATTGTGCGCCGAGGTGTTCGACGCCGCGCTCGGCGACCAGCCCAATCAGCTCGGCCGGCTGCGCGAGGAGGTCAGCGTCACCGGCCCGGACCTGCTGGCGGTGGCCAAGACCCCCGGCAGCATCACCGAGGCGGGCCTGCGCAACAACGTCAGCGTGGGGCTCCAGTACCTGGCCACCTGGCTGGGCGGCAACGGCGCGGTGGCGATCTTCAACCTGATGGAGGACGCGGCTACCGCGGAGATCGCCCGGTCCCAGGTCTGGCAGTGGGTGCACAACGACATCACCCTCGACGACGGCCCCACCGTCACCAGGGAGCTGGTGGAGCGGATCATCGGCGAGGAGCTGGCCAGCATCCGGGCCAGCGCCGGCCCGGCTTTCGACGTCGCCCGCTACGAGCAGGCAGTGTCGCTGTTCACCGAGGTCGCGCTGGCCGACGACTACACCGAGTTCCTCACCCTGCCGGCCTACGAGCGGATGCCCTGACCCGCGTGAAACATCGATGATCATGGAATTTGGCGATGGCGGAGGGGAAGCTGGAAGCTAGCAGCATCCAGGCGGCGAGGTGATGCCATGATCGGCCAGCTGGTCCCGGCGATGGTGGACATCTGCGGCCCGCAGGCGGTCGTGACCGACCCGCTGGAACTGCGCACCTACGAGTGCGACGGGCTGACCTCGCACCGTGCCGCACCCGCCCTGGTGGTGCTGCCGCAGACAGCCGAGCAGGTGGCCGCGGTGGTGCGGGTCTGCGCCGGGGCCAGGGTCCCGTTCGTGGCCCGCGGCAGCGGCACCGGCCTGTCCGGCGGTGCGCTGCCCCGCACCGACGGGGTGCTGATCGTCACCTCCAAGATGCGCCGGATCATCGCCATCGACCCGGACAGCCAGCGGGCCATCGTGGAACCGGGGGTCACCAATCTGTCGGTGAGCAACGCGGCACGGCCGTTTGGCTACTTCTATGCGCCGGACCCGTCCAGCCAGCAGGTCTGCTCGGTGGGCGGGAACGTGGCGGAGAACTCCGGCGGCGCGCACTGCCTGAAGAACGGCTTCACCGTGCACCATGTGACCGGGCTGGAGATCGTCACCCCGGCCGGCGAGCTGGTGTGGCTGGGCGATGGCACCGGCGCGGCGCCCGGCTACGACCTGGTGGGGGCGTTCATCGGGTCCGAGGGCACACTCGGCATCGCCACCAAGATCGTCGTCAAGCTGACCAGGATCCCGCAGATGGTCACCTGCCTGCTGGCCGCGTTCGAGACCACCGGCGCGGGCGGCACGGCCGTATCGGCGATCATCGGGGCCGGGATCATCCCGGCCGCGATCGAGATGATGGACGCGCTGGCGATCGAGGCCGCCGAGGCGGCGGTGGCCTGCCACTACCCGCAAGGGGCGGGCGCGGTGCTGATCGTGGAGCTGGACGGCCCGGAATCGGACGTGCGCCGGGACAACGAGGCAGTCCGGCGGCTCTGCCAGCAGGCCGGGTCGACCGAGATCCGGGAGGCGGTGGACCCGGCCGAGCGGGCCATCATCTGGGCCGGCCGCAAGTCCGCGTTCGCCGCGGTGGGCCGCATCTGCCCGGCCTACATCGTGCAGGACGGGGTGGTGCCGCGGACCGCGCTGGGCACGGTGCTGGACAAGATCGCCGAACTGTCGGCCGAGTCCGGCATCCGGGTGGCGAACGTGTTCCACGCCGGTGACGGGAATCTGCACCCGCTGGTGCTCTACGACGACAGCTCGGCCGCCGACACCGCCGCTGCCGAGGCCCTGTCCGGCGCCATCCTCGACCTGTGCATCAGCCATGGCGGCTCGATCACCGGCGAGCATGGCGTCGGGGTGGACAAGTCCCGGTACATGCCGAAGATGTTCGGCGCCGACGACCTGGACACCATGCAGCTGCTGCGGTGCGCTTTCGACCCGGACGGCCTGTGCAACCCGGGCAAGGTGTTCCCGACCCCGCGGCTGTGCGGGGAGGTCCCCGGGGCCCGGCGCGGCGTCCACCCGCTGGTCGCTGCCGGACTGGCCGAGCAATTCTGATGCGCAACGACTGCCGCCGCCTGCCGCCCAATCCCGGCCCGGGCTGGATACGCCGGGAGCCGGTCACCAGCGGGTGGCGGGTGGCGGATGTCTGAGGACGCGGTACTGGCGGAGCTGGCGGCCGCCAGCCCGGCGGCCCGGCCGGCCACCGAGGCCGACGCGGTGGCCGGGGTGGTGCCCCGCTATGCCGCCTCGCCCGCCAGCACCGGGCAGGCCAGTGCGCTGCTGCGGGCAGCCGAGCGGCACGAGCTGTCGGTGGTGGCCCGGGGCACCGGCAGCCGGCTGGACTGGGGTGCCCCGCCCCGGCGGTGCGACCTGGTAGTGGACACCTCCCGGCTGGACCAGGTGGTCGAGCACGCGGCCGGCGACCTGGTCGCCCGGGTGCAGGCCGGGGTGAGCCTGCACCAGCTCGGCGAGCTGGTGGCCGGGGCCGGCCAGCAGCTGGCCCTGGACGTGGCACCGGGCGGCAACGGGCAGCGGCCCGGCGGGACCATCGGCGGCACGCTGGCGACCGGCATGGCGGGCCCGCGGCGGCTGCGCTATGGCACGCCACGGGATCTGGTGATCGGCATCACGGTGGTGCGCGCCGACGGGACGGTCGCGTCCTCCGGCGGCAAGGTGGTCAAGAACGTGGCCGGCTACGACCTGGGCAAGCTCTTCGCCGGCTCGTACGGGACGCTGGGCCTGATCGTGGAGGCGGTGTTCCGGCTGCACCCGCTGCCCGCCGTGGCCAGCTACACGACCGTGGACACGGCCGGGCCCGGCCCGGCCCGGGCGGCGGTGGCCGCGGCCGCGGCCAGTGAGCTGGTCCCGGTGGCGGTCGAGATCAGCCGCGCCGCCCGGGGCCAGCCGGTACAGGTGGGCGTGCTGCTGGAGGGCGACCCGGACGGGGTGGCCGAACGGGCAGCGGCACTGCGCGGGCTGCTCGGGGACGGGGCGCGGACCTCCGGCGAGGCACCGGGCTGGTGGGGCCGGATCGAGGCCCCCGGCAGCCCCGGCACGCTGGTCCGGGTTGCCTTCTGGGCGGCGGCCTTGCCCCGGGTGCTGGCCGCGGTCGACGCCGCCGCCGTGGCAGTGGCGGCCGACCCGCAAGTGTCCGGCTCGGCCGCGTCCGGGGTGCTCTACGCGGCGCTGCCGGCCAGCACCGACCCGGCCGCGGCGGCCGGGTTCGTGACCGGCCTGCGGGCGGCGCTGGCCCGCGGTGACGCGGACGCCCGGCCTGCCAGCGCACCAGTACCGGACAGCCCGCCGGTGCTGGCCAGCGCGGTGGTGGTGCACGCCCCGCCGCCGGTGGCCGCGCTGGTGGACTTGTGGGGCCCGGTGCCCGGGCTGTCCCTCATGCGGGCGGTCAAGGACCAGTTCGACCCGGGGCACCGGATGGCGCCGGGCCGGTTCGCGGGAGGAATCTGATGAGCCTGGACCCCACTGGCGAGCTGGCCGCGGTTGTGTCGGACTGCGTCCACTGCGGGTTCTGCCTGCCCTCCTGCCCGACCTACCAGCTATGGGGCGAGGAGATGGATTCCCCCCGGGGCCGGATCCACCTGATCTCCCAGGCCCTGCACGGCAGCCAGCTCACCGATGCCGCCGTCAGCCACCTCGACCGCTGCCTGGGCTGCATGGCGTGCCTGCCGGCCTGCCCGTCCGGGGTCCGCTATGACCGGCTGATCGAGGCGGCCCGCAGCTGGACCGAGGAGCCGCCGCTGGATCTGGCCCCCGGTCCCGCGCGGAGCAGGCGGGACCGGGCACTGCGGGCGGCCATCTTCGCGACGTTCCCCTACCCGCGGCGGCTGCGGGCGCTGGTGGCCCCGCTGCGGGGCGCCCAGCGGGCCCGGCTGGATCAGCTGGCTGGGCGCAGCCGGGCCAGCCAGCGGCTGGCCCCCGAACTCGCGTCGGCGCTGCGGCTCGCCCCGGCGCCGTCTGCCCGCCAGCCGGCCCTGCCCAGCCGGGTGCCCGCCCGGGGAGACCGGCGGGCGGTGGTGGGCATGCTGACCGGCTGTGTGCAGCAGGTCTTCTTCCCGCAGGTCAACGTGGCCACTGCGCGGGTGCTGGCGGCCGAGGGCTGTGACGTGATCATCCCCGGCGACCAGGGCTGCTGCGGGGCGCTGTCACTGCATTCGGGCCGGGCCTCGGAGGCGGCCAGATTCGCCCGGCGCACCATCGCCGCCTTCGAGCGGGCCGGGGTGGACGCGATCGTGGTGAACTCGGCCGGGTGCGGGTCGGCCATGAAGGACTACGGCGCGCTGCTGGCCGGCCCGGCGGAGCCGGGGGGCTGGGCGGAGCGGGCCGCCGCGCTCAGCAGCAAGGTGCGTGACTTCAGCGAGTTCCTGGCTGGGCTGCCGGGCGGGCCGCGCGCCGCCCGGCACGAGCTGCCCGTCACGGTCGCCTACCACGACGCCTGCCACCTGGCACACGCGCAGCGGATCCGGCAGCAGCCACGGGATCTGCTGGCCGCGATCCCCGGCGTGCGGCTGGTGGAGGTGGGCGACAGCGGGACCTGCTGCGGCTCGGCGGGGGTCTACAACCTGCTCCAGCCGGAGGCGGCGCGCGAGCTTGGCGAGCGCAAGGCGGCCGCCATCCAGGCCACGGGCGCGGACCTGGTCGTCTCCGGGAATCCGGGCTGCAGCCTGCAGATCGCCGCCACGCTGGCCTCCGCCGGCGGCGCCACCCCGGCGGTGGCGCACATCGCCGAGGTGCTCGATGCCTCGATCCGCGGCCTGCCGGTCCCGGGAAGGACGGTGACCGCTGGCTAACCGGGGCCGGGCCGGCCGGCGGTGGCCAGCGCCAGCCAGCCGGGATCGAGCTCACCCTCGGCCACGATCACGGCCGGCCCGGTCAGCCAGCTCCGGTCAGCGGCCAGTTCCACGCCGAGCTGGCCACCCGGTACCGACACCTGCCAGCTGCCCCGGTCCTGCCCGGCCGCGTGGGCAGCCGCGGCCGCGGCGGCGACCGCGCCGGTCCCGCAGGACCGGGTCTCGCCGGAGCCCCGCTCGTACACCCGCATCTGCACGGCGCCGGGCCCGGTGACCCGGACCAGTTCCAGGTTCCCGCCCGCCGGGAACACCGCCGGATCCAGCTCCGGCGGCCGGGTCAGGTCGTAGCCCGCCAGCGGGCCGTCCACCAGGCAGGCCAGGTGCGGGTTGCCCACCGAGATTCGCAGCCCGCGGCAGATCTCACCGCCCAGCACCGCCTGGCCGGGCCCGAGCACGCAGGCAGGCCTCAGCTCGGCGGCGACGCCGCCATCGCCGGCCAGCCGCACCTGGCGGGGCCCGTCCCGGGTCGCGACGCTGAACGACGGCCCGGCCGCCAGGCCGTGGCTGGCCAGGTAGCGGGCGAACACCCGCAGGCCGTTACCGCACATCTCGGCCAGGCTGCCGTCGGCGTTCCGGTAGTCCATGAACCACTCCGGAAGTGGCTCGCGGCCCGCGCCATGGCCGTCAGCCGGCCCGGCCGGCGGGCCACCGGGAAATGACCCGGACCTGATCGCCGCCGCGGTCCGCACCGCCCGCAGCACCCCGTCGGCGCCGATCCCCGCCCGCCGGTCGCACAGCCGGGCCACCAGCCACGCCTGCAGTTCCAGCTGGTCATCGGGGTCGGCCAGGATGACAAAGTCGTTCTGGGTGCCGTGCCCCTTGGCGAACCGCATGGCCCCGATGTTAGGCCCTGGGCTGGCCGCTGGCCGCCTGGCCAGCCGCGCAGGCGGCCAGGGCCTGGCCCACCAGCTCGCCCGGTCCGGTGGCGGCGGCCAGCCAGGCCACTCTGGGGTCGCGCCGGAACCAGGACTGCTGCCGCCGCGCGAACCGCCGGGTGGCCTGGATGGTCTGGGTGCGCGCCTCGTCCTCGCCGCATTCGCCGGCCAGCAACCGGAGCACCTGTGCGTAGCCGAGCGCGCGGCTGGCGGTCCTGCCTTCCCGCAGGCCAGCCCGCTCCAGCGCGGCCACCTCGGCCACGAAGCCCGCCTGCCACATCTGGTCAACCCGGTCCGCGATCCGCTGGTCCAGTTCGGGCCGCTCCACCCGGAGGCCGATCTGGGTCACCGGGTAGCACGACTCGTAGCGGGGCAGGGCAGCCGTGAAGGGCCGGCCGGCCACCTCGATCACTTCCAGCGCACGCACGATCCGGCGGCCGTTGCTGGGCAGGATCGCGCTGGCCGCGGCCGGGTCCAGCTGGGCCAGCCGGGCGTGCAGGGCAGCCGGCCCGGCCGTGGCCAGCTCGGTCTCCAGCCGGTGCCGGACCGTCGGGTCGGTGCCGGGGAACTCCAGGTTGTCCAGCGCGGCCCGCAGGTACAGGCCGGATCCGCCGGTCAGCACCGGGACCCGGCCGCGGGCGTGGATGCCCGCGATCGCCTGCCGGGCGAGCCGCTGGTAGACGGCCACGCTGGCGGTCTGCCGGATGTCCCAGATGTCCAGCAGGTGGTGCGGCACCCCGCGGCGCTGGCCGGGGCTGAGCTTGGCGGTGCCGATGTCCATCCCCGCGTAGAGCTGCATCGAGTCGGCGTTGACCACCTCGCCGCCCAGCGCCAGTGCCACCCCGATCGCCAGTTCCGACTTGCCGGCCGCGGTCGGCCCGACGATGGCGATCACCCGGTCCGGCATCACCTCAGCCTGCCTGCACCTGTTCCCAGGAGGCGACCAGGTAGGTGACGCCGTACGGGCAGCACATGCACAGCAGGTGGCCGTGGAGCCGGGCGCCGGTGGCGGCCCCGGCCAGCACCTGCCAGGCCGGCCGGCCAGCCACCAGCAGCTGCTCGTCCTGGGCCGGGTCCAGCCGGGCCAGCCAGCGGGCATCGGCGGCGGCCAGCGCCTCAGCGACGTCCTCGTCGTACTCCTGCGCCTGCGGGTCGGGCGCCCCTTCGATGTCGCGGGCGCGCCGGGCCGTCCCATCACCCATGGCCAGCAGGGCGACCCGGGCGACCCGTTCGGCGATCATGATGCCCAGCTTGCGGCAGTCCCCGGGCGCTGTCTGCTGGCCGACCGCCTGGAACAGCAGTTCCGGCCCGTCCTGGCCGCCATCGATTCCGGCCCGGGCAAGCAGCCAGCGGCCGACCGTGAGCGACAGCGGCAGGGCCGGCTCGCCTTCCCCGATCACCTCCGGCACCCCGTAGCCGGCCAGGCTGCCGGCCGTGCCGGGCGCGTATTCGCGGTCGGCCGGGCCGCCCCCGACCACCGCGATGAGGTCCGGCTCGGCCGCCAGCAGGGCCCGCACCGCCTGGTCACAGGTGTCGGTGACGGCGGCCAGCGGGGCGGGCGGATCTCCGGCCGCCGCGCCGAGCGTGGCCGGGATGAGCAGTGGCGGGTGCGGGCAGACAGCGGCGGCGATCAGCATGGGTCCGCTTCCGGGTGCGGGAGCCTTATCTCGATCTCGGCCTGAAGCATAGGCCGCGGCGGGCAGTGCGGGCGCCGGTCCCCGGCCGCAGAAATCTGCTGGATCATCAGGGCGAGCGGGCGGGAGCCCCGACGGTGGGCATGCCCAGCGGGACCGCGGCTGGCCGCGCGGCCGCCTGCCCCCCGCCCTCCAGCCGGGCCGGCCCGGTGCCGTCCCGCCGCGCCTGCCAGGCGTCGCCGCCCGCGGTGCGCCGCACCGACTCCGGCACACCGTCGGCGATGAGATAGTGCGGGGCCGCCTGGGTCACCGCCGTGGTCACCACGTCCCCCGGCCGCGGGCCGGTGCCACCGGGCGCGAAGTGCACCAGCCGGTTGTCCCTGGCCCGGCCGGACATCCGGTGGGTGATCTCGTCCTTGCGCCCTTCCCCCTCGGCCACCAGCACCTCGACGCGGGTGCCGACCAGGGCCTGGTTCTCGGCCAGGGCCACTTCGGCGGTCAGCGCCGCCAGCCGCTCGTAGCGCTCGGCCACCACCTCGGCCGGCACCTGCCCGGCCATGGCCGCGGCGGGCGTGCCCGGGCGCGGGGAGTACTGGAACGTGAACGCCCCGGCGAACCGGGCCCGCCGGACCAGGTCAAGGGTGCCGGCGAAGTCCTGCTCGGTCTCGCCGGGGAAGCCGACGATGATGTCGGTGGTGATCGCGGCGCCGGGGATGGCCGCCCGGACCCGGTCCAGGATGCCGAGGTAGGCCTCCCGCCGGTAGGCGCGCCGCATCGCCCGCAGCACCGCGTCCGACCCGGACTGCAGCGGCATGTGCAACTGCGGCATGACGTTCGGCGTCTGGGCCATGGCCGCGATCACGTCGTCAGTGAAGTCGCGCGGGTGGGGCGAGGTGAACCTGACCCGTTCCAGCCCGTCGATCGCGCCGCAGGCCCGCAGCAGCCTGCCGAACGCCTGCCGGTCACCGAAGCCCACGCCGTAGGAGTTCACGTTCTGGCCGAGCAGGGTGACCTCCAGCACGCCCTCGGCGACCAGGGCCC
>Ga0318563_10001420_pt1 | contig 10205 bp, 10 predicted proteins | sample GRESIP066b5f19_FD_203689 | JGI IMG/M metagenome (GOLD analysis project Ga0318563, IMG submission 203689) | Tropical soil microbial communities from Luquillo Experimental Forest, Puerto Rico - GRE.SIPMG.066b5f19 | ecosystem: Environmental > Terrestrial > Soil > Tropical forest > Bulk soil... | reverse complement strand
CCCCAGCCCCCCGAGAAGCCCTAGCTCAGGTTCCCCACCCTCCTGCCGATGAATGACGTTGTTCGGGGTCTCTCTGCCCCGGATGCACGCGGAGCGACACGATGTACAGGTGGCTGGCGGGGCTCTTGTCGAACGATCTCGCGATCGATCTCGGCACCGCGAACGTCCTCGTCTACGTCAAGGGCCGGGGCATCATCTGCAGCGAGCCGTCGGTGGTGGCGGTGGCGGACGGCCCGAACGGCACGCGCAAGGTGCTGGCGGTGGGCACCGAGGCCAAGGAGATGGTCGGCCGCACCCCGGGCACCATCCGGGCCATCCGGCCGATCAAGGACGGCGTCATCGCCGACTTCGAGGTCACCGAGGCGATGCTGCGCTACTTCATCCAGAAGGCGCACAACCGCCGCCGCCTGGTGCGCCCCCGCATCGTGATCTGCGTGCCCCCGTGCATCACCTCGGTCGAGAAGCGCGCGGTGCGCGAGTCCGCGATCTCCGCGGGCGTGCGCGAGGTCTACTTGATGGAGGAGCCCATGGCCGCCGCGATCGGCGCCGGGCTCAACGTCACCGAGCCCACCGGCAACATGGTGATCGACATCGGCGGCGGGACCACCGACGTGGCGGTAATCTCGCTCGCCGGGATCGTGACATCGAGCTCCGTTCGCGTCGGGGGCGACAAGCTCGACGAGGCGATCATCCACTACGTGAAGCGCAAGCACAATCTGCTGGTCGGCGAGCGCACCGCGGAGATCATCAAGATCACCATCGGCACGGCGCTGTCGAACGGCCAGACCAAGACCATGGAGATCAAGGGCCGCGACCTCGTCGCGGGAATCCCCAAGATGATCGTGCTGTCGTCCGACGAGGTGCGCGAGGCGCTGGCGGAGCCGATCCACCAGATCATCGACACGGTGCTGCAGACGCTCGAGCGCACGCCGCCCGAGCTCGCCGCGGACATCGTCGACCGCGGCATCGTGCTGGTTGGCGGCGGCGCACTCCTGCGCGACTTCGACCAGCTGCTGCGCCAGGAGACCAAGCTCCCGATCGTCCGCGGCGACGACCCCTTCACCGCCGTCGCCGCCGGAGCCGGCAAAGCCCTCGACCAGATCGAGCTGCTGCGCACAGTCGCCATGCCTACCTAGTCCGAGCGGGACCCGGCCGGGCGAAGCCCGGCCACCCGCCCTACGCTCGCCTGCGGCTCGCTGCGCGCTCCGCTTGCGGCCTTCGCTCGCCGACATCGGACCGCGGGCCGATGTCCCGCGGTGGGCCCTCGCTTCGGCCTCAACTCGCCATTGTCTTGCTCGAGAAGAGCAAGAGTGCCGGACGCGGACGGGAAACACGCGCCGTTGAGCCCGCCGCCGCGGCTCCACACTTTTGGGAGGTGGAGAGATGCGGTTCGCGAGCGCGGCCGGCGCGGAACCCGGAGCGAGGGTGCAGCGTACTCGCGACCCCGAGCGCGGGTTCTGCGCCGAGCGCGAGCGCCAAAGCGCTCTTTCCCCCCCGGCTCTTACTCCGGCGTCATGATGGCCATGGCCATCTTCATCGGGACCTCGACGTTGCCGCCGAGGTTGAGCTTGCCCGACATGAATGCGCCCTGGAGGTCGAGCTCGCCGGCGAGCAGCTGGGCGAACGGCTCGTCGGCGATGGCGACGGTGGTCGTGATCTCCGGGATCGGGGGCGGGCCGAAGTGCAGCACCACGCCCCAGGGCGACGGGCCCGTCACCTCGATCCGCATCGTGCCCTGGACCTCGCGCAGGGCGTCGAGCCGCGCGGGCGTGAGCACGAAGTCGGGGTTGCCGGCAACTCCGCCGAGCAGGCTCATCGGCGACGCGCCGACCGAGCTCTCCAGCCGCCCGCAGTCGGCCTGCGACAGACCGAGGGTGACGACCGGCTTGGGATCGGCGGTCGGGACGGCGCGCATCTCCCCCTTCTCCACGCGGAGGTGGAAGCGTTCGCCCTCGTCGAGCGCGATCTCGAGCGCGAAGTCGGCCGCGCGCATCTTCGCCAGCAAGTCCGCGCCCGCCGGACCGCGCGCGCTCTGCTCGGCCAGGCGGCGGTTCCAGGCCTCGGGCACGCGCTGCTCGAAGTAGCCGGCGCTGCTCCCCATCTGCTCGATCCTCCGCTTTCCCGACCCTAGCTCTGTGCCTGGCGGCGCATCTGGTAGCGTTTTACCGCCTTGTTGTGCTCGGTCAAGGTCGCGGAGAACTCGTGCGTACCGTCGTTCCGGGACACGAAATACAGGTACGGGACGTCGGCCGGGTGCAGCACCGCGCGGATCGCGTCGAGCGACGGGTTCGCGATCGGCCCCGGCGGGAGCCCGCCGCGCGTGTAGGTGTTCCAGGGATTGTCCTCGCGCAGGTCGACGATCTTCAGGTCGCCGTCGAACGAGCCGTGCGTCTGCAGCACGCCGTAGATCACCGTCGGGTCCGACTGCAGCCGCATGCCGAGCTTGAGCCGGTTCAGATAGACGCGCGCGATCATCGGCCGCTCGGGCCCGGGCACGCTCTCCTTCTCGACGATCGAGGCCAGGGTCATCACCTGGTGGAAGTTCAGCCCCGAAGCCTGGATCGCCGCGAAGTCGTCGGCGGTGAGCCGCTGGCGCAGCTCGGCGACGGTGCGCGCGAGCAGCTCCTCGGGCGGCGTGTCGCGGCGGAAGCGATACGTCTCGGGGTACACGTAGCCCTCGAACGAATCGGCCTCGAGCCCCTCGCGGCGCGCGAACACCGGGTCGCGCGCGCGCGCCATGAACTCGTCAGCGTCGGCGATGCCCGCCTGCTGCAGCCGCGCGGCGATCTCGTCGAGCCGCAGACCTTCGGGCAAGGTGACCTCGTGCATCTTCACCTGGCCGAGCACCAGCTTGTCGACGATGGCGATCGGCGAGAGCGAGGGCGCCAGGTCGTACTCGCCGCTCTTGATCGCGCGGTCCTTGCCGGTGAACTTGGCGTAGAGCACCACCGCCTTCGGCCCGAAGAACGGGCGCTTCGGCAAGAGCCCCGCGACGTCGAGCCGCCGCGCCACACCGTCGAGCGGCTCGTTCGGATTGACCCAGAACACCTGCGACTCGCCGCTCGGGTCGGCGGGCTCGCGCAGCGCCGAAGCGCCCAGCCCGGCGGCGCCCACGGCGGCGCACACCCCGACGAGGCCCGCGGCGAGCGCCCAGCGGATCACTTGCGGCAGAGCTCCAGCCAGGTGCGCAGCAGCAGTGCCGCGGCGATCGGATCGACGCGCCCGCGCTGCGCGCGCCGGCTCACGCCCGCCTCGTCGAGCGCGCGCTCGGCCTCGCGCGACGTCCAGCGCTCGTCCAGATAGTCGACCGCGACCTGGGCGCGGGCGCGGACGCGCTCTCCGAACGCGCGGGCGCGCTCTGCCTCGGGCCCCGGGCGTCCGTTCATGTGCAGCGGCAGACCCACCACGACCTGGCCGATCTCGTGCGAGCGCACCAGCTCGGCGATGCGCTCGAGCGGATCTCGCCCGCCCGGCCGGGCGGCGATGGTCTCGAGCGGCGTGGCGATGGCGCCGGTGGGATCGCTGATCGCGACGCCGATCCGGCGCTCGCCGTAGTCGAGGGCGAGCGTGCGCACCGCGAGATGATAGCCGTCGGGCTGCTGGAGCCCCGTGGCGCGCGTCATCATTTTCCGGCCATGGCGCGCTCGATCCGTCGCGCCGCCTCGGCGCAAGCCTGGCGAACCTCGGCGTCGCCCCGGCGGGCGTGCGGGGCCAGCGCCTGGATCGCCACCGGTCCGCCGATCTGCCCGATCGCCTGCGCCGCCGCGACGCGGAGGGCGCGGAAGCGGGCACGGCCCAGGAACGGGGCGTGGTCGAGCACGCGCTTCAGCCGGTTCAGCGCCTCGGCGCTGGCGAGCCGGCCCAGGCTGCGGATCGCCTCGCGGCGCAGGCCGTCGGGCACGTCGCGGTCGAGGTCCAGGAGCTCTCCCAGCGCGCGCGCCGCCTGCGTCTGGCGCACGCTGCCCAGGCAGCCGGCGCAGGTCTCGGCGATGGCCGGCGTGAGCTTCAGCCCGGCAATCAGCGCGCCCACGGCCGAATCGGTCGGGATGCGCGCGAGCGCGCGCGCGGCCTCGCGCGCCAGCGCGACGTCGTCGGAGCGGAGCGCGTCGGACAGGAACTCGACGCCGCGCGGGTTCTGCATCTCGCCGAGCAGCCGCGCCGCGCGCCGCGCGCGCTCCGCGACGCCCGAACGCAGCTCGTCGACCACTGCGACCAGGGCCGCGTCGCCCATCGCGATCAGCGTCTGCGCCGCGCGCTCGCGCGAGGAGTCGCGCGCGGCGGCGCAGTAGCGCAAGAGCGCGCCCACCGCCGGCGGCCCGATCGCGATCAGCACCTGGTTCGCCTGCACGCTCGCGAGCCCGGTCGCGACGCAGGCCTGCTCGACCACCGCGTCGAGCAGACCCTCGCTCGACGCCAGCCGGCGCAGCCGTTCGCTGGCCTCGCGGCGCAGCGCGTCGGCGCGGACGCCCGGCGTGGTCGCATGGCGTGCGTAGACGATCGCCGCGCGGTAGCCGTCCAGCAGCCGCTTCGCGCGCACCAGGACGTCGACGCAGACTTCGACCTTGTTGGCGATCAGGTTGTAGCCCGCGATGTCGTCGCAGCGCTCCAGCTCGGCGAGCAGCCGCACCAGCTCGGCGATGTGCTGCCCGAGGAACGCGTTCGCCTCCGCCGCCTCGGCGGCCGCGGGACCGTCACTTTTCTGTGTCGCAGCGAACGCCTCGACGCCCCGCGCGCCGCTGGCGCGCAGCACGGCCGCCGCGCCGCCCTCGGCACCCAGCGCCGCGGGCTCGCGCACCAGCAGCTCCACGAGCACTCGGAGATCGGCGGGCGCCGGCTCCCCGCGCAGCACCAGCCGCTCGACGCCGCGCGCGCGCAGCTCGTTCGCCAGCTCGGCCGCGCCCGCACCTTCGAGCGGCCGTCCACCGCCCTGCTCGAGCCGGCCCGCGCCCGGCGAGAGCTCGAGCGGACCGCCCGAGGAAGCGGCTGCCTGCCAGGCCAGAGCCGCGCGGGCGAGCGCCTCCGCGACCACCGGGTGATCCGGCGGGTGCGCCCGGCGCGCGCGCATTGCGCGCGCGAGGTCGAGCACGAGCGGCGCGAGGTCGTCTGCGGAGGCCGTGTTCCGGGGCATCGCCCGTCTCTCCACTGCGAGAGATCGGGACACCGGCCTGCCGGCTTGATGCGGGCTGGCGAACCTCCTCGATTTCGCTATTTCTTCGCCTCCTTGACACGCTGCGCAAACGCGACCTAGCATCGGCAACAGAGGCCAAAGTACGCGGAATTCCATGAGAATCTTCGTTCTCGCAGTCGCCACGGGCGCCGGTTCGGGGTACGCGCCGTTCGCCTCGGGGACCGCCGGGTCGCTGGTGGGCCTGGCGCTCTGGTGGGCGCTCTGGACCACGGGCGTGACGGCGTCGCCCGCGCTCTACGCGCTGGCCTGCGCCGCCGTGGTGGCGGTGGGCATCTGGACCGCGGGGCGCGCCGAGCAGATCTTCGAGCGGCACGACGACGGGCGGATCACCATCGACGAGGTGGCCGGCATGCTGCTCTCGCTGGCGTGGCTCCCGGCGCGGCCCGAACTCGTCGGGCTGGTCGCCGGGGTCGGCTTCGCGCTGTTCCGCCTGTTCGACATCTGGAAGCCCTTCCCGGCGCGGAACGCGGAGCGGCTGCCCGGCGGCCTCGGCGTCATGGCCGACGATCTGGTCGCGGGCGCCTACGCCAACCTGGGCGGCCAGCTGGTGTGGAGGCTGCTCGCGTGAGCGCTCCGCCGCGCGAGCCTGTCTGGGTCGTCACGATCGGCGACGAGCTGCTGCGCGGCGAGATCGTCGACTCGAACAAGTCGCACCTGTCGCAGCGCATGCTCATGCTCGAGCTCGAGACCACGCGCCACGTGAGCGTGCCGGACGACCCGGCGTTGATCGAGGAGGTGCTGCGCGAGGCCGCGGCGCGCGCGCGCTTCGTGCTCGTCTCGGGCGGGCTCGGACCCACGCGCGACGACATCACCACCGAGATCACCGCGCGCACCTTCGGGCGCAAGCTCGTGCGCGACGCCGCCGCCCTGGAGCAGATCCGCGCCTTCTTCCGCCGCTTCAACCGCGAGATGGCCGAGAACAACGCCAAGCAGGCCGACTTCCCGGAAGGCGCCGAAGTCCTGCCGAACCCGCTCGGCACCGCGCCGGGATTCCGGCTCGAGGTCCCGCACGCCGCCTCGGGCGAGCCTCCTGCGAACCTGTTCTTCATGCCCGGCGTACCGCGCGAGCTCTTCCGCATGGTCGACGAAGAGGTGATGCCGCGCATCTCCGCGCGGCTCGGTCGCGGGCGCGCCGTGCGCGCGCGGCTGCTGCGCACCTTCGGCGTCGGCGAGTCGAACCTCGATCGCATGTTGTCGGACCTGGCCCAGGGCGATGCCGACGCGGTGATCGGCTTCCGCACGCAGTTCCCGGACAACCTCGTCCGCATCCTCGTGCGCGCGCCCGACGAGGCGGCGGCCGAGCGCCGGCTCGAGCTGCTCGAGCGCGAGGTGCGGACGCGCCTGGGCGAGCTGGTGGTCGGTGCGGGCGAGCGCAAGCTCGAAGAGGTCGTCGCCGAGCTGCTGCGCGAGCGCAAGCGCACCATCGCTGTCGCCGAATCCATCACCGGCGGGCTCATCGCCAGCCGGCTCACCGACGTGCCGGGCAGCTCGGCCTACCTGCTCGAGGCCGTGGTCGCGTACGCGAACGACGCCAAGGTGCGAGCGCTCGGCGTCGGCTCCGAAGCGCTCGCCCGACACGGCGCGGTGTCGGAGCCGGTGGCGCGCCAGATGGCCGAGGGCGTGCGCCGGGCCGCCGGTGCGGACATCGGGCTCGCCACCACCGGCATCGCCGGCCCCGACGGCGGCAGCGCCGAGAAGCCCGTGGGCACGCTGTGGCTCGCGCTGGCCGACGGCGAGGGCACGATCGCGCACCGCTACCAGCTGATGACCGACCGCGCGCGCAACAAGGAGCTGGCCAGCCAGCTCGCGCTCGACTGGATCCGCCGCCGGCTGCTCGGCCTTCCGATCAGCGCCGACTCGTTCCCGCGGCTGGGCACGCGCTCCGAGGCGAAGGCGTGAGCGACCGGCTGCGCGCCTTTCTCGCCGTCCAGCTGCCGGAGGCGGCGCGCGCCTGCACCGGCCAGGCGATCGAGATCCTGCGCGGCGTCACCCCGGGCGGCGTGCGCTGGACCGCCCCCGAGAGCCAGCACCTGACGCTGAAGTTCCTGGGCGAGATCCCCGAAGACCGCGTCGACGCGCTGGTCGAGCGCGCGAACGCCAAGCTCGCGGGCCTGGCGCCGGTGGAGCTCGCGCTCGGCGGCTTCGGCGCTTTCCCGAGCGCGCGCGAGGCGCGGGTGCTCTGGCTCGGCGTGTCGCGCGGCGCGGGTGCGCTCGCGAAGCTCGCCCGGCAGCTCGATTCGGCCGCGCGGGTGGTCGGAGCGGAGCGCGAGCGGCGCCCGTTCTCGGCGCACCTGACGCTCGGCCGGCTGCGCGAGCCCGCGCGGGTCGAGATCGAGCGGCTGGCGGCTCCGGAATCGGTCGCCTGGACGGCCACCGAGGTCGTACTCTACGAGAGTCGTCTCGCCCCCGACGGCGCTCGGCACGTTCCCCTGGCCCACCTCGCACTCGGCGCGGGGCGGGACCCGTCCGAAGAATTCGCCCCAGAGAGCTAGGAGAAGAAAAGATGTCGCGAGGGCAACCGGGATCCAAAGACGACAAACAGAAGGCCGTCGACCTGATGGTCGCGTCGATCGAGAAGCAGTTCGGCAAGGGCTCGATCATGGTGATGGGCCAGGAGCACCTCGACCGCGAGATCGCCGTGATCTCCACGGGCTCGCCGTCGCTCGACATCGCGCTGGGCATCGGCGGCCTGCCGAAGGGGCGCGTGGTCGAGATCTACGGCCCGGAGTCGTCCGGCAAGACCACGCTGTCGCTGCACGCGGTGGCAGAGTGCCAGCGCAAGGGCGGCGTGGCTGCGTTCATCGACGCCGAGCACGCGCTCGACGTCAGCTACGCGAAGAAGCTCGGCGTCTCCGTCGAGGAGCTGCTGGTGTCGCAGCCCGACACCGGCGAGCAGGCGCTCGAGATCGCCGACATGCTGGTGCGCTCGGGCGCCGTCGACGTGGTGGTCATCGACTCCGTCGCTGCGCTGGTGCCCAAGGCGGAGATCGAAGGCGAGATGGGCGACCAGCACGTCGGGCTGCAGGCGCGGCTGATGAGCCAGGCGCTGCGCAAGCTGACGGGCAATCTGGCGCGCTCGAACGCGTGTCTGGTGTTCATCAACCAGGTGCGCATGAAGATCGGCGTGATGTTCGGCAACCCCGAGACCACCTCCGGCGGGAACGCGCTGAAGTTCTACGCCTCGGTCCGGCTCGACGTGCGGCGGATCGGCCAGATCAAGGACGGCGAGCAGGCGATCGGCAGCCGCACCCGCGTGAAGGTGGTGAAGAACAAGTGCGCGCCGCCGTTCCGCCAGGCCGAGTTCGACCTGATGTTCGACCGCGGCATCTCGCGCGAGGGCGACATCCTCGACCTGGGCAGCGAGCTGGGCCTGCTCGAGAAGAGCGGCACCTGGTACAGCTTCGAGGGCACGCGCATCGGCCAGGGCCGCGAGAACGCCAAGGCGTTCCTGATCGCCAACCCGGATGTCTACGACCGGCTGGCGGAGCTGGTCTACGCCAACGCCGGCATCAAGAAGAAGGTGCCGGTGGCAGACGGCGCCGTCTCTTCGGCGGAGGAGTCGGACGAGACCTAGCCGCTCCGGGCCTCGAAGACTCAAGGTCCACTGGAGCCGGGACGATCCACCCGCGAGATGCGGCTCGCACTCGTGCGCGCCGAAGGCCTGGCGGGAATGGAACTCAACGACATCCTGACGGTTGCGGTCAAGGGCAACGCCTCCGACATCCACCTGAAGGCGGGCCTGCCGCCGCTGTTCCGCGTCGACGGCGCGCTCGTGCCGCTGAAGAACGGCGAGCGGCTCACGCCGGAGCAGCTGCACGGGATCGCCACGTCGATCATGACGCCCGGCCAGAAGAGCCACTTCGACAAGTTCCACGAGGTAGACCTGGCGTACTCGATCGCCGGGCTCGGGCGCTTCCGCGTGAACACCTTCATGCAGCGCGGCACGGTGGGGATCGTCTTCCGCGTGATCCCGTTCGGCGTGAAGACGATCGAGCAGCTCGTGCTGCCCAAGGTCGTCGAGCGCGTCGCGATGGAGCCGCGCGGGCTGGTGCTGGTCACCGGCACGACCGGCTCGGGCAAGTCGACCACGCTCGCGGCGATGATCGACTTCATCAACACCAACCGCACCTGCCACATCATCACGATCGAGGACCCGATCGAGTTCCTGATCCGCGACAAGCGCTCGATCGTGAACCAACGCGAGATCGGCGTGGACACCAACTCGTTCGCAACCGCGCTGCGCGCCGCGCTGCGCCAGGACCCGGACGTGATCCTGGTCGGTGAGATGCGCGACTTCGAGACCATCGAGACCGCCCTCACCGCGGCCGAGACCGGCCACCTGGTGATGTCGACGCTGCACACCATCGACGCAGCGGAGACCATCACCCGCATCGTCTCGGTGTTCCCGCCCCACCAGCAGCCGCAGATCCGGCTGCAGCTCGCGAGCATCGTCAAGGGCGTGATCAGCCAGCGCCTCGTCCCGCGCGCCGACGGCAAGGGCCGCGTGCCGGCGGTCGAGATCCTGGTCGCATCGGCGCGCGTGCGCGAGTGCATCGCCGACCCGGAGATGACCAAGGAGCTGAACGACGCGATCGCCAAGGGCTTCACCACCTACGGCATGCAGAGCTTCGACCAGTCGCTGATGCAACACGTGAAGGCGGGCTTGGTGACGTACGAAGAGGCGCTCATGCACGTCTCCAACCCGGACGACTTCGCGCTGCGCTTCAAGGGCATCTCGGGCACCTCGGACAGCTCCTGGGACGACTTCGACAAGGAGCAGAAGAGCGACGAGGAGATCTCGCTCACCGAGGAGTCGGACGACGATCTGAAGATCGATCGTTTCTAGCCCCAGAGCTTCGTTGCGCGCGGCGCTCTCGCGCAGAACCCGCCGCTCGCGGTCGCGAGTACGCTGCAATCCGATTGACCGCTCGGCTGCGCCTCGCTGCGCGCACCTACGGCGCTTGCGTCCTCGCTCGGGACGGCCCTCGCTCGGACTACCCGGCGGGTGGGTCGGTGG
>Ga0318563_10001417_pt1 | contig 10211 bp, 9 predicted proteins | sample GRESIP066b5f19_FD_203689 | JGI IMG/M metagenome (GOLD analysis project Ga0318563, IMG submission 203689) | Tropical soil microbial communities from Luquillo Experimental Forest, Puerto Rico - GRE.SIPMG.066b5f19 | ecosystem: Environmental > Terrestrial > Soil > Tropical forest > Bulk soil... | reverse complement strand
GCCCTAGCTCTCTTCTTTTTCTTCTCAGCAGGTGGAGCTCTCGCGAATTTTTTTAATTTTATTAATATTTATAGCTCACCTCCACCAGAAAGCATAAATGAAACCAACAGCTCTATAATCGACACCATGGCATCACTCGCTGTTCAAGATATACTTCTAGCGTTAGGGACAGGATTTTTTAGTTTTATGGGAAATGCCGCAAGTCTCGTTTGGACCGGATTAAATCAAGATGCTTTACGCGATATGGCTACAAGACTCCACAAAATGACTCATCGTATTCATGATGATTATATGGATCTTAGTCGGACTCTAATTTTATTATCTTATTATTATCCTAATTTAGCGCAAAAAATAGCCGAAGACTTAGACGCACATATTTTAGTTGAACGTATATTAAACAGTGTGGGAGAAGAGCTCTCAACTGAGATTATTGGCCCCCAAAATTTATTGGGAGCCGCGGAATTTGTTAAAAGTAAAGGACAACAACTCCCCAAGAATTACGAATTGCAGGCTTTTATTTTATCTTTGGAAAAATGAATCCTGAAAAAACTTGGACGGCTTTTAATATTATTTTCTCGGTCATGCTCCGCATGCGTGCCCATAATAATAATTATAATCTGTATTATCTCTCGGGGCAGCGTTGCAAAAATACTATAAGGGTCTTTGTGTCCAGCAAATATGAGTACCGGACACATGCTCACCTGTCTATCAAATAAATTAATACAGGGCATTAAAAAGTTCGCTAATTGATGTTCCGTCTCAATGCGTTTAATTTCCAAAGCTTGCAACATTTCAAGAATGCTAAAAGAATTTGATTTAAAGTGTGCCGAGTTTTTAAAAGTAGATTTATAAATTTTTTCAAATATATTACAAATATTTTTTGTAAAATGTTTGATAATCATTGTCGCGCCTGTGATATATATAATCGCTCCGATATCTTCTGCCATATAAGAAGTATTTTTCATAGCATTTATAGCCGCTCTTTTAGGGCTTTTTTCGATATATTTAGAAATAGCTTTATGATATCTATTGATTGAAAAATTGGCCACATTTCTCGCTTTCATCCAGCGTCCATCTCGTTCATCATCCCCGAATTTTAGCCATTTATTATCTTTGGATAAATCATAAAAAGGCCAAAAAGCGCACGTAATTGCGAAATTTGTAAAGCCTTTTTCTACCAATTTTATCCACACAGGGTCAAAAGAATATTCTTTAGAAATTTCTGCGATTAACGAAAAAGCTATTTCCTGCGAGGCTCGAGCATTGCCGATAACAATGGCGCGTGTGGTGTGCAATAATGCAATCATTTCTTCAACAACATCTTGTAATTTCTGACAATAAGTATTTCTGCATTCTAATAAATAAGTTGTTTGTTCACTCAGGTTCATCGCTTTTAAGCTAAAACTCAAAAATATAAACCCAAGAAATAAAGAAGATAACCGCATGTTTTTCATAGCCTTGGACTAAAGATAAGTTTAAAGAGATATGTTAATCTGAGCTCGCGACAGCATAAAATCAAAGTGCAGCCATCGCAGCTAATAGAGCACTTACTTACTAAATTTAAGGATTTTCTTCCACTGGCGGAAAAAACCCAATAACACTTCGGCGTAAATTCTGACTTTCATTTGATTTATAAAAATCTGCCCGTGAACCACTCGTTTTTTTGTTAAAACCTGTAGGGGGTTGAGACAGCACACTTTTGCTACTTGTGCGTATGAGCGTAGGTTTTACTGAGCCTTTACTTAAAGAATCTCCCTCTTTTCGTGGGCTTTCTTCTGGACGATATCGCGCTTTTATACGTTGACCGAAAGAGTTATGATTAGAGCTTTTACCTAGAGAATTCCTGTGACTGTTAGATGAAACATTTTCGATATTCTCTTCCTGGGCCTTAAAGGATTTTTCGAGGATTTCCGGGGTTAATATCATTGACCTGACGCGTTTACCGAAAGAGCCATTTTTACTCAGGCTCGAGGCTTTACCAAGAGATTGGCGAAGGCTTTTAGTGCTTTTGCTCAACGCAAGATCACCTTCGTTTTCTCTGAGGCTCGAGTTATAAGCAATAACTTGCTTACTTATTACTTCTTTGTAAGCGTTAAGAAGTTCTGCACCCTCTTTGGTCTGCGTCCACAACACTTCGTTAAAGCGAGCACCGGCTCTTTTCAGGGCTTCTTTATCAAAAAATTTGCAGCCTATGTCGTGTACATATTTTGGTAAATCCGATGTTTCTTTACAGATAGCAAAAGTCAGATCAGCACCATTAAGCTTTGCCAAACTTAAATTGACACCATAGAGATTAGCCTGACAAAACTGAGCTCCGCTAAAATCCGCGCCTTCAACATTGGCGCCTGAGAAATCTGCCCCAAAAAAATTAGCCAAGGGCATCTGAGAACCTGATAGGTTGCTTTGTCTGAGGGAAATTTTTATAGCACTAGCCATATCCATTTGGCTTTCACGCAGATCGGCCATATCGAGATTAAAACCTTCAAGATCAGCAAATCGTAGATCCTTATGGCTCAAGTCAGCGCCCTGAAGCGAGCGCTCACGGGGAGATAAGTTATGTTCCGCAGGATATTCGCAGAGTGCTTGGGTTGCTTTAATTAATTCACTGCTAATATCGATGATTTCAGGCGGCATAATAATATCAGAAGTCTCATTTTCGGAACCACTCGAAATATTAAGATAATGCGCGGAAAAAATCCCTGAAGATAATAAGAAAAATAAAAGGCCTAATGTTATATTACGTGCAGATTTCATTATATTTAGTCCCAATTTAATTATAATTTGACCGGACCAACGTTCGTATATTGAGTTCAGGTCAAACGTTACTCATTTTCTAGTAACCTATATAAATAAATTTAAATGGTCAATCTGTAGTTTTTCTTGTTCTCGTCGCTATTGTGTCAAAATTGTGCTTAGAATCTGCTCGGGAACTGCTTATTTAAAGGCGTGTTTTTTTTTGCTTTGCGTTGGCTTGAAAAAATCGTTGCTTCTAAAACCACACGTCGACCGATATTGGAATTTTATGAGTAATAATATACTTGATATAAAAACTAATTTTTAAAAAAATACAGACAAGGAAGCGCTATGAATATTTTTGTATTAGGTATGTTAGCTTTTCTGGGAAGCTCTATGCTTCACGCCGAATGGATTTGTACGGCCCAAAGATATTCAGGTCCAAAGTATTCCAAGCCTCATGGCACGAAATATGTAATAAAAGGCCGAGACAAGAAAAAGGCCTCTGAACAGGCTTTGCAAGCATGTAGAAGCTCCTCACCGTGTAATAATCCAAGCTCAAAAAGTAATAAAGCGATCTTCGCCTGCAGTGTTACATGTAAAGAGGTAAACGAGTTTTAATTAAATATTTGAATGCAAAGGAGATTTTTTTCTTAAGTTCGTGCGCTTTGTAAGATGGCAACTACCAAAGGGCATATTATGAAATTTATGCATTTTTGCGTCATAACGTTTTATCTGACCCTATCTTCTTTTTCATGGGCTTTAAAAATCACGAATTTGTCTCATCGATCTTACGAAGTGACTTTTGTACTCGGCCAAAAGAGTTCCCCCCTCTGCCTTCTTGGCCCTCAAGAGCATATTACCGATCTTGAAGCTTTTGGTAATATTATAAAAACTGAAGAAGAGGCCTTACAGCACTGCTCTGTAAAAATAAGGCTTCATTCTCCAGAAGCTTTTCCGATAATATGGGAAAAACTCCCAAGAGAAGCCGAGCTCTTAATTCCTGCGGAGCCCCAGCTCTCGTCTGTAGAAATTTTAGATAAAAAAAACTTATATACAAAATATTTTGCTCACATAGCGGATTTTGTAATATTCTATGGCGGAATTCTCATCGCTGTTCCTCTCGGTGCTTTAGCAAGCATGGAACCCATGGCCCAGTTAGGCGGTGCTTTAGGGCCAACTTTGTTACCGGGCATAGCACTAAAATTGGGCGGGCATGTTTCGTTTAATGCACTTAATTATGTCGGTACAGGTTTTATTGGAGTAATAGGCGGCTACGCTGTTGGTGCTGTCGGAGGTGCTTTATTATTACCTCTGGCGTTTAGCTTAATTTACAAAAACACGGCCGCATTGATAAATTCCTATGGACAGGCCCAGGAAGAGCCTTGTGAATACAAATTAGAAAATCTCGAAGATAGCTGGGTCTATTTGCCCAAAGACGCTTCACCTATAGATGTCGATGATTGGGTTATTATAAGTAACGAGCTCTCATAGAGGCTCGAAGCGGTTAGAAAATATCTGATCCAATCGTCTTGAGTTGCCCCCAAAAAGCCGAATTCGCCGAAATCAATGATTGCAACTACTAAAATTTCACTAATCTAATATAAAATTTCTAATGAATTAACCCCAATAAATACTAGAATATAATTACAATAAATAAAAAAGGGTCTACATAATGAAAAAATACATAGCATTATCTATTATTGCTCTATCTTCATCGGTTGGAATGGCGCGAAATCTTAATGAGTTGCCAAAAGAAATGCAAGTGCTCATTTTATCCAGTGCGGACCTACCGAGTATTTTGCGCTTTTGCCAAACATCTAATGAGAAAAAGAAACTGTGCGAAAAAAATAAAGAAGTTTTTTTTGAGATTCTTTCGACACGCCAATATCCCAATGAACTCAGGCCAAAAGACATGTCATGGGAAGAGTTTTACTTTCAAAAGGCCGCGAATCGCGAGTTCCCAACCGCAAATAAACCAGAAAATTCTTCTTGGAAAGAATTTTATACATCTACGTATGATTTGTATAAAAACTAAAATATTTTTTAAAATCTCTTGAGTTAGCACTGCGATTCACATATTAGCGATTCTTAAAATTACTAATAACCCGGGGCCCATTGTACGGGCGTTATTTTTTGATAATTTTTTAAATATAAAAAGGCTCATAAATTTTGTTACATGTAATTTGTCAAAACATGATTTTCAAAATAGTGTTATAACATGAAAAATATATTACAAAAATTACTCATTTTCATGCTCAGTTTTTCTCGTGTTTTTGCTTTATCTCAGGAAGAAACCGCAAAAATTGCAGAAAAAGCATATGTTTATGCCTATCCCTTGGTACTAATGAGCTTAACTAAAGAAATAATGACCAATGTCGAGCAAATCGACGACAGTATTAATCATGCACCTGTCAATCAATTTACACACGCACGATCTTTTCCTAATCCTAGCAACAAAGATGTAATTAGATTAAATCTAGATACGCTCTATTCTACAGCATGGCTCGATCTAAAAAAAGAACCCATAATTTTGTCGATACCTGACTCAGATAATAAATATTATTTAATACCGTTATTAGATATATGGACCGATATTTTTAGCTCTATAGGAAAAAGAACCACGGGCACCAAAGCAGGGAATTTTGCTATTGTCGCTCCTCATTGGCAAGGAAAGCTTCCCAAAGACGTGAAAGAAATAAAAGCACCTACTGATACTATTTGGATTATAGGTCGCACTCAAACCAATGGCGAAGAAGACTACGATAGTGTTCATAAATTTCAAAAAGGTCTGCGATTGGTCCCTCTAAGTGCATGGGGTAAAAAAGACTATAAGGCGCCTAAGGGCGTTATTAATCCAAGCATTGATATGAAAACGCCTCCTCCACAGCAAATTGCTAAAATGGACGGCATTAGTTTCTTCAAGCTATTTAGCCAGCTCTTAAGAACTCAACGGCCTCACGAGAGTGATAGAGAGATTTTAGCTGAGATAAGTAAAATTGGTATAGTTCTTGGCAAAGATTTTGATGAAAAAAAATTAAATAAAGAACAACTAGAAATTATTAAAAATATTCCAAAAGTGGCCGAAGCAAAAATAGCTGGTAAATTTGCTCAGAGCTCGGAAACTATTAATGGTTGGAGTCTACCTAAGCCCCCTATTGGTACCTATAATAATGACTATCTGGCACGAGCTTCGACAGCTCTTTTCGGTTTAGGTGCTAATTTAATTGACGATGCGCTTTATTTTTATGCTCTTGTTGATGCTAAGAATAGGAAATTATCGGGGGAAAATAAATATATTTTGCACTTTACCCAAAACCAGCTGCCGCCAGCTAAAGCTTTTTGGTCATTAACGCTTTATGACCCTAAAGGTTATTTAACTCCTAATAGTATAAATAGATTTTCTCTTGGTGATAGAGACAAATTACGATTTAACCAAGACGGATCCTTAGATATTTATATCCAGTATCAAAATCCGGGAAAAAGCAAAGAATCTAATTGGCTACCGGCACCTAAGGGTGAATTTAATATTCTACTTCGTATTTATTGGCCACAAGAAGGTGCATTAACTTCCTGGGTTCCCCCGGCCATATCGAGCTATCTATAATAGACATCATGTCCATTCCCTCTGATTATACCTATTGCTCTCCTATATACGGTTGATTATCTCAATGTTATGAAACGCATCGAAATTTTCAAATTTATTTTGTTAGTTATAGGAACTTCTGTACAACTATCAGCAATGGATAACCTTGAGCAAAGACCGCTTATCTATATTGCATTAGAAGGTGGTGGAATGCATATGTCCCCTGCCCTGGAAGTTTTGGCCCAGCTGGAAATAAAGCACCAAAGGCCGATAGCAGAGCTTGTTGATGGAATTATTGGGCTCTCTAGTGGAGCCATTATTGCAGCACATTTACTGACACCGAATTTTCAATACTCCGCCCGAGAATTAAAATTTGGGTTGCCACGCATGTTGAAAGAAGGTGCTCAAGGTTCAGTCATGAATGGAGTACTTTCATATTTTTTTAGTGACAATTTTTCGAATTTTGAGACGTTATATAAAAGAAACCTCGGAGATGCTTGCATGAAAGATGCTCGCGGCCATCTTTTGATTGCTGCTTACAATAGAGAAAAAAAATTAGCGAAAATCTTTGATAGTCATGAAGAAAGCGACACTAACATAGGTATTTGGAATCTAGCACAAGCGAGTGGAGCAATAAGCAGCTCCATAGGCATAGAATTGGCTTGGGGAGCAACAACAATCCGGTGTGGTGATGATTTATCTTCTGGATGGCTTGATGCTGGACTAGAACCAAAAGAACAAAGAAAGCCCTTATGTGAATTCTTGGCGAAAAAATTAAAAAATAGCTATCCTCATCGCAAGATTTTTATTTTTTCATTCGGAAATGGCTCTACTACGTTTATGGGTAATACTTATAAAGAATCACCCGTCATGGTTTCGGAAAGGGATAATATTATAATTACTAAATTTTCTCCAATCTACAACGATATTCCAACTGCTAGTTGGGGTATAAGCAATTACTACCAGATGTTGCTCGATACTTCGCATGAAAATATGAGTATTATCGAGAGCCATTTTTTTAGTAACGAACTTCTAAACCATACCGCGTATAAAAACATGTTTGACGTGATAAAAAAATACACCCCGATTGACTAAAATACTTCCAAAAACAACAAAACCCCATGTTTACTATAGATATGTGCTTCGCTATAGCGTTGCTTGGAAGCTCAGTTTTTTTGTTCAATCTTCTTGTTTCGTTATTTAAGTCCTTGGAATTGTTGGAAGGCATAGAAGCAGAAGTCTCTTTTAAATTTATGTCTATTCAAGGTCTCAGTAGTTTTGCTATGATCTTTGGCTGGACCGCAGTTGCTCTTAATCTTGAATTTGGTGTAGGTCCTTTTTTTTCTGTTTTGGCAGGCTCAATCGCGGGGAGCGCTACTGTTCTACTTTTACGCAAAATCTACAAGTTTATAAAAAGTCTACATCGAAGCGGAACGCTTGATATGGCTAACGCACTCTTGGAAGAAGGTATAGTATATATGCGTATTAGTCCCGATGGTGTAGGTAAAATACAAGTCCCAATTCAAGGCAGGCTTTGCACGCTCGATGCAAAATCTTATGAAAGCACAACTATTGAAACTGGAGAAAAAATCAAAGTGGTTGAAGTTGATAATAATTTGTTAAAAGTCAAGAGGATTTAATATGTACGATCTAAATTATACTATGCTCACGATATTATCTTTCGTGGCATTAATATTCTCGAGCATAATTTTTTTAGCCAAACGCTACAAAAGATGCCCCTCGGACAAAGTACTCGTAATATTTGGTAGTGTTGGAAAAGACCAAGCTGCGCGTTGTATTCATGGCGGAGGTACTTTTGTTTTGCCACTCATTCAGGATTACTCCTATTTGAGTCTCACTCCCATGACTATGAATATACCTCTACAAAACGCTCTTTCTTTGCAGAATATACGTATTCATGTGCCCAGCACTTTTACCGTTGGCATAAGTACAGAGCAACACGTCATGATGAACGCTGCTGAGCGTCTACTTGGTCTTGCTCCTGCTGCAATTGAGGAAATGGCAAAAGAGATTATTTTCGGTCAGCTAAGACTAACTGTCGCATCGCTTACTATTGAGCAAATTAACCAAGACCGTGAACGATTTTTAGAAGAAATTCGGCGCAACGTTGAGCCAGAACTCAATAAAATTGGGCTCTATTTAATAAACGTAAATATTACCGACATAACTGATGAATCAGATTATATTTCCAGCATTGGAAAAAAAGCTGCTTCAGAAGCCATTAACCGAGCCATGGTTGATGTTGCCGAACAAGATAAGTTAGGCGCTATCGGTCAGTCAAATGCTCACCGTGAGCGCGATATTCGAGTTGCAGAAAATATTGCTGAATCCACCAAGGGTAAGAAAAAGGCCGAATCTGAAGAACGTGTTTATATACAGATTCAGGAGGCTTTAGCCGTTGAAGGTGAAAACGAATCTCGTGCAAGAATTGCCGGTTCCAATGCTATAGCTGCCAATAAAGCATTGGTAATCGTTGCGGAACAAGAAAAATTAAGTGCTATAGGGCAGTCAAATGCTCACCGTGAGCGCGATATTCTAATCGCAGAAAATATTGCCGAATCTACCAAGGGTAAGAAAAAGGCCGAGGCCGAGCAACGCGTCTATGTACAGGTTCAGGAAGCTCTCGCGGTCGAGGGTGAAAACGAATCCCGCGCTCGAATTGCTGGTTCTAATGCTATTTTGGAGCAAAAGCATGCTGAGGCTCTAAGAATCACCGAAGTTGCCCGAAAAAACGCCGAAATAGAGATTCAAAAAGCTCACTATGAGGCCGAGCTTGCGCGTCTTAAAGCGGAAGAAATAGTAGGCCGGCAAATAGAAAAAGAGAAAATCGAAATTCTGGCCCAGGCTGAAGCCTCAAAAATTCGTACAGAAGCACAAGCAAGTGCAGATGCCGTATTGCTTAAATATGAGGCTGAGGCCAAGGGCGTTGAGAGTTTGCTCGAAAGCAAAGCCAAGGGTTATAAGTTATTAATTAATAGCTGTGAAGGTGATGCCAAAGCGGCAGCAACATTGCTCATGATTGAAAAAATGGAAGAGATTGTCAAAACTCAAGTTGAAGCTATTAAGAATCTTAAAATTGATAAGCTTACGGTCTGGGATTCAGGCAACTCCTCAGAAAAGAACGGATCGACAACTTCGAATTTTATTTCAAGCCTGGTGAAGAGCCTGCCGCCTATTCACGATGTTGCCGCTATGGCTGGCATCGATTTGCCTAATTTCTTAGGGCATATCAAAGAGAATAAAAACAACATCTCCGACGTGTAAAATCTCGCTTTTAACTCCCGCGCTCGCGCGGGAGACTTCGCTCCTGAAAAAAGCTTTAAGCGTTGTAAAATAATAATTATTTATCCCCCTTTTTCATACCAGCTTTTTTTTCTAGTGCTACAAAGCTCATCCGGGCTTAAAAATCAAAGAGGTTAAAACCATGAAAAAGAAATTTGAAATGAATTTTTGCTTAGTATTATAGCTGTTTTATCCCATAATTGGGTTTTTGCGATGAACCCATCGGCTGATGGAAGCAGAATATGTCGTCAGTATTGTGCAAGCGCCAAGGATCCTAGTAAATGCTTTGATAAATGCCATGGCGAAATTAAAAAATATGAAAAAGGACCTGAGCAAAGGCAATCGGGAAGCAGCAAGGCCTCTGATCACTCAGATGGTGGCGCGCGTGCTCGCAAAGACAGAAATGCCAGAAGATAATTTCTGGATATCGTAACCCAATCCGCCGTGCAAGCACCTTAATTTATGGGGTCTAAATGTAGACCCTGCGGTCAAGGCCCTATCTCTTAATCACATTCTTTCACCCGCCGCGGCTCGCCCAATCCTCGTCGTGCCGCGGCTCGCCCAACCCTCGTCGTACCGTGGCTTACCC
>Ga0318563_10001414_pt1 | contig 10229 bp, 5 predicted proteins | sample GRESIP066b5f19_FD_203689 | JGI IMG/M metagenome (GOLD analysis project Ga0318563, IMG submission 203689) | Tropical soil microbial communities from Luquillo Experimental Forest, Puerto Rico - GRE.SIPMG.066b5f19 | ecosystem: Environmental > Terrestrial > Soil > Tropical forest > Bulk soil... | reverse complement strand
CTGCTGCACCGTGGCGTACGTGGTCTCCGCCTTGGAGCGGTTGGCGTTCAGGGTGTTGAGCTTGCTCTGGCGATCTTGCGTCACGGGTTGTGCCGACAGCTCGGTGATCTGCTTCTTGATGGCGTCCAGGTTCTGCTGCGCACTGGTGACCTGGGCATTCAGCGAGTCCTGTACCTGCTGCTGCTGCTGTTGCAGCATCTGCGCGCGGAACTGGAGAAACGCCGTGGCCAGGGCCTGGGCCCGCGCGATGGCCTCGCCGCTTGACGGCGCATTGGCCGTGATGAGCAGGACCTGGTTGGTCACGACCGAGGCGGTGGAGGCGGCCTGAAGGCTGGCGGGGGTCTGCTGCAGTCCCAGCTTGTCGATGGCGGCCTGGGCCACAGGACGGCTTTCCGCCAGCGTCACGTTGGTCAGCATGGCCGACACCGCGTCAGTATTCGGGTTGTTGGTGATGTAGACCGAGGTGGACGCCTGGACAGCGGGCGGGAACTTCACGTAAAGCCCGCAGCCGACGATGAGCCCGATCAACCCGGCTGCGAGACAGAACCGCAGGTTGCGCCGTATGGCGGCGCGGATGAAGCCCAGGTTTACGAATCCGCCGGTCACCTCGTCAACGGGACGCTCTTCGGCGGGATTCTCTTTGGGTTCCGGCGTGTCGTCATACGCCCACAACTGCTCCTGCAGGCCCGTGTTAGAGAGCCCGTTGTCGGAGAGCCCCGTCTTGGAGAGCCCCGAGCCAGGGACCGCGGGCATGCTCATTGTCTGATCTGGATCGTTCACCGTCTGATTTCCGTCGTGAAGCCGTTGAGACGGGTGGGCATCGCCCGGCGCGCGGGCTGGGCGAGCCGCGGGACACGACCGGTCGAGCGGTCGGTACGTTCCGGATCCGCGACCAGGATGCCGACGACATCCCGGCCGTCGACGGCGGCGCAGGTGGCGGCCCGGGCGAGCTGCTCGGCGGTGGCGGCGCCAGCCGAGACGGCCAGCACCGCCGCGGAGGTGTGCATCGTGTCCGGCATCGTCGGCGCCTTGCTGTCCACGACGGTCACGACGACGGCGAGCCTGCCCTTGGGCCTGCCGTCGTCATCCCCCTCCTCGGCCACGGTGACCCGCAGGTTAGCATGCCGTCGCGCCACGGCGGGCGGCGGGACGGAGCACGCGGTCCGCAGGGCGGCCGCGGTGTTTACGTCGCCCTGCGGACCGATGACCAGGGTGGTGGGGATGTCCAGAGAGGCGGCGAATACGGCCAGTTGCGGACCGAGAGCGAGCGCTCCCTTGTCGGAGGAGAGGGAAATCACGTTGAGTGAGGTGGCGCCGCCGATGCCGTTGCCGTTGCCGTTTCCCTGCCCCGGAGAGAGCCAGGACACGCGAAGGTACTGCAAGGCCTTGCGCAGATGCCAGGCGCCCACGGCGTCCGGCTGGTAATCGTCGAGAAGCTTGACCCAGCCGGCCGGATCGGACGGATGGTCGACCGTCAGCGAGGCCAGGACGGGCACGCCGATGGCATTCGCTATCTGGTCCCGCTCGCGCAGCGCGCGGTCGTTCCGCCGGGTCGCGAGCACCACGATGATGCCGACCACCGTGCCCGCGATGGCGCCGATCAACCCCGCGCTGAGCAGGTGAACGACCGGCGATGTGCCGACCGCGATGACGGCCGGTGACAGGACGCGGCCGGCCACATGGCCGACCGGGCTCGTAGAGGAGCCGATGTAGGCGAGGTAACTGGCGGCGACGGCGTTGGCGGTCGCCTCGGCCACGGCCGCGGTCCGCGCCCTCGCGGTGAATGAGATAACGGTGGGAGTCACGCTCCTGGCCTGCACGGTATTGCGCAGCGTGATGATCGTCGTACCCGGGGGAAGGCCCTGCATCGCGCCGTTCAGGACCGGATCGCTGCCCGCGACCACGACCTCCGTCGCCATGTTGGGCGTGTTCTGCGGCAGCACCACCAGGGTCCTGGCGGTCAGCATCGACGGGTGGATCGAGGCGTACCCGGCCCCGAGGAGGAACCCGAGCGCCGCCACGATGCCGACGATGGTCTTGTGCCGCCACGCGACATGCAGGGATCGCCTGAGGTCGAGCGCTTGCTCGCTCATGTGACCTCCCCTCGAGTCCCGTGCGCATGCCCCCTCGTGGACGCGGACGGGTCCCAGGATATGGCGTGTGCGGATGTGTCCGGTATTGGCGCTACTGCCGAATCAGAGAACGTAAGCCTGGTCACCAGAAGTTCCCCGGGGCTGGAGTGTCCGCGGCCAACCAGCGTAAATGCCGGGACTCGCCGTCCCAGGCCAGGGGCGTACCAGCCGAGGATGGGATCGGTTTCCCCACGGTGCAGGCTCCACCGCAGCTGCGGCGGCAGCTCGAGCCGCCCGAGGCCCGCCGCCGGCCAGCGCAGGACCGCCAGGGCCTCGTCGAGCTCGGCCTCGACCTCGGGACCGCAGTGGAAGGCCAGCCGCAGGTCGTGACCGCCGCCGCTGATCTCGTCCTCGATCTCGATGCACCGCTTGACCCGGTCGAGCCGGACCGACCGGCGATGGGTCGCCGGAGGGTCGAGCGACAGGTAACCATCGTGCTCGGCCGTCCAGCTGGCTATATCGCCCCCGTCGGTCACCTCGGTCTCCGTGGCCCGGGCGTGCCGGACCCACAGGAAGGGACCGCCCTCGGTCGACTGGTTACGGCCGGCGAGTTCCACCGTGTTGTGCGCGATCGTCGAGCGGAAGTATGACCGCCACGGCGGGTCCCCGTGGTAGCAGTAGGTGCCCGGATCGGCGAGGATGTCGACGCCACCGTAGCGGACCTCCACCGACAGGGCATCGGCGTGGGCGTGCGCGGCGATACTGAGGAATCCGTGCGGGCCGCCGTCGCACCGGCACCAGATCTCCGGCCCTTGCTCCGGGTCCGAGCGGAGCAGGGTTATCCCGGCGTCGGCGAAGCGGGACGGCCTACGCCCGGGCCGGCCCGGGATGTCGTGAGGGCCCGGCGCCAGCGCGCCCGCGAGCGTGCTCTCGGCTCCGGCCGGCGACGGCGGCCACCAGTCGAGGCGGCCGATGAGCGCCTCGCCCAGCGCAAGTACCGCCGGCGAGCGGTTGGGCACCGGAGCATCGAGCAGCAGCCCGCGGCCGTCGTCGGAATCGCCCTGGCGCGGCGGCTGCGATCGCTCGTCCACCAGAGCGGCCGCGCTATCGGTCAGCGCGGCCAGTCGCTCCCACGTCACCGTGCTCACCGGGTGACCGCCGGCGTCGGCCTCGGCCGCCGCCAGGAAGGCGAGCTCGGCGACGAAACACTGGTAGTCCGCGGCCAGCTCGCGGCCGATGCCCGACGGGAAGGTGTTACGGACCAGTTCGCGCTCGAGCAGCGCGGCGGAGCTGCGCCGCCACCGCTCACTCTCCGGAAACCACGGGAACGCGCAGCTGGCCACGAGCTGCCCGGCCGCCTCGGCGATGACGTGGTTGTTGGCCGACGAGCCGCGGCTCCGGAACGCGGCCAGATACTGCTGGTGCCACCGGATCTGCTGGACCGCCAGGCGATCCTCTTCGAACAAGCCGACCGCGCCGGGCCAGTCGTCGAGCAGGCGGCGGATCCAGGCCAGGCTGATCAGCCGAAGGCCGAGCTCGATGCCGCTGGTCCAGTGCACGCCCGACAGGAAGGGATTCTCCCGCCACCAGGAGCGGAGCTGGCGGGCCACCCGGTCCGCGTACGCCTCGTCACGGGTCAGGAACCAGGCCGTGGCCAGCAGCGTGAGGTGCTGCAGACGGGAGATCTCCCAGACCTGCTTGATGTTGCCGGTCTGCTGCTGCGAACGATGGTCGATCCGGAAGCTGTAGCGGCCAGGATCGGAGCGGCGCCCGGTCACCGGATCGGTGAACCAGTCGGGCTGGACCAGGTCGGTCCTGGTCACGCCCAGAACCTCCCATTCGCCCTTCAGCAGCCGGTCCGCGGCGTCGAGCAGGGCCGCCCGGGCCCGCTCGGGCACCTGCGCGGCGGAGCCCACGGGCAGCACAGCGCTGAACCTGCCCACACCGGGAAGCGGTGGCCCGGCCAGGGCCTGGTCGCGCCGGACCTGCCGCCGCGTCCAGGCCACCTGAACCGCTTGGTCTCGGGCCCGCCAGGCCATCTCGGTTGGCGACATCCGGGCTATCCGGCGTGCGTACCAGCCGAGGCGGGACACCGGGGAACCGCTCACACCCGCTCCGGGCGGCTGCTCAGCAGGCTCTCGCCGACCGCGATGGTGGCCCTGGTCGTGGCCACCAGCGACTCGATGGGAATCGGCATCGGCCCGCCGGTGCGGCAGGCCTCGACGAACGTCGCGAGCTCGGCCTGCTGCCCCTTGTCCGGGCCGCCCCGGGACTTCATGGCACTCTGCCGCCGCCCGGACCAGACCGTCGCCTTCCTGAAGTTGTCCAGCCGGGCGCTGCGCCCGGCCCCCGCAGCGTCCAGCGTCTCCTTGGGATAGCGCGGGTTGCCGTCGGTGATGTAGCTGATCGTGCCGGTCGAACCGTTCTGGAAGCGCACCGTGGCGTGCACGTCGCCCTTTTCCGGGCCGCTGAGCGCGTAGACCTCCGCGGGCAGGCTGCCCGTCCACCAGCTCAGCGTGTCAATGAAGTGCCCGCCTTCGCCGGCGAACCGCGAGCCCTCCAGCTCTTCGTTGGTGTACCAGCTGTCGGCGGCCAGCGGTCCCGCGTTGACCAGGTAGCGGACGGTGGAGTTGCGCGGCTGGCCGAACTGGGACCGCATCTTGCCGAGCAGGGGCGCGAACCGGCGATTGAACCCCACCATGAGCCGGTCGTTGCCGGTCTTCGCGATGACGTCGATGACCCGCTCGAGATCGCTCTCGGTCAGCGCGAGCGGTTTCTCGACGAAGACCGCCTTCCCCGTCTCCAGCGCGCGGCAGACCAGGTCCGCGTGCGTGTGGTGCCGGGTCACGATGAAGATGGCGTCCAGCGACTCGTCGTCCAGCACCGCGTCCGCGGTCGTGGACGCGGTCGTGAACCCGAACCGGCGCTGGGCGTTGACCGCGGACAGGGACCGCGTGGTCGCGACATGGGACAGATAGGAATTGTCCTGCCCGGCCAGGTTCGGAAGCAGCATCGAGGAGGCGTAGTTGCCGGCGCCGATGAAACCGATCGCCAGCCGCCCCGGGCTGCCGGCGCGGGTGGCCGGAGCCGGACTCGAGACGACCCGGCTGATATCTCGCGGGCGGTCCTCCGTGGCGGGTGCGGGGTACTCGAGCAGCACGCCCACCGCGTTCACCGAGCCCGAGGCCATGCCGGCGTAGACGGTGGATGCCTGGTCCAGCGGGTACCGGCCGGAGATGAGCGTCTCCACCTCGATCTCCTTGCGCGCGATGAGGTCGAGGAAGCACTCCAGGTTGCGCCGCTCAGTCCACCGCACGTAACCAGCCGGGTAGTCGATGCCGTCGAGTTCGTAGCGGTCGTCGTAGCGCCCAGGTCCGTAGGACCGGGAGAACCTGACGTCGAGTTCCTTGTCGTAGTAGGCGTTCCACGGCAGGTCCAGGCGCGTCTTGCCGATGTCGACCACGTGCGCCCGGTCCCGGGCCAGCCGGGCGGCGGCTTCGACCGGCCCGTTGGACGATCCTCCCGCGGCCAGGAAGAGGTGGTCGGCGCCGCGACCGCCCGATATCTCGGCCAACGCCTGCTGGACCGCGTCGATGCCCTCGTCGGTGGGCGGGGCGCACAGGGCGGCGCCCGCCTTCTCGGCCGCCCGGCAGCGCTCCTCGAGCACGTCCAGGCCGGTGACCCGGACCCCGGAGGCGACCAGGAGGCGGACCACCAGCTGGCCGACCAGCCCGAGGCCGATGACGCAGGCCGTGTCGCCCAGCTGAACCTCGGCGCGGCGTACCCCGTGCATGGCGATGGCGCCCACGGTGGAAAAGGCGGCGTGCTCGGGCAAGACCCCCTTGGGGACCGCGGCGCACAGGTTGGACGGGACCCAGTTGTACTCCGCGTGCAGCGCGTACTCGTTGCCCGCGGCCGCGACCAGCTGGCCGACGCGGAACTCCTCGGCTCCCGGTCCCACCTCGACCACGACCCCGCACAGCGAGTAACCGAGCGGCGTGTACGAGTCGAGCCGGCTCATCACCTTCTTGTACGTGGCGACCGCGCCCTGCTGGGAAACCGTGTCGAGAACCTTGCGCACCTGGTCCGGCCGCGCCCGCGCCTTGCCGACCATCGACATCTTGGCCTCGGCCAGCTTCATCATCTCGGTGCCGGTGGAGATGAGCGAGAACAACGACTGCACGAGCACGCCGCCGGGACGGCAGATCGGGGTCGGCACATCGAGCACGCTGAGTTCCCCGGATTTGTAGTTCTGCGCTATCTGCTTCATTCCGTCCTCTTGTCGGTGGTTCGGTTCAGGCCAAACGCGTGCGGTCGGCGACTCGGGGTCAGACCCCGACGCCCATGGACCGGACGTTCCGGTACCACAGCTCGAGCGACAGGAGCTGCCAGATCTGCTTGGCATAGTCCTCGCGGCCGGCCTGCTCGTCCGCGATGAGCTTGCGAACCGCCTCGCCGCGGATCACGTCGGATTGGGTGAGCTCGCCCTCGACGAGCACGTCATGGATAAGTTCTCGCAGGTCCTGCCGGACCCAGGCGCGAAGCGGCGCGCTGAAGGAAGCCTTCGGCCGGTGCACGATCTCGTGCGGCAGCCAGGCCTCGGCGGCCTGCTTGAGCGCGAGCTTGCCCCGTCGCCCCTTGATCTTCTCGCGGCCCGGGATGGAGAAGGCGGCCCGGGCCACCACGGGGTCGACGAACGGGACGCGGACCTCGACCGAGGCCGCCATGCTGGCCCGGTCGGTGTAGGCGAGGTTGAGCCCGGTCAGGAATAGCCGCGCGTCCGCCAGGCACATCCGGTTGACCTCGTCCCCCAGCGAGTTGTCCTGGTAGATCGCGCTGTGCTCGCCTATCACCTGGCCGACGTAGCCGGCCAGGCCGGGACCGACGAGGCGTGTCAGCTCCTCCGGGTCGTACAGCGTGTAGCTGCGCCGGAATCTCGGCTCTTCCGGCAGGTCGGCGAAGGTCAGGAAGCGCTTGGCCCAGCGCGCGTAGCGCAGGCCGCGACCGCGCAGGCTGACCGGAAGCGAGTCCACCGCGGTCCGCACGGCGGCCCGGGGCATCCGGGGCAGCGCGCTGTACTTGCTGGCCATAACGCAGGCCAGGTGCTTGCGGTAGCCGCCGAACAGCTCGTCGGCGCCCATGCCGGACAGGATCACCTTGACCCCGCGCTCGCGCGCGGCCTCGCACATGAGCAGCGTGTTGATCGCGGCCGGGTCGCCGATCGGCTCGTCCAGCGCGTCCACCATGCGGGGCAGCAGGCTGACGATGTCCGGAGCGATCTCGATCTCGTGCAGGTCGATGCCGAACCGGGTGGCGACCTTCCGGGCGTAGACCGCGTCGTCGGGCATGGCCTCCAGCCGATGGTCTTCCGGCCGGAAGGTGATGGTGTAGGCGTCGATGCCCTGGCCGGCCTGATGGGCCAATACGGTGACGATGCTCGAGTCCAGGCCTCCGGACAGGAAGCTCGACACGGGCACGTCGGACACCAGGTGGGCGGCCACCGACTCCTGGATGACCGCGCGCAGGTCCGCGGCCGGGCCGGCCGCGGCCTCCCGCGACACGTCCGCGATCTGCCAGTAGTGCTGCACGGACAGCTTCCCGTCGGGGAGGATCCGGGCCCACGAGCCGGGCGGGAGCTTGCGCACCCCCTCGATGGCGCACTGCTGATCGGGTACCCAGTAATACAGCATCGAGGCGACCATGGCCCCGGGGTTGATCCGCAGTTCGGTACCCACCGCGGCCATGATGCCCTTCAGCTCGGAAGCGAAGATCAGCCCCTCGCCCCGCGGTAGGTAGTACAGCGGCTTGATGCCGAGCGGGTCGCGGGCCAGCACCAGATCGCCCGCCGCCTCGTCGGCCAGCGCGAACGCGAACATGCCGCGGAACCGGCGCAGCGCCTCCGGCCCCCAGGCCCGCCAGGCCTCGAGGACGACCTCGGTATCGGACTCGGTGACGAAGCGGACGCCGCGCGCCTTCAGGTCCGCCCTCAGCTCCTTGTAGTTGTAGAGCTCTCCGTTGTAGACGATCGTCAGGCCGTCCTTGGTCACCGGCTGGTTGGCCGCGGCGCTCAGGTCGATGATCGAGAGCCGCAGGTGACCGAGGTGCATGGCCACCCGGCCGTCCTCATGGCTCCAGGTCCCGGTCGCGTCGGGCCCGCGATGCGCGATCCGGTCGGTCATGACGTCCACCAGCTTCTGGCCGTCGGCCTGCTGGTAGCACCCGGCGATCCCGCACATCTCAGGTCCCGGCCCGGCGCGAGGTCGTGCCACCCGCGGTCAGGCGCTGGTAGACGTCGAGATAGGCCTGCCGCTGGTGGGCCCAGGCGAGCTCCTTCTCCACCCGGGTCCGGCCGAGCTTGGCCAGCCGGGCGCGATCGGTCTCGTCGTCCATGAGGGCGACGATGGCCTGGGCATACTCATCGACCTCGTTGGGCGTGACGTAGACCGCGGCGTCGCCGGCCGACGTGCGCGTCTCCTTCAGATCGAAGGCGACCACGGGCAGCTCGAAGGACATGTACTCCATCGTCTTGTTCATCGTGGACACGTCGTTGAGCGGATTTTTCGGATCGGGCGACAGCCCGACGTCCGCGGTGGAGAGAATGCGCGTGACGAGTTCATCGGGCGCCCGCCCGGTGAACTCCACGTGCCCGGCCAGGCCGAGTTCGTCGCGCAGGGCCACCAGATCACGGAAGCAGTCCCCCGAGCCGATCAGGGTGAAGGCGATGTCGGTCCGGCCGAGCTTCTTGACCACTATGTCCGCGGCCCGGACCACGATGTCGACGCCGTCCTGCGGTCCCATCACGCCGATGTACGCGGCCAGGAAACGGTGGCCGCGGCGCAACTCGGGGTCGGCCGGGCCGCGTTTGAGCCGCTCCGGGTCCGGCCCGGTGCGGACGACGGTGACGTCGCGCGGGGCCTTGCCGCTGCGGCCGATGGCGATCTCACGGTAGGAATCGTTGGTGGAGATCACGTGATCCGCGGTCCGGTGCGTCCTGCGCTCCAGCGCCCTCAGTCCCCGGTAGGGCAGCCCCGGGCTGTCAGGGAACCGGGATTCGTACAGCTCGGGGCACAGGTCGTGGTGGTCGAAGACGAACTTCGTCCGGTCCACGGCGCGGAGGAGCATGGCGATCGGCCAGAAGATGTCCGGCGGGTTGCACGCCTGCAGGACTCCGAACCGGCCCGACCGGCGGGCCTTGAGGGTCAGCCAGAACGTGGCGAGGAATGAGTACACGTACTCGTAGACGTAGCCGAGACTGCTGCCGCCGGGCGCGTACCCCTGGTACCTGTAGATCTGGACCGTATCGATGACCTCGTACGACGGGTCGCCCTCGCCCTTGGGACATATCACTGCGACCCGGTAGCCCGCCGAGACCAGGGCCTGGCATTCCAGCCACACCCGCCGGTCGAAGGGCACCGAAAGGTTCTGCACGATGATGAGTACCCGCCGCTTCATGAGTACAAGAGCAATCAGAGGCGGCTGTGATACACGAAAACCCCTCTTTCGTTCCTTCACCGTCATCGTGTGATTAAGAAATTGTCACCGCAGGTATCACCAGAGAACCCTCGCGGGTCATATGAGCGGCGAGATGATCGGCCAGGCCACTACATCGAACTCAGAGCCCGACTCTTGGGGGTAATGATGCGGGTCCTCGTCGCGGGTGACCGCGGGTACATCGGGGCTGTCATGGTGCCGCTGCTGAGCGCGGCCGGGCACGACGTCGAGGGCCTTGACCTCGGCTTGTACGAAGGCTGCGACCTCGGACCCGCCCCGGCGTACCCGTCGGGAGCCGGCACCAGGGCCGCCTGCGACCTGCGGGACGTCACCGCCGGCCAGCTCGCGGACTACGACGCGGTGATCTGCGTGGCGGCGCTGTCCAACGACCCGCTCGGCGACCTCAACCCGGGCGCCACGTACTCGGTGAACCTGGACGGGACGTTGCAGCTGGCCCGGGCGGCCAAGGCTGCGGGCGTCGGGCGTTTCCTGTTCGCCTCGTCCTGCAGCCTGTACGGCGCGGCCGGCTCCGGCGCGGTCGCCGAGGACGCTGACCTGTACCCGGTCACGGCGTACGGCGAGACCAAGGTCCAGGCCGAACGGGCGCTCTCCGCGCTCGCCGACGACAACTTCAGCCCCACCTACCTGCGCAACGCGACCGCGTAC
>Ga0318563_10001408_pt1 | contig 10248 bp, 5 predicted proteins | sample GRESIP066b5f19_FD_203689 | JGI IMG/M metagenome (GOLD analysis project Ga0318563, IMG submission 203689) | Tropical soil microbial communities from Luquillo Experimental Forest, Puerto Rico - GRE.SIPMG.066b5f19 | ecosystem: Environmental > Terrestrial > Soil > Tropical forest > Bulk soil... | reverse complement strand
ACCGCGCCGAGCCACGCCGCCAGATGCGACGCGAGAGCGCGGAGATGCTCCTCTCGCACGTCCTCGACGCCGTAGCGGCCGCTGCCTGTCTCGAGGAGAGCCAGCCGGAACGGCGGCGTCCCGCTCCGCAGGGTTTCGAGCAGTGCGAGATAGTGGAGCGAGCGGCGCGCCCGGGCCCATGACCCTCCCGTGCACAGCCCGAGCGCGCACAGGGAGGCGGCGTCGGCGCGCGGCAGCCCGACGAGGAGGTCGAACACTCCGTGCAGCACGATGCGGCCGCCGGCCAACGGGATCGCCACGCGATCGTCGGTGCGGGGCATCCAGGCCGCAGCGAACCAGGGCACGAGGTCGGCCAGGTGCGCGGCGTGTATCGAAAGCACGGTCGCCAAGGCAGCTAGCGCCGGCTCGTCGAGGGCTTCGACGGCCGCCACCATCGCCGCGCCGGCACCGCCCGGCCCGTCGGCGCGGCACGCGTCGAGCGCGTCGCCCAAGGGGTTGTCGACAGCGCCGTCGACGACCAGGCGCCGGAAGAGCGCGTAGACGAGGCGGGAGGTCACCATGTCCTCCGACAACACACCATCGCGGTCCCCGTGCCCGTCCGCACCGTCGGGCCCCGGAGGTGACCCGAGCACCTGCCGCGGCCCCAGCACCAAGGGAGGCGCCAGGTCGCCCCGGGATGCGACCACCCCGTACGCCGCGTCCTCGAGCCACGCCCTGAGACCGCCCGCCAGCCCCGGGTCGAAGCTCGGCCGCGCCGACGTGTCCCGCAGCAAGGCCAGCACCTCGCTCCCGCCACCACCGACGAGCCCGGCCCCCGCCGCCGCAGCCCCCGACGTCGGCCGCTGCAGCGGGCGTGGGGCGACGAGGACCATGAGGCGCAGTGTGCCCACGGCGTGTGACACCTCCTCTACCCTGGCGAGTGCATGGCACCCGCCCTCGATTTGCTGGCGCCGGCCACCAACACGGCGTTCGCCGTCGTGTTCGGGGTGTTCGTCGCGGCCATGGTCGTGCTGATCGTGATCATCGTCGTGTGGGCGGTACGCCACGACATCGCAGGGCGACGGGCGTGGCGAGCGCGCCAAGAGGGCGCGTGGCACGCGCAGGCCCGCGACGACACGGATGTGCCATGACGTCGCCGAGCGGCCATCCTGGCCACGGCCGTCACGCGGCGCCGGAGCCAACTTGGACAGAACGACTGCGCGCGCGGTTCGGCCGGCGCCGGCACGGCGCGGGTGAGAAGAGGTCCGGCGGGACGACAGCGACCCCGCAGCGCACGGCGTTCGTGCTGGCGGGCGGCGGCAGCCGGGGGGCGGTGCAGGTCGGCATGCTGCAGGAACTGGTCGCACGGGGGATACGGGCCGACCGGGTGTTCGGGGCCAGCGTGGGAGCGATCAACGGCGCGGCGTATGGGGGGAACCCGACGGCCGAGGGGATCGACCACATGGCCGAGGTGTGGCGCGGGGTGCGCGGCGGGGACATCTTCCCGAAAGGCCCGCTCGATGGCCCGTGGGCGTACTTCCAGAAGCGGGCGTCCGTGCATGCGAACACGGGGCTGCGCAAGATCATCGAGGCGGGGATCGCCTACGAGAACCTCGAGGACGCGGAGATACCGGTCGAGGTGGTGACCACGTCGCTCACCGACGGGCGCGAGCGCTGGATCACCCGCGGCCCCGCCGTCGAGGCCATCCTCGCCTCTTCCGCCATCCCCACCATGTTCCCGCCGGTGACGATCGACGGCGACGTGCTCGTCGACGGCGGCGTCGTCAACAACGTCCCGATAAGCCGGGCCCTGACCGCTGGATGCGACCGCATCTACGTCCTCCTCTGCGGCCCGTTGCACTACCACCCCAGGCAACCCGGGCGACCCGTCGAGGCCCTCCTCACGGCGTTCTTCGTCGCCATCCATGCCCGCTTCGTGCGCGAGCTCGCCGCGCTCCCGCACGGCGTCGAGGTCGTCGTCTTCAGCGGCGGCGGCGAGCCCGCCGCGCAGTACCGGGACTTCTCGGCGACGCCCGCACTGATCGAGGAGGGGCGCACCGAGGTGGCCGACGTGCTCGACCGCTATGTCGGGACCTCGCACGACCTGGGGGTGGCCGCCGTGGGCGGCCCGCCGCACCCCACCGCCGGGCCCGGCGCGGCGGACGGACCCCTGCCGGGCCCCGGCCGCGCGACGACGGCGCCGACCACCGAGCCCGCGCCCTCGCCGTGACCGACCGCTATCTCCTCGGCAACGACGCGCCCGAGGCGATGGACCGCTTCACCGCCTTCGCCATGTTGTTCGACCCCTCGACGTTCCGCCACATGGACGCGCTCGGCCTGGCCGCCGGCTGGCGCTGCTGGGAGGTGGGTGCCGGCGGCACGAGCGTGGTGGCGCACCTGGCGGCGCGCGTGGGCCCGCGCGGCCAGGTCGTTGCGACCGACATCGACCTGTCTTGGGCGGCCAACGCCGCGGCGCCCAACGTCACGATCATCGAGCACGACGTGGCGGGCGAGCCGCCGCCCGGTGGCCCCTTCGACCTCGTCCACGCGCGTCTCGTGCTCGTCCACGTCCCCGAGCGCGACGTCGCGCTCGCCAACATGGTCGCCGCGCTGCGGCCCGGCGGCGTCCTCCTCGTCGAGGACGCCGACCCAGCGCTGCAACCGCGCAGCTGTCTGGAGGAGACGGGGCCCGAGGAGGTGCTCGCCAACCGCCTGCGTCGGGGCTTCCGCCACCTGCTGTCGGAGCGGGGCGTCGACCTGGCCTACGGCCGCACCCTGCCGCACCTCCTCCGCGCGGCCGGCCTGGAGGACGTGGCCGCCGACGCCGCCTTCCCCATCCGCCACCCCGCCTGCATCCCGCTCGAGGTGGCCACGATCGACATGGTGCGCGACCAGCTCGTCGAGCGCGAATTCGCCACCGACGAGGAGATCGAGCAGCACCTGGCCAGCGTCGTGAGCGGGCGTCTCGACCTGACCCAGCCCCCCATGATCTCGGCCTGGGGGTGGCGGCCCATCTCCTGACCCGGCCGCGGGCGCGACCGTCACAACATCCTGGTGGAATAGAAGGCCTCATGCCTGACGCCGGACCCGCGACCCTCTTCCACCCCGCCGTGGCGGCGTGGTTCGCCCGGCGGTTCCCCGCCGGGCCCACCGAGCCACAGGCGGCGGCGTGGCCGCACATCGCGACGGGCCGCGACGTCCTTGTCGCGTCCCCCACCGGCTCGGGCAAGACGCTCACCGGCTTCCTCGTCGCCATCGACGCCGCCTACCGGGCCGCCGAGGCGGGGACGCGAAGCGCCGGCACGCCCGAGGTCCTCTACATCTCGCCGCTGCGCGCGCTGGCGGTCGACGTGCACGAGAACCTGCATGTCCCCCTCTCCGAGATCCGAGAGGAGGCCGCCCGACTCGGCTGCCCCGACCCCGGCCTGCGGGTGGCGGTGCGCACCGGCGACACGCCACCGGCCGAGCGCGCCGCCATGAAGCGCCAGGCACCCGACCTCCTCGTGACGACGCCCGAGTCGCTGTACCTGTTGCTGACCGCGCCCTCGTCGCGCGCGCTGCTGCGCGGCGTGCGCACGGTCATCGTCGACGAGGTGCACACGCTGGCGCGTGACAAGCGCGGCAGCCACCTGGCCTTGAGCCTCGAGCGCCTCGACGCGCTGGTCACCGAGAGCGGCGGGCGGCTCCAGCGCATCGGGCTCTCGGCCACGCAGCGCCCGCTCGACCTCGTGGCGCGGCTGCTCTCTGGTGTCCACCCAGACCGCGAGGAGACCGTGATCGTCGACTGCGGCCACCGGCGCGACCTCGAGGTCGCGATCGAGCTGCCGACGACCGAGCTTGAGGCGGTGATGAGCGGCGGGCAGATGGGTGACATCGTCGACTCCATCGCCGAGCACACGCGCCACCACCGCACCACGCTCGTCTTCGTCAACACGCGCAAGATGGCAGAGCGCATCGCGCACCTCCTCACCGAGCGCCTGGCCGAGGACGAGCCCGGCCGGGGCGGCGACGACGTCGACGCCTCCCTGCTGGTCGCCGCCCACCACGGCAGCCTCTCGGCGGCGCGCCGGCGCATCGTGGAGACCCGCCTGCGTGCGGGCGACCTGCGCGCGCTCGTCGCCACCGCCTCGCTCGAGCTCGGCATCGACGTCGGCCCCGTCGAGCTCGTCTGCCAGATCGGATCGCCGCGCGCGATCGGCACCTTCCTCCAGCGCGTGGGGCGCGCCAACCACCACCGCGACGGGACGCCGGCCGGACGGCTCTACCCAACGACGCGCGACGAGCTCGTCGAGTGCACCGCGTTGCTGGCCGCCGTGCGTGCGGGCCGCCTCGACCTGCTGGCTCCGCCCATCGCCCCGCTCGACGTCCTCACGCAGCAGGTCGTCGCGGAGGTCGCCGCCGCCGGCGAGTGCGAGGTCGAGACCGTGTGGGACATGACGCGGCGGGCGGCCCCCTACGCGAACCTATCGAGGAAGGACTTCGACGAGGTCGTGGCGCTGGCGAGCTGGGGGATCGAGACCGGCCGGGGCCGGCGCGGGGCGCACCTGCACCACGACGCCGTCAACGGCCGGCTGCGGGCGCGGCGCGGGGCGCGGCTGGCCGCGCTGACCGGCGGCGGCGCCATCCCCGAGACGGGCGACTACCGCGTCGTGCTCGACCCCGACGGCGTGACCGTCGGCTCGGTCCACGAGGACTTCGCGGTTGAGGTGTCCGCCGGCGACATCTTCTTGTTGGGGACGCACTCGTGGCGCGTGGCCAAGGTGGAGGTCGGCACCGTGCGCGTGCACGACGCCGGCGACCTGCCCCCGAGCATGCCGTTCTGGCTGGGCGAGGCGCCCGCCCGCACCGCCGAGCTCTCCGAGGCGGTCAGCGACCTGCGGGCCGCGCTCGAGCCGTTGTTGCACGCGTGCGACGGCGAGGGCGCACGCCGGCTGGTGCGCGAGCGCGCCGGCGTCTCGGCCGAGGTGGCACAGCAGGTCGTGGCCTATCTCGCGGCCGGCCTCGCCGCACTCGGCCACCTGCCGACCCAGGAACGCATCGTGGTCGAGCGCTGCTTCGACGACAGCGAGGGTTCGCAGCTGATCATCCACGCGCCCTTCGGGGGCCGCATCAACCGCGCCCTCGGCCTGGCGCTGCGCAAGCGCTTCTGCGTGTCCTTCGACTTCGAACTGCAGGCGGCGGCGGACGACGACACGGTCGTCCTCTCGCTCGGGCCCCAGCACAGCTTCCCGTTGACCCGGGTGCAGTCGATGCTCTCGAGCTCCCAGGCGCCCCAGGCCCTGACCCAGGCCGTGCTGCTGCACCCGATGCTCGGCGCGCGCTGGCGCTGGAACCTCACCCGCGCGCTCGTCATGCCGCGCATGAACGGGGGCAAGCGCCGCCCCATCCACCTCCAGCGCATGGAGGCCGACGACCTCATGGCCGCGGTGTGGCCGGGGCTGGCCGCGTGCCAGGAGAACGCGCCGGCCGGCCCGGTGGCGGTAGCCGACCACGTGCTGGCGCGCCAGACCGTCGACGACTGCCTGCACGAGGGCCTCCACGTCGAGGGCCTCGTCGACCTGTGGTCCAAGGTGGAGTCCGGCGCCATTGCGGTGCACACGGTCGAGTCGGCGGAGCCGTCGCCCCTGTCCCACGCGATCTTGAGCGGTCGTCCCTACACGTACCTCGACGACGCGCCGCTCGAAGAGCGCCGGACCCGCGCGTTGTCGCTGCGCCGGGGCCTGGGCGAGCTCGGCCCCGACGGCCTGCCGGTGCCGGCCGGTGAGATGGCACCGCTCGACCCCGACGCCGTTGCCGCGGTGCTCGAGCAGCTCTGCCCCGCGCCACGCGACGCCGACGAGCTGCACGACCTGCTGCTGTCGCTGGTCGCGTGCCGGCCCCACGAGCCGTGGCGCGACTGGTTCACCGCGCTGGCAGCAGACGGCCGGGCCGCCGAGCTCGAAGGCTGCTGGGTGGCCACCGAGCGGAGCGAAGCGGCCGCCGCGCTGGGGACCGACGACGAGGCGGCCGCCGCCTGCGTCGCGGGGCACCTGCAGCTGGCCGGGCCGGTGGCGCTCGACACGCTCGTGGCCGACACGCCGTTGCCACCCGGCGCGCCGCTGGGCGCACCGCTCTCGGTGGCGCGGGCGCGCACGGCGCTGGCCCGCCTCGAGGCCACCGGTGTGGCGATCGAGCTGCCCGACGGGCGCTGGTGCGCGCGCCATCTGCTGGTCCGGCTGCATACGGCTGGACGCCGCCGACGGCGCGGCCTGGTCGAGGCGGTGCCGATCACCGACTACGTGCGGTTCCTGACCCACTGGCAGCACGCCTCGCCGGCGTCGCGGCTCGAGGGCCGAGCCGGGCTGCTCGAGGTGCTGGAGCAACTGGCGGGGATCGAGGCGCCGGCGGCGGAGTGGGAGGCCCAGATCCTCCCGACGCGTGTCCGCGACTACGACCCGCGCTGGCTCGACGAGCTGTGCCTCTCGGGCGAGGTGGTCTGGGCGCGGCTCACGCCGCGGGCCGAGCCGACCGGGCGCAGCGGCGCGCCGTCGCCCGCGACACCGCTCGCCTTCGTCCGGCGCGACGAGCTGGTGGCGATGCTGCGCGCCGTGCGGGCCGGGACGGCGGCGCCCGAGCCCGAGGTGGGCGCCGGGGCCGACGTGCTCGCGTCGCTGCGCACGCGCGGCGCCTGCTTCCGGCCCGAGCTCGCTCCCCTGACGGGCCGCCTGCCGGCCGAGGTGGACGAGGGCCTGTGGGACCTCGTGGCGCGCGGCCTCCTGACGGCCGACGCCTTCTCGGCGGTGCGCTCGCTCTTGTCGGCGCGGGACCGCTGGCGCACCCGGACGGTCCGCCGGCCGTCGAACCGCCTGGCGCGGCGGCGCGCGCCGGCCGGGTCGGGCATCGGCGAAGGCCGCTGGTCGCTCCTGCCCGGGCCCGAAGTGCTCGGTGTGCCCGCAGTGGCCGACGGCATCCTCTCGCCGGGCAACGAGGAGCTGGCCGAGGCCGTCGCGCACCAGCTGCTGGTGCGTTGGGGCGTGGTCACCTGGGAGCTGTGGGGGCGCGAGTCGTTCAAGGTCCCGTGGCGCGAGGTGGTCTGGGCGCTGCGCCGGCTCGAGGCGCGCGGGCTCGCGCTCGGCGGACGGTTCGTGGCCGGCCTCTCGGGCGAGCAGTACGCGTTGCCCGAAGCGGCCGAGGACCTGTTGGCCGTACACCGCCACGCTGCCGACGGCGAGGAGGTGGTCGTGGCCGGCGCGGACCCGCTCAACCTCACGGGCTCGATCCTCGGCGGCACTCGCGTGCCCACGCGCCGCAACCAGCGCGTCGTCTACCGCGACGGTGCGGTGGTCGAAGCCGTCCGGGCGGGGTGAGCGGTGTCACCCTCGCGGGCCGTCGACCTCAACGCTGACGTTGGCGAGGCGACGGAGCCGGACGGTGTCGAGGCGGAGCGCGGGCTGCTCGGCCTCGTGACGAGCGCCCACGTGGCGTGCGGCGGCCATGCAGGCAACGAGGACACCATGACGGCGACAGTCGCGGCCGCGCTCGACCATGGGGTGCGCGTCGGGGCGCACCCCTCGTACCCCGACATCGGGGGCTTCGGGCGCCGGCCCATGGACATCGACCGCGACGAGCTGCGACAGTCGTTGAGTGCGCAGCTGCGCGCGCTGGCCAGGGTGTGCGCGCAGGCGGGCACCGAGATCGCGTCGGTGAAGCCGCACGGCGCGCTCTACGGGGAGGTGGCCAAGGGCGGCGCCATCTATCTGCTGCTGCGTGCGGTCCTGGCCGCCGAATGCCCGCGGGACACGGCGCTGGTGCTGCCGTCGGGCTGCCCGGCCACGGCGGCGGCGCTACGCGACGACGTGCCGGCGCTCGAGGAGGGCTTCTGCGACCGCGCCTACCGCGCCGACGGCGGCCTGGTGGCGCGTTCCGAGCCCGGGGCCGTGCTGGGCGACCCCGAGGAGGCCGCCGGGCAGGCGCTCAGCCTCGCCCGGGGCGCGTTGGCGGCGAGCGACGGCACCCTGCTCACCCTGTGGGTCGACACGCTGTGCATCCACGGCGACTCGCCGGGGGCCGTGGCCATCGCTACCGCCGTGCGCCGCGTGCTCGAGGACTCCGGCATCGAGGTGTCTGCGCCGGCGCCTGCATGACGCGCTCGGTCCCGGTGGGGGCGGTGCGGCCGTTCGGCGACCGCGCCCTGCTGATCGGTGTCGACGACCCCGCGGCGGGGCGAGCCCTGGTCGCCTCGTTGGCGGGTGGACTCCCCGACGTCGACGTCGAGCTCGTGTGCGGCCTGGCCACCGTCTGCGTGCTGGCGCGTGACCTCGAGACGGCGCTGGGCCCGCTCACGGCCGCGGTCCACGATGTGCTCGAGGCACGGCCGGCGGCGCGGCCCGGTGACGGCGCGGCAGGGGCCGCGCGCGTGGTCACCATCCCGTGCGCGTTCGACGGGCCGGATCTCGACGAGGTCGCCCGTCTCGCCGGGTTGGCGCGGGAAGAAGTCGTGGTCCAGCTCACGGCCGGGCCGCTGACCGTCAGCGTCGTCGGGTTCTCGCCGGGCTTCGCCTACCTCGACGGTCTGCCGGCTGCGCTGGCGGCGATCCCCCGGCGCCGCCGGCCGCGCCCCGCCGTGCCGGCCGGGTCCGTGGCGCTGGCCAACGGGCACGCCGCCGTGTACCCCACGGCTTCGCCCGGCGGCTGGCAGCTGGTGGGGCGGACGGGCTTCCCCCTCCTGTCCCTCGAGCAGGCCCCCTATGCCGTGCTGGCGCCCGGTGACCGGGTGCAGTTCCGTGTCGCGGCCGCGGGCGAGGCCATGGAGCCCGCCGAACCGGGTGTGCGGACGTGGGCGCCCGTCTTCGGGGCTCGGCCCGTCCTCGAGGTTCTGGCGCCGGGGCTGCGCACCGTCCTGCAGGACGCGGGCCGGCGTGGCGTGGCCGCGTCGGGGGTGCCGGGCGCAGGCGCGGCCGACCCGGTGTCGTACGCGCTGGCCAACGGGCTGGCCGGCAATGCGCCGGGTGCGGCGGTGCTCGAGGTCACGGGCGGCGGGGCGACCCTGCGTGCGCTCGGCCCGTGTCATGCCGCGGTGGTCGGGGCAGCGGCGGCGGTGCGCGTCGACGGCACCGACGAGTCGCCCGCGGGCCGGCTCCTGCCGATCGAGGTCGGCCAGGTGCTCGAGATCGGCGCGCTGGCGCGGGGGTGCCGCACGTACGTGGCGGTGGCGGGAGGCTTTCTCGGGCCGACGCCGTTCGGGAGCCGCAGCAGCGACGAGCTCAGCGGGCTCGGCCCGGGGGTGCTGCGACACGGGGCGACGTTGTACGCGGGGGAGTGGGCGCCGCCGCTGGGCGACCATCTCGTGGCGGGCGCGGCCACCGAGCTCCCGGCGGCAGGCCCGGTCGAGTTGCGCGTCGTGCCGGGGCCGCACGCGGAACGCTTCGATCCGGGCTTGCTCGACCGCGTCGCGGCGGTGTCGTTCCGCGCCGCCAACGAGAGCAACCGGGTGGGCGTGCGGCTGCGCGCGGCCGAGGCCGTCGACTGGGGGGCGCGACGCGGCGAGCTCGACTCGCAGCCGATGGTGACCGGGGCGGCAGCTGCACCGCCCCGGTCCGAGCCGATCGTGCTGGGGCCGGATCACGCCACGCTCGGGGGCTACCCGGTGCCGGCGGTCGTGATCGCAGCCGACCACGGCCTGCTCGGCCAGTGCGGCCCGGGCACCGAGGTGCGACTCGTCCCGGTGGGCCTCGGGGAGGCCGAGGCGGCTCTCGCGGCGCAGCGGCGACTCGTGGCCGGCGCCGTCGAGGGGCATTACCCGCTGGCCGCGGGCTGAGCGGTCGGTCAGACCAGCAGCTTGACCGCCGTACCGACGCCGATCACCACGACCACGGCCCGCAGCGCCGGGACGGGCAGCACCAGCGCCAGCCGGGCGCCGAGGTACCCGCCGATGAGCGCGCCGAGGGCGAGCCAGGCCACCGCCGCCCAGACGAGCCCCCCGTGGACGAGGAACACCACGGCGGCCACGCCGTTCACGATCATCGAGAGGATGGCGCGCATCCCGTTGGTGTGGGCGAGGGTGACGGGCAGGGCGAGGCCGAGCACGGCGAGGAACATGACGCCCATGGCGGCGCCGAAGTAGCCGCCGTAGACCGAGGCGGCGAAGACGCCGGCCACCAACAAGACCGGCCGCGTGCGGGGGTGGGCCGAGTCCCTGTCCAGGGCGCGCCGCAGGACGGGCTGGAGGCCGAACAGAACGGCGGCCCCCAGGACCAGCCAAGGCACCACGTCGTCGAAGGTCCCCGAAGA
>Ga0318563_10001407_pt1 | contig 10248 bp, 6 predicted proteins | sample GRESIP066b5f19_FD_203689 | JGI IMG/M metagenome (GOLD analysis project Ga0318563, IMG submission 203689) | Tropical soil microbial communities from Luquillo Experimental Forest, Puerto Rico - GRE.SIPMG.066b5f19 | ecosystem: Environmental > Terrestrial > Soil > Tropical forest > Bulk soil... | reverse complement strand
GCTCGCGATGGTGCCGGACAAGCCGACGGCCGCGGAGGTCGCGGCGAAGCCGATGATGCCGGTGAGGAATACCTTCCTGTGCCCGAACCGGTCGCCGATCTTGCCGATGGTGATCAGCGTGACGGCAAGCGCCAGCAGGTACCCGTTGGTGACCCACTGGATGTCGGCGAGCGAGGCGCCGAGCTTGGCCTGGATCGCCGGGTTGGCGACGGCGACGATGGTTCCGTCGAGGCCGACCATCATGACCCCGAGCGCGGCGGCGAGCAGCGTCAGCCGGGGGCTGCCGCGCATGCCCCTTCGCTCGGTTGTCTTCTTGCCCGCCCGCGTCGCGATGGCGACTTCTGCTGCCTGATGACTCACTGCCTGCTCCTCGTGGGACTCTTTGACATGGACCAGCGTATGTCAGTCAATGACACTTTGCAAGTGATGTCACTTGACAGTTTGTGACGCGGAGGTAACATGTACGTATGCAGGAGGTGTCCGTGGTATCTGTGGCTGAGCCGCCCCGCCGCGAGCGGAAGAAGCGGCAGACGCGTGACGCCCTCATGCACGCGGCGCTGAAGCTGTTCGACGCCAAGGGTTACGAGCACACGGCGGTCCGCGAGATCACCGATGCCGTCGACGTGTCGGAGCGCACGTTCTTCCGGTACTTCGCGAACAAGGAAGATCTCGCGCTGTCGTTCGCCAAGGACTTCTCAGACGCGCTCCATCGAGAGCTCGTCGCCAGGCCGCCGGACGAGGAGCCGCTCGTCGCGCTGCGCAACGCGTTCGGCGCATCGCTGCGCGCGATCACCACCGATGAGGCCCGCCCCGGCGAGGAGCCGGTCTACCTGCTGGTCGTCAGGCTGGTCGACAGCACGCCATCGCTGCTCGCTGCCCACTTGCGCTACCTGCACGACCGGGATGACGAACTTGTCCGCGTCCTCGCCGCACGCGAGGGCGTCGACCCGGTCACCGACTTGCGGCCGCGGGTCGCCGCGGTGATCTTCGGCGGCCTGATGGCCACCGCTACTAAACAGTGGCGGACCGAGGGCGGCGGCACCGTGGACGAAATGCTGGCCGCGATCGACGCATTCCTGGACCAGGTCGGCCCGGCGCTCGCGGGTCACTGGACCGCCCGCTAGCGGTAGCGCGGCCACGTGGCGAGCAGGCGGGACTGGTTCGAGACGGTCGCCGAGGCGCGCCGCCGGGCTCGCCGGCGACTGCCCCCGTCTGTGTTCCTCGCCCTCGAAGCGGGCGCCGAAGCGGGTATCACCCGCGCGGACAACGTCGCGGCTTTCGGCGAGATCCGGTTCGCGCCGCCGCGCCTGGCGGACCTGCCCCCGGTCCGCGACCTTCGCACGTCGGTTCTCGGTACCGACATCGCCCTGCCGGTCATCGCCTCGCCGGTCGGCGCGCAGGCCGTGCACCCGCTCGGCGAGATCGCCGTCGCCGCCGGCACCCGTGACGCGGGGACCGCGATGGGGCTGAGCGAGTTCGCCAGCAAGCCGGCGGCGGACGTAGCCCGGGTCAACCCGAAGCTCTTCTTCCAGGTGCACTGGTCCGCGGACCGCGACACCCTGCTGGCACGGGCCTGCCGCGCCCGGCAGGCCGGCGCGAAGGCGCTGATCGTTACGCTCGACTGGTCGTTCCCCGGCGGTCGTGACTGGGGCAGCCCCGCCATCCCCGAGAAGCTGGACCTGCGGGCGCTGCTCAGGTACGCCCCGCAGGGCCTGGCCAGGCCGCGCTACCTGGCGGACTGGCTCCGGCACGGCGGCCTGCCCGATCTCACGGTGCCGAACATGGCGGCGCCAGGCGAGCCCGCCCCCGCCTTCTTCGCCGCCTACCGCGGGTGGCTGGCGGTCCCGCCGCCGACGTGGGACGACATCGAGTGGCTGCGCGGGCGGTGGGACGGCCCGTTCATGATCAAGGGCGTGATGCGCGCCGATGACGCCCGCCGGGCGGTCGACGCGGGGGCGACCGCGATCTCGGTGTCCAACCACGGCGGCAACAACCTGGACGGCACGCCGGCTTCGATCCGGGCGCTGCCGGGCGTGGTGGACGCGGTGGCCGGCCGGGCGGAGGTGCTGCTCGACGGCGGCGTCCGGCGCGGCGGCGACGTGGTGAAGGCGCTCGCCCTGGGCGCCCGCGCGGTGCTGATCGGCCGCCCGTGCCTGTGGGGCCTGGCCGCGGGCGGCCAGGCCGGCGTGCGGAACATCTTCGAGATCCTGCGCGGCGGCATCGACTCCGTACTGCTCGCCCTTGGCCGCCCCTCGGTCCGCGACCTGACTCCGGCGGACGTGATCGTCCCCCACGGCTTCAGCCAAGGCCTGCGGTAACGGGAACCTGGCTGGGTAGGGTGATGCTCTGCTTGCCCCCGGGGGACGACCCCCCGGTGACCCCCCGATAAGGTGCAGTAGTGGATGAGAGCCGGGCGCGAGACCTATTGCTCGCGGAGCGTGCCGAGGTGACTTCACTGCTGCAGGAGGTCGAAGAGGAAGAGCAGGAAGCCTTCGCCGAACCAGGGGTAGAGGGGGTTCGTGACTACGGGGACGCGGCCCTGCCGCTGAACGAGCTGGGCGATGAGGACGCCGTGGCCGAGGACCTGCGGGAGCGGCTCGCCACGATCGACCGGGCCCTGGCCCGGCTTGAGGCCGGGACCTACGGCCGGTCCGTGATCAGCGGCCAGCCGATCCCCGATGAACGGCTGGAAGCCGACCCGGCGGCGGAGCTGACCATCGAGGAGGCCCGCGCCAAGCGGTAGCCGCGCGGATAACACCAGGCCGCGGTCGGCGGTCCAGACGGCGATCTGGGCACGCGACCGGAAACCGAGCTTGTTCATGATGTTGGCGATGTGCCGGGCGACGGTGGCCGGGCTGATTACCAGTTCCTCCGCGATGGCCTTGTTGCTGCGGCCGCGTGCCACCAGCACGGCGATCTCGAGTTCGCGCGCGGTCAGCGAGCTGGGCGGCGCGGTGACGGCGGCGTCCGCCGCGACCTCCGGCGGCGCGGCCGACTGCCCGAGCGCCAGCTCGATGGCGGCCTCGGCGGACATGGCGAGGCCGCGCGCCCACAGGCGGGCGATGGCCTGCTCGCCGAGGCCGCGGGCGGGTGCGACGTACCGCTCGGTCCGGGCGCCCGACAGCGGCGGCAGGCCGCCGGCCTCGCGCAGCGCGGTCGCTGCCGCGGCGAGCAGGACGGCACGTTCGGCCTCTCCCTCCCTGACGGCGAGCGCGGCGAAGGACTCCAGCCCCCTGGCTACCCCGATGCGCGCGCCGGTGGCCCGGCTGAGCCGCAGGCTCTCGGTCATATGCTCCCTGGCCAGCGCCGTCGCGCCGAGGTCTGTCGCCACCCGGCCAAGGCCAGCAAGGCAGCGCGCGATCTCTGGCCTCGCGTCGATCTCGCGCAGGATGGCCAGCGCCTCGGAATACCGGCGGTGCGCGTCGGCGTAATCCCCGCGCGCTCGCGCGAGGTCGCCGAGACCGAGCTGTGCCCGTGCGACGCCCCACCGGTGGTCGATGGCGCGCATGACGCTGACCGAGGCGTTCGCGAGGTCCGCGGCCTCGCGCATCGTGCCGCGCAGCCCGGCCACGCCGGACCTGATGGCGAGCGACCAGCCCTCGTTCCATCTGTCGCCGGCCGCCTTGGCGATCGAGACCGCCTCACGGCCGAGCGTCTCCGCCTCGTCCAGCCGCCCGGTGTGCAGGGCGATCTCGCTGAGCAGGTTGAGCCCGGCCGCCGTCCAGAACTGGTCGGCGGCGGCCTGGCATAGTCCGAGTCCGGCGCGCGCCAGCGGTTCGGCCGTGGCCGGGTCACTGGACAGCGTGAGCTGCGCGCGTCCGATCATCGCCGCGCCCCGGGTGGCTGGATCCACGTCCGCCGCCTCGCTGGTGGCCAGGAACGCGTCCAGCCACTCGCAGCCCAGCGCGAAGTCGCCGCGCACGAGCAGGCAGGGCCGGACGGCGCTGCAGATCCGCAGCCCGGTCCGCACGTCGCCGTCCGCCAGGCACTGGCTCAGCACCAGCCAGACGTTGCTGGCGTCAACGTCCCACCTGCGGAATACGTCAACCCGGTCCTGCCATGGCGCGGGAACCAGTGCCATGCCCACCGCGAAGTTCCGCTCCGCCACGGCGAGCACGTACTCACGGAGCCGGTGCCTGAAGGCCGCCGTCTCGCCGGCCGCCGCCAGCTTCTCCGCCGCGTACTCGCGGATCGTGTCGAGCATCCGGTACCGGGCCTGGCCCAGCACCTCGGGCTCGCGCACCACCAAAGACTTGTCCACCAGGGCCGCGAGCAGGTCCAGGGTGTCGTCGGCGGGGATCCGCTGGTCGGAGCACACCCGCTCCGCCATTTCGAGCGACCAGCCGGCGAACACCGACAGCCGCCGCAGCAGCACCCGTTCTTGCCCGGTCAGCAGGTCGTGGCTCCAGTCGATGGCCGCGCGCAGGGTCCGCTGCCGCGGCGGCGCGGTCCGGCCGCCGGTGGTCAGCAGCCCGAACCTGTCGCCCACCCGCAGCCGGATCTGCGTCACGGAAAGCGCGCGGACGCGGGCGGCCGCCAGCTCGATCGCTAGCGGAATACCCTCGAGCGCGAGGCAGAGCTCCGCCACGTCGGCCACGCTGGACGGGGTAAGCGTGAACTCTGGGGCAGCAGCCGCGGCCCGTTCGGCGAAAAGCTGGACAGCCTCACCATGAGACATGATGTCCGCGGGATCCGGTGGCGTGACGGCCAAGGGCGGCACCGGCCAGACGGCCTCGCCCGCGAAGCGCAGCGGCTCGCGGCTGGTGGCCAGCAGTCGCAGTTCCGGCGAGCTGGCCAGCAGCCGCTGGCAGACCCGGGCGCACTCGTCGAGCAGATGCTCGCAATTGTCCAGCGCCAGCAGCAGCTTGCGCGGGCGCAGCGCGTCGGCGAGGGTGTCCAGCAGCGGACGGCCCTGTTCTTCGGCCACGCCAATCGCCGCCGCCACGCGCGTGACCACCAGGTCGGGGTTACGCACGTCGGCTAGTTCGGCGTAGCACGCCCCATCGGGGAACTCATCGGCCATCATGGCGAGCGTGCGCAGCGCCAGCCGGGTCTTGCCGATTCCCCCGGGCCCGGTCAGCGTGAGCAAGCGGGTGGAAGACAAGTGCTTACGCAGCTCGTCGAGTTCGCGTTCGCGCCCGATGAAGCTGTTGGGCTCCTGGGGCAGGTCTGACCCTATGTTCGCACCTCGATCGTGGTCGCGATTGCACATCGAACTACATAATTTGGCTGATGTACTTGGTCACGGCCAAGTTTAGCCTGGTGGCGCCGGTTGCCGTGGCTGATCTGTGGGGGGGATGCGGCGGGACTCCGTCGGTGCTCACGGCGCAGCGGGGGCGCGCCGCAAGGAGAGGCCACGGCGCCGGCAATGTCTGCTATCCCTTGCTGACAGCCTCGCGTACCGCTGGCGCGATCTCCTGCGCGTAGCGGGCCACCGCGACGGGTGGCGGCGTGTCGTCGGTCGTCCGGTAGATGAAGCCCGCCACGCCGTGCTCGAGCACGGCCGAGGTCATCTCCTCGACCCATTGCGCGACTGACCCGCCGACCCAGCGCCCGTCGTCACCGCGCGTCCGGTCCAGCGGAGACGCCGTGATCCGGCCGCCGAAGTTGAAGACGTTCACGATCGCCGACGGATCCCGGCCGGCCGCCACCGCGGCCTCGTCGATCTTCGGCCGTGAGTCCCGGAACAGCGTGCTGAGCCAGTCCGATCCCATCGGCGGGACCCACCCGTCCGCGGCCCGTCCGGTGACCGCCAGCGACTTCGGGCCCACGGAGCCGGTCCAGATGGGCGGAGCGGGCAGCGGCGCCGGCGCGAGCCCGGTCACCTGGTAGAACGCGCCGTCGAAGGTCACCGGCTCGCCGCCGCCGGACAGGGCCCGGATCAGCGTGATCGCCTCCTCCATGGCGCGCACCGCCGCGCCCGGGGTCAGCCGCGGGATCCCCAGCTGGGTGATCATGTCCCAGATCGCGCCGGCCCCCATCCCGAGGATCACCCGGCCGCCGGACAGCGCGGACAGCGACGTGACCGTCCGGGCCAGCGCCGGGGCGGGCCGGGTCGGCAGGCTGGTGACCGCCACCATCCCGGCGATGCGGTCCGTGCGGCCGAGCACGAACCCGACCACGGAGTACGCGTCGAGCTTGTCACCGAAGTACAGGTGGTCAGCGATCGTGAAGATGTCAAGGCCGCCCCGGTCGGCTTCGGCGGCCATGTCCAGGACGTTCGGCACGTTGCCGACGTCCGCGCCGTTCCACTGCCCCAGGCTTGCGCCGAACAGCACGCGTGGTTCTGGCATTGGCGGGTTTCCCTTCGGGTGGGCGGGACTTCGGTCCCTGCAAATTCTGCTACGCGGCCGCGGCTACGCGGCGCGGTACCCGCCCCGCAGCCGCCGTTCCGCGGCCGGGCCGGCGCCGATGTGGTCCAGCCCCAGCAAGGCCGCCCCGGCTACCGGCGGCACGTCCACCACGCGCGGCACCGCGCCCGGCGCGTCCGCGGCGAGGCGCTGCCCGATCGCGGCGAGCAAGGCCGGATCCCGTGCTTCGAGCAGCCCGCCGCCCAGGACGACCGGCGTCCCGGCCGGCGCGAGCCCGAGCCGGCCCATGGCGGTCACCGCCATCAGGCAGATCTCGTCCGCCTGCCGCCGCACGAGGTCACGGGCAACCGGGTCGCCCGCGGCCGCGACCGCGAACAGCACCGGGGTGAGCCGCAGCAGATCGTCATAGCCCAGGTTGCCCTTGTGTACCGCGATGGCCACATCGGTAGCCGACGGCAGCCCGAAGTGCTTCGCTACCGCGGTGCTCAGGGCCGTCACGGGCCCGCGGCCGTCTTCGGCGCGCATCGAATGCCACATCACCGCTTCGCTGAGCCCGGATCCGCCGCCCCAGTCCCCGGTCAGCGTGCCCAGCGCGAGGTACCTGGCGGTGCGCCCGTCCGGCGCGACGGCCACGCAGTTGATGCCCGCGCCGCAGGTCACCGCCACCCCCCATGGCCGGCCCGCGTCGCCGGTGGCCAGCACCCCGGCCCTGAGCACCGCGAACGTGTCGTTGACCGCGACCGCGGACTCGGACCAGCCCTGGCGCCGCAGCGCCGCGGTGAGCTCGGCTTCCTCCTCGGGCAGGTCGGCGCCGGCGAGGCAGGCGGAGGTATGCCGGGCGACCGCGCCGTCACCGCGGACGCCCGCTTGCGAGGCAACCGAGCGCACCAGGTCGCCGAGGATCCGCATGGCGTTCTCGACGCCATGTTCCTCCTGGCTGGCGCCCGGCCCGCGCAGCGACGCGAGCAGCGTGCCGTCCGCGGCCACCAGGGCCACGTCGGTCTTGCTGTTGCCGCCGTCGATGGCGAGCACCGCGGCGTCAGCCAAGCCCGGCCGTCCCTGACGCGAAGGCCAGCAGCGAGATCGCCGAATAATCCGCCGCGGGCTCCACCGACGGCCACGACACGACGTTGTCCTCGTACGAGACCGTGGCGTTGTTGAACGCCCCGTACGATCCGTGGCCGCACGCGCGCATCTCCGGCACCGTGGCGAGGCCGGTGAAGTTGCCCGTGGCGCTCGGCCCGTCGACGGTCGCTCCCAGCTGGATCCGCCCGGTGCCGGAGAGCGACCCGGCCAGGTTGGCGATCTCGCTCTGCATGCAGAACGGGAACGCAGACCCGGCGCCCACGACGAACGACGCGCCCCATGGGTTCGCGCCGAGCGCGTAGTCCAGCTGCCGCTGCGCGAACGGGGCGTAGCCGTGTGATCCGCCGTACTCCCGGTAAAGCGCGTCCGTCACGTACAGCCCGAACGCGTGCGGCGACGCGTCCGACGCCCCGAGCTGCGTGCCGAGCCCGAACGGGTCGCCGGCCGCCGCTTTCTCGCCCGTCCGCAGCTGCGCGGCCATGTCACCGAGCAGCAGCCGGGGCGCGATCACCGGGTGGGTGGGCGCGCCGCGCAGCGCGCGGAGCAGTTCGGCCTCGGCCGCCGCGCCGTTGTCGTACAGGTTGAGCGTGTCGCCGCCTGCCGGGTGACCCTGCGCGAGGTAGGCCCGCGCCCACCGCGCGGCCACCGCCAGGTCCCGGCAGAGCACCGTTCGCGGCACCCCCAGCCGCTCATCGGCCAGCGCGATCTCCGCCGCTCCCCAGAGCATCGCTGACTTCCACTCGGTGCCCGGGTAGTAGTCGTGCGGGAAGGTGGTGACGAGCGTCCTCACGTCCGTCGTCTTCGCCATGGCGTACACCGACCGCGCCAGCGCGAGCAGGTTCCGCGCCGCCCGGGACTCTCGCGGTGCGGAGCCCGCGGCGAGCTGCGCGCCGAGCGCGTAGTCCGCGGCGTACCGCCCGGCCAGTTCAGGGCTCACCGGCTTGCCCGGCGCCGCCGCCTCGAACACCGGCCGGTACTTGACGTAGTAAGCCCCCGAGCCCGGCTTCACCTTCAGCCTGTCCTCGGCCTGGGGCAGGAACCAGAAGTCGTAGTCGCCGTTGATCTTCGCGTTGCCGTTGCCGATCCCGACCTGGACGTACATGACCTTCCTGGCGGGCTTCCACAGTTCGCGCATCCAGCGCAGCCCGAACTCCGCCTCGTCCCGCAGCGCGGCGGCCGGCGCGCCGCGGAAGTCCCGGGCGGCCATCAGCAGCAGCGCGTCCGCGTAGCTCGCCGTGTAGCCGAACTTCTCGTACCCGCCGCCGGCGTCGAACCAGCCGCCGGACACGTTCACCGGCCCGCCGATCTTGGTGAAGCCGCCGATGAGGTTGTCGTTGCTGTCGTACCTCGGCGCCGCGTACACGGACGCGCGGGCGTCTGTCAGGTTCGCTGGCCTGCGGCCGAGCACCGAAGACACCACATCCGCCCCGTCCCGCTCGGACGTGAAGTACCGCACCCCGTTGCTCACCAGCCGCTGATAGAGCGCCTGCCCGGATGCGATCCTGAAGGCCGGAGAGGTGGTTGATCCAACACGGAGCCGGAACGTCCCGGTACACCGGACCGAGGAGAAGTTCAATTCGTAAACGGCGCGATAGCGCGAGTTCCACGCCCCGACGTCATCGGTGGACGTCCCGCGGAACACCACGCCCCGAGCCCCCACGACGGTGAAATTCACTCGTGCGACTCGAGCTCCCAGCATCAGGTAGGCCACCTTAGTCGCGTTATTCGCGTACCCCACCTGGTCGACCCGGACCACTGGCGATATGTTCCTGATTTCCGTCGTCAGGGCAGCGGAAACCGGGGACAAATCGAATGCGGTGAGGAAAAGCAGCATCGCCCCGCACCCGCTAATGGTCGACCATAGACGTGTATGCTTGAGCATGGGATACCTCCTCAGGCCCAGGGGAGAAAACGCGCGTTCTCGGCGATCATCCGGTCGGCCATGTCCTCGGCTAGGGGGTACTGCCCGATCAGCGGGTGCGCGAGCAGCGCGGCGGCAACCCGGGACCGGCCGCCGCGCAGCGCCGCGTCGAGAGCTAGCTCCTCGTAGGCGGACGTGTGCGCGACCAGCCCGCGCAGCAACGAGGACAGTGGCGCGCCCGCGACAGGAACCGGCCCGCCGGCGCCGATGACGGCCGGCACCTCGATAACCGCGTCGTCGGCGAGAAAGCCGAACGTGCCGTCATTCCGGACGTTCACAACCTGCGTGTCTCCGGTGTCGTCAAGCAGGGACGACAGCAGCGCGACCGCCGCCTCCGAATAGAACGCCCCGCCCCGTTGTGCGAGCAGTTCCGGCTTTTTGTCCAGTGCCGGGTCGGCGTACATCCGGAGCAATTCGGTTTCTATGGCCGCGACTTCGGCCGCCCGCGTGCCCGCCTTCCGCTGCTCGGTCACGACCGCGTCATGGAAATAGTAGTAACGCAGGTAATAAGAAGGGACAAAACCATAATCAGCCAGAACGGAAGGTGGCGCCTCTACCCGGTCCGCGATCTCCGCCCGGTGCCCGGCGATGAGCTCAGGCAGCCTGTCGGTCCCGTCCACCGTGACCGCCCGCTCCCAGGTGAGGTGGTTCAGCCCCACGTGGTCCAGCGACACCGCCTCGGGCGGCACGCCCAGCAGCGAGGCGAAATAGCGCTGGAACCCGATCGCGACGTTGCACAGCCCGACGGCGCGGTGCCCGGCGTCGAGCAGCGCGCGCGTGACGATGCCGACCGGATTGGTGAAGTCGATGATCCACGCACCGGGGACCGCCCGGCGCCGCGCGAGTTCGGCGATCTCGAGGACGAGCGGCACGGTCCGCAGCGCCTTGGCCAGGCCGCCGGCGCCGGTCGTCTCCTGCCCGACACAGCAG
>Ga0318563_10001404_pt1 | contig 10263 bp, 10 predicted proteins | sample GRESIP066b5f19_FD_203689 | JGI IMG/M metagenome (GOLD analysis project Ga0318563, IMG submission 203689) | Tropical soil microbial communities from Luquillo Experimental Forest, Puerto Rico - GRE.SIPMG.066b5f19 | ecosystem: Environmental > Terrestrial > Soil > Tropical forest > Bulk soil... | reverse complement strand
GATATCCTCCCACGCCATGCTGGCGTGGCTCATCGATCTGGTGCTGCATCTCGATCGGCATCTGGTCGAGCTGCTCGCCCGGTATGACCTCTGGATCTACCCCATTCTCTTCGCGGTGATCTTCGCCGAGACCGGTCTCGTGGTGACACCGTTTCTGCCGGGCGACTCGCTGCTCTTTGCGGTGGGGGCGCTCGCGGCCGTCGACACGAGCGGGACGCTGCGCGCGCCGGTTGCGAGCCTGGCGCTCGGCACTGCGGCGGTGCTCGGCAACATCGTGAATTACGGAATCGGGCGCGCCATCGGACCGCGCGCCTTCTCCGGGCGCTACCGCTGGCTGAAAGTCGATTACCTGCGCCGCACCGAGGAGTTCTTCCGCCGCCACGGACCTATGGCGATCACCCTGTCCCGCTTCGTACCCGTTGTGCGCACCTGTGCACCCTTCGTCGCGGGCATCGGCCGCATGCCGGTGGCGCGCTTTCTCGCCTACAACGTCGCCGGGGGCTTCGCCTGGGTGCTGCTGTTCGTCTGGGGCGGTTACCTCTTCGGCAACATTCCCTTCGTCAGGCAGCACTTCGGGCTGGTGACACTCGTCATCATCGCAGCCTCGCTGATCCCGCTCATCCTGACGCTGCGCCGCGGCCGCGCGCCCACCAACTGACAGCACGGCGCGGGCGGCAGCAACGAGGCCGTGCCTCAGGTGCCTCCGGTCAGGAGGATGGCGCGGATCACTCCGATCAGTGCGCCGATGAGCAGCGCTACGTTGGGGATGGCGGAGAGGGTGAAGCCGGCGTGCCGCGCCTCGGCCGACTGCACGTAGCCCCGGAAATACAATCCGCGTCCGATGATGAACAGCGCGCCGAGCGTCACCGCGATCCAGGCGTTGATGTAATGGGCAAACAGCCAGATCGATGGCAGGAACACCACGAGCTGCTCGAGCGTGTTCATGTGCGCGCGGAAATAGCGTTCGAACACCTCGTGGCCACCGGTAGCGGGAGCGGGAACCCTGTAGCGGGTGCGGGCAGCGCCGACCGCGAAGCCGAACAGCAGGAACTCCAGCAACGCCAGCACGATCACCAGTTCCACGTACGCCATGAGACCTCCGGCTGCGCACCGAGAATGGCACAATGCCGGCATGGGTGACAGGGAGCGGGGTTACGCGCATCGCGTCGACATCCTGGCGGACGCGAGCGAGGTGTGGCGCGCGCTCACCGATCCGACCCAACTCAGCCACTGGTGCTCACCCACGGCCGTGATCAGCCCGCGGCAGGGCGGACTGTTTCGCGCGAGCGTCGACCGGGTTACCGAGTTCGAGGCGCGGATCGATGTGTTCGAGCCGGAGCGGCGCCTGCGGCTGTTGTACCTGCCCTCGAGTACGCTGCCGCCCGCCGACACGGTGATGATGGATGATTTCATTCTCGACCGCGCACCGGGCGGCACCATCGTGCGGTTGCTCGGCTCGGGTGTGTCGGGGGCTCCGGAGTGGGATACTCAGTTCCGCCGGCTGCGCACGAGCTGGCAGCAGGCCATGACCCGCCTGAAGGTATTCGTCGAAAGACAGGCGAGAACGGGAGCACCCCCATGATGGGATTTCTGCTGCGCGCGGTGATCACTGCCATCGGACTGTGGCTCGCGACCCAGTGGGTTCAGGGCGTGCAGGTCGACAGCGTCGGCACGCTGATACTCGCGGGGCTGCTGCTCGGGGTGGTAAACGCCATCATCCGGCCGCTCGCTTTCATTCTCACGCTGCCGATCACCATCCTGACGCTCGGGTTGTTCCTTTTCGTGTTGAACGCGGCGATGGTGTGGCTGGTCGCAGCGATCCTGCCGGGTTTCCACGCGCCCTGGTTCATGCCGGCTTTCCTTACCTCGATCATCGTCTGGCTCACCGGTTGGGTCGGCTCCTGGTTCATCGGCCAGCGCGGCTTCGAGCGCTACGCCCGGCGCTGAGCGCGCCCTGCGACGCAGCGCGCTCGAGGCGCCGGCACGCGCACGGCGGCGGGCCATGAGCACTGAAGCGGCCTACGACTACATCATCGTGGGCGCGGGCTCCGCCGGCTGTGTGCTCGCCAACCGGCTCTCGGCGGTACCCGCACAGCGGGTGCTTCTTCTCGAGGCGGGCGGCCCTGACCATCATCCCATGATCCACATGCCCGCGGGCATCGCGCTGGTTGCCGGCAACCGCCGCATCAACTGGCGCTATCGCACGGAAAGCGAGCCTGAGCTGGCCGGGCGGCGACTCTACTGGCCGCGGGGCAAGGTGCTCGGCGGCAGCAGTTCCATCAACGCCATGTGCTACACACGCGGCCATCCGCGCGATTACCAGGAGTGGGCGGCGGTCACCACGCCTTCCTGGAGTTACGCGGGCGTACTGCCGTACTTCCTGCGCTGCGAAGATCACCACGGGAGCGGTGAAGCGGGCTACCACGGTCACGGTGGTCCGCTCGCGGTGGAGGATCTGAAGTTCCGCAACCCGCTTACTGCAGTGTTCGTCGATGCCGGAATCGCCTGGGGTCTGCCGCGCAACCTTGACTTCAACGGCTCGCAGCAGGAGGGCGTCGGCTACTACCAGGTCACGCAACGCAACGGCCGCCGCTGCAGCGCGGCCACCGCGTACCTCTCGCCCGCGCGCGGCCGGCGCAACCTCACGATTCGCACCCGCTGCCTGGCGACGCGCATCCTCTTCACCGGCAGCACGGCGCGCGGTGTGGAATTCCAGCACGCGGGCACGCTCGCGCGAGCCGAGGCAACGCGCGAGGTGCTGCTGTGCGCCGGCACGATCGGCTCACCGCAGCTGCTGCTGCTTTCGGGCGTCGGGCCGCCCGAGGACCTCGAGGCGCTCGGCATCGCGGTGACCGCCGCAAGCGGCGAGGTCGGTCATAACCTGCAGGATCATCTGGACTTCTGCACCCTCAACCAGTGCCCGCTGCCGGTGACCTACGACTTTACGCGCCGGCAGGCATGCGCCGTCGGGTTGCGTTACTTCCTCACCCGATCCGGCCCCGGTGTGAGCAACGTCGCGGAGGCGGGCGCATTCGTGCGCAGCCCGCTCGCTGCAGATCAGCGGCCGGACGTGCAGCTTCACTTCGTGCCGGCGCAGCTCGATGAGCACGGCCGCAACCGCCTGCCAGGGCACGGCTTCACCGTACACGGCTGCGTACTGCGGCCCGCGAGCCGCGGCATCCTCACACTGCGCTCGGCGCTCGCCGCGGATCCGCCGCGCATCCAGCCGCGCTACCTGAGTGAGCCGCGCGACCTCGAGGTGCTGCTCGAGGCAATCCGTATCTCGCGCGGGATCATTGCCGCCGCCCCGTTCGCACGCTTTCGCGGCCGTGAGCTCTTCCCCGGCGAGGGCCTCGCCACCCGCGCCGAGCTCGAAGCGGTCGTGAGGCGCAAGGCCGAGACCATCTATCACCCGGCGGGGACCTGTCGCATGGGTCGGGATGCCGCGGCCGTGGTCGACAGCGGGCTGCGCGTGCAGGGTGTCGAGAGGCTGCGCGTCGTCGATGCCTCGATCATGCCGCGACTGATCGGCGGCAACACCAATGCGCCGGTGCTGATGATCGCCGAGAAGGCAGCGGACCTGATCCTGGGAGTGGAGGCCGCGCTCAGCTCGTCGGCACCCCACGACCCGCGGGCGGAGGCTGCTCGGTGACGAGCGCGCGGCCCACGTAGCGGTAGAGCAGGTAGCTCACTCCCGCGAAGACGATGCCCCCGAGCCAGACGGCCCCGTTGTCGGCGAAGGCGTCGCCGACCAGCGAGAGCGGGAAGTCCTGTCCCGAGAACGCGACCAGTGCGGCGACGGCCACCCCGACCAGCCCCTCGCCGACGATCATGCCGGAAGCGAGCAGCACGCCAAGCTGCTTGGTGGCCTCGGCGCGCGGGCGAGTGTCTGCACGGCGCTCGAACATCCAGCCCGCCACCGCGCCCACCACGACCATCAGAGTGCTCTGCGTCGGCAGGTAGATGCCGAGGCCCACCGCGAGCGGCGAGAGATGGGCCGTGGGCCTCAGGCGCCGCAGCAACGCATCGGCGGCGATCACCGCCACCCCGATCAGGCCTCCGGTCTCGATGAGACTCCAGTCGACGTTGTGCTGAATGACTCCCTGCGCGAGCGCCGAGATCAGTCCGGCCTGTGGGGCGGGCAACGGATGCTCGTGATGGGGGCCCGCTGCACCGGCAAAGCCGTAGGCCTTGTTCAGCAGATCGAGTATGGGCGGAATGATCACCGCGCCCGCGATCACCCCGATCACCAGCGCCACCTGCTGTTTCCACGGCGTGGCATCGACCAGCTGACCGGTCTTCAGATCCTGGAGGTTGTTGTTGGCGATCGCGGCGTTCGCAAACACCACCGCCGTCACGAACAGGGCGTAGGCGACGTATGCCTTGCCGCTGTCGACCGGGATGCCGCCGCGCACCCCGAACACGAGGATCAGTCCGAAACCGATAACCACCAGGATACCGATGCCCGACAGCGGGCTGTTCGATGAGCCGATGAGGCCGGCCATGTAGCCGACGACCGCGGAGACGAGAAAGCTCATGATCGCAACGTAGAGCACGCCGCTCACCACGAGGAAGGCGAGGTGATCGCCGAGCCCGCTCGTGCTCACGAACTGCGCGAGCAGCACGCCCACCGGCAGCACGCACAGGAGCGAGGCCACTCCCACGATGCCGATGGGAATGTCCTGCTCGGTGCGCGGCAGCAGCGCTCCCTCGCCCTGTGTGCGCGCGCGGGCGGCGACCATCGCCGAGCGCAGGCCGGCCACCACGGGCTTGACCAGCTTTGCCAGCGTCCAGATCGCCGCCACACCGATGGTCCCTGCCCCCACGAAGCGTACCTTGTGGCTCCAGGTGTCATGGGCGAGCGCGTCAATGGAGGAGACGGCCAGGCTGGCCGTATCGGGCGAGAGCGCGGAGTAATGCGGTACACCCCACGCCCAGCCGATGAGGGCGCCCACCAGCATCGCGAGCCCGCACCACAGTCCGATGAGATGACCGATGCCGAAGAGCGCAAACGAGAGCAGGAAGTCATAGCCGCTGACCGCGCGCTCGCCCACGCGGAAGTTGCGCGCGACATCGCTCGCGAGAACACGGGTCGCCGTGATGAGAGAGAAGGCTCCGGAGATCATCGAGCCCCACAGCAGTGCGCCGAGACCCGCGCGGCTTTCCTCGAGCCCGGCGCCCTGCTCACCGCTTCCGACCTTGAGGACTTCCGCGCACGCGACCCCTTCCGGGTAGGGCAGATCCGACTGCGTGACCAGTGCGCGCCGCAGCGGTATCGAATACATGACTCCGAGGATGCCGCCGAAGACGCAGATGGCACAGGAGATCCAGTACGGAAAGCCGCTCCACCAGCCGATCATGATCATGCCCGGCAGGACGAAGATGATGGAGGAGAGCGTGCCGGCGGCCGAGGCCACCGTCTGCACGATGTTGTTTTCCTGGATCGTCGCGCCACGCAGCGCGCGCAGTACCGCCATGGAGATGACCGCCGCCGGAATGGAAGTGGCGAAGGTGAGCCCCGCCTTGAGTCCGAAGTAGACGTTGGCCGCGGTGAAGACGAGCGTGATCAGCACCCCCAGGACCAGGCCCCGGAGCGTCAGCTCGGCCCGCAATTCCTTCATATGATTATTCTCCCCGTGCGCATGGCTCCTGCGCATGGTTACAGACCGGACCCCTGCGCCGCCACTGGAATGTGGCGCGGCCGCGGCCGCAACGGGCGGATGCCGAATTCAGCCGTGCGCAACCGCCCGCGGTATGCTCTCGGTCGGGAGCGCGCCGCGTGGGCGCATCGAACAGGAAGAACAACCATGGGCAAGATACTTCTCGGCATCCTCATCGCCATCATTCTCGGATTCGCGGCGTTCACCTGGTTGACGCTGCACTGGTCGTACTCGGAGGGCGAGCGTTCGGGCTTCCTGCAGAAGTTCTCGCGCAAGGGGTGGGTCTGCAAGACCTGGGAAGGCGAGATTGCCCTGGTGACTCTGCCCGGAACCGTGGCCGAGAAGTTCGCTTTCACCGTGCGCGACGATGAAATCGCAAAGCAGCTGAGCCCCGACATCGGCAAGCGTGTGAGCGTGCACTACGAACAGCACAAATGGATCCCGACTTCCTGCTTTGGGGACACCGAGTACTTCGTCACCAGCGTCCAGACAAGCACGCCCGCGCAGCCGATGACTCCGCAGTAGCGCGCGCGAGAGCTCGGACGCGCTACTGAGCGCAGCGCGCACCGTCAGTCGGGCGCGGTCGGGGCGGCCTCGCCCCTAGGCTGACGGCTTCTCCAGCTCGACGGGCTTGCCGTGCGGGGTGCTGCGGTAGGCCTCGGCCCAGGCCTCCTTGCAGCTCTGCAGCTCGCCCGCCTGCGAGAGGCCCTTCATCACCACAAGCCGCTCGAGTGTGGCGAGCCAGCAGTGGTAGTAGTGGGAGCCATCGGCAGGCTCACCGCGGGCGGCGCTCGCTTGCAACTCATCGGCGAGCGCTGCCGCCCACTCCTTCCAACTGAAGTGCCCGTGGCGCGAGAGCGACACTGCCAGAGCGAAAGCCGCGGCCTGCCACGGCTCGGCAAACACCGGTCCTTCCTCGTTGCGCGGTAGGCCCGGCGTGGCCGCGAGGGTTGCCTGTTCTGCGGATGAGTCAGGCAGATTCAAGGTGGTCGTCCCAGAGATCGAGATAGACCGAGTCGCCCGCCGGTGCAGCGCTCCCCCACAGCTCGCGCGCGGCGAAGCGGACCGAATAGAGATGTTGGGGTTTCTCGCCGAGGCCCTGTGCCATGCTGTCGTTGAACGCGAACACGCCATGGTCGCGCGCGATCGTGCCCTGCTTGCCGCGCGCGTAGCGCGGCAGGCGCGTGTGGCCGGGAGGATTGAGATTGCGCGCGCGCACACGCTCGCCGACACGAAACTTCGCGGCCGCGGGCACATCCCGCCGCGCGGGATATCCGCCGGCGACGGCCGCGCGCACTTCAGCGGCCCGCAGCACCTTGCGACCCTTGGTGTTGCCGCCCTCGGCGATCCCGGTCTGCAGCTCGCTGCGGGTCACCATCCCGCTCTTCACCAGGAGCTCCGACAGCCCCGTGAGCCAGCGCTCGTAGTAACTCATGCGCAGGTATTGATCGGGAGGGATGAGCTCCTTCTGGTAGCGCCCGGCACCGCTCGGCCAATCCCCATCTACCGCTTCGTTCATGGCAAACACGCGCCGTTCCCAGTCGGCGTGGAACACCGGCTCATCCTTCTCGACCCGCACCGGCCCCATATCCTGCATCCCGCCCATGTCATGTATGCCGTTCATGCGACTGCCCCCGCGCGCGGCAGCGCGACACGTGCGGTGCCGACCATGGCATCGCGAGTGACGAGCGCCGCGAGCCCGGCCTCGCTCAGCTTTTCGCTCCCGGCGGGCCGCTCGGGAAGCACGAGGTAGCGCACTTCTGCCGTGCTGTCCCACACCCGCACCTCGATCTCCGGCGACAGCTCGAGACCGAGCTCCTTGAGCAGACCGCGAGGATCGATCACCGACCGTGAGCGGTAGGCCGCGGACTTGTACCAGACGGGCGGCAGCCCAAGCACCGGCCAGGGATAGCAGGAGCACAGCGTGCACACGATGAGGTTGTGCACGCGCGCGGTGTTCTCGACGACAACCATCTGTTCGCCTTCCTCACCGCCGTAGCCGAGCTCAGCGATGGCGGCGGTCGCGTCGCTCAGCAGCCGCCGCTTGTACTCCTCATCCACCCACGCGCGCGCGATCACACGTGCGCCATTGCGCGGGCCGATCTGGTGCTCGTAGACATCGACCAGCGTATCGAGCGCTGCGCGATCGACCAGGCCCCTGGCAACCAGGACCGACTCCAGCGCCTTGGTGCGCAGGGCCGGATCGGACGGTACCGCCTGGTGCTCGGCGTCGTGGTCGTGATCATGACCGGGCTCGCTGCCTCCGGCGAGCTGCGGAGTGACCGCGGCCCCGGCGGCAGTTATTGCCGTCGCCAGCAGGTCGCGTCTCGTAGTTGTCATCGTTAGCCCCTTCAGCGAGCGCGGCGGTCGTGGATCCTAGTGCACGCCCGCCATCATGCGTTTGACCCACGGTGTGATGAGCAGCATCACCACCCCGGCGATGAGACCGTAGCAGAATATCCGCAGAAACAGCGCCGGGAGCGAGTCGAGGTGACTGGCGTCATATTCCCCGGTGAGCTGACCGGCGAGGTTGCCGCCAAGTGCCAGGGACAGGAACCAGACACCCATCGCCTGGCCGACGAATCGTTGTGGCGCGAGCTTGCTCATGTAGGACAACCCGACCGGCGAGATGCACAGCTCCCCGCAGGTATGCAGGAAGTAGGTGAATACCAGCCAGGTGGGCAGCACGAGGTGGCCCGCCAGCACGCGCTGCGCCGCGAAGTACATGACGAGGAAGCCGAGTCCCAGCAGCAGCAGCGCCCAGCCGAACTTCGCCGACGCGGTAGGGTCGCGGCCGCGCTTGCCAAGTGCGATCCACAGCGCCGCGAACACTCCCGCGAAGGTGATCACGAACAGCGGATTCACTGCCTGCAGTACCCCTGCCGGCATGTCCCAGCCGAGGATGTGGCGGTTGGTGTAGCGCTCGGCGAAAAGGTTGAAGGAGCCACCCTGCTGGTAGTACCCGGCCCAGAAAATCACCGAAGCCGCGAACAGCGCCAGCATGACGAGCGCGCGCCTGCGCTCCTCGCCCGAGAGTCCCGCGAAGAACAGCAGGTATACGAAGTACGCGAGCGCGAGCAGCGCGTAACCGCGGCTGGCCGCGGCAACGAGCACGGCGGCGTCGAGTCTCAGCGTGCCGCTGGCGGCGAGCACCACGATCACCGCGACCGCCGCCAGGAACACGATGACCGGCGTCCATGACCCGCGGCGCTCGTGCGCCGGCTGCAATCCTGCGGCGCCGAGGTAGGGGCGGGTCCACAGGAACTGCGCCACACCGAGTGCCATGAATAGTGCCGGCAGCGCAAATCCAAGCCGCCAGCCGAAAGCCGCGGCGAACAGGGGAACGGAGAACGAGCCGAGGGCGGCGCCGATGTTGATGCCCATGTAGAAGATCGAGAATCCCGCATCGCGCCGCGCGCCGCCTTCCGGATACAACGAGGCGACGATCGCGCTGACGTTGGGCTTCAACAGCCCAACCCCCATGGCGTTCACCAGCAGGCCGACGAAGAAAATGCTCTGGTTGCCGAGCGCGAGCAGCGTGCTGCCGGCGGCGATGAGTATCCCGCCGCTGATCACCGCGCGCTGTGCGCCGAGCAGACGGTCGGCGATCCAACCCCCCAGCAGTCCGAGCAGATACGTGCTGCCGAGGAACAGGCCGAAGATCGAGCTCGCGGTCTTGTCATCCAGCCCGAGGCCACCCTTGGATGCCGCCCCCACCATGAACAGGATCAGTACCGCCTGGATGCCGTAGTAAGTGAAACGCTCCCACATCTCCGTGAGAAACAGCGTCGCCAGTCCGAAGGGCTGGCCCAGGAGCGTTCTCGTAGGGGCGGCGGCGGGGGCTGCGCGGGATGGCTCGGCGAGCTCGTTCATTGTTCAAGAGACCTGCGGCGCGCGCCGCATCGGAGTCCGAGTCTGTACCAGCGGCGGGTACGCACGCAAATGGAGCGGCGCTTCAGCCCTCTCCGGTCTTCACCTGCGCTTCGGCGCTGTGAGCGCGCGAGAGCAGGCGCGCCATCACGATGCCGCCCTCGTACAGCAGGTACATCGGAATGGCGAGCGAGCATTGCGAGATGGCATCGGGAGGCGTGAGCAACGCCGCGAGGATGAAGATGCCGATGAGCACGTAGCCGCGATTCTTCTTGAGGCTGTCGATGCGCACGATGCCCATGACCACGAGCAGCACCACGGCGACCGGTACCTCGAAGGCGAGCCCGAAGCAGAAGAACATGGTGAGCACGAAATCGAGGTAGTTGTTGATGTCGGTCATCATCGAGACGCCCTTGGGCGTCGTGTGGGTAAAGAACTCGAACATCACCGGGAAAACGAAGTAATAGGCGAAGGCGATGCCGACGTAGAACAGCAGGATCGAGGAGACGAGCAACGGTACCGCAAAGCGCCGCTCGTGGCGGTAGAGGCCGGGAGCCACGAACGCCCACAGCTGAAAGATGACGTACGGCATCGCGAGCAGCAGGGCCGCGAAGAATGACAGCTTGAAAGGAGTAGTGAAGGGCGACATCACGCCGGTCGCGATCAGGTTGCTCCCCTGCGGCAGCTTGGCGAGCAGTGGCTGCGCCAGGAAAGTGAACAGATCGTTCGAGTA
>Ga0318563_10001403_pt1 | contig 10264 bp, 8 predicted proteins | sample GRESIP066b5f19_FD_203689 | JGI IMG/M metagenome (GOLD analysis project Ga0318563, IMG submission 203689) | Tropical soil microbial communities from Luquillo Experimental Forest, Puerto Rico - GRE.SIPMG.066b5f19 | ecosystem: Environmental > Terrestrial > Soil > Tropical forest > Bulk soil... | reverse complement strand
AGCCCCGCACAGAACGGGTCCCGTCCCGCGGCGGCCGCTTCGCAATCGCCAGGCATCCTCGCGGAGCGCTCAACGACCGACGACTTCACGAAAGCACGCCACGCGAAATCTGGATACACTGACAGCATGGATCATAGTCAATTCGCCGACCTCGCCTCCTGGGTCACCCAGGCCGGCCTCGCCGGCAAGGAGGAGAAGGGGCTGGTCGCGGGCTTCTGCGAGCGCATCCGCGTGCTCGGCCTACCGCTCGCCCGAGCCTCGGTGTTCATCGATACTTTGCATCCGCTCTATGAGGGGCGGATGTTTCCCTGGCGCAGCGGCGAGGCGATGCGCCCGCCCATCGAATACGGCCCGACCACGCAAGGAGATGCGCTCGCCAACTGGCAGCGCAGCCCCTTCTACCGGATGCTGCAGAGCGGCGAGTCGCTGCTGCGCCTGACGGTCTGCGAGCAGATAAAAGAGCGCCACCCGATCTTCATCGAGCTCCACGAAGCCGGCATGACCGAGTTCGTGGCAATCATCTGCCGTTTCGCCGCCAAGGGCACTATCGGAGAGATGGACTGCGTCTATTCGTCCTGGTCAACCGACCGTCCGGGCGGCTTCAGCGATGCCGATGTCGCCGATCTCGAGCGGCTCGTGCCGATGCTGGCTCTCGCCGTGAAATCGGTGTCGCTCACCCGCATCGCCAAGACGCTGGTCGAGACCTATCTCGGGCGTGATGCCGGGCGCCGCGTGATCAGCGGCAGCATCGGCCGCGGCGTCGCCGACCAGATCGAGGCGGCTCTGTGGTTCAGCGACCTGCACGACTATACGCGCATCTCCGACACGGCGTCGCCGGGCCAGATCATTCCCTTCCTCAACGACTATGCGGATGCCATCATCTCGGCGATTCATGATGAAGGCGGCGATGTGCTGAAGCTCATCGGCGACGGCACCCTGGCGATCTTCACCGCTGAGAACCGGGGCGATGCCTGCCGCGCCGCGCTCGCCGCCGCGAGCCGCGCCCGGCAGAGCGTGGCGGAGCTCAACCAGCGCCGCTCCTCCGAGGAGCTGCCGACCACGAGCATGTATCTCGGCCTGCATATTGGCGAAGTGTATTTCGGTAATATCGGCAGCAGGGAGCGGCTCGACTTCACCGTGGTCGGACCGGCCGTGAACGAGGTGAGCCGGATCGCAGCCATGTGCCGCTCTGTGGATCAGAGCTTCCTCGCCTCGTCGAGCTTCGCTTCGGCGCTCGGCGAGGCGCAAGGCCAGCTGGTCTCGGTCGGCCGCTATGCCTTGCGCGGGGTGGGGCGCCCGCAGGATCTCTTCACCCTCGATCCGCAGGCCCTGGAGGCGGCGCTGGCCGATGGTGTGATCGTGGTCGGCGACGACGGTGCCGCCGACCCGAAAAGGTCGCCCGCGACCTCGATCGGGTAGGACGCGGTCGATCGGGAGAGGAGGGCCAGCGGCGGTTTCGCGTCATGGCCGGACTTGCTCGGGCCACCCACGACTTCAGTGCCAGCGTTGCTCGAGCGCTGGTAAGTCGTGTTGGGGTGCCCGCGCCGGTTCTTGAGCAAGATTTGGCCCGGGCGTGACGCGCATCGACGCGCCGCCCAACGCCTTTGGCGATCACAGCACCGTCACCGAAAAGTCATCCCGACGTTGTCGAGCTCGGCTTGTCGTGACGATGATCACGTCATCACGGAGCCTCGCCATGTCCTTCTCGCCGTCTCGAGCGCCGCCGGAATGGTGAGGACTGTCGCGAAGTTCACCGTGCCCGTATGGACGCGCGACCTGATGTCGGCCTCCGGGAAATCTTCATCGGCCTTGTTGCGATCGATATCGGCGAGCCGATCCTTGGCGATATAGAGGAAGCCCGCACCGATCGGAGCGCCGATCCATTTGTGCAGGTTGAAGCCGATGAAATCGATGCCGAGATCGCGCGGGTTGAACTCGACCTGGCCCCAGGAATGGGCCGCGTCGAGGATCACGTCGATGCCGCGAGTGCGCGCCATGCGGGCGATCTCGGCGACCGGAAGCACGAGGCCGGTGCGATGGCTGAGATGGGTCAGCAAAACGACCTTGAGCTTCGGATTCGCCGTAAACGCCGCAGCATACGCGTCGAGCAGGTTCTGGCGCGTGGCGGGCTCGGGCAGGTCGATCTTGACCACCTCGACGCCGCGCCGATCCTTCGCGGGCGCCCAAGCATTGCCTGCGGCGCCAAAGCCCGAAGCGCTCGCGACCGATCCGCAATTCTGGGAGGCGGTGCAGCCCCCGCGCCGAGGCCGATCGCGGCCGTCGCCATGAGGCTCTTGAGAGCGGTGCGGCGATCGAAATCGGGCAACCATTTCATCGAATATTGCATCGAATCATAGTCGAGATCGGCATAGAGTACGGTATCGCCCGGCTGCAGCTTGTTGTAGCCGGTGATCAGAAGCTGCAAGGCCTCGGTCGCGCCGCGCGTCAGCGCGACTTCCTCGGGCGCGAATCCCGCGACCTTCGCCACCTCGGCGCGCACATCGGCGAAATCGGGATCAGCCTTGCGGCGCGTATAATAGGTGTTCTCGGTGTTCACGAAGGTGATGCGGCGCAGATACTCTTCGCGCACCGGCTCGGCCATGATGCCCCAGAAGCCGTTCTCGAGATTGGTGACCTCTTTCGTGACCGAATAGAGGTTGCGCCTTGAAGCCCCGCGCGGGCTTGACCCAGCGGTCGCGCAGATAGCGCAACCGCGCGCTCTTTGCCTTCACGCCGATCCCGGTGTGCAGGTCGGGCATCACGGCCTTCCGCCTCGCCGGCAAAACCAGCAAGGCCGACAATGACGCGATCGTCGCGGAGCTGCGCGACAAGCACAAGGTGATGACCGTGCGGCGCGCCGGCGTCGCCAAGGGCCAGTGCATCCGCGTCTCGCCCGCGCTCTATACGACCGAGGCCGATATCGACCGCTTCGTCGAGGCGCTCGCGATCGTCTCCGGAACGCGCGCCGGTTAGGTCACCGAGCTACAAACCGCATCCTCGGCACCCTTGCGGCTTGTCGGGCAACAACCGGGCTGGCCGCTGGCGAGACCTGCCCGGCATTACCGCTGCCCCCTTCACAGTGCCATGGATGTCAGCGGCACGACCTCGATGCCGGCCGCCTCGAGCGCCTTGCGGACTGCGCTTGCGATCGCGACTCCCGTCGCCTCGTCGCCGTGCACGCACAAAGTGTCGACGTTAACCCTGACGCGCTTGCCCGACATCGCGATGACCTCGCCCTCCTGCACCATGCGCAGCACATGTTCGCTCGCCGACTGCGGGTCCTTGAGCATCGTCCCGGGGATGGCGCGCGAGGCGAGGTTTCCGTCATCATCATATTTCCGATCCGCGAAGCCCTCGCGGGCAAGGCGAAGCCCGAGCTTTTCGGCAGCCTTCTCCATCTGCGAGCCGTAGAGCGCGACATAGATGATATCCCGGTCGACCGTCCTGATGGCCCGGCCGATCGCCATCGCGTAGTCTTCATCCTCGGCCGCCATGTTGTTGAGTGCACCATGCGGCTTGAGATGCGTCACCTTGAGGCCCGAATAGGAGGCGATCGCCTGGAGGGCGCCGATTTGATAGGCGACCATGAGTTCGAGATCGTTCGGCTTCATCTGGATGCGGCGGCGTCCGAAGCCCCACAGATCGTTGAACCCGGGGTGAGCGCCGATGCTGACAGATTCCTGTTTCGCCAGCACGCAGAGCCGATGCATCGTATTGGGGTCGCCCGCATGGAAGCCACAAGCGACGCTTGCCGATTTGATGATCTTCATCAGGGCGGCGTCGTTGCCGATATCGTAGGCACCCCAGCCTTCGGCGATGTCGGCGTTGAGGTTAATGCGTGCGGCCATCAGCGTGCTCCCGCAACTCGGTCGGCGCCAGCAACGTGCCCACAACAAATCTATGGGCCCGGACCCAGCGGCGAGCATCGCGTCCGGTTTGCGCGGGGTCAACTGCGTCTGGCCTGCATTCGCCAGATGCGGCCCCGATCTGATTCGATGAGATCGGGAGAGGTCCTAGGCTCCGACGCCCGCCATCTCGGCCGGCGCGTGGGCGAGATGGCAAGCGACATTATCGGTGAATGTCGGCACGTCGACCTTGCAGCGCGCGATCGCCTTGGGGCAGCGCGGATGAAACGGGCAGCCCGGTGGCGGGTCGATCGGATTCGGCACCTCGCCGCCGACCGGCGTGCGGGCCCGCCCGCTCATTGCGAGATCAGGCACGGCGTCGAGCAGCATGCGCGTATAGGGATGGCGCGGCCGCGCAAAGAGCTCGGCCGTGTCCGCGATCTCGACAAGGCGACCGAGATACATGACGCCGACCCTGGTCGCCATATGCCGCACCACGGCGAGGTTGTGGGTGATCAGGAGATAGGTGAGGCCGAGCTTCTCCTGCAGGTCGCGCATCAGGTTCAGTATCTGCGCCTGGATCGACACGTCGAGCGCCGAGGTCGGCTCGTCGCAAACGATGAAGTCGGGATTCGAGGCGAGCGCACGGGCGATGGCGATGCGCTGGCGCTGGCCCCCCGAGAATTCATGCGGATATTTGCGTGCATCGGCCGGATCGAGGCCGACGAGGCGCAACAGGTCCCCGGCGCGCGCCGCGATCGCGGCCTTGCTCGAGGCCTGTCCATTGGCCTCCCCGGCGCCGAGGCCGAAAGCGTGGATCGGCTCGGCGATGATGTCGCCGACCCGCCAGCGCGGATTGAGCGACGCGTAGGGATCCTGGAAGATCATCTGCATGCGCCGGCGCACGTCGCGGCGTGCGGCTGGATCGTTGGTCGCCGCCATGTCGATGCCTTCGATCAGCACACGGCCCCCGGTCGGGCGCAGAAGCCCGACCACCATGCGGGCGAGGGTCGATTTGCCCGAACCCGATTCGCCGACGATGCCGAGCGTCTCGCCCCGATTGATGGTGAAATCGAGCCCGTCCACCGCCTTGAGCAGGCGGCGCGGTTCCCCGTCGATCAGGCGCGAGATCAATGGCTTCGACACGTCGAAGACGCGCTTGAGATCCTTGACCTCGACGAGACGCTCGGCACTCATCGGCTTGCCCTCGCGGCTTCGCCAGGCACGGCAGCCTCACGATCATAGAGCCAGCAGGCGGCCTTGCGCTCCCCGAGCGCGATGGGCGCTGGCCGCTCGATCCGGCAGCGATCGAAGACGTTCGGGCAGCGCGGATTGAAGGCACAGCCGCGCGGAATGGCAGAGAGCCTCGGCATGGCGCCGGGGATCTGCGCCAGGCGCGCGACGCGCCCCTCGAGCGTGGGGATCGCGGCCATCAGCCCTTTGGCATAGGGGTGCAGCGGCTCGCGCACCACCTCGCCGACCTTGCCGATCTCGGCGATGCGGCCGGCATACATCACGGCGACTCGGTCGGCCGTCTCGGCGATGACACCCATGTCGTGGGTGATCAGGATCACGGCGGCACCATGATCGCGCGTCAGGCGCTTCAGCACCGCGATGATCTGTGCCTGCACCGAGACGTCGAGCGCCGTGGTCGGCTCGTCGGCGATCACGAGCGAGGGGCCGGCGCAGAGCGCGAGCGCGATCACCACGCGCTGGCGCATGCCGCCAGAGAACTCATGCGGATAGCCGTCAATGCGTTTCTCTGGCGCCGGGATGCCGACCTCGGCGAGGAGCGCGATTGCCTGCTCGCGCGCCTCCTTCGGCGTTGCCGATGTATGGGTCAGGATGGTCTCGACCAGCTGGTCGCCGACCCGCAGAAGCGGGTTGAGGCTCGTCAGCGGGTCCTGGAAAATCATGCCGATCCGCCGTCCGCGGATCTTGCGCATGGCGTCGGGAGAGAGGTTGTCGATACGCTGGCCGTCGAAATGGATCTCGCCTCCGGCGATCCGACCTGGCGGGTCGAGGAGGCCGATGACCGAGAGGCCGGTCAAGGATTTGCCGGCGCCCGATTCGCCGACGACGCCGAGGATCTCGCCTGGCGCGAGGTCGAAGGAGACGCCGTCAAGCGCCACGAGCGGCCCGCGCCGCGTGGCAAATTCGACGCGCAGGTCGCGGATGGAGAGAAGAGGTTGCGTCACTTCAGCCTCGGATTGAGCGCGTCGCGCAGCCAATCGCCGAGCAGGTTCACCGCGAGCACGAGCATCGCGAGTGTGATGCTCGGGAAGGTCACGATCCACCATTCGCCCGAGAACAGGAAGTTCTGGCCGATGCGGATCAAGGTGCCGAGCGAGGGTTGGGTCGGCGGCAGGCCGACGCCGAGGAAGGACAAGGTCGCCTCGGTGATGATGGCGAGCGCAAGGTTGATGGTGGCGATGACGAGCACCGGCCCCATCACATTCGGCAGGATATGGCGCACCAGGATGCGGGCGGGCGAGAGCCCAATCAGGCGGGCCGCCTGCACGTAGTCACGGTTCTTCTCGACGAGGGTCGACCCGCGCACGGTGCGGGCATATTGCACCCAAAAGGAGAGACCGATCGATATCACCAGGATGCCGAAGGCGGTGTCCTCGCGGTTCTGCCCCTTCAGCAGGGCCTGCACCACCCCGTCCACCAGGAGCGCGATCAGGATCGCCGGGAAGGTGAGCTGCACATCGGCGATGCGCATGATGATCGAATCGATGCGTCCGCCCGCATAGCCGGCGATCAGGCCGAGCGTGATGCCGATGGCGCCTCCGAGCAGCACGCCGAAAACGCCGATCAGGAGCGAGACGCGCAAGCCGTAGAGGATCGCCGACCACAGATCGCGTCCCTGATCGTCGGTGCCGAGGAGGAAGCGCGGATCGCCGCCTTCGATGAAGCGTGGCGGGTTCAGCGAATCGACGAGGAAATTGGTCGCAGGATCAAAGGGGTTCGTCGGCGCGATGAGCGGCGCGAAGACGGCCGCGAGAAAGAAGATGAGGGTCAATACGCCGGCGATGACCGTGACCTTCGAGGAGAGGAAGCTCGCCAGAAGGTCGCTGTCCTTCAGGCGGCCGATGAAGGATTGGGGCAGCGCCCCTTCGGTGTTCGAAAGCTCGACCGTGACTTCGCTCATCTCGACTCAGCCTCCCTGGATCGCGACGCGCAGGCGCGGATCGACGGCCGCATAGAGCAGGTCGACGACGAGATTGATGATCACGAAGAGCAGCGCGATGAACAGAAGATAGGCCGCCATGATCGGTACATCGACATTCTGCACCGATTGCAGAAAGAGCTGCCCCATGCCTGGCCAGGCGAACACCGTCTCGGTGATGATCGAGAAGGCGACGATCGAGCCGAGCTGCAGCCCGACCACGGTGATCACCGGCACGAGCGTATTCTTCAGCGCATGGCGGAAATATACCGCGCGATCGGAGAGGCCACGCGCCCGCGCGAAGCGGATATAGTCGGCGCGCAGCACCTCGAGCATCTCGGCGCGCACGAGCCGCATGATCAGCGTCATCTGGAAGAGCGCGAGCGTGATCGCCGGCATGATGATCGCCTTGATTCCGGACACCGTGAGCAGGCCCGTGGTCCACCAGGAGCCGATCTTCACGACGTCGCCGCGCCCGAAGGAAGGCAGCCAGCCGAGCGTCACGGAGAAGAGGTAGATGAGCAGGATGCCGATCAGGAAAGTCGGCAACGAGATGCCGACGAGCGAGAGCGCTTCGAAAGCCTTGGCAAGCGCGCTCCTTCGTCGCAGCGCGGTGTAGACGCCCATCGGAATGCCGGCTGCGAGCGACATGATCGAGGCGACGAAGGCGAGCTCCAAGGTCGCGGGCATGCGCGCCCCGATCAGATCGGCGACGGGCTGCTTGAACTGGTAGGAAATGCCGAAATCGAGGCGCGCCGCCTTGGCGAGGAAGCGCGCCGCCTGCACCACGGCACTGTCGTTCAGGCCGAGCTGCTGGCGCAGCGCCGCCCGCTCGCTTTCTGGCGTCTCGATGCCCACCATCTGGTTCACCGGGTCGCCCACATAGCGAAACAGCACGAAGGCGATCAGGCCGACGGCGATGAGGACGCCGATCGAGGCGAAGAGGCGGCGGATGACGAAGGCGATCATGTCAGCCGCGTCGTGCCGGCTCGCCGTTGAGGCGAGATAGAAGCGAGCCAGGAGCTGACAGATGGCCGCGATGGGTCGGCCCAAGCTTGGGGCAATGCCTCGTCACCGCTCGCGTCCTCCCTCGAAACCCCGTCATGCTTGAAGCAAAAGCCCGGCCATTGCCGGTGCCCTTGCGGCACATGCATTTTTCGCGCGCACAAGGCAAGTGGCTGGGCAAGTGGTTTGGGCTAGTGGCCGGGCAAGTGCCTGCGAGCGCAACCGAATGTAACCCACATCGGCGAAAAGCGCGAGCTGTCCCAAGCTGGGGCGGCGTCACTATCGGCCCCGCCAAAGAGCACCGATCGCCGGCTGGTCGGCCGCAAGGCGCCAATCGATCTTGACCCGATCAGTCCATCGTCACCCACGAGAAGGCGTAGAAGTTGTCCGGCCTCTGCGGCACATGGACCTTCTTCGACAGGCCCCAGGCCAGCGCCTGCTGGTGCAGCGGGATGTAGCCGACATCGTCGAACAGCGCGAGCTGCCACGCCTTCTTGAAGATGTCGTCGCGCTTCTCTTGGTCGGGTTCCTGCAGCGCGTCGCGGGCGAGCTGGTCGACCTTCGGGTTGCAGTAGTCTCCGACATTGTTGCCGCCGCCATTGCCCTTCTCGTCGCGGCACTGGAGGATGTACTGGAAGACGTTGTAGCTCTCGAGCGTGCCGGGCGTCCAACCGAGAAGATAGAAGGAGGTGTCGAAGCCGCCGGCCGCCAGGATCTTCGCGAAGTATTTGGATTTCGGCTCGGCCACGAGATCGATCTTGACGCCGATGCGCGCCAGCATCCCAACCACCGCCTGGCAGATTGCCTCGTCATTGACGTAGCGGTCGTTCGGGCAGTCGAGCTGGACCTCGAAGCCGTTCGGATATCCCGCTTCGGCGAGGAGTTTCTTCGCTGCCTCCGGATCGAAGGGGATGCGATTGAAGTCGCCCGTCTCCGAATAGAGCACGGGCGCTATCAACAGCGCCGCCGGCGTCGCGAGGCCGCGCATCACTTTGGTCTTGATCGCCTCCTCGTCGATCGCCTGGTAGAAGGCCTTGCGCACCCGCACATCCTTGAAGGGGTTCTTGCCCTTGACGTTCGAATGGCCGAGTTCGGGCCTGACCTGGTCGAAGCCGAGATAGATGGTGCGCAGTTCAGGTCCAGCCTTCACCTCGGTGCCGGGATTGGCGTTGACCCGCGCCTGATCGGGCAGCGGCACCGGATCCATCCAATCGATCTCGCCCGAGAGGAGCGCTGCGACCCGCGTCGCATTGTTCGGGATCGGCGTGAACACCACCTCGTCGAGATTGTGCTTTGGCGTGTCCCACCAATTGGGGTTCTTCCTCCACAGCGTCTTCACGCCCGGTTCATGGCTGACCAGGATGAAGGGCCCAGTGCCGTTTGCGTGCAGCGCCGCATAGGGCGGCGTTGTCGCGTTCATGGCGGTCGCTTCCGTCGCGCCGTGCTCCTCGGCCCATTTCTTGGAGAAGATGCCCCAGGTCTCCCATTGCGCCATCAGCAGGGGATCCGGGTGCTTCAAGATGAAGTCCACCGTGTAGTCGTCGACCTTCACCACCTCCGCGTCGGGCGGCACAACATTCTTGAGGTCCGACCCTTGCGTGTGCACACGCTGCGCCGAGAAAACGACGTCGTCTGCGGTGAAGTCCTGGCCTTCATGGAACTTCACGCCCTTGCGCAAATGGAAGCGCCAATGCAGCGGGTCGAGCGTCTCCCAGCTCGTCGCGAGGCAAGGCTCGATCTTGAGATCCGGACCGCGCCGGATCAAACCCTCATAGACGGCGTTGCCCATGGCGAGGCTGAAGCTCTCCATGATCGCATAAGGATCGACCGCCTTGAGCTCGCCCTGAAAGGCGAAGCGCAGGGTCTTGGCTTCTACACTCTCGCCGCCGAGCGGGCCTGTCAGTATTGCGGCGGCGCCGAGCGCCGCGAGCGCGAGCTTGCGCGCCTTCGTCCTGAGCAGCATCACGACCTCCCCTTTTGGCTTATGGCTTTTCTCGCGAGCTCTTGCCTCGAGCTCTTGTGGCTTGGATCTGCGTTCTTCTGCCACGAAACTCGCCGGCTCTGCGCCAATGCGTGGCTCGGTCGCGAAATCGTGTCGGGTCATGCGGCTGAACCTCGTCGAACGCGTGTCCGGTCACCGGACTGCCCGAGGTCCCGAGCAAGATGCGTGCCTGGACGATGCGCAGAATCGAGGATCGGGAAGCTGCAGAGAGGGCATGTCGGAGAGTAGGGCATGTCGGAG
>Ga0318563_10001395_pt1 | contig 10289 bp, 2 predicted proteins | sample GRESIP066b5f19_FD_203689 | JGI IMG/M metagenome (GOLD analysis project Ga0318563, IMG submission 203689) | Tropical soil microbial communities from Luquillo Experimental Forest, Puerto Rico - GRE.SIPMG.066b5f19 | ecosystem: Environmental > Terrestrial > Soil > Tropical forest > Bulk soil... | reverse complement strand
CTCGACATCGGGGTTCGCCGCCATCCAGGCCTCGAGCCCACCTGCCTGATCGCCCTCGCCATGCAGCGACACCACCTTCGCGGTAATGCCGCGATGCGCCGCGCCGATCGTCGCGACAGCGCGGTCGCGCGCTAGGCGATCATAGGCGTCGGCAAGCGGCATGTCGGCGGCGGCCTTGCACAGCGCACCGATGCCGAGCATGTCGTCGGTGCCGAAATGCGCCGATGCGACTGCCTCGATCGGCTTGCCGCTCTTCTGCGCGATCAAGACGATGTCGGGCGCACTCGACAGCGAGGCGAGATCGGCAATGGCGCGCGCCAGGAGCTCGGGCGCTCCAGCCTTGATCAGCTCCTCGGTACGCGCCGCGCGCGCCGCCGCAGCCGCGGGGCGCAGGCTCCGGTCGAGGCTCGCCGAGACAGCGCCGATGCCGGCCCAGAAGGTCGTGACCGTGTCGCGCAGCGCGCCGGAGCCGAGCCCAGCATTGCGCATGAACCAGGCGAGCTGGGTGAGCACCACGTCCTGGACGGCGCGATAGAGCGAGAGCTGCGCCTCGCCGCCGATCTTGCCGTCGAGCCCGTCGATGGCGGCGTTGAGATCGAAGAGGCCGAAGGAATCGCGCACCGCCGCATAGGCGCGCGTCATCAGCGCCGGGTCGAGGCCCGTCTCGCCCGCGAGCCGCGCCGCGACCGTCGGGCCTGCACGGTTGATGACCGCGTTCGACAATTGCGTCGCGATGATCTCGCGCCGCAGCCGGTGCTGCTCGATATCGGTCGCGAAGCGCTCACGCATCGCGCCCGGGAAATAGCGGGTGAGCTCGTTGTCGAAATAGGGATCGTCCGGCACGTCGCTCGCGCGGATATGATCGTCGAGCGACAATTTCGCATAGGCGAGCAGCACCGAGAGCTCGGGCCGCGTCAGCCCCTCGCCGCGCTTCGCGCGTTGCTCCAACGCCTCGTCGCTCGGCAGATATTCGACGCCGCGGTCGAGCCGCCCCTCCGCCTCGAGCATGCGCATGAAGCCTTGAGCGAAGGGCACGTCCTCGGCCCTGCGCTGCTCGGCGAGCGAGAGCGCGAGCGTCTGCAGATAGTTGTTGCGCAGCACCAGCGCTGCGACATCATCGGTCATCTCGGGGAGGAGCTGATCGCGCTCATCCATGGTAAGGCGGCCGTCGCGGATGGCACTCGCGAGCGCGATCTTGAAATTCACCTCGACGTCCGAGGTGTTGACGCCGGCCGAATTGTCGATGGCGTCGGTGTTGAGGCGCACGCCCGCGCGCGCCGCCTCGATGCGGCCGCGCTGGGTGAGGCCGAGATTGGCGCCTTCGCCGATCACCTTGGCGCGAAGCTGCGTGCCGGTAATGCGGATCGTGTCGTTCGCCCGGTCGCCGACCTCGGCATCGCTCTCGGCGGTCGAGCGGATATAGGTGCCGATGCCGCCGAACCAGAGAAGATCGGTGCGCGCCTTGAGGATGGCGCTCATCACCTCGAAGGGCGTCGCCTCCGCCTTGTCGATATCGAGGAGCCGGCGCGCTTCCTGGGAGAGCGGGATGGCCTTGAGTTGGCGCGAATAGATTCCGCCGCCCGCCGAGATGATAGAGGGATCGTAATCCTTCCAGCTCGAGCGCGGCAGGCCGAAGAGGCGCTGCCGCTCGGCGAGCGCGCGCGCCGCATCGGGTGAGGGATCGATGAAGATGTCGCGATGGTCGAAGGCGGCGACGAGCTGGATCTGCGGCGAGAGCAGCATTCCGTTGCCGAACACGTCGCCCGACATGTCGCCGACGCCGCACACAGTGAAGGGCGTCGTCTGGATGTCGATGTCGATCTCGCGGAAATGGCGCTTCACCGCCTCCCAGGCGCCGCGGGCCGTGATGCCCATCTTCTTGTGGTCGTAGCCCTGGCTGCCGCCCGACGCGAAGGCGTCGCCGAGCCAGTGATGCCTCGCTTCCGAGATGGCGTTCGCCGTGTCCGAGAAGGTCGCGGTGCCCTTATCGGCCGCGACCACGAGATATGGGTCGTTGTCGTCGTGGCGCAGGGTCGCCGACGGATGGATGATGCCGGTCGCGTCGATATTGTCGGTGACGTCGAGCAGCGTCGAGATGAAGAGCTTGTAGCTCTCGGTGCCTTCGGCGAGCCAGGCGTCGCGCTGCGACGGCGGCGGAAGCTGCTTCGGGAAGAAGCCGCCCTTGGCGCCGACCGGCACGATCACGGCATTTTTCACCTGCTGCGCCTTGACGAGGCCGAGCACCTCGGTGCGGAAATCCTGCGGCCGGTCGGACCAGCGGATGCCGCCGCGCGCCACACGGCCGAAGCGCAGATGCACCGCCTCAACGCGCGGCGAATAGACGAAGATCTCGAAGAGCGGATGCGGCAGGGGCAACCCCTCGATCCTGCCGCTCTTGAACTTGAAGGCGACGGCCTGGCGCCGCCTGCCGTCGGGGCCCGTCTGGAAGAAGTTCGTGCGCACCATGGCGTCGACAAGGTTGAGGAAGCGCGTCAGGATGCGGTCATCGTCGAGGCTCGTGACATCCTTCATGCGCTCCGCGATCAGCGCCCTTGTCGCGGCCTCTGCTTCCTTGCGGGCCCCCTCATCGAGCTCGGGATTGAACCTCGCGTAGAACAAGGTCAGGAGCGCCGCCGCGATGGCCGGCTGGTGCGCCAGCGCTTGCGCCATATAGTCTTGGGTATAGCGGATGGTCGCCTGCTGCAGATAGCGCGCCAGCGCCCGCAGCAGCGCGACATCGCGCCAGGCGAGCCCGGCCTCGGTGACGAGCGCATCGAAATTGTCGCTCTCGCTCAGGCCTTCGCCGAGTGCGACCATCGCCTCCTCGAGGCGCGGCGCGAGGGCTCTCGCGTCGAGCTCGGCACCGTCGGCGCGCCGCACCGTCATGTCGTGGAGGTAGACGCGCTTCGTATTCGCGGGCGAGACCGTGAAGCTTGCTTCGTCGATGACCTCGAAGCCGAAATTCTCGAGGATCGGAACGCGCTGCGAGAGCGAGACGGCAGCGCCGCGCGTATAGAGCTTCAGCGAGGCGAGACGCGGATCCGAGGCACGCGGCAGGAGCCGCACGGCGCGGCCACCGGCCTCGTCGAGGCTTTCGATGATGGCGATATCGGTGAGCGCGGTCGGCGCCGCATAGGCCGCCCGGTAGCCCGGCCCGAAGGCCTCGAGGTAGCGCTCGAGCCCGATGACGGGCGGCTCGCCGGGCAGGGGCGTGGCGGCGGCGCTGCGCAGCTCGTCGACCCAGTTGCGCACGATCGCGGCGATGCCCGCTTCAAGCGTCGGGCGCGGCACGTCCGGTGTCTCGCCGACATCGCGACCGACGATGAAATGGGTGCGTGACAGCGGCCCTTCCGGATAGGTCGGATAGGCGGCCGAAAGGCGGCCCGCATAGCTCGTCGCGAGGAACGCCCCGACCTTCTGGCGGATGACCGAATCGTAGCGGTCCTTCGGGATGTAGACGAGGATCGAGACGAAGCGGTTGAAGCGGTCGCGGCGCGCCAGCGCCCGGATGCGCGGCCGCTCGGACAAGGTGAGGATCTCGAGCACGAAATGATAGAGGGTGTCGACGTCGATCTGGAACAGCTCGTCGCGCGGATAGGTCTCGAGCACGTTCTTCAGGGCGCGGCCCGCATAGCTCGACGGGTCGAGCGCGGCGCGCGCTAGCACGGCTTCGGCCTTGCGGCGCAGATAGGGCACGGCCGCGACCGGTGAGTCATAGGCGTTTGCCGTGAACAGGCCGACGATGCGCAATTCGCCTTGCGGCTGGCCCTCCTGCGAGAAGAGCTTGAGGCCGACATAATCCATGTGCACAGGCCGATGCACGCGCGACTTGATATTCGCCTTGGTGACGATCACCGGGGTCGGCTCGGCGAGGAAAGCCCGCACCTCGGGCGTCACATTGACGAACTCGCTCCCCTGGCGCAGCACCTTGAGGTCGGGATCGCGCAACAGGCCAAGGCCATTCGAGCCGACGAGATCGCCGTCTGGATTGTCGTCGACATAGCGATATTCCCGCACGCCAAGGAAGGTGAAGTTGTCGGCGAGCATCCATTCGACGAGGGCGATCGCTTCGGCCACGTCCTGGGCGGCGAGCGGCGGCGGGGCGATCTTCGCGGCCTGCACCGCCTCGAAGACGCGGGCTCGCATCGAGGGGAAATCCGAGACCGCACGGCGCACCTCGGCATGCACGCGATCGAGGCCCTGGAGCAGCCGCTCGCGCATCGCCGCATCCTCGATCGGGTCGAGATGCAGATGGATGAAGCTTTCGCGCCGCTCGCCCGGCTGCAGCTGGCCTTGCGCCTCGCCCTTGAGCTCGACGAACTCGCCCGTCGGGCCGCGGTCGACGCTCAGGATCGGATGCGCCACGAGGCGCAGCGCAAGACCCTGCTCGGCGACTTCGGCAAGCGTCGAATCGAGCAGGAACGGCATATTGTCGTTGATCACCTCGACGATGGTGATCCTATCCGCGCCATCAGCTCCGACGACGAAGTCGCGCAGGCTGATATGCGGCTTGCCGCGGGCTCTCGGCTCGGCGAGGACGGCGAGCGCCGAGGAAGAGATCGCCTGGCGGTTTGCCGCGTCGAGACGGGCGAGATCCTCGGGGTCGGTGCGCGAAAACAGGATGGTCTCGAAGCCGCTCGCCAGATGCACCTGCGATTCCCTGGCCGAGACGATATGGGCCACGGGTCGTTCCTGTTTGCGCTTCAGCCAATCCGCCATGGCATTTGCCCTCCCGAGGCATCGCATGATGACGCGTTTTGATCGGGGCGGGCATGCTGGCGCCCCGCTGTTGCGCCGGTCCCGCCCACTTCCAACACGCTTGCCGTATCCTTAGCTGAGATCAAGGCGTTTAGACACCCATTTCGGCCCAAGACAACTCAGCTCGAGCAGTCCGAGCCAGGTCAACGCGGCCCGGCCTCCCCTCAGCCCCGGCCCTGCGCGCTTGCGGAGCGCCGCCGTCGCATCGCCTCGAGCCGCGGCGAGACTTCGGGTCGGTCGAGGAGCCCGGCTGACGTGCCGGGCAGGCGCCGGCGCCAATTCGGATGCTCGTCGACCGTGCCAGGTATATTCGGTTGGTTGACGAGGCCGAGCGCGTCCTCGAGCGGCAGGACGGCGAGGCCGCAGGGCGTCGCTGCGATGTAGCGCGTCGCCGCGTCCACCACCTGATCGGTGACCGCCGGTGCCGGTTCGTCGCCTGTCGCCACCTCGGCATGGCGCAGCGCCCCCCACAGAAAATGCCGGCTTTCGGCTCGCAAGTGGCGCTCGGCCGCGATCTCCGCCTCATTGGCGAAACCCTGCGAGGCGGCGCGCGCCTCGATGTCGTGCTCGGCCCACCAGCCGGCCGTCGGAGCGAGATCATGCGTCGTCGTCATGGCGACGGCACCCGGCCGCCAGCCATCCGGGGCGCGAAAATAGCCGTGATGATCGCGCTCGAAGCGCAGCACCTGCATGCCGGCGATGCCCTCCCCGTCCAGGCGCTCGCGGAAGCCGTGCGGCAAGGTGCCGAGATCCTCGCCGATGACGACGGCGCGATGCCGGAAAGTCTCGAGGGCGATCAGGGCGAACAGATCCTCGACCGGATAGGACACATAGGCACCCTCCGTCGGGCTTGCGCCTTCGGGGATCAGCCAGAGCCGCAGCAGCCCCATGACGTGATCGATGCGCAGTCCGCCCGCATTGCGCAAGGCCGCCCGCAAGGTGGCGATGAAGGGCGCAAAGCCGCCGGCGATCAGGGCTCGCGGCGAGAAGCTGGTCAGCCCCCAATTCTGGCCATTAGCGTTATAGTAATCGGGCGGCGCCCCGATGGTCGCTCCGACCAGGACCTCGTTTTGCCGGCTCCAGGCATAGCTCCCCCCGCCATCCATGCCGATGGCGAGGTCGCCGACGAGGCCGATGCGCATGCCGACCGCTCTCGCGGCCTCTTGCGCGGCAGCGGCCGAGCGGTCGGCCAGCCATTGCAGGAAGATGTGGAAGTCGACCTCGCGCCGCTCAGCGGCCGCGAAGGCTGTGACCGCGGGGTCGGTCGGGTCCCGCCATGCGCTCGGCCAGGAGCGCCAGCTCAGGGCGGTGGGGTCTTCGCGCAGACGCGCCGCATAAAGGACTTCGAAGCGGGCATGCTGCAGCAAAAGATCGCCGCCATTCAGGCGAAAGCGCTGCAGGTCGGCCGCGATGTCACTTCCCAGGACAGAGCCGAGGTCGTGGTGTTCGACATCATCGAACAGGGCGCGTAGCAACCTATCCTTGGTCCTCGCCGCCATCGGCCAGTCGATCAGCTCGAGCGCCTCGAGGCGCGCGAATTCGTCGCCGAGCCCGGATTCGGCGATCGTCCGGCGCACCCGCTCGGCGCCGAGCACCCGATCGGGCGCCGCGTGCAGCGGATTGCAGAACAGCCTGCTCGATGGCGAATAAGGGCTGAAACGGGTGGGATCCGCCCAAAACAGCGCATGCAGCGGGCTTAGCATCAAGGCATCAGCGCCCTGGCGCCCTGCCGCCGCCGCCAAATCCGCGACACCACCGAGGTCGCCCGTGCCGCCATCGCCCGCCCGGCGCAGAGAATAGATCTGCGCCGCGAGCCCGTAGATGCGCTCGCCTTGCGCCACATCCCCGATCCCGAAGGCGCGACGTGGCGCGACCGCGATCGAGAATTGCCGGCCGCCGCATTCGACGCCGCAATAGCCCGCCTGTTCGATGCCGGGCAAAATCCCTTCTCCAGCAGGCCCCTCCCCCAGCATGCATTCGCGCTGCGAACCGTCCTCGAAGCTCAGCCTCGCGCGCGTCCCCGGCCTGTCGCGCGGAAGGCGCAGCGGCGCGTCGAGCCGCGTCGTGAGGAGGCTCGCGCTGAGTGCCGTGTGCCCCTCGACCTCAGCGAGGCTGTCGCGCAGCTCGCCAATGCTATCGCCCGGCAGACCGAGGATGGCGAGGAGCCGCCGCAACGTCTCCGGCGCGACCTCGTGCATCTCACCCTTCTGGTCCTGCCATTGCGACGCGATGCCGGCCTTCGCGGCGAGCTCCCGCAATTCGCGATCGCTCACGAACGGCCCTCATGGTGCAGGATCAAGGCTGCGAGCGGCGGCACGACGAGCTCGAGCGACTGCGATTCGCCATGTAGCGGTTCGGGCTTCGCCGTGACGAAGCCCGCATTGCCGATATCGGAGCCCCCGTAAAGCGCCGAATCGCTGTTCAGGAGCTCGCGCCAGCGACCCGCCTTCGGCACGCCGACCCGATAGCCGCGCCGCATCTGCGGCGTCATGTTGAGGACGACGAGGATGGGGCGGTCGCTCTGCGGCTGCGATGCCTCGACGAGGCGCAGATAGGCGAAGATCGAATTGTCGTAATCCTCGCGGATCAGCCAGCGAAAGCCCGCTGGGTCGGCGTCGAGCCGATGCAGTGCCGGCTCGTCGCGATAGAGGCGGTTGAGATCGCCGACCAGGAGCTGCAAGCCGCGATGGCGCTCGTAGGCGAGCAGATGGCGCTCGATGCCGCTGTCATGGTTCCATTCGCTCCATTGGCCGAACTCGCCACCCATGAACAGGAGCTTCTTGCCGGGATGCGTCCACATGAAGCCGAGATAGGCACGCAGCGAAGCAAGCTTCTGGCGGTCATCGCCATGCATCTTGCCGAGGAGCGAGCCTTTTCCGTGCACCACCTCGTCATGGGAGAGCGGCAGCACGAAATTCTCCGAGAAGGCGTAGACGAGCCCAAAGGCGAGATCGTCATGGTGCCAGCGCCGATGCACCGGGTCGCGCTGCATGAAGCGCAAGCTGTCATGCATCCAGCCCATATTCCATTTGTAGTCGAAGCCGAGGCCGCCCTCGGCGGGCGAGCGCGTCACATGGGGCCAGGCTGTCGATTCCTCGGCGATCATCACGGCGCCCGGACAATGCTCGTGCACCATCCCGTTGACATGGCGGATGAAGGCCACGGCCTCGAGATTCTCGGTGCCGCCGTGGATATTTGGGATCCATTGCCCCGGCTCGCGGCTGTAATTGCGGTAGAGCATCGAGGCCACCGCATCGACCCTGAGCCCGTCGAGATGGAAGGCGCCAAGCCAATGCAGCGCGCTCGCGGTGAGGAAGCCCATCACCTCGCTGCGCCCGAAATTATAGATGAGCGTGTCCCAATCGCGGTGACGGCCTTCGCGGGGGTCCTGATGCTCGTAGAGCGCGGTGCCGTCGAAGCGCGCGAGCCCATGCGCGTCCGTCGGAAAATGCGCCGGCACCCAATCGACGATCACGCCAACATTTTGCGCGTGGCAGGCATCGACGAAGCGCGCGAATTCGGCGGGCGTCCCGTAGCGGGCGTTCGGCGCGAAGAGCCCGGTCGGCTGATAGCCCCAGGAACCGCCGAAGGGCGCCTCGGCAATCGGCATCAGCTCGACATGGGTGAAGCCGAGGCTCGCCACATAAGGGACGAGGCGCCTGATCGCTGCGTTCCATCTCGGGGGGCTGTCATCGCCCGGCTCGTACAGCCAGGAGGCGAGATGCACTTCGTAGATCGAGATTGCGGCATTCGGACGCTGGCGGTCTGCGCGTGATCGCATCCACCCGGCGTCGCTCCAGGCGAAATTCTCCAATTCGGCGACGATCGAGGCTGTGGCGGGGGCGGCCTCGGCGCGGCGCGCCACGGGATCGGCTTTCAGCGGCAGCTCTTCGCCATGCGGGCTGATCAGCGCGTATTTGTAGCGCTCTCCGGGGCGGAGGCGCGGGATGAAGATTTCCCAGACGCCGGCCGGATGGCGAAGCCGCATCGCATGGCGCCGCTGATCCCAGGAGTTGAAGTCGCCGACGACCGCGACGCGGCGCGCATTCGGCGCCCAGACCGCGAAGCGCACCCCTTCCACCCCCTCGACCCGCATCGGCACGGCGCCGAGACAAGAGGCGAGCTCGGTATGGCGCCCTTCGCCGATCAGATAGAGGTCAAGCTCGCCGAGCAGCAGGCCGAACCCGTAAGGGTCCTCCGTGACCTCGACTCCGCCCGGCCATTCGATGCGCAACAGATAGGGATCGGCCGAGGCGGCGAGCCCTTCGAAGAGCTCGGCCGAGCCCGCCGGATTCCTCAAATGCGCAAGCAACGCGCCGCCATCGCGCGCCACCGCATCAACCGAACGCGCTCCGGGCAGGAGCGCGCGGATGATGCGTCCGCCGGGCGCCGGATGTGGGCCGAGCAGGGCGAAAGGTTCCGAGTGCCTCGCGGTCGCCAGGGCCTCGAGGGTCATCTCGTCGATGGGTGGCATCATCTGCGCCTCATCCGCGCGACTTTGATCCTCGCATCCTATCAGGAGGAGGACCGCCGCAGGAGAGCGATCTCGCGGGGCGTGTCGGCCGGAAGCCTCTGCCTCAGGCGATCGCCGTCATGCGGCGATAGAGCGTGAGATAATGCGCCGCCGAGCCTTTCCAGTCGAAGCTCCGTGACATGGCGACGCGACGCATGCGGCGCAGATCGCGACGCGACGCATGCGTGTCGAAGGCGCGCCGGATGGCCGAGACGAGGCCATCGCGGCTGAACTTGTCGAAGAGGAAGCCCGTCACCCCGTCCTCGATCGTGTCGGCGAGACCGCCCGTGGCGTAGGCGATAGGCAGGGAGCCGAAGCGCTGCGCATACATCTGGCTCAGGCCACAAGGCTCGAAACGCGACGGCATCAGCAGGAAATCGCTTGCCGCGAACATGCGCCTCGCCTCCTGGTCGTCGAAACCGATACGCACGCCGACTTCGCCCGGATGGCGCCTCGCGAGGTCGCGCATCGCGTTCTCGAAATAGGGTTCGCCCCGGCCGGTGGCGACGAGTTGGCCGCCCGCGCCGACGATGCTCTCGGCCGCGTCGATGGCGAGATCGAGCCCCTTCTGGTGGACGAGCCGTGACACGATCGCGAAGAGAGGCCCGCGTGACAGAGCGAGCGAGAAGGCGCCGCGTACATGGTCGGCATTGCGGCCTTTCCAGGCCATGGCGTTGAAACGGTCATTTGCCGGCGCTGCGCAGTGGTTATGCGGCCGCGCCGCGCTTTTGCGCAGGTCCCAGCTCTCGTCGATGCCGTTGAGGATGCCCGATAGCCGCCCTTGCCGTGCCCGATCGGCGAGCAGCCCGTGCAAACCGCAGCCGAATTCGGGCCGGGTAATCTCCTGCGCATAGGTCGAGCTCACCGTCGTGACATGCGACGCATAGAAGATGCCGGCCTTGAGGAAGGAGAGCTTGCCGTAGAACTCGGCCCCGTCGATCGAGAAGGCATGGTCCGGGACGCCGATCACATGCCGGCGATGCGGCTCGAAGACGCCCTGATAGGCGAGGTTGTGCAC
>Ga0318563_10001394_pt1 | contig 10291 bp, 9 predicted proteins | sample GRESIP066b5f19_FD_203689 | JGI IMG/M metagenome (GOLD analysis project Ga0318563, IMG submission 203689) | Tropical soil microbial communities from Luquillo Experimental Forest, Puerto Rico - GRE.SIPMG.066b5f19 | ecosystem: Environmental > Terrestrial > Soil > Tropical forest > Bulk soil... | reverse complement strand
TATCAAGTATCTCGGCGGCATCGCCGATACCGGTGCGGCCAAGTTCGTCAATGAGACCGGGAACGGCCTCGACATCATTCAAGGCCCGATCGAATTCGTCTTCACCGGCTATGGCTTCCAGTACATCTACGGCTTCCCGATAGGCGGTACCGTCACCGGGCTCAACATTTTGCACAATGGCGCGTTGGCCTACGGCTTCACCAATTTCAGCGCGTCGGTCCAGGAGCTCGAATCGCTCTTCCAGTCGCAGAATGTCTCGCTCGCCTTGCACACCCTTCTCGCTGGCAACAATCACATCACCGGCTCCAACGGCTCCGACGTGCTCATCGGCTATGGCCGCAGCGACTATCTCGACGGTCGCGGCGGCAACGACTTGATCATCGCCGGAAAAGGCATTGACACGCTGGTAGGGGGGACAGGGCACAACACGCTGACGGCGGGATCCGGTCCCGACCACTTCGTGTTCCACACCAATCCAAGTCGCGAAGAGGACAGCATCAACGGCTTCAAGGTCAACAGCGACAAGATCATCCTCAGCCACAACGTCTTTACGATGCTGCCGATCGGCCACCTCGCCCCGAGCCACTTCGTCGAGGGAGCCCCCGTCGACGCGACCGCCTGCATCGTCTACGATCAGGCGACACGCGATCTGTCATACTACGCCCATGGCGACGCCGGAGCGGGGGTTCATTTCGCCACGCTCACCAACGAAGCGGCGTTGACCCACGCCAACATCATCGTGGCCTGAGAGCCCACCCTTTCCCGGGAAAGCCTCTTTCGGTCAAATTGCTCGAGCATCGCGCCGAGACCGTTCGCATCGCCGATGGGATCGTCTCCGGTTGCAACGCCGACTGTCGGAAAAAAGCCGGAATTCCCGCTTTTCAGAGGGGGGAGCGGCGCCCCCTTTCACTGCCGCGCCGGGTACCATATCTATAGCCGTCATTGAGATTCGCGAGCCTGTCGCGGATCGGTTCGAAAGAGGCGGTTTCTAGCTCGCCGCCCCAACTGCTTGGCGCCAAAGGACGACCCCCCAAAGGACCCTCATGAGAGACCCTGTCGAAACGTACATGCAGACCCTGGTGCCGATGGTGGTCGAGCAGACCAATCGCGGCGAGCGGGCCTATGACATCTACTCGCGGCTCCTCAAGGAGCGGGTGATCTTCGTCACCGGCCCGGTCGAGGATCATATGGCGAGCCTGATCACGGCGCAGCTTCTCTTTCTCGAGGCGGAGAACCCGAAGAAAGAGATCAACATGTATATCAACTCGCCTGGCGGCGTGGTGACCTCGGGACTCGCGATCTACGACACCATGCAGTTCGTCAAGCCGGCGATCTCGACGCTTTGCATCGGCCTCGCCGCCTCGATGGGCTCCCTTCTCCTGACCGCCGGCGCCAAGGACCTGCGCTTTGCGCTGCCCAATGCCCGCATCCTCTTGCACCAGCCTTCGGGGGGCTTCCAGGGCCAGGCATCCGATATCGAACGGCACGCCGAGGACATCATCAAGATGAAGCGGCGCCTCAATGAAATCTACGTCAAGCATACCAGCCAGGATTATGCTGTGATCGAGCGAACCCTCGACCGCGACTACTTCATGACGGCAGAGGAGGCCGTGAAGTTCGGCTTGATCGACAAGGTGTTGAGCACTCGCGAGGCGATGGACGTCGGCGAGAAAGCTGCTTGACAAACGGAGACGGGGTGACCGGCCATGTCGGATTGCCGCAGCGGCATTGTTAAGTATCTCTTGAATAAGTCGCTGATAGCATGGTTGGATCGCCTTGAGGTGATTGCGTCTGTCCGGCGGGACGCTAAGGTCCGCGTTTTGCGGTAGCGGCAAGTTGGACGTTTCGACGAGAAATGCGGCGCAACGGAAGCGACCGCGGGGTACGGATGGATGAGCAAGGTCAGCGGCAGCGACTCGAAGAACACCCTCTACTGCTCCTTCTGCGGCAAGAGCCAGCATGAGGTCCGTAAGCTCATTGCCGGGCCGACGGTCTTCATTTGCGATGAGTGCGTTGAGCTCTGCATGGACATCATCCGCGAGGAGAACAAATCCTCGCTGGTGAAGTCACGTGATGGCGTGCCGACGCCGAGCGAGATTTGCGCCGTCCTCGACGACTATGTGATCGGTCAGCGCTACGCCAAAAAGGTCCTCTCGGTCGCCGTTCACAATCACTACAAGCGTCTCAACCACGCCGCCAAGAACAATGACGTCGAGCTCGCCAAGTCCAACATCCTGCTCATCGGCCCGACCGGTTGCGGCAAGACGCTTCTCGCCCAGACGCTCGCCCGCATCCTCGACGTGCCGTTCACCATGGCGGATGCGACGACGCTGACCGAAGCCGGCTATGTCGGCGAGGACGTCGAGAACATCATCCTGAAGCTCCTGCAGGCTGCCGATTACAACGTCGAGCGGGCGCAGCGCGGCATCGTCTATATCGACGAGGTCGACAAGATCAGCCGCAAGTCCGACAACCCCTCGATCACCCGCGACGTGTCGGGAGAAGGCGTCCAGCAGGCGCTCCTCAAGATCATGGAAGGCACCATTGCCAGCGTCCCGCCGCAGGGCGGCCGCAAGCATCCGCAGCAGGAGTTTCTGCAGGTCGACACCACCAACATCCTGTTCATTTGCGGCGGCGCCTTCTCGGGCCTCGAGAAGATCATCTCGGATCGCGGCCGCCGCACCTCGATCGGCTTCGGCGCCAAGGTGATGGCGCCCGAGGACCGCCGCACCGGCGATCTCTTCCGCGAGGTAGAGCCGGAAGACCTGCTCAAATTCGGCCTCATCCCCGAATTCGTCGGCCGTCTGCCGGTGCTGGCGACGCTCGAGGACCTCGACGAGGATGCGCTGGTCAAGATCCTCACCGAGCCGAAGAACGCGCTGGTCAAGCAGTATCAGCGGCTCTTCGACATGGAGAACGTCGAGCTGTCGATCCACCAGGACGCGCTCACCTCGATCTCCAAGCGGGCGATCGAGCGAAAGACCGGGGCACGCGGCTTGCGCTCGATCATGGAGTCGATCCTTCTCGACACGATGTTCGACCTGCCGGCGCTCGACGGCGTCCAGGAAGTGGTGATCTCGCCCGACGTCGTCGACGGCAAGGCGCGCCCGCTTTACATTTACTCCGAACGCAAGGAAGTCGGCTCGACCGCTTCGTGAGCCGGCGAGGGGACGGCGTCTGGCAGCCTCGCGATCGGCGCGGCCCGCGCGCCTTGACTCCTCCTGTCGGCGACGCCACGTAATGAGGCAAGTTGCGAGGCAAACGCCCGTCGATTCAGATGTTTGGGCGCATCCTCGAATTTTACCTGCCGCAATGCCGGCTGACTAAGGCCGGCTCAGAAAGGAAATGATATGACAGCAGAACAACCGGGCTCAATCGGCTTGCCAACGGGCGACGATGTCTTCCCGGTGCTGCCGCTCCGCGACATCGTTGTCTTTCCTCACATGATCGTGCCGCTCTTCGTCGGGCGCGAGAAGTCGATCCGCGCCCTCGAGGAGGTGATGCGCGCCGACAAGCAGATCCTGCTCGCGACGCAGCAGAATCCGAGCGAGGACGAGCCGACGCCGGAGACCATCTTCACTGTCGGAACGCTTGCCTCGGTCTTGCAGCTCCTCAAGTTGCCTGACGGCACCGTCAAGGTGCTGGTCGAGGGCGTTTCCCGGGCCGAAATCCTCCGCTACACCGGTAACGAGGCGTTCTACGAGGCGCATGCGCGCAAGATGGCGGACGCCGTCGGCGACCAGGTCGAGGTCGAGGCGCTCGCCCGCTCGGTGGTTGCCGAGTTCGAGAACTATGTGAAGCTCAACAAGAAGGTCTCGCCCGAGGTCGTTGGTGCGGTTACCCAGCTCGACGACTATTCCAAGGTCGCCGATACGGTCGCCTCGCATCTCGCCATCAAGATTCCCGAGAAGCAGGCGATCCTTGCCCTCGGCACCGTGGTCGAGCGCCTCGAGCGCGTCCTCGGGCTGATGGAGAGCGAGATCTCGGTCCTTCAGGTCGAGAAGCGCATCCGCTCGCGCGTCAAGCGCCAGATGGAGAAGACCCAGCGCGAATACTATCTCAACGAGCAGATGAAGGCGATCCAGAAGGAGCTCGGCGACTCCGAGGATGGCCGCGACGAATTGCAGGAGCTCGAGGAGAAGATCGCCAAGACGCGCTTCTCCAAGGAGGCCCGTGAGAAGGCGCAGAACGAGCTGAAGAAGCTCCGCCAGATGAGCCCGATGTCGGCCGAGGCGACGGTGGTGCGCAACTACCTCGACTGGCTGCTCGGCATCCCGTGGGGCAAGAAGTCGAAGGTCAGGAACGACCTCGCCTACGCCCAGCAGGTGCTCGACGCCGACCACTTCGGCCTGGAGAAGGTCAAGGACCGCATCGTCGAGTATCTCGCGGTGCAGAGCCGCGCCAACAAGCTGAAGGGCCCGATCCTCTGCCTGGTCGGACCGCCCGGCGTCGGCAAGACCTCGCTCGGCAAGTCGATCGCGCGGGCGACCGGCCGCGAGTTCGTGCGCATGTCGCTCGGCGGCGTGCGCGACGAGGCCGAGATCCGTGGCCACCGCCGGACCTATATCGGCTCGATGCCCGGCAAGGTCATCCAGTCGATGCGCAAGGCGAAGCGGACGAACCCGCTGTTCCTCCTCGACGAGGTCGACAAGATCGGCATGGACTTCCGCGGCGATCCGTCGTCGGCGCTCCTCGAAGTGCTCGACCCCGAGCAGAACTCGACGTTCAACGACCATTACCTCGAGGTCGACTACGATCTCTCCACCGTCATGTTCGTGACGACGGCGAACACGCTCAACATCCCGCCGCCGCTGATGGACCGGATGGAGATCATCCGCATCGCCGGCTACACCGAGGACGAGAAGATCGAGATCGCCCGCCGCCACCTCCTGCCCAAGATCTTGACCGAGCACGGGCTGCAGGCGAAGGAGTTCGCCCTCGACGACGACGGCTTGCAGATGGTCATCCGCCGCTATACCCGTGAAGCCGGCGTGCGCAATCTCGAGCGCGAGCTTGCGACCCTGGCGCGGAAGAGCGTCAAGGACCTGATCCTCTCCAAGAAGAAGTCGATCCGCGTCTCGACCAAGAACGTCGAGGAGTTTCTCGGCGTGCCCCGCTTCCGCTACGGCGAGGCGGAGCTCGAGGACCTCGTTGGTGTGGTCACCGGTCTGGCCTGGACCGAGGTCGGTGGCGAGCTGCTCACGGTCGAGGGCGTCATGATGCCGGGCAAGGGCCGGATGACGGTCACCGGCAATCTTCGCGACGTGATGAAGGAGTCGATCTCGGCGGCGGCATCCTACGTCCGCAGCCGTGCCGTCGACTTCGGCATCGAGCCGCCGCTCTTCGACCGCAAGGACATCCACGTCCACGTGCCGGAGGGCGCGACGCCGAAGGACGGTCCGTCGGCCGGCGTCGCGATGGTCTCCGCGATCGTCTCGATCATGACCGGCATCCCGGTCCGCCGCGAGGTCGCCATGACCGGCGAGATCACGCTCCGCGGTCGCGTGCTGCCGATCGGCGGCCTCAAGGAGAAGCTGCTTGCGGCGCTGCGTGGCGGCATGAAGAAGGTGCTGATCCCGGAAGAGAACGCCAAGGACCTCGCCGAGATCCCCGACAATGTGAAGAGCGGGCTCGAGATCTTGCCGGTGGCGCGGATGGACGAGGTGCTGAAGCACGCGCTCGTTCGTCAGCCGGAGCCGATCGAATGGGATGAAAGCAAGACGCCGGCGACGCCGCCCGCTGTCGTGGTCGGCGAGGATGAGCCGGTTTCCCCCTTGACAGCCCACTAAGTCTCTGACATTGCAATAAAAAGGGCGTCCGCGGGCAAGCGGGCGCCCTTTCGCTTGGTGATTGCGCTATCAATCAAAAGCGCGGAAATCCGCCGTTTTTCGCTTGCCAGCGCCCAGTTTTAGCGAGAGTGTCCCCGCCGAAGTCGAAAAGCACGATTCGCTTTTTGGCTCTGTTCAGGGAAAGGGATGCTTATGAACAAGAATGATCTCATCGCGGCCGTAGCCGAGAGGACCGGTATGTCGAAGGCCGGTGCCGGCCAGGCTGTCGACGCGACGTTCGATGCGATTACGGCCAGCCTGAAATCGGGCCAGGAAGTGAAGATCATCGGCTTCGGCAACTTCGTCGTTGCCAAGCGCGCTGCCTCGACCGGCCGCAATCCGCGCACCGGCGAGCAGATCAAGATCGCGGCATCGAAGACGCCCAAGTTCAAGGCGGGGAAGGGCCTCAAGGACGCCGTCAACATGTAGCACCGGCGGCGTCGGCTGGGCCCGCCGGAAGGGCCCACGCGCCGAGACTCGTCGGCCTCGCCCTCAGGCGGGGCCGCGATTTTTTTGCAAACTTGCGTCGCGCCGTTGCACCGCCTAAATCGTCCCGTCAACGCGCCTTCAAATTTCGTTGACGAGAGGGTGGGGCGGTTAGCTCAGTTGGTAGAGCGCCACGTTTACACCGTGGATGTCGGGGGTTCGAGTCCCTCACCGCCCACCAGCCTTCGCTGCTGCGCAGCTTCGGCTCGGCAGGCCAGCCTCCGACCTTCGGGCGCAGCTGCGAAGGCTGCCGCGCCGAAGCCGTAGGTGAAGGCGGGCTGGAACGCCTCCGACAGGACCGCGCTCAGCCTTCGTTGCTGCGCATCTTCGGCTCGGCAGGCCAGCCTGCGACCTTCGGGCGTAGCTGTGAAGGCTGCCGCGCCGAGGCCGTAGGCGAAGGCGGGCCGGAACGCCTCCGGCAGGACCGAGATCAGCCTTCGCTGCTGTGCAGCTTCGGCTCGACAGGCCAGCCTCTCACCTCCGGGCGCAGCTGCGAAGGCTGCCGCGCCGAAGCCGTAGGCGAAGGCGGGCCGGAACGCCTCCGGCAGGACCGAGCTCAGCCTTCGCTGCTGCGCAGCTTCGGCTCGGCAAGCCGGCTGCGCCCGACCGATGGACCTGGGCATGCTGGTCGTTCAGACCATCCACCTCCCGCTGGCCGGCGTGGACGGGCTCGCCGCCGAGGCCCGCGCCGAAGGCCTTCGCTTCATCGATCGCATGACGGCCGCGTGGGAGAGTGGCGAGACGCGATTTTCCCGCCACGGCGAGCTTCTTCTCGGTGCCTTCGACTGCGGAGCGCTCGTTGGCATTGCCGGTCTCACACGCGACCCCTACATCGGCGATCCCGGAACCGGCCGGCTGCGGAGCCTCTACGTCCGGCCCGGCTGGCGGCGTCGGGGCATCGGCGCTGCGCTCGTTGCCGAGATCCGGCGGGCCGCTGCGGTGACTTTCGATCGGCTGCGCCTTCGAACCGACAATCCGGAGGCGGCTCAGTTTTACGAAGCGATCGGATTTGCGCGCGTCAACGAGCCCGACGCAACCCACGCTCTCGAATGTTGACGGCGGCCGCACGCCGCGCCGCGCCGCTTCTTCGGCTTTGACGGCCTTGGCCAGGTAGTGCGCAGTCGCCGGTCGGACGCTGCTTGACTTGCCCCCGCGCCTCGCTTACCTCACCTCCCGACCGCGTCAGATTTCCTCGCGGGAACGCCCGCGGGGGCGTAGCTCAGTTGGTTAGAGCGTCGGCCTGTCACGCCGAAGGTCGCGGGTTCGAGCCCCGTCGCTCCCGCCAGTTTTCAACGACTTAGCGGACCTCCCTTCGCCCGCTCCAACTTTTCGGGCCGTAGCGTTCCAACTTTTCGTCCCGGTTGGTTCGCCGGCCTCATCGCGATCCGGCCACGCCGACGAGCCGCGACGACACTGCGCAAGCTGGCCACGTTCATCGGCACGTAGGCCAGCGAGGAGCTCGATGGCGCGATCGCAAATGCCGCCGATCCGGCCGCCATACTTCGCTGCGCTCGGAATGCGCACCTGCACGGCAGATGAACGGCCGCTTCGGCGAGGGTTCAGATGACCTTTGCCATTGTGGCGGCATCGGTTCGGCCGCCAGCACTGCTCCTTCCACAATACTCAGCGGCCGGTCAGGCAGATCGGCACCTTCCACACCCCTTGGTGCCGGTTCTTGCTGCCCGGCGGCGCCCTCCCAAGGGCGTCGCCGGCGCATCATCGTATGCCAACCTTGAACAGGCGGACGTTGGTAATTCGCCTGGCGCCGGCTCCGCCGCCGCCCGCACGCTCACGCCTAGATGTGGGCGAGCGAGACGGTCGGTCGTGACCGGCCATAGACGGATATTTTCCATTGGTTGACTCCCATCAAGGCACGCCGACGCCGATGGGAGCATCATTCACGATAGGGGGTGTACTGACCGAATTGAGGTTGGCCCATGATCAAGAAGACGCTCCTCGCCGCGGCCGCTGCGATTGCGGTGGCGATCGGCGCGTTAGCCTCAACCACGGCACCGGCTTCCGCTTGGGGCTATGGCTACTACGGGCCGTACTACCATGGATACGGGTACTATCCGTACTATCGTCATTACCATCACTACGGGTATTATCCGCACTACTACGGCTACTACGGTCACTGGCATCATTACTGGTAGGTTGCTCCTGCCTGATGCCGCCGCGCGGGCTCCGTCGTCAATCGTGGACGGAGCCTCCGCTCACGTAATCAGCAGCATCGCGCTTGAGGCCGGGAAGCGGCTGCCGATGCCACGAACACCTCTCCCTGAACGAGCCGACAAGCGGGTTTCGGTCGGTCAATCGGCGGCTTGATCACGACCTTGTTGACGGCGAACGGTGCAGGCCGCTCCGGGCTCTTGCGCGGCCCCGACCGCTCGGCTAATCCTCCGGCGCAGTCCACCGCACTTTCCTTTCAACAAGAGCTTTGAATTTTGCGCTGAACTGCTAGGCAGGAAAGGGGCTTGCCGATACATTGCGGCGCAACAAATATGCGTTAGGCGACGGTGGGACCAGTCGAGGAGCGGGGTCGATCATGCAACAACTCCTGGCCGGCTACATGCCGCTCGTCATCTTCATCGGGGTCTCGGCCCTGATCGGCCTCGCGCTCCTGATCGCGCCGTTCGTGGTAGCCTATAAAAGCCCGGATCCGGAGAAGCTGTCGGCCTACGAATGCGGCTTCAATGCCTTCGATGACGCGCGGATGAAATTCGACATCCGCTACTACCTCGTCTCCATCCTGTTCATCATCTTCGATCTCGAGGTCGCCCTCCTGTTCCCGTGGACGACGGCCTTCAGCAAGGTCGGCTGGTTCGGCTTCTGGTCGGTGATGGCGTTCCTCGGCGTGCTTACCGTGGGCTTCATCTACGAATGGAAGAAGGGAGCGCTCGAATGGGATTGATCCAGCCGAACGCCGGGAAGGCGGGAACCTTGCCCGTCGCCGCCGGCGTAGACCGCGCCAATGACCCCTACTTCACCGAGATCAACAACGAGCTCGCCGACAAGGGGTTTCTCGTCACCGCGACCGACGACCTGATCACCTGGGCCCGCACTGGCTCGCTGATGTGGATGACGTTCGGTCTCGCCTGCTGTGCGGTCGAGATGATGCAGGTGTCGATGCCGCGCTATGACCTTGAGCGTTTCGGCACCGCGCCACGTGCCTCGCCGCGCCAGTCGGACCTCATCATCGTCTCGGGTACCCTCACCAACAAGATGGCACCGGCGTTGCGCAAGGTCTACGACCAGATGCCGGAGCCGCGCTACATCATCTCGATGGGCTCGTGCGCCAATGGCGGCGGCTACTACCACTACTCCTATTCCGTGGTGCGCGGCTGCGACCGGATCGTCCCGGTCGACATCTATGTCCCCGGCTGTCCGCCGACGGCGGAGGCGCTGCTCTACGGGGTTCTTCTGTTGCAGCGAAAGATCCGTCGCACCGGGACGATCGAGCGGTAGGAGGCCATGGCCGACCCCGTCGACATGATCATCCCGATGCTGCCGGAAATGCGTGCTGAGAATGCGGCGTTCCATGAACAGACGCGGGAACTCGTCCGAGCTCTGGAGAGGCGGTTGGGTACGATCGAACAGTCCCAAATCAGCTATCGCCAGGCGCTCACGGCCGACTCTCTGCTCAGCAAACTCGTGACCGGAGAATTCGAGGAGCGGATCGAGACGCTAGAGCGCAAGGTTCGGCAACTGGAGACTCAGAAGTGAGCGACGTTGCCGGTTCCCTCACTGAGATTTCCGATATTGTTGCGGCAGCGCGACAGGAGGGCGTGCTTTCCTCGACCGTTGCTTACGGCGAGCTGACGCTCACGGTTAAGCCGGAGGGGATTGTTCCCTTCATGCGGTTCCTCCGCGACGATGCGCGCCTCGCTTTCGTCAGCCTGATTGACGTCTGCGGTGTCGATTGGCCGCAACGAGCCCAGCGTTTCGACGTCGTCTATCACCTCCTCAGCCCGCGCAAG
>Ga0318563_10001392_pt1 | contig 10293 bp, 3 predicted proteins | sample GRESIP066b5f19_FD_203689 | JGI IMG/M metagenome (GOLD analysis project Ga0318563, IMG submission 203689) | Tropical soil microbial communities from Luquillo Experimental Forest, Puerto Rico - GRE.SIPMG.066b5f19 | ecosystem: Environmental > Terrestrial > Soil > Tropical forest > Bulk soil... | reverse complement strand
CTGCGCAAACCGTTCTTCATGACCAGCTCGGCGCTGACATCGCCAGGTTCCAACGGGATCAGGCGGATATTCTTATTCAGCTTATAGATCTTCAGAGGTCCCCTGTTCTGGCTGGCTGCGAGCAAACACTGGCCTGCAGCGCCTTTGAGCTTAACCAGCGACTTCCCGTTGCCAGGAATGAAAAGGCCACTTTGCAAAATCGTTTCTGCACGGAAATTTCCCTTCCCGTCACCTTTTAAATAAAGGCCGTTCAGGGCATCGTATCTACCCACAGATACTTCCGTACCATAATCATTGCTGTTCATGACAATGTCCAGGTTTCCATCCCCGTCAAAATCCTCTGCCAGCATCCCATTGATTACCGATAACTGGGCAGTTGCAGGCAAAGGCACCAGGGTAAAACGGCCATTCCCCTCGTTTCTGAGCAGGGAGGTTTGAAAATCATTGGCCTCCAGGATTACAGCGTCTTTACGTTCCTCCCTGGACAGAACCTGGTCCATATCGGCGGTGGCAAATGACCGGTATGTCGGAAACTTCTTCCGCATGTTGTTGATCTGTTTTAACAGGTCATCACGACCCTGCGCCGGAAATTCCCTTATTTTTCCATTTTCATCGGGAAGGTAGAGCGATGGAATGGCATCAAATATTCCATTCTTGTCAAAATCCTTCCCGTAAACCCGGGCCGGGTAAGCGGAACTTGCCCGGTAAAAGGAGTTCTCGCCCAGATTGCCAATCACATAGTCGATATCCCCGTCATTGTCAAAATCACCTGCGATGATGCTGTTCCACCAGCCTTTCTGATTACTGATACCGGTTTGACCGGTAACGTTTCGAAAAACTCCATGGTCATTCCTGAGGAAGGTAACTGGCATCCATTCACCAGCAAGAATGAGGTCTTCCCATCCATCGTTGTCAAAATCGGTCCAGAGGGCGTCGCACACCATACCTATGTTGATCAGGTCCTTGGCCACGGTGGCTGTGACGTCAGTAAATTTGACATGACCATCCTTTGAATCATTCCGGTAGATATAACTGGAAACCGGCTTTGGGTAATTTCCCGGATCAACCCTCCCGGAGATAAAGAGGTCGAGGTCTCCGTCATGGTCAAAATCGGCAGCCCGGACGCAAAACTTGCTGCCAAGATTGTTTGGCAGGGCATTTGAATCGAGCGTAAAGTTTCCCTTCCCGTCATTGATGTACAACCGGTCCCGGTATATCTCGCTGCCTGAAGGTCCTTCGTTTCCACCTGCGGCAATAAACAGATCCAAATCACCATCCCCGTCTGCATCGAAGAGAAGCAGGCCTTCATCTTCACATCTTTTTTGCAGGCTGTCCTTTCCGTGCAGCAGACTTTTCTGAATGAATTTGCCATCGGGTTGCTGCAGAAACAACTGTTCACTGTATATTAATGAGCCACCGCAGACGATATCATCCAGGCCGTTACCGTCCACATCCCCCACGGCCAGGGCAGGTCCATATTCAGAAAATTTGTGAGGTAACAATTTCTGGATATTAAAATCAATATAATCACGATCCTGGTGCTGGTAATGGATGTTTACAGAATCGGTTATTTCCGTAAATAGGTTACCCCTGGCTTTTTGTTCCCTGGAAAAGGAATAATGTTCTGCGGCATCCCGGATGTTCACGGTGAGCATCTGGTCAGACCTGACCTGCCTGAGGGTTTGCATACGGCCATCGGGCCATATGACTATGACCGTGTCCACCAGATCTGTTTTTCCGAGTCCGAAATGGGCAAAGTTCTCCATCGTGGAGAGGTATCCGCGGTACGGGGTATTTTCATAAGTCTGTACTTTCCCCCGATCATAGTGCAATTCCACGAAAGCACCCAGGCCGCTTTTATTCAGACTGTCGCCGGCAAACCGGACCTGCAGGTAATGATTGTTCTCCCGATCATGATCCCTGGCGGTATTGCGGTAAACCATAGCCTCATCGTTGATATTGTTTACCACCAGATCAAGGGCCCCGTCATTATCCAAATCCACATAGGCCGCCCCGTTGGAAAAAGTTGCTGTCATCAGCCCCCACTCCTCGGAAGCATCTGAAAAATGCAGGTCGCCGTTATTGCGGTAGCCGTAATTATGCCGTTTGACTTCGGGAATTTGTTTAAGCAGTTCTGATTTGGAAACCAGATTATAGGCCTTGTTGCGAAAGGCTACAAAATCGTGATCGGTTACATCTTTCGGAAAGCCGTTGGTAATAAGAATATCCCGGTAGCCGTCGTTGTCAAAATCGACAACAAGGGGAGCCCAGCTCCAGTCTGTTTCGGCCATCCCGGCATAGAAAGCGATGTCACTGAAAATCGGATCTCCTATGGAGTCATTTTGTTTCAGTCTGGGCCCCTGGTTCAGCTGCAGGGTATTTCGAACGTACTGGTAATTATACCCGAAAAAATCACTGTTCTGGTAGGTAAGGTAACTGTTAGCGTTCAGCATCGTTTTCTTGCGGTAATTGTCCTGCGGATTCATGTCCAGTACGACCACATCAGGAAGCCCGTCATTATTGATATCATTGATGTCACAACCCATCGAATTGGTGGAACTGTGTTTGAAATAGTCTGATAAATGTTCCGAAAATGTTCCGTCATGGTTGTTGATCCACAGCAGGTCATTGGGAAGATAATCATTGGTTACATAGATGTCCTTCCACCCATCATGGTTGATGTCTACGATATTGACGCTATGCCCGTAACCTTCCGTTCCGACTCCTGCCTGCCTGGTCACATCCGTGAATACGGGGTGCTTCAGGGAGTCATTCCAGTCATTGCGGAACAGGTGACCCGAACTCCGAAAGGAACCATCCCTGCTTAAATGATGGAATACATTGGGAGTGTGGGGATCTACGATTTCATTAACGACCAGATACATATCGAGGTCACCATCATTGTCGTAATCAAAGAAGGCGGCCATGGTCGAGTGGACCGTATCGGCCAGACCGTATTCTGCGGCCATTTCCTTAAAATGAGGAATTCCATTGCTGTCAACCCCCTGGTTGATATATAATAAATTCCTTCTTTGTTCAGGATTCTTTTTTATCGTAGCACATACATAAATGTCGGGCCAGCCGTCGTTATTGATATCTATTACTGCCACCCCCCTGCACCATTTCCCTCCTCCACCCACGCCTGCCAGGTCTGTAATATCTTCAAATTTGAAATTGCCTTTGTTCAGGTACAATTTGTTGGACACTTCATTTCCCGTAAAATAAATATCCTGCAAGCCGTCCTTGTTGAAGTCGCCAATTCCGACACCGCCTCCGTTGTAAACATTTGACAGATCCAAAACATTCACAGAGTCTGTTTCAGTAATCCGGTTATTGAAATGTATTCCTGAATGTTCTGATGAAACTTGGTTAAAGAGTACTTGCCGGTTGTTGCAGGATAGGAAGGAAAGAGACACTACGAAAAAGGCAGGCACAAATCGCGGCATTCTGAATATTTTAGAAAATCATTTTCAAAATATGAAAAATAACAATACCCGCAACGATGCTTTTTGTTAAGGATTGGCAGAAAAAAAGGTAGAGTATGGAATACTCTACCTTTGAACCAACGCACTAAATAAAGTTAGTAACCCGGGTTCTGTGTTAACGTGGCAGTGCCTTTTAGATGACTATTATCTATTTCTGACTGAGGTACAGGATAATATTCATTCTTACCCTTTGTAAAGGTTGCACCATTCAACAAACTGTAGCCTGAACTTATTTCATGGGTAGCATACGCTTTCAGGTCTACATCGGCAGTTCCGTAGCGAACCAGATCAAAGAAGCGGTGACCTTCCATGGCCAGCTCGAGCCTCCTTTCAAAGCGTACATAAATGCGTGCGTTATCCTGTCCAATGCCCGTAAAGTATCCGGCGGGGTACTGCTTGATGAAATAGTTGGCTGCATACCCGCCATAATTGGCACCACCTGCGATTGCTTTAACCCATCCGGTAGGATCAGCTGCTCTTGCTCTGACCATATTGACATAGCCCTGAGCCACGTTCAGATCGCCTATTTCCACTTCGACTTCTGCTGCCCACAACAGAACATCTGCAAACCGAATAAAGGTATAGTTGTTGGCTGTATATCCACTTGTCCAGGAAGAATTGTCCGTCAGGGTTCCTTGTTCGGCCTGATAGTACACATTCTTTACGGGGGCATAGGGACCAGCGCTATTCTGGTTGCGTATCCAGGCTGCACCCGGGAAAAGTCCCCAATCCAGATAAGGAATTCCCCTTCTTCCTACTGTCCAGTCCAGACGGGGATCCACAGTACCTGTATAGGGAGTGAAAGGTTGATTGGAGGCAATGCCCTGGTCATTCTTGATATCTACAGTGTTATAGTTGATAGGATCAGGAAGTCCTGTAACCGCATCTGTTTTATAGGTGTTAGCCAGGCTGAAGGAAGGCTGGTAAAATCCGCAGCATGTGCCAGGACCACCGTTATAGGGGAAGTTCAAAACATCTCCTGCATTTGCATTATTGGCACCAGCGCCATCGTTGACCGACATTTGAGCCTGGAAAATGGCCTCATCATCCAGGTGGTTTTTTGCAGGATCAAAATTATCAGCAAATCTGATCAAAGTATATTTATTCCCCAGGCTCGTTGTCCCATTGGTTATCAGGTCAGCCAGAAGGGGTTTAGCAGAAGAATAATTGTGTTCAAACATATATACTTTAGCAAGGAATGCCTCGGCGGCATACATATTGGCTCTCCCGCCCTGACCTTGGGTCTTGGGAAGGTTTGCCATAGCATATTGGAAGTCAGCTTCTATATGCGGCCAGGTCTCCACCTGGTTGGGAACTCTCCAATTACCGTTGGAATAATTGATACTCTCATCTATCCAGGGAGCTCCGTTATTATACATCTTCTTATTTTCAAAAGCATAGTACCCACGAAGGAATAGTGTTTCGGCCCTTATTTCTACGGTATCGGCAGGTGTAATGTCCTTGGCGGACCGCATCAGGTTCAGTGTGGCATTACAGCGCTGAATTCCGTCATAGTCAAGAGCCCATTTACCGTAAATGAACGTGTTGGCAGGGTTTTCACTCCAGGTCATCAGCGGCACGATATCAGGTTGATCACCCGGATCGGAGCCCTTGTGCGCATCATCAGAACAAACACCTCCGAAAACCCAGGAATCTGCCGGGGCTGTCCATGGACCATCAAACTGTCCGGCACCACCGACTCCATCAAGCAGGGAATAGGCACCGATCAGCGCTCCTTCCACCCCCGCACGGTTGGCAAGAGTCGTCGTACTCAAGCCTCCAATGGGGGGCTTATCGAGGAAACTTTTGCCGCAAGCAAACATAAATCCCGCAACCACCAGCGAAGCAGGTATTAACAATTTCAGATTTACTGTACGTTTCATATATAAATGATGTTTTGAGGTATGATTGGATGTTACAAATGATTTAGTGCTTAAAATCCAAGGCTTACGCCAACAATAAAATTACGCTGATTACTGGGATAAATTCCATAATCAATGCCATAAGCCCCGTTGCTCTGCAGGCTGGAACCCACATTCTGTGAATTTGGCACTTCCGGATCCAGACCACTGTAACCCGTAATCATAAATGGATTCGTAATCTGGCCATAGATTCTTACCCTATCAAGTTTTATTGATTTTAAGGTCTTTTCAGGAAGCGTATAACCGATGATCAACGATTTACATTTCAAGAAAGAGCCTTTTTCAATATAGTAAGAGTTGAAAATTGTATTGGTGCTAAATGTTGATGCATTTTCCAGGATCGGTGCTGCCGGATGAAGGTTGGCAGGAGTCCAACTATTGTAGAGCAGATCCTTGCTCTTGCCACCCTGGAAGGATGCCCAGAAATTAGTCCAGTATTTGACATAGTTCAAGATGTCATTTCCATGGGATCCGTAAAAGATCATGGTGAAATCCCAACCCTTGTAACTGGCATTCAGGTTAAGCCCATACGTAAAATCAGGATTCGGGTTACCGAGGAATGCACGGTCATTCTGATCAATTTTTCCATCACCATTTACGTCTGCGTATTTAAACCGGCCAGGAGCTGCATCTTGTTGTGTAGGTGATTTGGCGACATCATTGGCATCTTGAAAATATCCAATGACTTTATATCCAAAAAAGGCACTCACCGGATGACCAACCTGGTTACGCACTAAGGAACCAATACGGCTTCCGCCGCCATCAAAATATCCGCCTCCAGGGATACTTTCTACGTTGGAATGGTAGGTTGTAATGCTGGCCGTAATGCTGTATTTGAAATCACGACCTGCTGTACCATGATAGCCAGCACTAATGTCCCATCCCTTGTTGCTGATGGTGCCGATATTAACCACCGGAGGATTGGCACCCCCAAGTCCGATATAGGTGGCCACATCATTGAAAAGCAGGCCGGTACTTTTCTTTTGATACCATTCAACAGTCACGTTAAATTTATTATGTGCTAAATTGGCATCAAAACCGATATTGGTCAGTTTATCCTGCTCCCAGCTGGTATTGGCATTTCCGTACTGTGCAGGAGCGAATCCCTGAACAATACCGGTAGTAGATCCGGTTATGGAATAATAAGTGGACCCAAAGCCCTGACCAAATTGGGTGTAGGCATTTCCACCAGGCACATTGTTCTTGTTACCCAATACTCCATAACTACCACGAATTTTCAATTCATTGAGCCAGGTAACATCCTGCATAAAACTTTCCTGGCTTACCCTCCATCCTGCGGAAACTGAAGGGAAGGTACCATAGCGGCTTTTGGAACCGAAAACAGAAGAGCCGTCCCTGCGGAGGGTACCACTGAGATAATATCTGTCATTATAAGAATAATCCAATCTTCCGAATAAAGAATTCAAGCCGGCCTGGTAGGCAAAGCTGTAATTGGTGGGCGTTCCTGAACCACCACCCAATGTCCAGTAATTTGGATCAGTAGTGAAATAGTTCAGACTGAATCCGCCTACCCCTCTTCCATAATTATATACATTTTCCACTCCGCCTAACAGTTTTAAACTGTGTTTTTCCGCAAATACCTGGGAATAAGAGATTGAGTTGGTCCAAGTCCAGGTAGTATTATAATACGCGTTTTCTCCAAATCCGTTGCTTGAATTATTTTCCGCATTTTCATACGTGCGGTACTGGAAGTTGTAGTAATAACCATTATCAAGTGTCCCTCCAAAACTGGAGCGGGCTGTAAAATGTTTGAGGAAATCTACTTCACCCCATATGTTTCCGATAACATCCCATACATAGGCTTTGTCGTTTTTCAACCTGTCCTGGTCAGCATATGGGCTGGAGGAGTTTCCGAGTTCCTTACCATTTGAACCTCCATAGTTCCCCATGATATCATACTGGGGAATAATGGGTTGTTCGCGGTAGGTGGTGGCAATGACACCTTCATTGATATTACCACTACCGGTGGTCCCTGAATTATTATTTACGTTGGGATTTTCTTTATAGAAAAAATAGGCATTTTCACCTAAGCGAATACCGGTCCTGGGGGTAAAACTGGTATTAACACGTACATCATATCTTTTGAGGTAAGTAGAAATAAGTGTGCCTTGCTGATCGAAATATCCAACTGAAAAAAGGTAACTGGATTTGTCTGTTCCTCCACTGGCCGACACGGTGTGGCTTTGGATGGGAGCCGGTCTAAAAACTGTGTGAAACCAGTCAGTTCCTGATTTATTGGCTTTTTCAATAAAATAAATTGGCCCTTTTGTGTAATCAATATTGTACAAAGCGGGATTGGTGGAAGAATCTCCTTCCTTAGCCCCCGCAGGCGAAATATAATCTGGTAAAATGGGATTCGCACCATTACCGTATTGTTGAGAGAATGGATTCCCGTTGGTCAGGTTTCCTGAATTTCTGTCCGCGATCCAAAGGGCATTGGCCAGTTCCTGGGACCCCAGGGAATGCCAGACATTTCCAGAAAGAGGTTTTTGTGTTCCATAAAAACCGTCATAACTCAACTGCATTTTGCCGCTCTTACCTCTTTTGGTCGTTACAATGATAACACCGTTTGCTGCGCGGACACCATAGATAGAAGAAGCACCCGCATCTTTCAAAACCTGTATTGATTCAATATCATTGGGATTGATATCGTGAAGACTGGCCTGAACCCCATCAATCATGACCAGCGGCGTGTTGTCACCAAATGAAGTGACACCACGAATCAAGATATCACTTTGTCCCCCGGGTGAACCAGTGGTAACAACAGTAACCCCGGCCGCCTGACCTTGCAACATCGCATCAGGATTACCAAGGGGAACAGCTTTCATGTTCTTGACATCTACAATGGCAATGGCACCGATGATGTCTTTCTTTTTCTGAGCGGTATATCCGGTTACTACCACATCATTCAAATTCGAAATAGAAAGCGCAAGGGTTATCTCCCCAACGGAGGCTCTTCCATTAACCGGGATCTGTAGCGGTTCAAAACCCACTACTGTAACAACCAGTATACCAATGTCTTTGGAGGAAGAAATCGAGAAAGTTCCATCCGAACCAGTTTGCGTGGCGGTCTTGGTTCCCTTGATCTGGACCGTCGCTCCTGATATCGGCTGCTTGTCAGCATTGCTCGTCACCCTTCCGGTAACCGTCTTCTGGGCTAACAAACTGATACTAAATAGGAAAAAAACTGCCGTGCACGCGCATCTGGCAAGTGCGTTAGTTTTGAATGGCATAAGCAGGATAGTTGTTTGAAATGATAAAAACAATAAAAAACAGTGTGAATTTACGGATTAATACCATTAATCATAATATTTTTTTAACATTTTCTTTGCACCATCAACACATAATCTAATGTGTATATTGAACACGTTCATTGAATTATGAAATTCCGGAGGTTGGTGCCAAAAACGGCCATGCTTGCTGGACCTCTGTCGCGCGCAAATTGGTTCCTTTCAGGCAGACCTAAAAAAAACCCTGCCAGGCAATCGCCCGGCAGAGTCACAATTTTATCTGTATTAAGAAAGAATTATGCTACATTAATGCAGTTGGGACCACTAGGTTGCCCATGCTTTGTCCCCTTTTTTGTAGGGAACACAGCCTTCGTATTTACCAGGAACGGCGACATAGCGAAGGGCCTTGGTTGCCCCCGGCTCGGAAGTAAAATATCCCCAGATCGTCAGTTGCTTGATCATGGTAAAATAATGGACAGGCATTTCCTCCTTCTTAAAGGCCGTGTTGCCCTTGGCTTTCTCTGCTGCCTCCTTTTCATTTTGCTCCTTGTCGAAATCGCCTTTCTTTTTCATATAGTCTTTGGATTCCTTATCCAGACCAACAAGGAAATCATGTTTTTCGGTGTCAGACAGGGCGGTAAAATCCTTGCTGTATTTCTTTTTGCTCGCATCGCTGAGCTGGCCCATGCCATCGACAAATATTTTCTGATCCTTTTCTTCATAACAGTCATTGACGATGGTCTTCATAAACTGTCCTATTTTGGCTTCTTTGGCCCCCGGTGAAGAGGCTGTGGCCGGTAGAATGGTTTCCCCGACATCGTCCAAAAAAGCAATGTCGTCAGGTGAAAAATTAAGACCCGCTGCGCCCGGATTCTTCATGCTGTTGGTACACCCTGAAAGGAACGCTTCCGCCCCGATGATGGTTCCCCCCAGCAACAGCGCAACACTGGAAAGTGCTTCTCGTCTGTTCATATTATTTTGATGTTTTGTCCCAACTCCGCCAACAGGCAGAATTAAAAGGAATGGTTATAAAATTAAAATTCCTGATTTTTTTTCAGATTCGGCTCTTTTAAAAGAACTAATTTTTTTGGCCTTCGGCACGATACACCTGTTTCAGATATTCCCTTTTTTCAATTCCTCCACAGCATAGTTCGCAGCACGGGCCGTGAACGCCATGTAGAGAATAGACGGACTGCCATAGCCTGTGCTGGCCATACATGCGCCATCCGTAACAAACACATTTTTACAATTGTGGAACTGGTTCCATTTATTGAGCAGGGAAGTGCGGGGGTCTTTGCCCATCCGGCAGCCACCCATCTCATGAATATCCCGGCCTGGCGCCCAGTGATTGTCATACTGCCTGATATTTTTGATGCCTGCACGGTCAAACATGGACGATCCTTCTGCAATAAAGTCCTTGAGGAGCTTTTCGTCATTATCATCATATCCAACCTTGGTAACCAGCAGCGGGATTCCCCACTGGTCTGTCTTTTCGCGGCTCAGGTAAACCTGGTTTGTTTCCTTGGGGACAGTCTCCCCCTGCATGTACATATACATGTGCCAGTCACCGGCCTCCGTCATTGCCTCCTTGAAAGCCGCTCCGATTTGATCCGGCTCCCGGTCACCGGCACCCCT
>Ga0318563_10001388_pt1 | contig 10307 bp, 10 predicted proteins | sample GRESIP066b5f19_FD_203689 | JGI IMG/M metagenome (GOLD analysis project Ga0318563, IMG submission 203689) | Tropical soil microbial communities from Luquillo Experimental Forest, Puerto Rico - GRE.SIPMG.066b5f19 | ecosystem: Environmental > Terrestrial > Soil > Tropical forest > Bulk soil... | reverse complement strand
GGCTTGGCACGCGGCTTGCCGTAGAGGGTCGGTCTGGAGCCCGAGTCTTGCCGATGAGCCGAGCCGCCGATCTCGAACTAGCCGCCGTCACCAAGCTCTTTGGCGGCACGGTTGCCGTCGACAATATCTCGCTCCGCATCAAGGCGGGCACCTATTGCTGCCTCCTCGGCCCCTCGGGCTGCGGCAAGACGACGACGCTTCGCATGATCGCCGGCCACGAGACGGTGACGGCCGGCGACGTCGTCCTCGGCCACGAGAACATCACCGACCGTCCGCCGGCCGGCCGCGGCACCGCGATGATGTTCCAAAGCTACGCGCTCTTCCCTCACCTCAATGTGCGCGACAACGTCGCCTTCTCCTTGAAGATGCGCCACACCGCCAAGCCGGAGCGCCATGCCCGCGCCGAGGCGATGCTTCGCCTGGTCGCCATGGACCCCTTCGCCGAGCGCATGCCGGCGCAGCTCTCCGGCGGCCAGCAGCAGCGGGTGGCGCTCGCCCGCGCGCTGGTCACCGACCCATCGATTCTGCTTCTCGACGAGCCGCTCTCCGCACTCGACCCGTTCCTGCGCATCCGCGTCCGCGCCGAGCTCAAGCGCTTCCAGCGCGACCTCGGCATCTCCTTCATCCACGTCACCCACAGCCAGGAGGAGGCGATGGCGCTCGCCGACCTGGTGGTGGTCATGAACAACGGCCGCATCGAGCAGGCCGGCAATCCGCGCGAGGTCTTCGACGCGCCGCGCACCGAGTTCGTCGCCCGCTTCATGGGCGGCCACAATGTCATCGAGCTCGACGGCCGCAAGTTCGGCGTGCGCGCCGACCGGACCGAGCTGCGACTGCCCCTGGACAAGCCGGGCGGGCGACCGGTGACCGTCCGCGACGTCGAGTATCAGGGCAACTCGGTCGTGGTGAGCCTGGCCACCGAGAACGGCAGCGAGCTCACCGCCATGGTGCCCGAGCGGAGCTTCTACGACCGCCCCTTCGCCGTCGGCGATCGCGCCGCGGTGCACTGGGACCCGGCCGATTTACGCGACCTGCAATGACTGAACGCCGTCCCGGCCGGGTGGGCGGGGGCGTAAACAGAGGGAGTACCGATCACATGACGGAAGTGAAGACCAAGCGGAACGGAATCTCGCGACGCAGCGTGCTCAAGGGATCGGCGGCCGCGGCGGGCCTGGCAATCGGCTCGGGAGCCGTCACCGGCTTCCCGATGGTATGGGCGAAGACCGACATCACGCTTCGCCAGTTCGGCACCGGCGTGTCGAACCTCAATGCCATCGCCGAGAAGTGCAAGGCGGATCTCGGCATCACGCTCGAGATGACGGCGCTCGATTCGGACGCGACCGCGCAGCGCTCGGTCACCCAGCCCGACTCTTACGACATCGCCGATATCGAATACTGGATCTGCAAGAAGGTCTTCCCGACCGGCGTCCTCCAGCCGATGGACGTGAAGAAGATCAAGTATTTCGACAAGATCGTGCCGCTTTTCATCACCGGCAAGCTGACGCCCGATTCGGTGATCGCACAGGGCACCGCGCCGCACACGGTGGGCTTCGTCGATGGCGCCGACTCGACGAAATTCTCGAAGACGCCGACCGACTGGATGACCCTGATCCCGACCATCTACAACGCCGACACCCTCGGCATCCGTCCCGACCTCGTCGGCCGTGACATCGCCAACTGGAAGGACATCCTCGACCCGAAGTTCAAGGGCAAGACGTCGATCCTCAACATCCCGTCGATCGGCATCATGGATGCCGCCATGATCTCCGAATCCGCCGGCGTCATCAAATATGGCGACAAGGGCAACATGACCAAGGACGAGATCGACAAGACGATCGGCTTCATGATCGACACCAAGAAGTCGGGCCAGTTCCGCGCCTTCTGGAAGACCTTCGACGAGTCGGTCAACCTGATGGCGTCGGGCGAGGTGGTCATCCAGTCGATGTGGTCGCCGGCGGTGGCCGCAGTCCGCGCCAAGGGCATCCCATGTAAATACCAGCCGCTCAAGGAAGGCTATCGCTCCTGGGGCGGCGGCCTCGGCCTCGCCAAGCATTTGACCGGTGCCCAGCTCGATGCCGCCTACGACTACATCAACTGGTACCTGTCCGGCTGGGTCGGCGCCTATCTCAACCGTCAAGGCTACTACTCCGCCGTCCTCGACACCGCCAAGCAGAACATGTCGGCCGACGAATGGGGCTTCTGGATGGAAGGCAAGCCGGCGCAGGGCGACATCCTCTCGCCCGAGGGCAAGCTCATGGAGAAGGCCGGCACCGTCCGTGACGGCGGCTCCTTCTACGAGCGCATGGGCCACGTCGCCTGCTGGAACGCGGTGATGGACGAGGACCGCTACATGGTCTCCAAGTGGAACGAGTTCATCGCCGCGTAGCGGTGCTCGCAGCTGGCAGAGCAAGGGGTCTGGGCACCCCTTCTCTCGTCATGGCCGGACTTGTTCCGGCCAGCCACGTCTTTTGCAAGCAATCGCGTAAGGGCATGGCGAAGCCGGGAACAGAAACAAGACGTGGGTGGCCGGGACAAGCCCGGCCATGACGGAGAGGGCGGCTGAACAGCGAATGACCGATTCGATTGCCGCTTCGGGTCCCGGCGTGCCCGTCGGCGCTGCGACGGTGCTTCCCGCGAAACCGCGTCGCCGCCGCGCCCGCCTCACGACGGTGATCGTGCCCTATCTGCAGGCTGCCCCGCTCGCCGTCATCCTCATCGTCTTCCTGCTCGTCCCGATCGTCACGATTCTGATCGTCAGCTTCTGGGACTATGATTTCGCCCGCATCATCCCAGGCTTCATCCTGACCAACTATGCCGAGGCGCTCGCCTCGCCGGTCACCTGGAAGACCTATCTCAACACGATCAAATATGCAGCGATCGTCTGGGCGCTGACCGCGCTGATCGGTTTCACCGTCGCCTACTTCCTCGCCTTCCACGTCCGCACGACCGCGACGCGGATGATCCTCTTTCTCGTCTGCACGGTGCCGTTCCTCACCTCGAACATCATCCGCATGATCTCCTGGATCCCCTTCCTCGGCCGGAACGGGCTCCTCAACGGCACACTGATCAAGCTCGGCGTGATCGATCAGCCGCTCGAGTTCCTCCTTTTCTCCGATTTCGCCGTCGTGCTCGCCATGGTCCACCTCTACGTGCTCTTCATGGTGACCCCGATCTTCAACACGCTGATGCGCATCGACCGCGCGCTGATCGAGGCGGCGCGCGATGCCGGCGCGAGCGGCTGGCAGACGCTCGCCAATGTCGTGATCCCGCTCGCCAAGCCTGGCATCGCCATCGGCTCGATCTTCGTGGTGACCTTGGTGATGGGCGAGTTCACCACCGTCCGCTTCATGAGCGGCGGCCAGAGCGCCTCGGTTGCCCTGATGATGTCGAACCAGATCTCGCTCCTGCAGTACCCGGCCGCCGCGGCGCATGCGGTAATTTTGCTGATCACCGTCCTCATCATGGTCGCGGCGATCCTACGCATCGTCGACATCAGGAAAGAGCTGTGATGTTCGCTGACCGACACACGCCGCTTATTAGGCGACGCCCCCTCCCCCTTGGTGGGGGAGGGCTTGCGGCCCCCTTTGCGCCGGAGGGAGCGAAGCGACGGAGGCGCTCAGGCCGAAAGGGTGAGGGGGTCCGCGCTGGGCGGTCGCCGCTAACGACATCGACGCCGGCCGCGCCGGCGCGCCCTCCAGCGTTGATCACCTCGCCGGCGCCGCCGGCTTCGGCAAAGGTGCGTTTTTCCGCCCGGCGACTTGCCATTCGAACTGTGGCCTGACCCGATGCGTTCCGATGCTCGCCGCGGCCCCGCATTTTACCTGCTTGCCGCTTTCTTCGTTCTCTTTGTCCTCTTCCTCTACGGGCCGTTGTCGACGATCGTCATCCTCTCGTTCCAGGGGCCTGACGGCGGGCTCACCTTCCCGATGAACGGGGCGTCCTTGACCTGGTTCGCCCGGCTCTTCGAGAAGCAGGCAGTGGGCGATTTCGGCGGCTCGTTCCTGCGCTCGTTCATTCTCGGCGTGATGGTGATGGTGGCGACGGTTGCCGTATCGCTGTCGGCAGGGCTCGCCTTCCGCCGGCGCTTCCGCGGCGGCACGCTCCTCTTCTATCTCACCGTCGCCAGCCTCATCGTGCCGTCGATCCTGATCAGCCTCGGCATCGGGCTCGGCTTCCAGATCGCCCATATCAAGCCCGCCTGGTACTCGTCCGCCTTCGGCGCCCATCTCACCTGGACGCTGCCCTTCGGCCTCCTCATCATGTTCGCAGTCTTCAACCGTTTCGACAAAGCCTATGAGGAGGCGGCGCGCGACCTCGGTGCCTCCGCCTGGCAGACGCTGCGCCAGGTGGTGGTGCCGATCATCCTGCCGAGCCTGATCGGCGTCGGCCTGTTCGGCTTCACGCTCTCCTATGACGAGTTCGCGCGGACGCTGATGACATCGGGCACCTTCAACACGCTGCCGCTCGAGATCTACGGCATGACCACCAACGTGACGACCCCGGTCCTCTACGCGCTCGGCACGCTGACCACGGCCTTTTCCTTCGTCATCATCCTCCTCAGCCTCGGCACGATTGCCGTCCTCCGCCGCCGCGCGCGCCGTACCGCGGCGGCGGCGTGAGCAGGAGCCACAGCTCGGCGAAGATGCGCCTCCTCGTCGTCAACCCCAACACCACCGCGTCGATGACCGCCAAGATCGCGGCGGCGGCGCGCGACGCCGGCTCGGCGGGAACCGAGATCATCGCCGTCAACCCGCGGGTGGGACCGGCTGCGATCGAGGGCTATGTCGACGGGGCGCTTGCCGTGCCGGGGCTCCTCGAGGAGATCGGTGCCGGCGAGGCGGCGGGGGTCGACGGCCACGTCATTGCCTGCTTCGACGACACCGGGCTCGATGCGGCGCGGGCGCTTGCCAGGGCGCCGGTGATCGGCATCGGCGAAGCGGCCTATCACGTCGCGAGCCTGGTCGCCGGCCGCTTCAGCGTGGTGACGACGCTGTCGCGCTCGGTGCCGATCATCGAGGAGAACCTCGTCCGCTTCGGGCTCGCGGCCCGCTGCGCGCGCGTGCGTGCCTCCGAGGTGGCCGTGCTCGACTTGGAAAAGCCCGGCACGGCCGCGCGCGAGCGTGTCGCGGCCGAGATCGCCGAGGCCATCCGCCACGACCGTGCCGATGCGATCGTGCTCGGTTGCGCCGGCATGGCCGATCTCGCGGCGAGCTTTGCCGCGCGCTTCGGCCTGCCGGTGATCGAGGGCGTCGCCGCCGCCGTGAAGCTCGCGGAAGCGGTTGTCGGGCTGCGATTGGCTACGTCGAAGACCGGCGCCTGGGCGACGCCCGTGCGGAGGGCGAACGCCGCACGGTTCGCGGTCGAGTCGGGCGCGGACTTGAGCTAAACGCGCGGGCGTCGCCGGCCGCGTTCGTACGCGCGCTCGATAGCCCTGGTAGCGCACTTGAAAGTGCCTCTTGACTCTGCTTGTCGTGGGGAGTACTCACTCGTATTGGTTGGGGAACAAAAGAGGAACAAGGGAGTTACCATGATGAGCCTTTCAACAATGCCGCGCTTGGCGCGCATTGTCCTGCCGTTGGCGCTCGGTGTCGTCGTGGGCTTGGGCGCGGCATCTTGGAGCCCGGCCTTTGCCGATGTCGCCTCGACCGGCTCGCTCACCGCGACCAGGACTTGTCCCGCCTTCCAGTCGATCCGGAAGTCGACCAATCCTGGTAATGTCGAGCTGGTTGTCGGCCATAGCTACGATGTGCTCTCGCAGAACGCCCGGGTGCCGACCCACTACCGCATCCGTGTCGAGGGCGCCGAGCCGCCGGAGCGCTGGGTGAGCATCGACTGCGGTGCATTCAAGGAAGCCGCGGGCGCTGCCGCCGCGACTGGTGCCGCCGGCCAGGCGGCCGCCAGCGGTGCCACCGAGGCTGTCCTGTCGCTCGCCTGGGAGCCGAGCTTCTGCGAGACCCATTCACGGAAGCCCGAATGCGCCGGCGAGGGGGCCGACGCCTTCGACGCGACGCATCTTACCTTGCACGGCCTTTGGCCGCAGACGCGCGAATATTGCGACGTCAGCCGGAAGCTCGAGGACGCGGACAAGAAGGGCGACTGGGCGTCGTTGCCCAAGGTCGATCTGAGTGCGGCAACCCGGCAGCGTCTTGCCAAGGACATGCCCGGCACGCAGTCGCTGTTGGAGCGCCACGAGTGGATCAAGCATGGCACGTGCTACGCGGGGCTCGATAGCGAGGCCTATTTCGGCAAGGCCTTGGCGCTCGCTGACGAAGTCAACGCCTCGGCGGTTCAGGCTCTGTTTGCCGGCAAGGTCGGTCAGACCGTCACCAGCAAAGAGATCCGCGCTGCCTTCGATTCGGCTTTCGGCGCCGGCACCGGTGATCGCGTCAGCATCTCATGCATCAATGACGGCTCGCGCCGGTTGATCGCCGAGATCAGGATCGGCCTCGCCGGACCCGACGGCAAACTTGCCACCATGACCAAGGCGGCGCGTAGCGCCGACGCCGACTGCCAGAGCGGCGTCGTTGACGCGGTGGCGACGGAATAACTTGAATCAATCAGACCGAGCGAACGCCCGCAACGAATGCGGGCGTTCGCGGTAGTCTGGCTCGATCCAACTTCAATGCATCGTCCCTATCGCCGCCACCCGCCGTAGGCTGGATGATCGCGGCCGATCGGCAAGCGCACCGTCTCGCCGGTGGCGGCCGAATGGTAGGCCGCGGTGATCAGCTCGAGCGACGTCCGCGCATCGGCAATGGCGACGGGGAGGGCGGTATTGTTGGTGAGCGCGGCGTGGAGGCGGGCAAACTGGCCCGCCCAGCGCTCCGGTCCCGGCGTGAATTCGGAGAGCGCGCGGTAGATCCGCTTTTGCAGGTCGACATCGCCGGTGAGAAAGCGCCACGGCAGGCGTCCGGGATTGTAGGGGTCAAGGCTGCTCTCCACCGTGAGGCCGGCGAAACAGAAGCGGAGCCGCGAGATTTCCTCCTCGGCGCCGAGGGTGACCGACAGCGTCACCAGCGCGCCGCTTGTCATCTCGAGGAGGAGCGCGGCGCAGTCCTCCGTCTCGATCGGGTTGACGGCGGTCGCCGTGCGGGCGGCGACCGATGCGATCGGGCCCATGACCTCGGTGAGGATGTCATGGGCGTGGATGGCGTGGGTGACCAGGCAGCCGCCGAGCTCGCTCTTGAAGCGGCCGCGCCAGGGGTTGTTGTAGTAGGCGGCCGTGCGCCGCCAATGCGTTTCGACCGTGGCGACATAGGGCTTGCCCACCAGCCCTGCCGCCCGGAGATGAAGGAAGCTCTCCAGGCCATTGGCGAAGCGATACTGGAAGATGGGCGAAACGCGCTTGCCCGATTTCCGCTCCGCCTCAGAGAGTGTATCGACCTCGGCCAGCGAGCCGCAGAGCGGAGGGTGTGCAGATGTCGATGAGATCGAGGTCGCGCGCGAGCAGGTCGTCATAGGCGGTGAGCACGCTCGGAACCTTGTATTCCCCTGCCAGCTTGCCGGCGCGCTCGCCGTCGATGTCACAGAGCGCGTCGACTGTGTAGTGGTCAGGAAGCTCGCGATAGGCCTGGATATGGTTCGCACCGATGCCTGCCCCGACGATGCCGACTCGGATGCGCTGGCTCATAGTTGCTCCTTGGCTCAGGTTGCCGCAATGGGCGGCGGTCTCACGTAACGTGTCTCGGGGAGGCCGCGGGCGGGGAGGATTGGCATCGTCCGCTGATGGCCGATCAGGGAGTAGCGCCCGCGGCGGCTCGGCGCAAGCTGGCGTCGGGGCTTCGCGGCGCATATCGTGGCCGGCGATCGGCGCCCATCGCGGAAGCGAGGCGAATCGTGACGGTTGGCTGCCCGGGGGCCAGCGGCACACGGCGCAGAAGCCAACTCTCCGCGGGAATGTCGGCGCGACGGTGGTGGAGCCCGTGTGAAATTCGGTGCGAGACGAATTTGCGGCTCCGAGCCGGGCCCGATTATAGTCTTGCCGGAATATAGTGGGGAGCGCCATCGATGACCGACCCGATCCGCGCCTTCGTCTTCGGTCTCGGCTATAGCGCTACAGCGCTTGGGCGGACGCTCCGCGGCCACGTCGCGGCGATCGGCGGCACCGTGCGGCAGAGCGAAAGGGAGGTGGCGCTTGCTGCCGAGGGCTTCGCACCGATCGTGTTCACCGGCGAGGCGCCGAGCATTGCCGTTCGGAAGGCGCTCGAGGGCACGACCCATCTCCTTTGCTCGATCCCGCCGGGCGAGGCCGGCGATCCAGCACTCCTCCACCATCGCGCCGATATTGTTGCCGCGCCGGCGCTCGCCTGGATCGGCTATCTCTCGACGGTCGGCGTCTACGGCCGGTACGGTGGTGCCTGGGTGGGCGAGCGGACCACGCCGCACCCGGCGCCGGGCCGCGCCACCGCGCGGCTCGCCGCGGAGCGTGCCTGGCGGGAGGTTGCCGCCGAGCGCGGCATCCCGGCGGCGATATTTCGGGTCGCCGGTATCTACGGGCCCGGCCGCAACCCCCTTGTCAATCTGGCCGAAGGGAAGGCGCACCGCATCGTCAAGCCGGGCCAGGTGTTCAATCGCATCCATGTCGACGACATCGCCACGGCGACGGCGGCGGCGCTACGGGCGCGGGCGGAAGGGATGTTCAACCTCACCGACGATGAACCGTCGCCGGCCGACGACGTCATCACCTATGCCGCCAACCTCATGGGCGTCGTGCCACCGCCGGCCGTTGCCTTCGAGGAAGCCGACCTGTCGCCAATGGCGCGCTCCTTCTATGACGGCAACAAGCGGGTGCTGAACCGGCGCCTCAAGCAGGATCTCGGCGTCACGCTGCGCTATCCGACCTACCGCGATGGCCTGACTGCGCTGTGGCGGGAGGGGACGTGGCGGTCGCGCAGTCCTGACGTGGCATGATTTTCAGGTTGGGTCGGGCGGTCGATCGGCTGGGATGTGATGTACGGGAGCGACTGCCTCCGCTCGCTGCCAGACGCTTGTCGCCTGATCAACCATCACATCCGGCCGATCGCCTCTTCGCGGACCTTAATCGCGTAGTGGCCTACCGCGCCTGCCACGGGTCGTAGGTGCCAAACGTCCAGATGTGTCCCTCGAAGTCGCGGCAGGAATACTCGCGGCCACCGTAGGATTCGTTGCGGAGCGGCATCACCACCTCGACCCCTGCGGCGGTGGTGCGGGCGTGATGGGCGTCGGGGTCGTCGACGATGGCGTAAACGCTCTGGGTGATGCCGCCGACCTCGCCGGGTTGGCGCATGAACCGGCTGAACGGCGTATCGGAAACCGGCCCGATCATCACCATGCCGTTGCCGAAGCTGAGCTCGGCGTGGACGACATTGCCCTTGTCGTCCCGATAAACGGCGTGTTCCGCGAGCCCGAAGGTCTCGGTCAGCAGCGCCAGCGCCTTGTTGACGGCGCGATAGCGCATGGTCGGGATCACGCTCGCTCGGGTGTTCTTGGCGGCTGTCGCCATCGTCGGCCTCTCCTCTCTTTCTGCGTTTGGGACAGGAATAACGCAGTTTCTCGTTTTGCTCGCAAGACGCGGAATGGTGTCCGGAGGCGAGGCCCCTGTGTCCTCCATATCGCAACGCGCCAATTTCCGAGCACCAGCGGAACTCTTTCCGGGACCATGCATTATGGTCGCGGCTGTGCAGGTCGGGCTTGGGGGCGTGTACCTCGTGATGATGTGGCCGTCGAACGATGTCTGACGATGATCAGTTACCACCCACTGCGGTGGATTTCTTCCTCCTGGCACAACTCGCCGCCACGCAAGCCCGTACGACGCGGCATCCCCAGACCGTCCGTGTTCTCCTTCGGATGGCCCGCCGATACCTCGAAAGAGCCAAGGTTCTGGGTTTGGACCTGCCCGCAGGGGGCAGCGATCACTGGCCCGATCGCGTCGCACCCGGCGACTAGACGGGGCGGCGCGTCGTGCGTCGCTAACTTGCCGCCAGCTTTACCGCGCGCTTGGCCATCACCTTGACGAGATTTGCCCGGTAGACGGCAGAGCCGTGGATGTCGGAGAGCATCGCGCCGGCGTCGATGGTGACGGCATCGATCGCTGCCGGGAAGAAGTGGTCGGCGAGCACCTTCTCGATGTCGCCGGCACGAAAGACGCCGCGGTTGCCGGCCCCGGTTACGGCAACCCGCACTTCGCCTTGCTTGGTGCGGGCAACGAAAACGCCGGTCATGGCGTAGCCGGATGCCGGGTGCTTGAACTTTTCGTAGGCGGCCTTGGCCGGAACCGGGAAGGCCACCTTCGTGATGATCTCGCCGTCATCGAGCACCGTCGCGAAGAG
>Ga0318563_10001384_pt1 | contig 10332 bp, 5 predicted proteins | sample GRESIP066b5f19_FD_203689 | JGI IMG/M metagenome (GOLD analysis project Ga0318563, IMG submission 203689) | Tropical soil microbial communities from Luquillo Experimental Forest, Puerto Rico - GRE.SIPMG.066b5f19 | ecosystem: Environmental > Terrestrial > Soil > Tropical forest > Bulk soil... | reverse complement strand
ACGTGGGTCATTGGCCGGGCCGCGGCCAGGCCGGGCAGGTCAGGCACGGTCGCATGGGTGCCCAGGTTCAGGAAGACCCGGTCGCCGCGGATCCGGCGGATGCCGCCGTCGGCCAGTTCCACCTCGACGGTCCGCGGCGCGGTGAAGCGGGCCTGGCCCATGATGAGTTCGGCCCCGCTGGCCCGGTAGCGGTCCAGGTGCATCCGGCGCAGGCCAGGTACTTGCCCGCCTCGCCACTGCCGATCACCAGGACGTCGTAGTTCTCGATCTACGGCATCTGCCTTGCTCCTCCCGCGCGGCATCAGGTAGCCGCCACGCTGCCATCGCCGGCGCCGGGAAACACCGGCTAGATGGCGGGTGTTCGAGGCCGCCGCACGGCGGAGCATCGGAAGGGACGCCGCCCCGGGAAAAGGAGAACGCCATGACACTGCGACACGAAGCCTCCGCCACCTGCCTGTCGTGGATCCCGCCCACCGCGGTCGAGGGAGTTTTCAGCCTGCCGTTCGGCCTCGGCATCGCCCACTACGACCAGCCTCCGCCCGATGAGCTGCCGGACGTGGAGGCGCTACTGGCTGCGGACGCGATCCGGTTCGCCAACCAGCTGCGCGGGTGGATCGAGGTCGAGGACGGCCGGATCGTCTCGCACGGGATGTCGGGAGAGGGCCGGCTGGGATCCACTACCGTGCGCCTGCGCTCGCGCCGGCTGACCTTCGCCGGAGTCGCCCTGCCCGACCAGGTCCCGCCGCCGCAGGTGCACCGGGACCGGGTCGTCTTCACCCAGACCGCGGGGGGCCACACCGGCGCGCCGGTGCCGCGCCATGTGGACCAGCCTCCGTTCTGGCGGCTGGCCGCCCCGGTGGCATGGACCATGATCACGCTGACCCTCCGCACCGATGGGACCTCCACCGGGCGGCTCGCCGCCGCCAGCCCGTTCCCCCGTCATTACCTGTACGACAGCGCCGGGAAGCTCACCCACAAGAGCGCCCTGATCCGGTATAAGGACTGGATCAGGCGATCCGGATACGACGATCCCTGGACCGACGGTGGCGCGCCGGTGCCGGTCACCGCGGTCAGGGGGCCCGCCGAGCGATCCCTGGGCAACGCGATGCTGGTATCCGGGGATTATCGCCAGCATGCCCTGCCCCAGGGCAGGCTGCTGAGCGAGCTGCCCATCGCCGATTCCGAGGTCCACCTGCTCCTCGACGGGCTGCTGGTCATCGAGATCGACCGGCAGCCTGCCGTCGAAGTCGGCCCCGGCGCGATCTTCGACCCGTCCAAGCGCACTGCGTACAGCAAGGGGCACGTCAGGGTACGGGCGCGGACGCCCAGCCGACTGGCCGTGCTGCCCCGCGCCCGGCTCGACGACCAGAGCCTGCTTGGAGTCGCCGCTGAGCAGTTCGCCCGCCTCCAGTACTACAGCACCGGCCGCGGGCAGCCCGCAGGCTCGCCCTGAGCATCATCCGGCAGTAGCGCCGCACCCGCCCCGGCAGTGCCGACCTGAACGCCTGGCCCGGCTGCGGACGATCGTCCATGTCAGCGCGGGGGGCCGAGCCTGCCGCCGGGGTCGTGCACGGGACGGCCGCCGACGATGGTGAAGGCGGGGGTCAGGCCGGGCAGGTCATCGACGTCGGCGGTCAGCGGGTCGGCCGGGTAGGCGACGATGTCGGCGAGCTGGCCGGAGGCGATCCGGCCGAGCCGGTCCTGGTCGTGGTTGAGCCGCGCGGTGCCCGTCGTGTACAGCTCGAGCGCGGTCGCGACGCCGATGGCGTGCTCCGGGCCCTGGACGCCAGCAGCCTTGGTGCCCCGGGTGACCATGCCCCACACGGCGAGCATCGGGTTGAACGGACGCGCCATGTCGGTCCCCGCGGCCAGGTCCGCGCCCAGTGCGAGCCATTCATCCAGCGGGTTCACCTGCCGGGTGCGCTCCGGCCCCCAGGTCTGGAGCATCTCGCTACCCATGTTCCACAGCAGCGGGTGCTGAACGGTGAGGCCGAAGCCGCCGCGCACGACGCGTTTCCGCTGCACCGGATCGGACAGCAGGGCGTGCTCGATGACCAGCGTCCACGGCGACAGCGGGCCGGACCCTTCAACCGCGGCGGCCACCGCCTCGTAGACGTCCAGGACCGTGCGCACGGCCCGGTCCCCGGCGGCGTGGGTGCCGATCCGCCAGCCTCGGCGGACCGCGCCGGTGCACACCTCGGTCATCACCGCGGGATCCCAGTTCAGGTGTCCGGACTGGGCCGGGTCGCCGGTGTAGGGCTGCTCGAGGGCGCCGCCCTCGACGCCGCCGTCCATGACGAACTTCAGGCCCCAGATCCGCAGCCAGTCGTCGCCAAAGCCGCTGCGCGCGCCGAGGCCGTCGATCAGCGCGGTGGCCTGATCCGCGGTCAGCTCGTTGCCGATCCGGATCAGCGGCCGGACCCGTACGCTCAGCGTGCCTCGCGCGGCGGCGTCCTGGTAGGCGAGCAGCTCGTCGGCGTTGATCATCGCCTCGCGGATGGTGCCGACTCCGAGCGCCGCATACGCGGCCGAGCCGCGGCCGAGCGCCTCGGCCAGCTGGGCCTGGCCGGGTGGCGGGGCGGACGCCACGACCTGCCAGACCGCGCCGCCCTCGAGCACGCCATCCGGGTGCCCGTCCGGCCGCCGACCGATCCGGCCGCCGGGCGGGTCGGGTGTGCCCGGCCCGATTCCGGCCGCCGTCAGCGCGGAGGTACTGGCCACGGCCAGGTGGCCACCGCGGCGGGCGAGCACCGGGTGGGCAGGCGCGGCGGCGTCCAGTTCGGCCCCGCTGGGCAGCCGGTTCTCGGCCAGGTCGGACTCGTGCCAGGCCATCGAGGTCATGATCCATTCGCCGGGGGCGGCATCGCGGGCCGCCGCGCTGACCATGGCGGTGAACTCCGCGATGCTGCGCGCCCGGTCCACGGGGACCAGCAGCGTGTTGCGGCTGGCCTCCATCAGGTGCTCGTGGGAATCCGCGAAGGCGGGCAGCAGGGTCAGGTCACCGGCGTCGGTAGTCGACGTGCCGGTACCTGCCAGGTCGTCGAGCCCGTCCGGCTCGGCCGAAGTGGCCACGATGTCGGCGCCGCGCAGGCCGACCGCGCGGTGTACCTCGCCGGTCATGGAGTGAATCGCCCGGGCCCGGATCAGCCGGTCCAGGCGCAGCGGACTGGTGGTCATGATGGTTGCCTTTCGGCCGAGGGGACGGAGGGCAGGATCGCCGGCCGGGTCCGGTCGTGCGAGTCCATGGCGATGTGCTGCGCGATGCGATCCGCGTCGGTGGCCACGCCGTAGAGCAGGCCCGAGCCGCGGTTCGACAGCCACGGGTGGCCGGCCACGTACAAGCCGGGGAAGGCGGTGACGCCGCGGGCGTGCTCGACCGCGCCGTCCGGCCGCAGCACGGGGACACCGAGCCAGCCGGTGTCGGGTCCGAAGCCAGTGCACCACAGGACAGTGGAGATGCGCTCGGCCCGCGCGTTCAGCGTCCGCGGGGCCTCTCGTGAGGCCGGCCCCGGCCGTTCGGCCGGGTCGGTGTCCGGCGGCGGGGCGGCGATCCCGGCTCTGGTCACGTACTCGTCGACGAGACGGCGGAACTGCTCCGCGCCCTGGTCAGCGGCCTGGATGTTCCGGGGCAGCTCAGGGCCGAAGCTGAGGATGTGGCCGTCGGCGCCGGCCAGGCGCCCCAGCAGGCGCACGCCGTCCCGGGCAAGCTGCTGGTAGGCCAGGGTCTGGCCGCCATGTGCACCGGACAGCATCGGGTGCGGCCGGCCGAACTCGGCGGGATCGCTCACCGTCTCGGCCGGCTGGTCGTAGAGCCCGAGTTCGACGCCCCATTCGTGGCAGTCTCGTCCGCGGTAGCGGCGCGGGACCCGGGCGACCGGGCTGGTGGCCAGCAGCACCTCCCGGCCCCCCAGCACCAGGTCGGTCGCGATCTGCATGCCGGATTGCCCGCTGCCCACCACCAGGACCACGCCCGGCGGCAGCGCGGCCGGGTTCCGGTAGTGCCCGGCGTGGGTCTGGTGAATGTCCGCGGGCAGAGCGGACGCCAGCCCGGGGATCACCGGGCGGCGCTGGCCGCCGGAGGCCACCACGACGGCGCGGGCCGACATCCGCCCTTCGGTGGTGACCACGTCGTAGCCGCGGTCGCCGACCTCGACCGAGAGGACCTCGGTACCGGTGTGCACCGGCAGCCCGCGGGCGAAGCCATCCAGCAGCCCCACCGCCGTGTCCCTGGGGAGGAACTCGCGCGCGGTGCCGGCCGTCAGCTGATAGCCGGGCAGCCGGTTCATCCAGTTTGGCGTGACCAGCGTGAACGAATCCCACCGCGACCGCCAGCTCTCGCCGACCCGGCCGCGCTCCAGCACGACGTGCTCGACGCCGAACGCCCGCAGGTAGTAGCTGACCGCCAGCCCGGCCTGGCCGGCGCCGACGATGACCACCTCGACCTGGCTGGCCGTCCCGTCTGCCCGCATGACCCGCTCCTTATCTCCCGGCTGGGATGCCAGGACTGATACTGCGCCGACGCGCCGCCGCAAACACCGGCCAGATGGCGAGGTTTCCGTTGCCGGGCTGTTGCGGAGCCGGTCCGGGGTTCGCAGACTTGGCATGTGAGACGTGGCTGGGCGGCTCAGGCTGGTCAGGGCGCGCTGGTAGGACGCGACGCTGAGCTGGAGCGGCTGGCTGCCGCGGTAGCGGCCGCCCGGATGGGGCGGGGGAAGATCGTGCTCATCTCCGGCGAGCCCGGCATCGGCAAGACCGCGATCCTGGCTGCCCTGATGGACCGCGCGGCCGCCACCGGAGCCCGGATCGCGTCCGGGGCCGCCGAGGAACTCGAGATGCGGGTGCCGTTCGCGGCCGTCTCGGACTGCCTCGGGCTAACCGCCGCGGCCACCGACCCCCGGGCGGCCGAGATCGCCGCGATGCTGCGCGGTACCCACCGGTCATCCGGCGCGGTCTCCGCGGCCGACGCCGAGTTCCTGGTCACCGAGGCGATCCTGGGACTGGTCGACGGATGGTGCGCGGCGGGGGCGGTGGTGCTCGCCGTCGACGACCTGCAGTGGGCGGATCCGGCCAGCCTGCTGGTGCTGCACCGGCTTGGCCGGGTCGCGAGCCAGTTGCCGCTGCTGCTGGCCGCCACCCGCCGCCCCGGTGCCGGTCCCGGGATCCGGGACGACGTGGAGCGCCTGCAGCGCAGCTGGGAAGCCCGCGACGCGGACCTGCTGTCGCTCGGCCCGCTGGACGAAACATCGGTCGCCGCCCTAACCGGCCAGGTGGCGGGCGCCGAACCGGACGCGGGACTGCGGACGGCGATGAAGGCCGCGGCGGGCAATCCGCTGTACGTGATCGAGCTGACCCGGGCGCTGGCGGGGCCCGGCGCGGTGCACGCCGACGGGCACCCGGCGCCCATGCCCGAGTCACTGATCACGGTGGTGACCAGGAGGCTATCGGGCCTGTCCGGGCAAGCCCGGCAGATCCTCCCGGTGGCGGCGGTCCTTGGGCCGAGCTTCACCGCCGCCGAACTCGCGGCCGTCCTCGAGGTGCCCGTGCTGGACTTCCTGGGGGTGATCCAGGAGGCGGCCGCGGCTGGCGTGCTGACCGCCCAGGCTGACCGGCTGGCATTCCGGCACGAGGTGATCCGGCAGGCCCTGTACGAGAGCCTGCCGGTGTCGGCGCGCCACGCGATGCATCTGCAGGCCGGGCAGGTCCTGGCGGCCGCGGGGGTACCGGTGGAGCGGGCGGCGCAGCACCTGCTGGCCGGGACGACGCTCGATGCCCGGACCGTCGAGTGGCTGGCCGGGGCGGCCGGGCAGCTCACCGCGCGGGCCCCGGAACTGGCCGCCGACTTGCTCTCCCGGGTCTGCGACGTCACCGGCCCGTCCGGCCTCCAGGTAGAAGGGTCCGCGCCGCTCCGGCTCGCGCTGGCCACCGCGCTGCTGCGGGCTGGCCGGTTCGCCGAGGCCGAGGCGGCCGCGACCCGGACGCTGGCAGCTGGCCCGGACCCCTCATCGGCCGGGCCGCTGCGCTGGACCGTGGTCTTGTCCCGCATGAACCAGGGTCGGGTGGAGGCAGCGCTGGCCGAGATCCAGCGAGCGCTAGACGGCAGTGATCTCAGCCGGGCCGAACGGGCCCGGTTCCACGGCCTGGCCGCCCAGTGCCTGCGGGTGGTATCCACCCCTGACCCCGAAGTCGCCATGCAGCAAGCGGAGGCGGCCCGGGATCAGGCCCTGGCCAGCGGGGACGGCTACGCGATGGCCTACGGGCTGCAGGCGGTTGCGGGCGCCTGGCGCTGGCAGGGACGCTTCAGCGAGTCGGTGGACGTCGCGGGCCAGGCGGTGGCGGCGCTGGAACGCGCCGGCCCGGTCATCGACAGCCAGCTCGATCCGCACCTGATCCTCGCCAACGGCCTTGTCGAGCTGGACCGCGACGCCGATGCCCGGCAGGCGTACGCGGCCGACCTGCGGCAGGCCGAACGCGGGCTTGGCACGTTCTTCCTCTGCTTCCACCACCTCTCGGCGGCCCGGCTGCTGTTCCTGACCGGCCGCTGGGACGATGCACTGGCCGAGATCAGCTCGGCCCGCGAGGTCCCGGACCATCTCGCGCTCGCGGTGCACCTCGACGGGCTGGCCGCGCTGATCGCCGTGCACCGGCAAGACCGTGAGCGGCAGGCGCGGCTGCGAGCGGGGCTGGACCGGCCGCTGGCCACCGGCCCGGCCCGGCACACCTACGACGACCGGTCGTGGGGGCGAGGCCTTGGCGTCCTGGCCGACGGCGACCCGGCGGCCGCGTTCGGCCTGCTGTACGGGGCGTGGGAGCAGTGCGTGGCGGGAAACCGGGAGTACTGCGGCCACTACCTACTGCCCGACCTGGCCGCGCTGGCCGGGCCGCTCGGTGAGCGGGAAACCGCCCGGCGGGCGGTGGCGCAGCTGGAGCGCTACAGTGCGGACCGGCAGGGAGCCGCGCTGCACCGGTCCGCGGCGTCCGCCGCCGCGATCCTGGACGGCGACGCGACGCGCCTGCTAGCGGCGGCGGACGGCTACGCGGCCGCGGACCGGCCGATGCTCGAGGCCCAGGCCCGCGAGCACGCCGCCGAAGCCCTGGCCACGGCCGGCCGCGAGCAGGAGGCACGGCTCCAGCTCGACACCGCCCAGGACCGCTATACCCGGCTCAACGCCACGTGGGACGCCGCCCGGGCCGATGCCCGGCTGCGCGGTTACGGCATCAGGCGCGGCGTACATGGCCCCCGCCGACGGCCGAAGGCCGGCTGGGACGCGCTCACCGACACCGAGCAGACGGTGGCCGCGCTGCTGGCCGAGGGCCTGTCCAACCCCGACATCGCCGGCCGGATGTTCATCTCCCGCCGGACCGTGCAGTTCCACGTCTCCAACATCCTGGCCAAGCTCGGCCTGTCCTCGCGGGTGGAGCTGGCCACGCTGGTGACCCGGCGGGCCGGCTGACGCGGGTCAGCCGCGCGGGCGCTCCGACTTGGGGTCGTAGCGGGGGCGCAGGGAGGCGTCGGCGGGGACGCGCTCGCCCGCGATCTCGATCTCATACTCTCCGGCGGTGTACCAGGAGGGCGGCGTGCCGGGGGCGGGCGCGGTCACGTAGCCGAGCGCGACGGTACGGCCGAGGGTGTGGCCGTAGGCGGCCGAACTCACCCGGCCGGCCAGGGCCCCGTCCCGGTAGACCGGCTCGTCGTGGTAGGCGAAGGCGTCCGGGTCGTGCAGGGCGAACTGAACCAGCCTGCGCCCCACGCCGTGCTCTTTCTGCCGGAGCAGCGCGTCACGGCCGGTGAAGCCGCCGGGCTTGTCCCAGGCCACGGCGAAGCTCAGCCCGGCTTCCAGCGGCGTGTCCCCGGCGGAGATGTCGTGGCCCCAGCTCCGGTAGGCCTTCTCCATCCGGAGCGAGTCGAGGGCGTGGTAGCCGGCCGGGCGCAGCCCGTGTTCCTGGCCGGCCTCGGCGATCGTGTCATAGACGTGCACGGCCAGGTCGGCCGGGATGAGCAGCTCCCAGCCGAGCTCGCCGACGTAGGTGATGCGGGTGGCGCGGACGAAGCCGCAGCCGAGGTCGATCTCGCGGGACGTGCCGAACGGGAAGGCCGCCGGGGACAGGTCGGCGTCGGTGAGGGACTGGAGCAGCCGGCGGGCGTTCGGCCCCATGACCGGGATCATCGCCAGGGCCTGGCTGATGTCGGTGACCACGGCGAACTCATGCGGGCCGATGTGGCGTTCCAGCCAGTCGCGGTCGCGGGCCACGGTGGCCGGACCGGACAGCACCAGGAACCGGGTCTCGTCGAGCCGGGTGACGGTGACGTCGGCCTCGATCCCGCCGCGGGAGTTGAGCCACTGGGTGTAGACGATGCGCCCCGGCTCGACCGCCAGGTTGCCCGCGCTGACCCGCTGCAGCACGACCTCCGCGTCCCGGCCCTGCACCAGGAGCTTGCCGAACGAGGAGGTGTCGAACATGCCGACGGCGTCCCGCACGGCGTGGTGCTCGGCCGCCGAGTACTCGAACCAGTTTGGCCGGCCGAACGAGTACTCGTACTCTCGCGCCACGCCGGGCGGGGCGTACCAGTTGGCCCGCTCCCAGCCCAGCAGTTCGCCGAACACCGACCCGGCCGCCGACACCCGGTCGTGCAGCGGGCTGCGGCGCAGCCCTCGGGCGCTGGCGCGCTGCTGGTAGGGCCAGTGGATCTGGTACGCGAGATCCAGGGTCTCGGTGACGCGCTGCTCGAGGAAGCGCCGGTTGGTCTCGTGCGAGGCGACCCGGCGGGGATCGGTCTCGGGCAGGTCGAGCGGCGAGCGCCCGTCCACGATCCAGTCGGCCAGCACCGACCCGGCCCCGGGGCCGGACAGGAAGCCGACCGAGTTGAACCCGGCGGCGATGAAGCAGTTGCGCAGTCCGGGGGCCTCGCCGAGGTGGTAGAGGCCGTCCGGGGTGAAGCTCTCCGGCCCGCAGAAATGCAGCCGGATGCCGGTGTCGGCCAGCACCGGCAGCCGCTTGATCATGTTCTCGTAGAACGGCCCGAGGTGGTCCCAGTCCTCGGGCAGGCGGGTGAACTCCGCGTCGGCGGGGATGCCGCGCGAGGCCCAGGGATAGCTGCCCGGCTCGAAGAAGCCGACCATGAGCCCGGCGCCCTCGTTCCGCACGTAGGCGAAGTCAGGGGCGGTCTTGATCGTCGGCAGGCCGCGGGGCAGGCCGGGGATCGGCTCGGTGACGACGTAGTAGTGCGCGAGCGCCTGGAGCGGGATGCCGACGCCGGCCAGCGCGCCGAACTCCCGTCCCCACATGCCGGTAGCGGCCACCACGTACTCGGCCTCGATGTCGCCGTCCTCCGTGGTGACCCCGGTGACCCGCCCGTCGCGGCGGGTGACCCCGGTCACCGGCGTGTTCTCGAGGATCCGCACGCCGTGCTGGCGGGCGCCCCCGGCCAGGGCCATAGTGGTGTCGGTGGCGTTACCCCGCCCGTCGTCCGGGTAGTACACCGCGCCGGCCAGGTCCCCGGCATACAACGGCGGGAACAGCCCGACCGCCTGCTCCGGGGAGATCGGCTCGGCGGTGATCCCGTTGGAGCGCGCGGCCGAGGCCTGGCGGAGCAGTTCCTCCAGGCGTTCGGCGCCGTCGGCCAGGTGCAGGGTGCCGGTCTGCTCGAACCCGGTGGAGAACCCGGTCTCCTCCGGCAGGGTGCGGAAGACCCGCAGGCTCCGGCGGACGATCTCGCGGGTGCCGTAGGTCGGCCTGGCCTGGGTGATCAGGCCGGCCGCGTGCCAGGTGGTGCCGGAGGTCAGCCGCTTGCGCTCCACCAGCACCACGTCGGTCCAGCCCCGTTTGGCCAGGTGGTACGCGGTACTGCAGCCGACGACGCCGCCTCCGATGACGACGACCCGGGCCCGGCGCGGCAGGTCATGGTTCACTCGGGCAGCGTAAGGTGGCCCGTTCTGGCCGGTCAATCGGGGACTGACCGAGGAAGATGAGTCCATAATGCTCCTATCAGAGGCCGAACGGGACCGGCTGCTCGTCTTCCTGACCGCCGAACTCGCCCGGGCGAGGCGGCGCCGGGGCCTGCGGCTGAACGTCGTGGAGGCGACGGCGCTGGTGGCGGACGCGGTGTGCGAGGCGGCGCGGGACGGCGGGCGGCTGGCGGACGCGCTCGAGGCAGGCCGTTCGGTGCTGACCGAGCGGGACGTGCTGCCCGGCGTGGTCCGCGCGGTGCCCGAGGTACGGGTGGAGGCGGTCTTCGACGACGGCACCCGGCTGGCCGTGGTGCGCGACCCGTTCCGTTCTGGAGCCGCCGCGCCGGCGGCTGAGCCGGCCGGGACGGCCGCGTCGGTGCTGGTC
>Ga0318563_10001383_pt1 | contig 10337 bp, 10 predicted proteins | sample GRESIP066b5f19_FD_203689 | JGI IMG/M metagenome (GOLD analysis project Ga0318563, IMG submission 203689) | Tropical soil microbial communities from Luquillo Experimental Forest, Puerto Rico - GRE.SIPMG.066b5f19 | ecosystem: Environmental > Terrestrial > Soil > Tropical forest > Bulk soil... | reverse complement strand
ATCCTCGCCGGACCAAACGCCCTCGCCGAGATGCAGCGCGCGACCGGCGGCGACCTCTACGATGTGGTCTTCGATGCGACCGGCGTCGCCCGCGCGATGGAGGGTTCTTTCGCCTTCGTCGCGAGCGGCGGAACCTTGGTCCTTGTCGGCGTGCTCAAGGCCGACATCACCTTCTCCGATGCCGAGTTCCATCGCCGCGAGATGACGCTCAAGGCGACGCGCAATGCCACAAGGCAGGATTTCGAGACGGTGATGGCCGCGATGCAGCGCGGCGAGGTTCCGATGGATGCGCTCAACACCCACACCGGCACGCTCGACGCCTTGCCCGAGGAGATGCCGGCCTGGCTTCGCTCCAGGACGCCGCCGCTCAAGGCGATCGTGACGGTCTGACCACCGTGACACAGACACCGATCATCCAGTTCGGGACGAGCCGGTTCCTGCAGGCGCATGTCGACCTGTTCGTGTCAGACGCGCATGCTGCCGGCCAGGATGCCGGACCGATTACGGTCGTGCAGACGACGAGCGACGCCGGACGCACCGGACGGCTTGCCGCCTTCGATGGGCGGCCGATACCGATCGTCGTTCGTGGGCTGGACAAGGGCGTGCCGGTCGAGCGGACGGAATACACGCGGAGCATCAGGCGCGGGCTTGCCGCGATCGCCGACTGGCCCGAGATCGAGCGGATTTTTGTCGAGGAGGCGCGCTACGCCATCTCCAATACCGGCGAGTCAGGCTACGATATCGGCGAAGAGCTGGTCGGCGAGACCGTGCCGCAGGCCTTTCCGGTCAAGCTGACCAAGCTCCTCTACGCGCGATGGGGAAAGACCGGCGTCCCCCTGACGCTCTTGCCGTGCGAGCTCATCACGTCGAACGGGAAAATGCTCCGCTCGATTTGCGCGCGTGTCGCCGAGAGATCGGCCTTGCCGGCCGAGTTCATCGCCTGGCTCGAACGCGACTGCGTCTGGGGTAACAGCCTGGTTGACCGCATCGTCTCGGCGGCATTGGAGCCGGCCGGCGCGGTCGCCGAGCCCTATGCGCTATGGGCGATCGAGAAGCAGGAACGGCTCAAGCCGCCGTGCAGCCATCCGGCGATCCGGCTCGTCGACGACCTCGGCGTCACCGAGCGGCTGAAGCTGTTCATTCTCAATCTCGGCCATACCTGCCTGGCCGAGCGCTGGATCGTCGACCGTCGTCCACCTGGGGAAACCGTGCGCTTATGCCTCGCCGAGCCGGCGATGCGCAGCTTTCTCGATCGAATCTACGACGGCGAGGTGCTACCGGTCTTTGCCGCGGCTGGCATCGGCGATGCGCCCGCCTATCGGGCAAGCGTGATCGAGCGGTTCTTGAACCCGTTCCTCGCTCACCGCCTCAGCGACATCGCCCAACATCACGCCGCCAAGAAGGTGCGGCGCATCGGCGGGCTCCGGAAACTCGCCGCCGAGGTTGCGCCAGGACTGGACCTGCCCGTCCTGTCCGCAATTGAGACGTCGGCTGTCGGGGGAAGCTAAAAGGAGTGTTGGGCCCTCCCTGAGCACTCTGGCTCGGTGAGAGAGGTCGGCTTCACTGGGCGTATTCAGCGATGTATCACGGTCCGGCGACCTTCCTCGAATAAGTGATCGGACAGACCGCGTGTTGGAAGGCGAAAGAAACACATACCTGTCATCCCCGCACGAGCGGGGAGTAAACGCCTGCGTTGCATCATGAAACGCGACGATTTGGCCGGCTTGCTCTTGGCGGTCTGGCTGCCACCAAGTGTTGATGTTTACTGGATCCCCGCTTGTGCGGGGATGACAGTGTGGAGTTTTACGCCCGCCAACCGGCCGCACTAGCCACCGGGAGAGACAAGCCGCCGTATGCCAGGGCCCGCCCTTACGATGCGTTGCGCAGGCCGCAAACTCTCGCTCGGCCCGGTGGGAACCGCGACTTGCTTTAGCCCTTCTTGGGCTTCGCCGGCGCGCTGCCAGCTTTCGGCGCGCTCTTGGTCTTTGCCGGCGCCGTCCGCGCCTTGCTTTTTGCCGGAGCCGTCGCCGCTGCCTTCTGTGGTTTCGCGGCGGGCGTCGGCCCGTGGACGGGCGCGTCTCCACTGACAACCGAGTTGGCGGAGGCGTGGACCGGCGCGTCGCCGTTGACCACCGTCTGCTCGACTTCCACAGTCGCCTGGAACCAATGGTCTCGATCGCGACCGTGCGGCCGTCCCGCCTTTTCCCAAATCTCATAGGCGCGCCGGGCTATGAGAGCGTCCTTGTGAATCGCCATGGAATGCCTCCTCGAAAGTGATTCGTGGCTAAGTGTACCGCGCTCACTGCTGCGCTGCAGCGAAATTGTTCCGCGAAGCGAGGCAAACCGGGTACTCGACGTCCGTGCGCCATTGCCGGGACATCGCTGGCTTGCGGATCGAACCGCCAGCCGTCGGAAGCAGTATTTGTCTAAAAATTGAATCAATTCTGATGAACCTTTTGAGCAATTCTTCACCAAGGCAGAAAGTTACGTAGAATCCCCGAAATTTCAGCCTTTGATAGACAGTTTAAACAAATCGCCATGACAACGCCGCTGCACCCACTGGGGGGGCCGGCAATCAAAAAGATGGGGCCTGCCAATGTATGTCGTGGTTGACTATCGCCCGGTCGTGACGGAAGGCTACACCGCAACCTTCGGGCGCGAAGGCTTCGCGGCCCAGGGGTTCGGCGGCGAGGAATTCGGCGAATGGCTGCGTACCGCTTCCGACGATGATTTGAATGCGGTCGAGGGCTTCGTGCTCGGCGATTTCGACGGCCGCAAGGCTCTCCCCGCCACCATCCGCAACCGTTCCCGGGCGCCGATCATCGCCCTCTCGGAAGAGCGTTCCCTGCAGCAGACGCTCGACCTCTTCACCGGTGGCGTCGATGACGTCGTCCGCAAGCCCGTCCATGTCAAGGAGCTCGTGGTCCGCGCCGACGCCGTGTGGCGCCGCGTCAACCAGTCCGCGCCGCTCGTCGAAACCGAAGAGATCAAGGTCTTCTTCGACGGCCGCGACCCCGAGGTCAATGGCGAGCCGCTGCCGCTGCCGCGCCGCGAGCGCCACATCCTCGAATACCTGGTCAAGAACTCCCATCGCCGGGTGACCAAGTCGCAGATTTTCAACGCCATCTACGGCATCTTCGATGACAACGTCGACGAGGTCGTCGTCGAGGGGCACATCAGCAAGCTACGCAAGAAGCTGCGCCTGCGCATCGGCCGCGACGTGATCGATGCCAAGCGCTACCTCGGCTACCAGTTCGTCGGCTGAGCCCGGCTAGATCCTAACTTTTCGAATAGACACGCGCCTCCCTCCTGACTGCCAACTACCCACTTGCGACGCTGCCAGCTCCTCCTCGGCAGCGTCGCATTTTCTTTTTGGCGAGAAGAGAGAGACGAGAAGCGAGAAAAAGAGAACCTCACGCTCCTCGCTTCTCTCCTCTCGCTCCTCCTATGTGGCGAGCGACAGGACGTTGCCGCCGACGGCCTCGACCCGTGTAAGAAAGCGCCGGCACTCGCGATCGAGCACGTCTCGTAACCAGACGACGTCTGGCGGCGCAGCGTGCTCCAGCCGGAACCTGCGTCGCTGAAATGCGAGCATGGTCAACCCCAGCAGCCGGCCGGAAGGATTGGCCAGCTGAGGCAGGTAGAGCATGGCAAGATCGCTTCGGTACTCTTCGTGGCCGGCAATCCCTTCACAGTCGGAGATGAAATTGCCGCATCCGTAGAGGATGAGCCGATCACGATAAACCTCGATTGCCAAGGGATGGTGGGACGAGTGGCCGTGGACGACGGCGAAGCCCATGTCGATCAGATCGCGGGCAAACTTGCGCTGCTCGGCCGTAATGGCGTAGCCCCAGTTCGGCCCCCAATGGATCGACGCTACCAAGAAGTCGCCTTCCTCCCGCACCGCTTTGACGCGGTGCTCTATGTTCGAGACCGCCGCGCTGGAAGTATGGTCAATGAGGTTCACTCCCGGCCTGGACCGGCCCGCGCTCCATGTTTCAGGTATGCCGCTCGTCGCCAGTCCAAAAGCGAAGACCAGGACTCGCCCGCCAACTCGACGGAGAATGGCCGGGCTTGCCGCCTCCTCCGCGTTACGGCCGGCGCCGGCGTGACGAATGCCGGCAGCATCGAGAGTTTCCAGCGTTTCGACCAGGCCGGCGCGGCCAAAGTCGAGGACGTGGTCGTTGGCGAGAACGCAACAATCGACGTCGGCCGCAAGCAGACAGCCGACGTTTTTCGGGTTCATTCTATAGTTGCTGCGCCTCGCCGCGAAATCGCCGCTTGCCGTGATGCTGGTTTGGAGGTTGACGATGCTGAGTTGCGGTCCGTTGCGCAAGGCACCGCGCGCGTCGCCCCACACATAGGCATCGTCGACGGCTCTCGGCATCGCTCCGTTTGCACGCTCGGCCAAATCGACATAGCGACGCGCATCGCGAATGACACCCTCCCTTAGGCGAGGGTCGCCCGGATGGGCGAGGATCTGATCGACGCCGCGTCCCAGCATAACGTCGCCGGCCAGCGACAATGTGAAATTCGCCCGCATCTGCCCCTTTCGCGAATCTACGGCAGCTCAGCGGATCGACAGCTACGACGTCAAGCTGGTGCGACGCCGGATTCCTCACGGCCCCTGGAGGATAGAAGCGAAAAGAGAGAAGCCAGAAGAGAGAAGTGAGAAACGAGAAGCGAGAAGCGAGAAGCGAGAAGCGAGAAGCGAGAAGCGAGAAGCGAGAAGCGAGAAGAAGAGATCGCTCGCTCCTCGCTTCTCTCCCCTCTCTTCTCATCATGGCCGCATCAGATTTAGCACGTGACCTCCCTGAAGGCCCGGCTGGACGCGGTTCACGGCAGCCGATATGAGACGCCACGCGCCGCTCACGGCGCGCTTCTCTCGTCGCGGAGGCGTCATGGCGATCACGGTTGCCGAGCGCGGGCTGGTCACGGTTTTCGGCGGCTCGGGCTTCCTCGGCCGGCACGTCGTGCGGGCGCTCCTGAAGCGCGGCTGGCGCGTACGCGCCGCCGTACGCCGCCCCGACCTCGCCATCCATCTGCAGCCACTCGGGCTGGTCGGCTGGGTGCAACCGGTGCAGGCCAATCTCCGCTATCGCTGGTCGGTCGACCGGGCGGTGGCCGGCGCCGACGCCGTCATCAACCTCGTCGCCATCCTCGGCAACTCCGGCCGCCAGCGCCTCGAATCGGTCAACGTCTTCGGTGCCCGCGCGGTCGCCGAGGCGACGCGCGCCGCCGGCCTCAAGACGCTCATCCATGTCTCCGCCATCGGCGCCGACCCGGAGGCCCCGTCCGCCTATGGCCGCAGCAAGGCGGCTGGGGAGGCGGCCGTCTTCGACACGCTGCCCGATGCGACCGTCATGCGGCCCTCGCTGATCTTCGGCCCGGAGGACCGCCTCTTCAACTTCTTCGCCGGCCTTGCCCCGTTCTCACCGGTCTTCCCGCTCATCGGCGGCGGCCACACGCGGCTGCAGCCGGTCTTTGCCGGCGACGTCGCCCGCGCCATTGCCGACACGCTCGATGGCAAGGCGGAGCCGGGGCGGACCTACGAGCTCGGCGGGCCGGAGGTCAAAACCCTCCGCGAATGCATCGAGTTTGCCCTCAGCGCCGCCGACCGTCCGCGCCTTCTCCTGCCCCTCCCATGGCCGCTGGCCAGCGCCGCCGGCGCCATCCTCGAGCATCTTCCCGGCCAGCTGATCACCGTCGACCAGGTCAAGCAGCTCCGCCACGACAATGTCGTGTCGGCGGCGGCGATCGACGAGCGGCGCACGCTCGCCGCCTTGGGCATCGAACCCACCAGCATCGCCGCCATCGTGCCGAGCTACCTGGTCCGCTTCCGCCCGCGCGGCCAGTTCGAGCGTCGGCGCACCGGCACCGCGTGAGGACGGATCGCGCCGCCGTTCATTTGGGAGCGGCACCGATGTGCGCGATCGCTTCGATCTCAACCCTGACCGCCGGTTCGGCGAGCGCCGCGACCTGAACCAGCGTGCTCGCAGGAAAGTCGCCAGCGAAGAACTCCCGGCGGGCTTGCCAGATCTTTTCGCGCTGGGTGATATCGGTCACGAAAATCGTCACCTTTACGACGTCTGCGATAGCCCCGCCTGCGGCCTCCAAGAGGCTGCCTATTTTGGCGAAGATGATCTTGGCCTGCTGATACTCGTCGGCCGGCTCGACGCGACCGTCCATTCCGCGGGCGGTCATCCCCGAAACGTAAGCTATGCCATCGACAACCAGGCAGTTCGACCAAGTCTGCGGCGGCGGTTCTCCAACGTTGGGGGAGTGGACGCTGGCTATTCGGCTCTTGCCCAACATCGCGGCCGCCTCTCGTCAGGACGGGTTCGCCGGATCCATGACGCACGCCGGCGCGAACGTCTTGCGAAGGATCTCGCGGACCCGATCAGCATCGAGGTTGTTTGCGCGCACATACGGCTCTACCTCGGCATAGGCCGCCTCCGGGTCAGCTTGCAGCTTGAAGTGCTTGTAGACGTCGGCATGCTCGATGCCCATCGCTTCGCCAAGCAGGCTGATGTAATTGACGATTGCAAAGGGATACCTGCTCTCGGCCTCACAAATCTCCCGGTGGCACGAGTGGTAGAGCGTGGCGACCACGTCGACGCGGGCTGCCTGCGCCGCATCGAGAATGCCGGTGACCGCTCGTTGCCATTGCAGCCGGCCAATCCGATTGATCCACTTCGGCGCACAATGCCGCCCAAGCGAGCTTGGATTGGCAACCTCGACCAATTCAAGACCTGGGACCGCCCTCAGGATTGTCCGGGCACTCTGCCAGTCGAGGTCGGATTGGCGGAAGCCGGTATGATAATGGATCGCGACCCGCTTCTCGACGCGCCGCACGAATGTGATCCGGTCAAGGTGGCGCGCGATAAACGCGGTGACGTGCTCGTAAGGGAAGGGGATACTCTGCTCCTTGCTCACCACCTCGTCGTAATGCTCGTGGCAAGACGGGCACCACATCAGGATCTTCTTGGCACCGTATTTGGCGAAGTGCCGCATGCTATTTGCGGCAACGTTCCGTGATCCGATTGGATCGTCATGCTGGTAATGAATAATGCCGCAGCAGTGCGCCGGGCCGCCGGCAGCGTTGAAGTCAAACCCCATCGCCTTGAGCACCTGGATCACCGTCACTGCCAGATGGGCCGTCCGGAGCACGTTGCAGCCGAGATAGAGCAGCATCTCCTTCTGGCTGAACGGTGCGGAGGGACGGTCGATGAATGGCTTTTCGCCCGGCATGAACTGGAGGTCAGCGAGCGTGTTGATCTCGCCGAAGTACTTCGCGAATGAGAAGTCTTCCATGCGACAGCCCTTTCTCGCCAAATCTGGTCCTAAAGCAAACCTGTAGCTTGGCGGTGCGCCGACATTCTAAGAGATAAGGAAGCGGCTTGACAGAGCCGTCTCACCGGGGGCGGCACACATCCTGGCCATGGTCGCGTTTGGCCCTGCCCAATAAACGCGAGATCGCGACACGATGGTCTCTAAACCGCGACCTTGCTGCTGGTCGGGACGGCGGGATAGCTTGGACACCCGGTCGAGCCGAGCGAGGCGCAGGGCCAGCGGCCTCGCTCCCGCCAGGCGCTGGCAGAAATTGAGGCCCTGGGCGCGGTGCCACGCATCGAAGTCGACGAGCTACAGCTTGCCTATGCCGAGCTGGTCGTCTTCAGGAACGCCGGGCACACCTTGAACCTCGAGGAACCGCGCGAGTTCAACACGGTTGTCAGGCGGTTTCTCGTGCAGCACTCGATCTAGCCCTTAAGCTGGCTCTGGAATGCGGCAGCTTGTGTGAAGACTCTTATTCCAACCCCGCAATCCGGAGGCCCTGAATGTATCGGGCCCGGTCCTCGGGGCGAACGATGCCGTGGTACTTTTCAACCCATTCGACGGCGAGCGACGGTTGGAGGCGCCTTGCCTGCGACAGAGCATGGACGGCTCTCTCGCGGTCGCCCGCCATGCCGGCTGAGGCCGCGTAAGTCCGCCACGCGGTGCCGAAATGCGGGCGAAGCGCGATGGCCCGCCGCTCATGCTCTGCGCCTTCTGCGTAGCGCCCGGCGATGAAGTGACACATCCCGGCCGTGGACAAAGTGCCCGCCTGCGTAAAATCGCGGGGGCTTAGCCTGTTCGCGATGGCCACATGGTGCAGCCCGTCCTCAGGCATCCCGCCGTAGCCGTAGGCGCATCCGAGGATCAAGTGCGCGAAGGCGAAGCTCGGATTGAGGTCGATAGCCTCGCTGAGTTCGGCTACGGCCGGCTCGAATTGGCGCGACACCATATGGGCGTAGCCCGCCACCAGATGCGCCCAGGGGTCTTCCGGATCGCGTTGAATCGCGCGCTGCGCCATTTCGCGAGCGTTTGCCATGCCGGCCGGGGCGTCCACCCAGCCGAGTTGGGCCCGGGCGGCATGCATCCAGGCGAGCAGGCTGTTGGCACGTGGATAGTCAGGATCGATGCCGAGGGCCCGCTCGAGGAGCGATTGGGCGGCATCGAGCTCGCTCGCCGAACCCCAGGTCCAGACGTAGGACATCGCCTTCATGACAAGGCCCCAGGCGTCGAGGCTCTCGGGCAGCCGGCTTTCGAAGCGCTGGTGTTCCGCCGCGTGCAGGCGAGGCTCGATCGCTGCGATGACACTCTCGGCGATCTGATCCTGGAGCGCCAAGAAGTCGGCCTGCTCGACGTCATACTGGTTGGCCCACACGTGGAGGCCGGTGGCGGCGTCGCTCAATTGAGCGGTGATCCTGAGGCGCTGACCGGAACGCCGGACGCTTCCGTCGAGAACGTAGCGAACCCCCAATTCGCGCCCGACCTGGCGAGCGTCGATCGCCTTGCCTCGATAGGTAAATGACGAGCTGCGCGCCGAAACGAACAGCCAGCGCAGGCGCCCAAGCCGGGCGATGATGTCCTCGGCGATGCCGTCCGCGAAGTATTGCTGCTCGCTGTCGTCGCTGAGATTGGTGAAAGGGAGGACAGCGATGGAGGGTCCGGCTTCCGCCTGCAACTCGCTCCGGCTTGCCGCTATCGGCGGCTCACTGGCCCTGCCGGCGAAGCGGTAGCCGACACGAGGCACAGTCGCGATCCACTCGCCACCGTCAGCCGAGGGGCCGAGGAGTTTCCTCAGCGAGGCAATCTGAACGGAAAGATTCGCCTCTTCGACCGCGGTCCCCGGCCAGGCCGCGTCCATGAGGTCTGATTTGGTCACGATCTCGCCCTGCCGCCTGACCATCGCAGCGAGCAAGCGCAGGCCGCGGTAGCCGACCGGGACAGGCACGCCCTGCCGGACCAGCGTACCCGCTTCCGCATCAAGCACAAACGGACCGAAGGCGAAACGCTGCTCGACCATGAAACCCAAATTACATCATTTGGCAGATTTTGGGACTATTTGCCCGGACCTAAGTACTCCGACCGCACTTTGCGTCAGATTTCGGTCTCACCAGCAGTCTTTCCGATCTGCTGAAAATATGAAGGAGACCGAAATGAACCTTCGCGACAGGATCCGGCGTCGGCGCCAGTACAAGATGCTGGTCCGCGAGATGTCGGAGTTCAGCCATTGCGAACTGACCGAATTGGGTATCACCCGCGCGGATATCGGCCGTATCGCCTGGGATGCCGCCTATGGCGAGCCCATGCCTGGCCGGTCCGGATGATCCGTAATCAGTCCGAGAAGTACAGATCGAAAGAACAGGAACAAGCCATGTCCCCACTCGATTCCATCGCCACCGATGCCAACGAGCTCGTCGGCCTGAAGCAGGACGCTTTCGCCCCGATCTTCAAGCAGTTCGCCCAACCGCAATTTGCGAGCCTCGCCGACGAGCGCCAGCACCGCAAGCAACGCCTGGCCGGCGGCTTTCGCGTTCTCGCAGCGCTCGGACTGAGCGAAGGGGTGGCGGGCCACATCACGGCGCGCGATCCCGAGTTCACCGACACGTTCTGGGTAAATCCATTCGGCATGGGGTTCGGCGAGGTCAAGGCGTCCGACCTGATCAGGGTAGACCGGCGCGGGGTCGTGGTCGAAGGCACCCGGCCGGTCAATGTCTCCGCCTTTGCCATCCACTACCAGATCCATGCGGCGCGGCCGGAGATCGTCGCGGCAGCTCATGCGCACTCGGTGTACGGCAAGGCCTGGTCCGCGGTCGGCCGGATCCTCGACCCGATCACGCAAGACGCCTGCGCCTTCTACGAGGATCATGTGTTTTTCGACGAGACCCGCGTCCTCGTCACGGATGCGAACGAGGGTGCGGCGCTCGCCGCGGCGCTCGGCGGGCACAAGGCGGCGATCCTGCGCAACCACGGCCTCCTTACCGTCGGCGAAACGGTCGAGGCGGCGGTGT
>Ga0318563_10001382_pt1 | contig 10338 bp, 9 predicted proteins | sample GRESIP066b5f19_FD_203689 | JGI IMG/M metagenome (GOLD analysis project Ga0318563, IMG submission 203689) | Tropical soil microbial communities from Luquillo Experimental Forest, Puerto Rico - GRE.SIPMG.066b5f19 | ecosystem: Environmental > Terrestrial > Soil > Tropical forest > Bulk soil... | reverse complement strand
CCTCCTCCCTTATGGGCCCAATCCCGATGGGCTCGACGGCCCTCTTGAATTGACCGCTCTTGTAATCGATTACATCGCGGCTAATATTGTCGGGGCACTGAGACGAGTCAAGTCGATTGTCGCTGCAGGACGACGGCTCCCGCCGCAGGCCCGAGAGGCATCAGGCAAGACCTGCCGCGCAGGGGTCAGGAAGTGGCGCATGGATCAACGGGTTCGCCGCAAGCCGAGGATCGGCGACGTCGCGCGCCAGGCGGGCGTCTCAACCGCAACCGTCAGCCGGGCCCTCGCGACGCCGGAGAAGGTGACGCCGGCGACGCGCCAGGCCGTCATCGAGGCGGTGCGCGCCATCGGCTATGTGCCCAATCTCGCGGCGCGCAATCTGCGCACCAACAGGACGCGCACCATCCTCGCGGTCCTCCCGGATTTCGGCAACACCTTCTTCTCGCTGGTGCTGCTCGGCATCTCAGACACGCTGGCCGAACGCGGCTATAGCCTGATCATTGCCGATACGCGCAATCAGCCGGCGCGCGAGGAGCGATGCGCGCAATTCATCCTCGCCGGGCGCGTCGATGGCGTGCTGCTTCTCAATGGGCGAAACCTGGTCGCGCCGCGCGAGGCGTCGCGCATAACGACGCCGATGGTGAGCCTGTGCGAGCGCATTCCGGGCGCTCGCTTTCCCCATGTCGAGACCGAGAACCGCGAGGCGGCCGATGCCGTGACATCCTACCTCGCATCCCTCGGACATAAACGGATTGGCTATGTCCGGGGGCCGCGCAGCAATGTGCTCGAGCATGAGCGCTTCGCGGGTTACAGGGACGCGCTGCGCAAGGCGGGCCTCCGCTTCGATGCCGCGCTCGTCACAGAGGGCGACTTTACTCTGCATTCGGGGGAGGCGGCCGCCGAGACCTATCTTGCCGGAAAGTCGCTCCCCGACGCCGTCTTCTGTTGCAATGACGCGATGGCGATGGGCCTGATCCGCCGCCTCTTCGCTGCGGGCATCGCGGTTCCGCGCGACATCTCGGTCGCGGGCTTCGACGATATCGAGTTCGCCGAGGCCTATAATCCCGCCATCACGACGGTGCGCCAGGCGCGCCGCGAGATCGGCGAGCAAGCAGCCACGGTGCTTCTCGCGCTCGTCGAAGGCGAGCGCCCTACCGCAGCTGAGGTCAGGCTCGCCGCCGAGCTGGTCGTGCGCGAGAGCACGGCGAGACGGCACCAAGGGATCGCGGTGAGCTGATCGCGCGGGCAAATTGTGGGCTTCCGCTGGAGGCATTCACATTTGGAAGTTCGGGGTCACCCCGGGGGCGGTGCAGTGCGAAGCGGTGCGCCGCAGACCCGGGATTGATCAGAGGGAATGACCTTTGGTCCCGGATCTGCGAAGCAGTATTGCATGCTGGATCGCGTCCGGGACGACCCGCATGGTGAAGATCAATTCAAATGGGAGTGCGCCCCCTCAACCCCCCGTTTGCAGCTTCGGCGGCAGGGGCTGCACATGTGATCCTGGTCCGATCTTCTGCAGATTGCCGACGATCACCTTGTCGGTCTCCGAGACGCCCTTGATCACCGAGACCAGGGGACCGCTGACCGGGCCGAGCTGCACCAGGCGCAGGTCAGCGGTGTTGGTGTCGCTGATCACATAGACATATTTGCCGAGCTGGCTCGAGCCGAGTGCCGTCTGCGGCACGAGGAGCGCGTCGGGTTCGTCCCTGACATGCAAGCGCACCCTCACATATTGGCCAGGCAGCAGCGTGAACTGCGGGTTGGCGATGGTGGCGCGCGACGTGATCGTGCCGGTCGAGCGGTCGACGACATTGTCGATGAAGGTGAGCTCGCCCTTATAGACGACCTTGGCGTCGCCGGGCAGCAGGATGTCGGCATCGACCTTGCCGGCGGCGCGTGCCTTCTGGATCTCGACGAGGTCGGTCTCGCTCGGATTGAAGGTGACGTAGATCGGATCGAGCTGCACCAGTGTGTTCAGCGCCGTCCCGGCGACGCTGACCAGCGTGCCGTTCGGCGCCTGGTTGCGGCCGAGGCGGCCGGCGAAGGGCGCGCGGATCTCGGAATAGCCGAGATTGAGCTGCGCAGTGCGGATCGCCGCCTCGTCGCTCGCGAGCGCGGCCTCCGCCTGGCGCATGGCGCTCTGGCGCTGGTCCCAGGTGTCCTTGGCGACGAAGCCCGTCTTCGCGAGCTCGGTGCCGCGATCGAGATTGGCGCGCGCATAATCGAGCGAGGCCTTGTCGCGCTGCGCCTGCGCGGTCACCTGGTCGAGTGTCGCCTGGTAGTCGCGCGGATCGATCTTGTAGAGGAGATCGCCGGCCTTCACGTCCGCCCCATCGGGCACGTGCTGCTCCTGCAGATAGCCGGGCACACGTGCCTGCAGGGTGACGAAGCGGATCGATTCCGTCCGCCCCGAATATTCGAGCTCGATCGGGATCGTCTTCTTGACGACGGGGACGACCGGGACCGGCATCGCCTGCATGTGCGGATCGGGCGCGGCCGCGGCGGCGCTCGACCCCTCATGGTAGAGCGCGGCGACGAACGCCGCGACCTCATCCTTATGGCCAAGCGCATAGACGCCGGCGCCGGCAACCGCGCCGAGACCGACAACGGTGAGCAAGGTTCTCTTCAAGCTGGCCATGGCCAAGATCTCCAAATCCTATTCGGCCGCTTCGGGCTTGGGCTCGAAGCTGAAATTCGCTTCGGGTGCAGCAGCGGCTCTTGTCTCTTCGCTGTGACGGCCTTCACGCATCTGCTCGATGGCGGCGTAGAAGATCGGCACGAAGGCGAGCGTCAGCACGGTCGCGGCCGTCATGCCGCCGAACACCGTGGTGCCAATCGACTGGCGGCTCGCAGCGCCCGCGCCTGTCGCCACCATCAGCGGCACCACGCCGAGAATGAAGGCGAAGGCGGTCATGAGGATCGGGCGCAAGCGCAGCCGCGCCGCCTCCATGGCCGCCTCGACGATGCTGAGCCCTTCATCGCGCCGGCGCTTGGCGAACTCGACGATCAGAATGGCGTTCTTGGCCGAGAGGCCGATCAGCATCACGAAGCCGATCTGCGAGTAGACGTCGATCTGCATCTGGCGCAGCCAGATGGCGGTGAGCGCGCCGAAGAGCGCGAGGGGCACGGCGAGCAGGACCATGAAGGGCATGGACCAGCTCTCATATTGGGCCGCAAGGATCAGGAAGACGAAGACGATCGCGAGCGCGAAGACGAGGGTCGCGACGGAGCCGGCCTTGAGCTCCTGATAGGTGATGCCGGTCCATTCATAGCCGAAATCCGCAGGCAGCGTCGTCGCCGCCACGCGCTGCATGGCTTCGACGGCCTGGCCGGAGCTGTAGCCCGGCGCCGCCCCGCCATTCACCAGGGCCGAGCCGTAATTGTTGTAATGCGGCACGGTCTCGGGGCCCACGATCGGGCGCAGCTTGCCGAGCGTGCTCAACGGCACCATGCCGCCTGAGGAGTTGCGCACATAGAGGCGCGAGATGTCGGTCGCATCGGCGCGCGCATCCTTGTCGGCCTGGATGGTCACGCGGAAGGTGCGGCCGAACAGGTTGAAGTCGTTGACGTAGAGCGAGCCAAGATAGATCTGCAGCGTGTTGAACACGTCCGGCAGGCTCAAGCCCAAGAGCTTCGCCTTGGTGCGGTCGAGGTCGTAGTTGAACTGCGGCGTCGAGGTCGAGAAGGTCGTGAACAATTGTTGTGCGTTGAGCTCGGGCTGCTTGCGCGCCTCGGCGATCAGCGCCTGCGTGACTTCGTTCAGCGCTGCAGAGCCGCGCCCGGTGAGATCCTCGACCTGGAACTCGAAGCCGCCGGTGGCGCCAAGGCCCGGGATCGAGGGCGGATCGAAGCTCAGCGCGAAGGCGTCAGGGATCTGCATGAGCTGCGGGCGCACCGAGGCCACGATCTGCGAGGCGTTCTGACCGGGCCCACGCTCGTCCCAGGGCTTGAGGATCGCGAATTCGACGCCGGCATTCGATTGGCTGGCGAAGGTCAGGAAGTTGAAGCCCGAGATCGAGACCACGTTCTCGACGCCCGGCGTCTTCAGCAGCTTCTCGCGCACCTGCTTCGCGACGGCGTCGGTACGTTGCAGCGAGGCGCCGTCCGGCAATTGCATGACGACGAAGAAATAGCCCTGATCCTCGACCGGCAGGAAGGTCGAGGCGATTTGCTGCGACACCCAATAGGTGCCGCCCGCGCCCGCGAGGAAGAGCGCGAACATCACCCAGCGAATGCGGATGAGGAAGCGCACAGAGCGCGCATAGAAGTGCGCCAGCGCCGCGAAGCCGGCATTGAACCAGCGGAAGAGGATGAATGTCGTCGGCGGACGCTCGCGCAGGAAGGCCGCGCAGAGCGCCGGGCTCAAGGTGAGCGAGTTGAAGGCCGAGATGCCGACCGAGATGGCGATCGTGAGCGCGAATTGGTTGTAGAGGCGCCCCGTGACGCCCGGCAGGAAGGCTACGGGTATGAACACCGCCATCAGCACTGCCGTCGTCGCGATGATCGGGCCCGTCACCTCGGTCATCGCCTTGCGGGCGGCGGCGAGCGGCGCGAGGCCCGCTTCGAGCTGGCGCTCGACATTCTCCACGACCACGATCGCGTCATCGACCACGAGGCCGATCGCCAGCACCATGCCGAGCATGCTCAGCGTGTTGATCGAGAAGCCCAGCATCTGCATCACGACCAGCGTCGCGATGAGCGACACCGGGATGGCGATGGTCGGGATGATGGTGGTTCGCCAGCTCTGCAGGAAGATGAAGACCACCATGACGACGAGCAGGATCGCCTCGCCGAGCGTGATCACGACATCGCGCATCGAGGCCGAGACGAAGCGCGTCGTGTCGTAGCGCATCGCATAGGCGATGCCCTTGGGGAAGCGCTTCGACAGCTCCGCCATCTTGTCCACGACATGCTGCTGCAGGTCGAGGGCGTTCGAGCCCGGCATCTGGAAGACGCCGAGCACGATGGTCGGCTTGTCGTCGAGGAAGGCCGAGGAGCCGTATTGCAGCGCGCCGAGCTCGATGCGGGCGACGTCGCGCAAGCGCACAACGGCCGCATCGGGAGCGGCCGCGCGCACCACGATATCGCCGAACTGCTCCGGATCGCTCAAGCGTCCGACCGCATTGACCTGCATCTCGAAGGGCGTGCCGGGCGGGGCAGGGGATTGGCCGATCTTGCCGGCCGCGACCTGCACATTCTGCTCGGCGATCGCATTCTGCACGTCGACCGCGGTGATGCCGAGATTGGCCATGCGATCTGGATTGAGCCAGACGCGCATCGAATAGCGCCGCTCGCCGAAGATCTGCACGTCGCCGACGCCCGGCAGCCGCTTCAACGGATCGGCGAGCTGCAGATAGGCGTAGTTGCTCAGCGCCACATCGTCGACCGAGCCGTCGGGCGAGTAGAGATTGACGATCAGCACGAAGTTCGGGTTCTGCTTCGTGATGGTCACGCCGCCCTGATTGACGATGGCCGGCAGCGACGAGGCAGCTTGCGAGACGCGGTTCTGCACGTCGACCGCCGCCACATTGAGCGGGTAGCCGACATCGAAGGTTATGGTGATGTTCGACGAGCCGTCATTGGCGCTGACCGATGACATGTAGGTCATACCGGCGACGCCGTTGATCTGCTGCTCGAGTGGCGTCGTCACCGTGTCGGCGACAACCTGGGCGCTGGCGCCGGGATAATGCGCGCTCACCACCACTTGCGGCGGCGTGATCTCGGGGAATTGCGAGATGGGCAGCAGCCGATAGCAGATCGCGCCGGCGAGCACCATGATGATGGCGATCGCCGATGCGAAGATCGGCCGCTGGATGAAGAAATTCACCATGGTCGGTTCAGCTCTCGGCGTCTCTTCAGCCTGGCCCTCGGCGGTCCGGTCCCGCCAGAGTGTTGCCGCGTGACGCTATGAGCCCCTCCTTCTCGATCCTCGAGGGCGCCGCCGCGCCCGCCACAAAGCAAATGTCCGGTCGTTCGGCGTCCTGGGGCACGATACGTGCTGTCGGCTGCCACGCCTGCTGAGTGCCCGTCCGCATGGCCCCAGGGCCGTGATGCCAAGGCCATGATGCGAGGTCGCCCGCAGCTTAGGCCCGTATGCGAGGTCAGGATCACGAAAGCTTGACGACGCCATATCGACCCCGTCGAAGCCCCTATCTTGACGTCCCGCCACGGACGATGTTACCGATGAGTAACAGGGCGCATTGGATATAGGCCGTTCGCTTCCCAGTCAAGAGAGATGGCGGGCAAATTTGTGAAGCCTGAGGCGATTTCGCGAGATGAAGACGGAGCCGCGGCTCCGTCGCGACCGCGCGACCGCATCGTGCTCAGCGCACGCGACCTCTTCCACAAGCACGGCATCCGCGGCATCGGCGTCGACGCGATCGCGGAGGCCGCCGGCACCAACAAGATGACCCTCTACCGCCATTTCGGCTCGAAGGACGATCTCATCGTCGCCTGCCTCAACAAGGTCGCGCATGACGCCGATGCGGCCTGGGATCTCCTGGAAGCGACTTATCCGGGTGATCCGGCAGGTCAGCTGCATGGCTGGGTGCGGCTTGCGGGCGAATGCCTCGTCAGCGATGGGCGAGGCTGCGACATGGCAAATGCCGCGGTCGAGCTCACCGAAAGCGATCATCCGGCGCGGCGCGTGATCGAGGAGTTCAAGACCACCCAGCGGGACCGGCTGGCGCGGCTCTGCCGCACTGCCGGCGTGAACCATCCCGACCTTCTTGCCGACGCGATGTCGCTCCTCTTCGAGGGCGCCCGCGTCAGCCGCCAGAGCGTCGGTGCCGAGGGGCCGAGCGCGCGCTTCATGCGCATGGCCGAGGCGATCATCGCCTCCTTCGGCGCGAACGCCCCTAAAACTGCCCCCGATACTGTGACTGCCCCTGATCCTGCGACCGCCCCCCATTCCGTGACTGCCCCCCACACTGTCCCAAATCCGCCTCCCAAAACCGAGCCGTCGCTCCGGGTCACTGGAGCATCTGCCGCCGGCTCGGCGCCGAAGCTGCGGAAAACATCGAAAGCGCTCGCCTGAGCCAGCCGGATCGAGGCTGGCTGCGGCGGATGACCGCGCGGCCCTATGCGCTGATCGGTTGAGATGCATTCGCGGGCGGCCCGGCGCAGCACGAGGCCCTGTTTTCGGCATCCTCATATTCGTCGTGTCGGCGCATCCAACCCATGGAGCGCGTTTCGTTGCGCCCCTTCGGTGTGGTGTCGAGCAGCATATAGGCGCTGAGCACCTCTTCGCCTCCACGGGCATAATCCGAATAGGTGTGGTAAATATCGCCTGACGCATCCTTATAGAACACGCTTGTTCCGGGAAGTTCTCCGATCGACGCATCCGTCATCTGATAATTATAGTAGACCTTGCCGGATGCGAGCTCCTCCTTCGTGAAGGAGACGTGGTAATCGAAGTTGAAGTCGGAGCCGAGCGACGAGGCGAAGGCGAAGCGCCAACCCATGCGCCGCCGATAGGCGTCGAGCTCGGCGAGCGGCGCCCGCGCGATCGCGACGATGCTCACATCGTGATGCTTGAGATGCATGTTCGCGGCATCGACGTGGTCGGCCAGGAAGGAGCAGCCGGGGCAGCCCTGGCCCTGATCCGTAAGCCACATGAAGTGCTGCACGATGAGCTGGCTGCGGCCCTCGAAGAGGTCGGCCAATGTCTTCGCGCCTTGCGGCGTCGCGAAAACATAAGCCTTCTCGACCTTCACCCAGGGCAGCTCGCGGCGCGCCGCGCTCAGACGGTCGCGCGCTCGCGTGAGCTCCTTCTCCTGCGCCAGCAGCTCCTTGCGTGCCGCCGTCCATTGCTCGCGCGAGACGATCCTGTGCGATTCCATTCTGCTCTCCTCGCTTGCATTGTCTCGGGTTGCTTGCATGTCCTCGAGGCAGTGGCATTGACAGGTTGAGTTGATATCAACATAATTTCGGCATGTCAAAGCGCGACGTCCTCCCATTCGCGATCACGCTTCAGGTGCGCGACGCCTGCCTGTGTCTGCATGTACAGCGGGCCGCACGGGCGCTCGCCCGGCGCTTCGACGATGTGCTGCGGCCACTCGGGCTGACCAACGGTCAATTCTCGCTCATGATGTCGCTCAATCGTCCCGAGCCTGCGAAGATGGGCGGTGTTTCTGCGCTCCTGGCCATGGACCGCACCACGCTCACCGCCAACCTCAAGCCGCTTGAGCGGCGCGGCCTCGTCACTATCGCGATTGACCCGGCGGATCGGCGCAGCCGCCTCCTGACGCTGACGACGGCTGGCCGGGAGCTGCTGGCGGCGGCCGTGCCCATCTGGAAGCACGAGCACGCGGCGACCGAGCGTCTGCTCACGAGCGTGAGCCCCGACGATCTGCGCGAGGGCCTGGTCGCTTTGTCCTGAGGCTCGGCGGTGGGGTTACGCGGGGAGAGGAGCCCCGACCGTGCTCGCTACTCGATCCGGCGGCCGGCCGGCAACACATCCGCGAGACAGGCGCTGGTCAACGGCGGATAGCCGCCGAGTGCGAGACCGGGGCAGGGTGCGCGGCGCCGCTATCGCCCGTGGCATCGAATGCGGTCATGACACCACACACTACCGGCCTTTGGCTCAGGAGGGCGCGGCGGCCGTCGGAGGCTCGGCGCTTCCATAGAGAATGAAACTGCACATTTCGCGATAGAGGCCGCTGAATTCCTCGGGTGCGGCTGCGGGGGCTCGCTGGTTGATGCCGCGCGCCCCGTTGGCGAGCGCCTTCGCGAGATGCTCCGGCGCGACACCGGCTCGCAGGCACAGGAGCCCCCTCTGTTGCAGCTCAGCAATCAGTTTGGCGAGTTCGCTCTCGAAGAACTGGGTCACATCGACGACGATGTCCACGCATCGCCTGAAGACCTCGGCGTTCAGCTCGACGAGGTGGCTCGAGGCATTCCAGTGGTGTTGCCGACCCCGTTGCGCCACCGCGTCATCGCGCGAGACGCATCCTCCTTGCTGCTGAAGTAATAGTACAGCGCGCGCGGCGAGAGATCGCAGGCCTTGGCCAAGGCCCGCATGCTCAACCCGTAACCATGGTCCAGAAAGGCTCTCTCGACGAGCAGCATCTTGGCATGGCTTGGCTGAAGCTTCTTGATCTGAGCCATGCGGCCTCGCGGCGGCGGGGAAGGACACCCCTCGTGGATTCTTCTTTGCTCAAAGGGTTAGTCGGGCGACCTTCGCGAAGCAAGACGGCCTCATCGCTCCGCACAGCTCCGTTCGCCTGGGCAGAGCCTTCAGCGATCGTCGGTCGGTCGTCCCCGTCATGCCCATTTCGCGAGGCTGCCCGCTGTCTCGAGCTCGGCAATGAGGGCGTGAGCTCCTCCGCATAGGCGCGCCAGCGGCCGAGCCCGCGCGTTGATGGGCTGGCGCACCTGGGCGCGGCTGACGGTGCGCACGCGGCCCTTGCCTCGCGCCGCCTGTTGGCTCTCCGTCGGTCTTGCGGTCAAAGATGCGATCCTCGGCTGCTCACGGCGCGCCTCGACTCATGGAGGATGCCGCGTGCGAGATCGCGGCGCCGGCGGCACGTCACACATCGCCACCGCCTCTGGAGCCGAAGGAGCGGGCGTGATTGTGAACGCCCGTTCGCCCTGAGCTCAGCCCTCCATGGCTTCGGCCAGCGTGTCGTTGGCCAGAACCCGCAGGCTGAAATCATCCTTGAGCCGGTGGCGGCCGTACCATTCGAGCAGCAGAACCTCGTTGCCAACGTAGCGCTGCATCGGCAAGCCGAATAGCGGATGCTCCCTGTTGGCGATGGCGAAGCTCTTGCGATCGAGGTCGCGACCCTTCTGGTAGATCGCCTCGATTTCATCCAGCAGGACGGTGAGAATGCCTTTCAGTCGGGCTTCCACCTCACTGACACCCGTGAGGTCAATGCCCGTTTCGGCCAAAGCACCCTTCACGTCGTCAAGCTCTTCGTTGATCACCAGCCGGGCGATGTCGCGCTCGCGCAGGAGGGAGGCGTCTCGGAATATGCACGAAGCCGAATATCCGGGACGGCGTGTTGTGGAGCCGATTAAACTATGCTTACCGAGCTTGTCGAGCACTTCGGCCGCGGTCTGCATGACGCCAGAGATAGGCGGCGCTCAAGGCCAGCGCCGCCGCAGCGAGCTGGAGGGCCAGGCCAAGCGCGGCGCCGTGCCCGAGCGGCAAGAGATCGATGAGGCCGGAGGCGATGGGGCCGGCGAGTTGGCCGATGGCGAAGGAGGCGGTCATTAGGCCGAGAAGCCGTGCGGGGTTCGCGCCCGCGCGCTCGCGTGCCTCCTGCATGCCGACCATCGTGACGACCATGAAGGTGCTGCCGACGAGGAGCGCAGCGATCGCGATCGCTGCCGGGC
>Ga0318563_10001380_pt1 | contig 10340 bp, 11 predicted proteins | sample GRESIP066b5f19_FD_203689 | JGI IMG/M metagenome (GOLD analysis project Ga0318563, IMG submission 203689) | Tropical soil microbial communities from Luquillo Experimental Forest, Puerto Rico - GRE.SIPMG.066b5f19 | ecosystem: Environmental > Terrestrial > Soil > Tropical forest > Bulk soil... | reverse complement strand
ATCAGGCCCCAGTCCGGCGCCGACCCCGCCAGCGTCCTGTTGGCCACCCCCCCAAATGACGGCCTGCGGATCGGCAGCCTCGTGCGGTCAGGCTCACTCATCCTGTCCCCACCTCCAGTACAGCACCGCCAGCGCCAGGCCCCGTCCGGGACATGACCGACCCCGGCAGCAGGGCCACGATGACGGATACCGCCACGGCTCTGGCCAAGGATCGCTTGCAGGCGCCCGAGCCGCATCACCCGCTATGGATGGCGCCCAGCCCGCCGGTGCACCAGAGCATGATCACCATGCAATTGGGGTGCAACTAGCTCACCAGCTGAGCAGGGCCTGCTGGCCCTCACCGCGCTGACAGCGCGCACTGCCCGTTATGCTGCGGTCACAGCATCGGCTATAACCCACCCCGCGCTGGGAGGCTGGGCATGACGGACAGGCCGCCCCGGGCTGTCAGCCCGGGCAAGCCGTCACGGATCGACACCGGGACCGCGCACTCGGCCCGGATCTACAACTACTGGCTGGGCGGGAAGGACAATTTCCCCGCTGACCGGGAAGCCGCCGAAGCGGCGATCGCGGCCAACCCGGGGATCGTTGGCGACGTCCAGGCGAACCGGGCCTTTCTCGCCCGGGTGGTGAGCTACCTGGTGGCCGACGCCGGCATCCGGCAGTTCCTCGACATCGGCACCGGGCTGCCCACCGCGGACAACACCCACGAGGTCGCCCAGCGGCTGGCACCCGGATCGCGGGTGGTGTACGTGGACAACGACCCGATCGTGCTCGCGCACGCGCGGGCGCTGCTGACCAGCAGCCCGCAGGGGATGACCGCCTACCTCGAGGCGGACCTGGCCGATCCGGACACGATCCTCAAGTCCGCGGCCCGCACGCTGGACTTCAGCCAGCCGGTCGCGCTGATGCTGCTGATCATCTTGCACCTGATCCCGGACGCCGCGGAGCCGGCCAAGATCGTGGCCCGGCTGATGAACGCGCTGCCAGCCGGCAGCTACCTGGTGCTGGCCCATCCGGCCAGCGACATCCGGCCGAAGGCGATGGCCGAGATGACCGGGCGGGTGAACCAGCGGATGCGGGACGCCAAGGCGACCATGCGCACCCGGGCCGAGATCACCAGCTTCTTCGACGGGCTTGAGCTGCTTGCGCCGGGCGTGGTGCAGCCGCAGCAATGGCGGCCGGAGCCGGGCTCGGCCGGACCGGCGGAAGTGACCGCGTGGTGCGGGGTCGCGCGCAAGCCCGCAGCTGCGGGCGGGGAGCCCCGATGACAGATCCGTGGCCGGCCGGCATCGTCCCGAGCCGGGACAAGCCCGCCGGGATCGACACCAGCGTGGCGCACCCTGCCCGGGTCTATGACTACTGGCTGGGCGGCAAGGACAATTTCGCGGCTGACCGGGAAGCGGCCGAGCGGGTGCTGGCGGTGACCCCGGGCCTGCGCTTCCGGGTGCAGGCCAACCGGGCCTTCCTCGCCCGCGCCGTACGGTTCCTGGCCACCGAGGCCGGGATCCGGCAGTTCCTCGACATCGGCACCGGCATCCCGACCGCGAACAACACCCACGAGGTGGCCCAGGCCGCCGCGCCCACGTCCCGGATCGTCTACGTGGACAACGACCCGATCGTGCTGGCCCACGCCCGGGCGCTGCTCACCAGCACCCCCGACGGCACCACCGCCTACCTGGAAGCCGACCTGCGGGATCCCGGCGCCATCCTCACCGAGGCGGCTCGCACGCTGGACTTCGAGCAGCCGGTGGCGCTCATGCTGATCGGGGTGCTGCACCTGGTGCAGGACTCCGAGGACCCCTATGGCCTCGTCGCCCGCTACCTGGATGCCCTGCAGCCGGGCAGTTACCTGGCCATCTCACATCCGGCCAGCGACATCGGCGCCGGCCAGGCTGAAGCGCAGCGCCGCTACAACGAGCGGGTGGCCACCCCGCAGACCCTGCGCAGCCATGCCCAGGTCTGCCGGTTCTTTGACGGCCTGCAGCTGGTACCGCCCGGGGTGGTGTATGTGCACACCTGGCGTGCCGACCCCGGGGACGAGCCCGCCCCGGAGGTGACCTCCGCGCACGGTGGGGTGGCCCGCAAACCCTGACCGCACCGGCCTCGGCCTGGTGGGGCCGCGTGCTAGCCGATGCTGCCGGTCAGGTAGCGGTCGAGGGTCGGGCCGATCGCCCGGGCCAGGTCGTCGGCGCTCGCCGCGGCCAGCGGCTCAAGCGCAAGCACATACCTGGTCAGGGCCAGGCCGAGCACCTGGCTGGCCACCAGGGCGGCCCGCAGCCGCGAGTCGGCGGCGGGCTCCGCCGCGTCCCCGTCCGGGCCGCCCGCCGCCCCCGCGATCCGGCCCAGGATCGCCTCGGTCGCGAACTCCCGCAGCATGGCCGCCGCCTGCTCGCTGGTGACCGCCGAGCGGAGCAGGCCCAGGAAGGTCGCCCGCATCTCGGCCACGTCCCACGCCCCCAGCACTGTGCGCAGCATCTGCTCGCCCAGGGTGCTGTCCGGATCGCCGGCCGCGGCTGCCAGCGCACTGTCGACCAGTTCGCCGGGCGCCATCGGCAGCCGCATCGCGGCCACGAACAGCCGCTCCTTGGTGCCGAAGAAGTGATGCACCAGGGCGGCGTCCACCCCGGCGTCGGCTGCGATGCCCCGGATGGTGGCGCCGTCGTAACCGTAGTCGCCGAACCGGGTCCGCGCCGCGGCCAGGATGGCCTCCCGGGTGCCGCTGTCGCCGCCCCGGCGGCCACTGCGCCCGGCCCGGCGGGGCCCGCCGGCCGGGGTCTTCCCGGTCTGTGGCTGGCTGGTCATCCGGCGGCCCGGGCCTGGCCGGCCGCGAGGGTGAGCTCGAAGAAGCGCTCGTCCAGGGTGGCCGGCTCGTCGGTAACCCGGGCGGGGAGCCCGCCCAGCGCCTGACGCACCAGCGCCGGGTCCGCGCCGGGCACCCGCAGCGTCGTCCCCACCAGCGCTACTGCCAGCCCGGCGGCCTCCAGCGCACCGAACGCCGCCGCCCAGTCCGCGGCCGCCACCACCGTCACCCGCGCGCTGCCGATGATCTGGCTGGCAGTGCCCTCGGCCACGACCCGGCCCTCGGCCATCACCAGCAGCCGGTCGCACTCCCCGGCCTCCTCCATGTAGTGGGTCGTGACCAGCACCCCGGTCCCGGCGACCGCTGCCTCGGCGACGGTCTCCCACAGCCTGGCCCGGGCCAGCGGGTCCACCCCCGAGCTGGGCTCATCCAGGATCAGCAGGTCGGGATGGTGGGCCAGCGCCTGCGCGAAGGCCGCGCCGCGCTGCGCCCCGAGCGGCAGCGAGCCGACCACCGTCCGGCTGTACCCGCGCAGCGACTCCGGCAGGGCAACGGCAGCACGGCCGCCCTCCCCGCGCCGGATACCGAACGCCGCGGCCGAGAACTCCAGGTTCTCCACCGGGGTGAGATCGTCGTACAGCCCCAGCGTCTGCGGGACATAGCCGATCCGCTGGCGGGTCCGCCGCGACGGCGGCTCACCGAAGAGCTCCACCTCGCCGTCGGAGGTGGCCAGCAGCCCCAGCAGCATCCTGATCACGGTGGTCTTGCCCGCGCCGTTGGCGCCGAGCAGGCCGACCACTTCGCCCCGGTCCAGCCGCAGGTCGACCCGGTCCACGGCGGTGAAGGACCCAAACCGGCGGGTCACCTGCCGGCACTGCGCCAGTGCGCCGCTCATCGCCGATCACCCCCCGCCAGCTCGCGGGCCAAGATGGCGACGGTGACCGCATCCTGCAGATCCGGTGTGACCAGGGCTGTCCCAGCGCCGGCCGGGAAGCCGGGCCGGCCATCCGGATCCCAGATCCGCCACCGCCCGCCGCGCCGCCAGGCCCGCCGCCTGGCCTCCCCGGCCGGCGGGGCGTCGCTGGCCTGCAAGGCGCCGGGCATGGCCGCCACGATCTGGGCGGGCGTCCCCCGCGCCAGTTCCCGGCCCGCGTCCAGCGCGAGCACGGTGGACGCTCGCTCAGCCTCATCGAGATAGCTGGTCGCCATGACCACCGCCGCGCCGTCGGCGGCAGCGCGGGCGATCAGCCACCACAGGTCAGCCCGGCTCACCGGATCCACCCCGGTGGTGGGCTCGTCCAGCACCAGCAGCCCGGGCTGGTGCAGCATGGCCGCGATGACACCCAGCTTCTGCCGCATGCCGCCGGACAGCTGGCCGGCGAGCCGGTCCCGGGCCGCCGCCAGGCCCGCCCGCTCCAGCAGCTGGCCGCTCCGCTCCCGCGCCGCGGCCGGGGGCATCTGGTACCCGGCGGCGCGGAACGCCAGATTCTCGGCCACCGACAGGTCCGGGTAGGTGCCGGAGCTGGCTGGCAGGTACCCGATCCGCGGCCGGGCCGGCCGCCAGATCTGCCCGCTGTCGGGCGTGAGCGCGCCAGCCAGGCAGCGGAGCAGGGTCGTCCGGCCCGCGCCGTCGCCCCCGACCACCGCGCTCACCTGGCCGGGCTCGGCGCGGAAGCTCACATGGTCGAGTGCCAGCTTGTCCCCGAACCGGACGCAGGCAGCCTCGCTGCCCCACCAGTCCGCCTCCATCGCGGCAGCCGGGCTGGCCGGGCCGGGCGCGGGGCCGGTCATGACGCGCTCCCCGCGGCTGTCCCCGGGCCGGTGCTGGCCACCTCGCCCAGCTCGCCACTGGCCGGCCCGGCCGGCCCAGGGGCAGGCCCGGCACCACCGGCGGGCACGCGCCGTGCCCGGTGGGTGGCCGCTGGCGCCAGGAAGCTGCGGAACCTGAGGGTGGCCAGGGTGAACACGATCAGCCCGAGCAGGGCCAGGAAGAGGAAGGGCTGCCAGAGGGAGGCGAGGGGCTCTGCCCGCAGCATCACCCCGCGGGATATCTCGTTGAAGTAGGTCAGCGGCAGCAGGTACGAGATCCAGCGCACGCCGATCGCGATCGAGGACAGCGGGAAGATCAGCCCGGACAGCAGCACCTGCGGCAGCATCACCATCATCGACAGCTGGATGGCCTGGCCCTGGTTCTCCGAGACGCTCGAAATCAGCACGCCGAGGCCAAGGGTGACGAACAGGAACAGGATCGACCCCAGCCCGAACACGGCATAGGACCCGTTGAACGGGACCCCGAACACGCCAACCCCGACTCCCACCACGATCGCCAGGTCGAGCGCGGCCACCCCGAAGTACGGCACGATCTTGCCCAGGAACACGTCGCGGGGGTGCAGCGGCATGACCGCCAGCTGCTCCAGGGTGCCGGACTGCCGCTCGCGCACCACCCCGAGGGCGGTGATGATCGTCCCGATGAACACCAGGACCACCCCGCACAGGCCGGGGATCATGATGTCCTTGGTGGTGAGCTCCGGGTTGTACAGGACCGTCACCTGCGGCGGCTGGGTTGCCACCCCTGCCCTGCTGGCCGCCTGCTGCTTGGCGGCCAGGGCGGCCAGCGTCGCCTTGGCGGTGAACAGCTGGCTGCCGTCGATCAGCACCTGCGCCGGCCCGGTGCCAGCGATCACCGCCGCGGCCGCCTTGCCGTCCCGCAGCTGCTGCTCGGCCCAGGTCCGGCCCTCGTCCGGGGCGGTGGCCACCACGTCGAACGGCTTGCCCAGCTGAGCGGCGACGGCAGTGGCCTGCGGCCCGGCGGTCACGGTGGGGATCGTCGTCACGTCGAAACTGGCGGCGTAGCCGAACACGATCAGCAGCAGCACCGGCAGCACGATCATCATGGCCAGCGTCCGCCGGTCCCGCCGCAGCTGCCGGAACTCCTTGACGATCATTGCCCACATGGCTGCCTCCCGGCCCTCACCCGAATCTCAACGCCTGTTGAATTCTACGCACGTTGAATTCCGGTCGTCAACGGGCCCGGGGTATCAGCGCCGGGTGGCGCCGGTGACCAGCCAGGCGGTGCCGCGGGCACGCAGCGTCAGGGTCACGAACCGGGCCAGCATCCACACGCTGTAGGCCAGCCACAGCGCTACCAGGCCACCGTGCCTGACATGCACGTACCAGGCGGCGGCCGCGAACACCGCCGCGGTAGCCAGCCCGGCCAGCGCCAGGTAGTTCTGGTCCCCGGCCCCGATCAGCACCCCGTCCAGCACGAACACCACCCCGCCGACCGGCTGCTGGACGGCCGCAATCAGCAGCACCGCCAGCAGCAGCCGGGAGACGCCGGGAGTGGCCGCGAACGCGGCGGGCAGGAACGGCCGGGCGGCCAGCAGCATGGCCCCGAAGACCAGCCCGTAGAGCGCGCCCCAGCCGGTCATCCGGCGGGTGGCCGCCAGCGCCCCGGGCACATCGCCAGCACCCAGGTAGCGGCCGGTGATCGCCTGCGCGGCGATCGCGATGGCGTCCAGCGCCAGCGCCAGCAGCAGCCACAGCCGGAACGCGATCTGGTGGGCGGCGATCGCGTCGTCCCCCTGCCGGGCCGCGGCCACGGTCATCACCACCAGCACCGCCTGCAGGGACAGGGTGCGCACCAGCAGCCCGGCCCCGGCCGTGGCCGAGGCCCGCAGCCCCGGCCGGTCCAGCCCGAGCGATACCCCGGCCCGGCGGGCACCCCGGGCGACGATGGCCAGGTAGACCGCGGCCGCCGCGTTCTGGGTGATGACCGTGCCCCAGGCGGAGCCGGCGATGCCCCAGTGCAGGCCGAGCACGAACAGCGCGTTCAGCGCGACGTTCACGCTGGCGGCGGCGACGGCCACGGCCAGCGGGGTGCGGGTGTCCTGCAGGCCGCGCAGCACCCCGGTGCCGGCCAGCACCGCCAGCATGGCAGGCGCGCCCAGCAGGCTGATCCGCAGGTAGGTGACCGCGGCGCCGGTCACCGCGGCGGACGCGCCGAAGATGGCGGTGATCTGCGGCGCCAGCGGCCAGCCCAGCGCGAGCACCATCACCCCGATCAGGCCGGCCAGCCACAGCCCGTCGATGCCCTGCCGGATAGCCGCCTGCCGGTGACCGGCCCCCAGCTGCCTGGCCACCGCCGCGGTCGTCCCGTAGGCCAGGAAGATCGAGACATTGACCAGCGTGGTCAGCGCCTGGCCGGCCACCCCCAGGCCACCCAGCGCGGTGGTGCCGATCCGGCCCACGATCGCCGCGTCGGCCAGCAAGAACAGCGGCTCGGCCACCAACGCGCCGAAGGCCGGCAGCGCCAGCCGCAGGATCTCCGCATCATGCGGGCTGCGCCCGATCCGTGGCCACCGCCGGGTCACTGGCACGGCGGGATCCATGGCCGGATTGTAGGTGCCCGCAGGCGGGTGGTCGGATGGAGTCATGGCTCCTGTGACCAGGCACCGTGGCCGGTGGACGATGGCCGACCAGGTGGCGTCGGCCTGGCAGTACCTGCCGGTGGAGATCCCGCCCGGCGCCTGCGGGCTGCGGGTGGAACTGGCGTATGACCGCTCCGCCGCGGTGCTCGACCTGGGCTGTCTCGGTGCGGCCGGGTTCCGCGGCTGGTCCGGCGGTGCCCGCCAGTCGTTCGTGATCACCAGCGGCGCGGCTACCCCCGGCTACCTGGCGGGCGAGCTGGAGCCCGGCCGCTGGCAGGTGGTGCTCGGGCTCTACCAGGTGCCGCCTGGCGGCGTGACCTACCAGCTGACCGCCGAGATCAGCAGCCGGCCAGGTGAACTGGCACCGGCGCCGGAGCCCGCCCCGCCGCCACCGCTGCCCGGCGGGGACCGGCCCCCGGCCCGGGTGCTGCCCGCGGCGGCCGGGCGGCGGTGGCTGGCCGGCGACCTGCACACCCACACCGTGCACTCGGATGGGGAGCAGACGGTCGGCGCGCTCGCTCGTTATGCAGCCAGCCTGGGGCTTGATTTTCTCGCGGTCACCGATCACAACACGGTCAGCCATCACCGGGAGCTGCCCGGCGCGGCCGCCAGGCAGGGGATCGCGCTGCTGCCCGGCCAGGAGGTGACCACCCCCAGCGGGCACGCGGGCGCACTGGGGGATGTGGGCTGGGTGGATTTCCGGCAGCCGGCCGACGAGTGGCTGGCGCACACCCGGCGGGCGGGCGGGCTGCTGTCGGTGAACCATCCCATCGGCGGCCAGCTCAGCTGGACACTGCCCATGCGCGAGCGCCCGCCGCTGGTCGAGGTGTGGCACTGGAGCTGGCTGGACCGGCGCTGGACCGCGCCGCTGGCCTGGTGGCTGGCCTGGGATCCGGCCGCGGTAGCGGTCGGCGGCAGCGACTGGCACCGGCCCGGCGACGACGCGCCGCCCGGCAGCCCCACCACCTGGGCCGAGTGCGAGAGCCCCGAGCCGGGCGCGGTGCTCGCCGCCCTCGGGCAGGGCCGGGTGGCGATCTCGGCCAGCCGGGACGGCCCGGTGCTGCTGCGGACCGGCGGCGAACTGATCGCGGTGGCTGCCGAGGGCGCGATCCTGGCCGGGCCGGACGGGCCGCGCGCACGGGTCCAGCGGCCGCGCGAGAGCTTCCCGGCGGCGCCCGGCTGCCATCGCCTGCTCGATGACACCGGCGCTACGCTCGCGCTCAGCAACTGAGGTCCGGCCAGGTGCCCTGGCCGGATCATCCGGTCAGGCCGACGGGGTGACCCGGAAGACTGGGTAGCCGGGCGCGATCTCCAGCAGCCTGGCGTCGGGCGCGTCCGGCCCGACGCCCTGGAAGAACATGCCGATCTCGAACTTCCACCGCTTCAGATAGGCGCGCAGCACGGCCGGCTTGTCGGCGTCGGCAAGCTCGGTGGCGGTGAACCGCTCGGTCCGGCGGCCGACCCGGAGCTCACCGCCGCCGGCGGCGCGCATGTTCCGCACCCACTGGGTCTCGCCGCGGGGCGCGATCAGGTAGCGCTGGCCGTTCAGGGTGAGCGGGTTGACCGGGGTGGTGCGCCACTCCCCCGAACTGCGCCCGCGGACCGCAAGCACCCGCGACCCGTAGACGCTGATGCCGGCCCGGGTCAGCGCGGCGACCGCGCTGTTGAGCAGGTGGGTGCCGCGGTCGGGCTGGACGTAGCGGGGCTGGTCGGCGCTGGCCATCGGGGGCTCCTCGGTTCGGGTTCTGATCGAGAGCAGTGCTCTTGATATAGAACAGTGTTGCCGGTCTTCTGGCCTCTGTCAAGAGCAGTGCTCTTTTTTTATTCTCATGATCTGGAGCGGCGGCTGGCGGCCGGGTGAGGTGGGTGGACTTGCCCGTATGCCGCCAGGCCGGGGGCGCGGCAAGATGGGGCACATGCCCGCAGGGAGGTGCCGATGCCAACGACCCAGCGGTGGGGTATCACGCTCCCGCTGCGCAGCCGGCCGCTGCCGGACCAGCGGGAGATCGTCGCCAGCCTGCCCGGGCTTGGTTACACCGACGCCTGGTCGTCCGAGCTGAACGGCGCGGATGCCTTCCTGCCGCTCGCCCTGGCCGCCCAGTGGACCGGCGAGCTGCGGCTGGGCACCGCCATCGCCGGCATCTTCACCCGCGGGCCGGCGCTGCTGGCGATGCAGGCCGCGTCGGCGGCGTCGCTGGCGCCAGGCCGGTTCGTGCTCGGGGTCGGCATCTCCTCGCCGGTCATCGTGACCGGCTGGAACGGGATCGAGCTGGACCGGCCCTACCAGCGCGCCCGGGACACGCTGCGGTTCCTGCGCTCCGCGCTGGCCGGGGAGAAGGTCAGCGCACAGTACGAGACCTTCGCCATCAGCGGTTTCCGGCTCGACCCGCCACCCGCCCAGCCACCGGGGCTGGCGCTGGCCGCACTCCGGCCGCAGATGGTACGGCTGGCCGCGGCGCTGGCGGACGCGGCGATCACCAACTGGCTGGCCCCGTCGGACGTGCCGGCCGTCCGGGCCGAGGCCGGGCCGGGCTGTGAGCTGATCGCCCGGGTGTTCGTCTGCCCGACCACCGACGCCGGCGCGGCCCGCGAGATCGGCCGGCGGCTGATCGCCGCCTATCTCACCGTGCCCGCGTATGCCGCCTTCCACGAGTGGCTCGGCCGCGGCGAGCTGCTGGCGCCGATGCGGAAAGCCTGGGCGGCCGGCGACCGCCGGGGTGCGCTGGCCGCCATCCCCGACCGGCTCGTAGACGACCTGGTGGTGCACGGTCACCCCGACCGGTGCCGGGAACGGGTGGCCGAATACCAGGCGGCCGGCCTGGACACCCCGGTGATCGCGGTCATCCCCGCCCCGGGCACCGACGAAGCGGGCGCCATCCGCCAGCTGGCGCCGAGCTGACCAGCCCCGGTCACCAGGTGCCGGGCAGCGGGCCGCCGTACCAGGCACGGATGATCTGGTGCGCGATGGAGACCGGCGGCGGGAGCAGCACCTCGCCGGTGGCGGCGGCCTCGCCCAGTTCGGCGCGGGAGAACCAGCGGGCTTCGGCGATCTCGGAGTCGTCCACCCGGATCTCCTGCCCGGGCCTGGCCCGCGCCCGGAACCCGAGCAT
>Ga0318563_10001372_pt1 | contig 10382 bp, 10 predicted proteins | sample GRESIP066b5f19_FD_203689 | JGI IMG/M metagenome (GOLD analysis project Ga0318563, IMG submission 203689) | Tropical soil microbial communities from Luquillo Experimental Forest, Puerto Rico - GRE.SIPMG.066b5f19 | ecosystem: Environmental > Terrestrial > Soil > Tropical forest > Bulk soil... | reverse complement strand
TAACGCTGCAAAAAATATTAAGAACTTCGGGCTTAGGTTCAAGCCTGCAACCGCTAACGTGAGCCATTAGGCTGTGCGTATGGGTTGCGAAGCCCATTGGTCTTTAGCCAATGGGTAGTTCACATTCACAGATCAATCAAGCTTTCACCCCCGCTTATGGGCCGACAAAGATATTTTCTGATCATTCAGCTTCTGCTTGCCTTCCTCACAGGGTATTCCCAGTCTCCCGTGAAGGATTCCTTCTATTTGCTGAGGCCAGACCGCGTTTTTGACGGGGACCAGATGCATGAAGGATGGCAGGTTCTCGTGCATCAAAATACCATCGTATCTGCGGGAGACCCCGGATCCTTCCAGGTTCCCGGTAATACCAGGACCATTGACCTGAAGGGTTGTACCCTGCTGCCAGGGCTGATTGAAGGCCACAGCCACCTTTTTTTGCATGCATATAATGAAACGTCCTGGAATGACCAGGTTCTGAAAGAATCCCGTGCCGAAAGACTGGCAAGAGCGACTGTACATGCCCGAAAGACGCTGCTGGCCGGATTTACCACGGTCAGGGACCTGGGTACAGAGGGTGCCCTCTATGACGATGCTGGTCTGAAAGAAGCGATTGACAAGGGCATTATCCCGGGCCCCAGGATGATCGTTGCCACCCGGGCGATTGTTGCCACAGGCAGTTACGGGCCAAAGGTTTTAAGTGACAATTGGATATCCCCGGTGGGCGCAGCAGAAGCTGACGGTGAAGATGGCCTGATAAAGGAAGTCCGTACGCAGATCGGAAAAGGGGCAGATCTGATAAAAATCTATGCTGATTACCGCTGGGGACCAGACAAGGAGGCGAGGCCCACGTTTACCGTGGATGAAATCAAAAAAGTGGTGGAAGTGGCGGGGAGCAGCGGACGGATGGTTGTTGTGCATGCCACCACTGCAGAAGGAATGCGCAGGGCGGCATCAGCCGCTGTTGCTACCATTGAACATGGAGACGATGGAACTCCGGAAGTATTTCAACTGATGAAAGAAAAAAATGTGGCCTTTTGCCCGACCATATCCGCAGGGGAAGCGGTTGCATCTTACCGGGGATGGAAAAAAGGCGTTGACAGGGAACCTGACCAGATCACTGCCAAAAGAAAGAGTTTCAAAGCTGCCATGGATGCCGGTGTTACCATTTGCATGGGCGGGGACGTCGGAGTATTCAGCCATGGAGACAATGCCAGGGAAATGGAGGCTATGGTAGATTACGGGATGAAGCCCATCGATGTCCTGCGGTCTGCCACCTCGGTAAATGCCGACGTATTCAGAATTTCTGCAAAAGTAGGCAGGGTCAGGGCGGGTTTGCTTGCAGATCTGATTGCGGTACAGTCGGATCCCTCCAGGAATATTTCAGTTATAAGGAATGTCAGAATGGTTATGAAAGACGGGATTATATACAAATAACGGGAAGGATTAGCGGGTCAGAGTTTCGATGAGTAACCGGTGGCCGGGAAATTCTGCGGATAATTGTGAGGCACTGCCCAGCTCAAAATCCGCGAAATCAAATCCGGGAGAAACGGTGCATCCGACCAGCGCAAATTCACCCCCCTTTTCCAGCCTGGCGGCAAACCAGTTCCCCGCACCGATAGTTACCTGAAAGAATTCACTGTTCCGCGTTTGGTTTCCCAAACGGTGTTCAGTGAATGCTCCTCCCTTCGCAAGTTCATAAATCAACAGGCAATCACCCGCATAAAAGTGCCACAGTTCGTCGGAAGCTATCCTGTGGAATGCAGAAAATTGTCCTTTCAACAAAAGAAAATAAATGCAGGTGGAAAAAGACCTTTCTCCCCTGAACCCGGGTGGCAGGAATGTTTCCGCTACATTTACTGGTGACCGGTAAATTTCTTTAAAAAATCCCCCTTCTGCATGGGGTTCGAGCTGAAGCCTCTTAATCCAGTATGGGCCGTCCTCTTTCATACTTATCGCTCAATGGTAACAGGGTGGGCATAAACCCTGAGAAGGGAATCCTTAATGTGAATGGTATCTTTGGATAATGAGGCAAAAGAAAAATACACTTTAAAAAAACTCGAGTCCCTGGTTTCCATCAAAACTTTGAGTTCGTAGGAAAGCAGCTGGTTATACCGTCTCAAAGCCCTTGATTTGTCATGGGTTCGCAGGATAACATATTTGTACATGATGGAATCACCGGTCCTGGCCGCGGCTGATTTCAGCGAAAGGCTGCTCCTGGATGAATCCTTGCCGGCCAAGGTCCTGGTTATGCTGTCAGACCTTCCCAGGCTGGTATCGGATTTTGCTGGTGAGACCGACACCTCCCTGCCGGGACCGCCATTTTTCCGGTACATCAGGTAGCCTCCCCAGGCGATAACGGATATCCCGGCAATGATGGCAATGGTAACCAGGATCTTCCTGGTTGGGTTGGAGTCCCCTCCTTGCTCATGGATCCCTTCTTCCGCCAGCTGTTTCCGTTTGGGCAGTCTTTCCGTTTTTTCACCGGCCCCTTCATCCACTCTGACCAGGCTGAACTCTCCCGGTGAAAATTCAAATCTCCCCTCTTTGTCCTTGGTCAACGTGCCTATGCCTTCCAGGTAGAAGGGTTTACCGATGTTCAGCAGTTCAGTCCCCAGTGTAAGATAAGATTCAAGATCTGCCTGTGCCAGTGATTTCATTTTTCCCGTATGAGTCCGGATATACTCAATCAGTTCATCATCCACCGGCTGCGCCGCAGATCTTTTGAATTCGATACCATGTACTGGAATATGGACATCCTTGTTGTGTTCATCAGGAATGATGGCAGATGGGTCCAGCATAAATACGCCGATCCCGGGCAAAGACAACTTCTTGTGTTTGTATAAAAACTGGGTGAGAAGGGATGGCAGTTTCACAGTAAAGGATTTTTACTCGACTTAAATATAAGTACTGCAACGTAAATAAGATAAAATAATTATACAGATATTGACATTTTTGGGGAACCGGGACAGTCGATGGTCTAACTTTGCGGCAAAATCTGTGACCGATCATGCTGACCAAAGAGGAAGAGGATTTTATCGAGTATTGGGAACAAAACCGGGAAAAACAAAGGAAAACACTTAGGCAATTTCTACTGGGAATCCCGGTCGCCCTGCTTTTTATCATCCCCATTTCCGTCAATTTTTTGTCCGGCTGGTACAAGAGGGCAAGCATGGTGGCCAATTCAGGAAATTTTAATCCTGCCGTACTTGCTGTCGCCCTGCTGCTGATCGCAGGATTTGTCGCCATTTTCTCCAAGCGCTTACAATGGGAAAGAAATGAGCAGCACTACCTCGAAATAAAAGCAAAGAAATCCGGAAAAAACCAAGGTCAGGACCCGGCCTGACCCTGCGGTCCATTCGCCCGCCGATCAGGGTTTCGCCGGCAGCCATGAGATCAAAATACCTGATTTTGAAGGGGTTTCAAAAAAAATAACGATGTTGCAGCATTTGCCCTTAACCTGCTGTCTTAGTATCTGTACGCTTACTTTTGCAAAAAAACCTTCATGGTAAGAGTTGTGCTGATGGTGTGGGTTGGTTCGATTTTCCTTATCTCGTGCCTTAAGAAAAATAGTGGTTGTCAATACGGCTCGGATTCGACAGTAGCACCTTCTTCAGAGCAATCAGCGATAAAAAGCTACCTGGATTCTGCCGGAATAACCGCCGACCTTAGCCCTAATGGATTTTATTATCAGGTATTAAACCCTGGAACAGGCGCTGTACCTGGCCAATGTTCCCAGGTAACTGTTTCCTATAAAGGATGGCTGACAAATGGAAGTGTTTTTGAGCAAAGCAATAGTGGCATTTTTATTCTTGGGGGATTGATTGACGGATGGAGGGAAGGCTTGCCACTGATCAGACGGGGAGGAGAAATCAAACTCTTTATTCCGCCATCTTTGGGTTATGGTGCGGCATCCAATCCTGCCATCACCCCCAATTCGATCTTGATATTTGATATTTTTTTGATAGATGTGCAGTAACCATAAACTACCTGCTAAACCAAGCCCTGAATTTGTTTCAGGGCTTTTTCATTTAATTTAGCAGGAAAATATCCCGATTGCCGCACGAAGCTATTTCCGTTTTTGACATATTTAAGATTGGGATTGGCCCCTCCAGCTCTCATACACTTGGTCCCTGGCGGGCTGCCCAGCGTTTCATCGAATCACTGACTCAAAGCAGCCGGATCCAAGACCTGGTCACAATCAAGATCCTGCTTTACGGGTCACTCGCAAAGACGGGAAAGGGTCACGGGACGGATATCGCTGTTCAACTGGGCCTCAGCGGGGATGACCCCGTCAGTTTTGATGTCGGCCGGATTGATTCGAAAATCAACAGCATCAGGAAAAGCAAGACAATGCTGGCAGGAGGAATTCAAAAAATTGAATTTGAACCGGAGAAGGACATCGTTTTTCTTTTTACAGAAAGTCTGCCTTACCATCCGAATGCGCTGCGTTTCCTGGCCCGGTTTTCAGATGGAGCAGAATTATCAGAAACCTACTATTCCATTGGAGGAGGCTTTGTGGTCAAGGAGGGTGAACAGGCTTCCGGGCGCAACAGTATCCAATTGCCATTTCCGATCGATAAAGCGGATGATCTGCTGCACTGGTGCATGAAGACTGGTCTGAGTATCAGTGAGGTCGTTTTGGAAAATGAGAATGCATGGAGGAGTGAAAAACAAATTCGGGAAAATCTCCATAAAATCTGGGAGGTGATGAAGGAATGTATGTACCGCGGTTGCCATGTGCAGGGCATGCTGCCAGGTGGATTGCAGGTCAAGCGGCGCGCCGCAGATTTGAACAGGAGGCTTGTGGGGAACCGTTCCTACACAGACTATGATTCATGGGTTGAAGCGATAAGGGCAGGCGGACATGATTTCAAGTATATCCTTGACTGGGTAAGTTGTTTTGCCCTCGCCGTCAACGAAGAAAACGCCTCCTTTGGCAGGGTGGTAACTGCACCTACCAATGGCGCCGCAGGGGTGGTTCCTGCCGTTCTCCAATATTTTGTCATTTTCTGTGATGGCCATAAACCAGAGAAAATATTTCAGTTCATGTTGACGGCTGCCGAAATTGGTAGCATTTTTAAGAAGGGTGCAACCATTTCAGCGGCTATGGGCGGATGCCAGGCAGAAATAGGCGTATCCTCAGCGATGGCTGCGGCCGCACTCACCGAATCATTGGGAGGAACCCAGCGCCAGGCCCTCATGGCAGCGGAAATTGCCATGGAACATCATCTGGGCATGACCTGTGATCCAATTGCCGGGCTGGTTCAGATCCCCTGCATCGAAAGAAATACCATGGGAGCTATCAAGGCCATTACTGCTGCACAACTGGCCCTTCAGGGGGCACCGGATTTTGCCAAGGTATCATTGGATGCTGTCATTAAAACCATGTGGGACACCGCGCGGGACATGAACAGTAAATACAAAGAGACCTCTGATGGGGGTCTGGCCGTCCATATACCCATAAGCCTGAGTGAATGCTGACCGGTCCTTGCAAGAAAGCCTTCCCTGTCAAATTGATCATCGCATACAGCTTGACGATATAACCCGTGAGCTCATCTGCCAGTACCGGAGAACTGCTTTTTGTTTGCCACTCTCCAGACGAAGTCATTTTTCCCATTTGCTGGCCTCGTCCAAGGTCGCGACCGAAGCCGCATCCAGTTTCATCTCCGCCCCCCGCACCAGATCATTCAGCTGTTCAAGGGTAGTCGCACTCGCTATCGGGGCAGTAACGGAAGGCCTCGCGATTAGCCAGGCAATGGAGACAGCCGCAGGAGTTGTGCCAAAGGATCCGGCTATCTCATCCAGTGCGGCCAGGATCCGGAATCCCCGCTGGTTCAAAAACTTTTTATTGCCCTGTCCCCGGGCACTCTTCGACAGATCCTTCTCTGAACGGTACTTCCCGGTAAGAAATCCACTCGCCAGCGAATAATAGCTCAGCACACCGATTGCTTCTTTTACACAGAGAGGCTCCAGTTCCTTTTCAAAATCAATGCGATCATATAAATTGAATTTTGGCTGGAGGGCCTCATAGCGGGGAAGCCCGTTGACCCTGCTTATTTCCAAGTTTTCCTGGAGTCTCTGGGCATTGAAGTTGGACGCGCCGATGGCTCTGACCTTTCCCTCCTGTATCAATCCGGCAAATGTTTCCAGGGCCTCTGCCGGAGGAACTGACAGGTCATCGTCGTGTGACTGGTACAGGTCAATAAAATCAGTCTGCAGTCTTTTGAGGGAATCCTCGACAGCCTCGCGGATGTATTTGCGGGAGAGTCCTTTTCTTCCGGGCCCCATCTCCTTACCCACCTTCGTTGCCAAAACAACCCTGTTTCGATTTCCTCTTTGTTTCATCCATTTACCCAGGATTGTTTCCGATTCCCCACCCCTGTTTCCGGGTGCCCAGGCGGAATAGACATCTGCCGTATCCACGAGATTAAATCCCCGGGCCACGAACTCATCCAGCAACCTGAAAGATTGCGCTTCATCCACTGTCCACCCAAATACATTGCCGCCAAAGGCAAGGGGAGCAACCTCGATGCCTGAAGCTCCCAATTTTCTTTTGTTCATATGAAAAGAATTAACATGCAATTTAATTCGTCAGGCGATATGAAATGGTTATATCGGCCCCGTTAACCGGAAAGTACAATCCTAAAACATTATTTTTGAGTCAATGTTATTATTTGCCTTAGCGATAGCCCCCGGCCTGGCTATCTGCCTGTTTATCTATTCGCGTAATAAATATGGGAAGGAATCACTTCGTTACCTGGTCATTTCTTTTATCCTGGGTATGGTAAGTACCCTTCCTGCCCTTGTCTTCCAACTTATTTCCAATGATGTACGAAAAGACTTCAGCAGCCATAGCATCTTATCGATTGCCTGGTATGCTTATATCGTGGTTGGACTGAGCGAAGAAGCCAGTAAATTTCTGATGCTCCGCCTGTATGCTTACCCCAGAAAGGAATTCAAGGAGCCCTTTGACGGGATCGTGTATGCGGTCATGATCGGAATGGGATTTGCCACGCTGGAGAATATAGAATACGTGGAACGCTTTGGTGCGACTGCAGGAATTTCCAGGTTTTTTCTCTCCGTCCCTGCCCATGCTTCCTTCGCGGTATTAATGGGTTACAATACAGGTTTGGCCAAACTTTATCCGTCCAGGGCAGCCTGGCTGATGTGCAGGGGCCTGCTGATTGCTGTTCTTTTTCACGGAAGTTTTGACTTTTTCCTTTTTTTGCAACAGGATGACCAGGTGAGACAGAATGTCTCCCAGGGTTTGCTTTCCTTCGGAGCATTCGCGACATTTTATATTGCCATCAGGCTTGCCATGCGAACCATTCGAATGCACAAGAAATACGATATAGACTAAACCGTTCAATAAATGGAATCTTCGATTGTAATCAGATATGCTGGCCCGGAAGACATTCCCGTGATAGGATTTCTGGCACAACAAATCTGGCCAGCCACCTACAACAGCATACTCCCAGGCGACCAGCTCGACTATATGATGCAGATTTTTTACAGCCCGTCTTCCCTGCTTTCCCAGATGCAGGAAAAGCAGCATCAGTTTATTCTGGTGGAGGACGAAGAGGAACCTGTTGGTTTTGCCTCTTTTTCAGCACTGGCAGGAACAGCCAAATATAAGCTCCACAAGATTTATGTACTTCCGGGCCAGCAGGGAAAGGGACTGGGAAGACTGATTATAGATTTCGTTCTGGAAGACCTCAAACCGAGAAACGCCGCAGCCCTGCAGCTTAACGTCAACCGCTTTAACAAGGCCAGGGACTTTTATGAAAAAATCGGATTCAAAGTGATTGGAGAGGAAGATGTAGACATTGGCAACAATTTCTTCATGAATGACTTTATCATGGAGCTGCCCATTTCGGATTGAAAATCAATCCCAGGATGAATCGGCCGAGGGACCCCGGAGAAAGGGGCATGAATATCCCAAAAGCGGCTATACCTCGTGACTCCACAGGGCAAAACATTCCATTCGGGGAGGTAATCAACCAATTGATAGCGCATTTTCCATTCCCACGGTCCGCTGTTACATCTACTGGTCAACCCAATGTTGGAACTGTCTTCGGCCTGAAAATTTCATCGACCACTTACTTTATTACAAATTCCGGGGAATAAAACAATACCCCACAGCCAAGGGTAAACGACAAGCCGATCTGTCAAAAGGAAAAAATTTGCCTGATGCATCTCTACTCGTTTTACCGGGGAAAACAGTTTTGTGCCGGTCGCCCACAACACAAAGCATTGCACCAGAAAAAGAAAATAAACGCCCAAGGCAGGCCGGCTGGCCTGCTCCGGAGTATACTGGGACTTACCTTAGAAATAGGACCAACTGCAGAATTAAAATGAGAAAATTAGCGATAACCAGCCAGGCTGGAATCATGCGCAGGCGGGAACGGCCAGTAAATATCAGTAATAAATAGCAAAGGTTCGCCATTCCATTGAAAAGGACGGCCAGGAAATAGCCGAGTATAATAACGAGGGAAACAACGGCACCCTCCGGTGGATGTTTCAGCCAAATCAGGATGATGGTCAGTAAAAAACAAATATTGCAAATAAATGCGACTCGTGAAAGAAATTTTACTGCTTGCATAGTGGCTTGCGTATGGTCCGAACTTCAACCAGCCCAGGCTATTTCATAAATGATTTTTCCCTTATTTTAAACTACAGAATGATTGAACCGGCTGCGGGTCTTTTTTTTCAAAAATCCGCAATTCTGCCTAAAATGCCATTATTTTGTCAGAATAATTTAAACCGGACATGAATTCATCTTTCCTGAAAAAGGCACTCCCTCATGTTATTGCAATTGCTGTATTCCTGGTTGTTGCCGTCGTGTATTGTAAGCCTGTGCTGGAAGGAAAGGTGCTGAATCAAACCGATGTGATCGGGCACAAGGCGATGGCGCAACAGTCATTTGAATTCAAAGATAAATACGGATACTTTCCCTTGTGGACGGAAAGCATGTTTAGCGGAATGCCCACTTACACGATTCAGTTACCCTCACACTCCACCATCGTCAACTATATAGGCGTATTGTTTGCCTTCGGATCACCCTTCAGTCCGATCAGTCTTTTTTTTATAGCGTGTGTCTGTTTTTACATCCTTACCCAGGTAATGCGCATCAATCCCTGGGCAGGCGCCCTGGCCGCGCTGGCTTACGGTTATTCAAGCTTTGATTCGATTATCATTTCTGTGGGGCACAATACCCAGATGGCTGCTATCGGCTATGCTCCTGCGGTAGTAGCGGGGTTGCTCCTGATTTATGAAGGCAAATACCTCACAGGCGCCGCCTGCCTGACTTTATTTGTCGCCCTTCAGCTTTCCATTACCCAGCATTTGCAGATAGTCTATTATACAGTTATCATCCTGGGCTGCATCAGCCTGGCATTTCTGGTGAAATGTATCCGGGAGAAGAACCAGATCAGGCAGGCAATAATGGGTTTAACCATAGCGGCCGTTGCAGGAATGATAGGGGTGGCTACCAATGCTGTGGCCTTATTGCCTGTTCAGGAATATGCAAAGGAAACCATGCGGGGAGGAAAATCCGAACTGTCCGACAACAAGGGGAATAAAACCAAGGGAGGTCTGGACAAGGATTATGCGTTCAACTGGAGCTATGGAATTTCAGAAACCCTCACGTTGTTCGTACCGGGTGTCTACGGAGGAGGTACTGGTACCCGTGAATTTTCCGAAAACTCAAAATTAGCGGACAAATTACAGGAAATCGGCATTCCGGAAGCCAATGCCCTCCAGTATGCCAATCATTACAGTTATTGGGGGACCCAGGGTGGAAGTCTGGGCACAGCCGGACCGGTATACTTTGGAGCGGTGATCGGTTTCCTGTTCTTCCTCGGGCTTGTTTATGTAAAAAGCTGGCATAAATGGTGGATATTGGGCGCAACCATATTCGGGATCATTCTGGCATGGGGCAAGAATTTTTCATCCATCAATTACTTCCTTTTTGACTACATGCCCTTCTATAGTAAATTCAGGTCTCCCTCCATGGCACTGGTCATTCCGCAGCTTACCGTTCCGCTCCTGGGTGCGCTCGGCCTTGATCAGTTCATCAACAGCAAAGAAACTTATGAAATAAAGTGGAAAAAGTTCAAAAATGCCGCTTTCCTAACTCTTGGTCTCCTGGCGCTGGTTACTGCCTTTTATTTCACTGCCGATTTCAAAGGATTTCAGGATACTGCCCTCAGGGAAAATTTTACGGAAGGTTATCTGCAACAGGTTTCCAGGGGAAAGCAGCCCACTGCAGAGATGCAGCAGCAGGCCATGGAGCTTGGAAATTCTATTTTCAAGAACCTTCAATCTGACAGGGAATCTATTTTTCTTTCTGACCTGCTGCGAACATTCATCTTTGTGGCTAT
>Ga0318563_10001370_pt1 | contig 10383 bp, 10 predicted proteins | sample GRESIP066b5f19_FD_203689 | JGI IMG/M metagenome (GOLD analysis project Ga0318563, IMG submission 203689) | Tropical soil microbial communities from Luquillo Experimental Forest, Puerto Rico - GRE.SIPMG.066b5f19 | ecosystem: Environmental > Terrestrial > Soil > Tropical forest > Bulk soil... | reverse complement strand
CCGGTGGCGGCAATCTGTGACATGCATGTGTTTCCCGGATCCTGACTGGATAAATCCGCGGATTTGGAGATGCCGGATATTTGGCCAGGACAGGCAAGGGATAAAATTGCTGAAGTGGTTAAGATCAATACCTTTTTTTTCATTTTAGAAGGTTAAGGCGTGAATGAATCATTTTTCAAAAAACCGACGGGGCAGTATCGATTTCCAAGAATTAATTCAATCTATTTGTTGTGGAACCAATTCGATTAAACTTTCAGCAGAATCTGATCAGAGACGGTTCCAAATTCTTTTTCACAGGATTGGGGAGATCCCTGGATCATTTGGAAAAGGTCTAAGTTATGGCTGTATATTGTTGCATAGGGACCCGGACGAAGGCTTTCACGGGAAATCAAAAGCACAGGCATGCATTAATGGAGCAATCAGGAGAATGTCTATGAAAAATAAAATTAGTTACAATTATTTTGCCGAACAATACCCATTTGTCGGTATTTGCCCACATCTTTCCGCTTGCAGAAAGAATTGGGGACAACTTGTGTTTATTTTCAGGCTTATTTTTCCCTGATCGCTTTGAATTCGGATCCTGGTTTCCATTTCGGCCAGGTGGATTCTGAAGCCAGTTTTTTTCCAATAAGGTATAAGAGTTCCATATCCTGGATTCCTCCCTCAAAAGTCCACTGAGCGTTATATTCATCCGATGGCCGGTGATAATGGTTATTGGTGTAATCGTCCTCGAGTTTTTTCCCATACTCCTTACCTTTCCCCGCAATATCTATTCCTCCCTTCGCATCGAGGGCAGGGATTCCCACTTTTGCCAGGCTGAAATGATCTGACCGGAAATAGTGTCCTGCTTCGGGGTGCGATTCAGGAGAAATGTACCTTCCCTGGACCTTGGCAATTTCAGCAACATAATCTTCAAGGTCATTCTGACCCATGCCCGTAATCACTATATCATTTGTCTTCTCATTCGGGCTTATTACATCCATGTTCAGGTTGGCGACAGTTTTGTTTACCGGATATATCGGATGCGTGGCATAATAAGCTGACCCCAGCAGACCCTGCTCTTCAGCTGTTACCGACAGGAAAAGGATCGTTCGCTCAGGCTTTACCTTGTCGTTTTTGAACGCACGGGCCATTTCAAGGAGGGCCGAAGTGCCACTTGCATTGTCGAGTGCCCCGTTATAAATCGAATCTCCTCTTTCATCAGGCTGACCTATCCCCAGATGATCCCAGTGAGCGGTGTATAAGATATATTCATCCGGCCGCACGGACCCGGTAATTTTTGCAATCACATTGTGGGAAACATTGTAGACCGATTTCACATTTACGGTTGTAGAGAGATTTTCGTGCAGGGACAAGGCTTTGAAACCATGTGTATTGGCCTTAACCAGTAAGGAGCTGTCCTTTCCCGCTGCTGCTAGCAATTTTTTAGCCGCATCGGCGCTTACCCACCCTGTCAGCGCACAATGAAATTGTGTGGATCCTCTCTTGTCCAGATACAGGTTGGAAGTGCCCCAGGAATTCTGCACCACGCTGAAAGGATAGGAGGCCGCTTCCCGGTTGTGGATGATCAGGCATGCTTTTGCGCCTTGCCTGGCGGCTTCTTCAAATTTATACGTCCATCTGCCGTAGTAAGTCATGGTCTTCCCTTTGAAAATGGTGGTATCACTAGTCCCAAAGCCAGGATCATTGACCATAACCAGCACAACTTTTCCCTTGACATCCATCCCGGCATAATCGTTCCACTGATATTCAGGGGCAACAACTCCATATCCCGCAAAAATCAGCTCATCCTGATTAAGGGAAATCACAGAATCGGTGCTTTCCGTGGACAGCACATAATCCTTCGTCTTCTGAAGTTCAAAATTTCCCTTTGCGGAGCTGATTTTCATAGTCGGGTTTGCTGTAGGGGTGATTTGCACCAGCGGGACATCCTGAAGGTAGCTGTTTCCATTACCGGGTTCAAGACCCATCTCCATAAAACTGTTTTTGATATAGTCCACTGCCCGGGTTTCTCCCAAGGAAAATGGCTTGCGACCCTGGAAGGAATCTGAAGAGAGAACCATTATGTGCTTAGCCAGACTATCCCGGCTGAAAAGGGTTGTCGCAGCATTGCTGCCGGCAACGGGTGTGTGGCAGGAATACCATCCGAGGACGGACATAGATCCTATCAAAAGAACGAACATTTTTTTCATATCATGGTTTTAGACCGGAAAGGTTGTTTGGTGGACAAAAATAGCCGGGATACCAGCTTCTAAAATACGAAGAATGCAAGTTCATTTTCCCCGCTTACAGAAAAATGTACAGGATTATGAAGCCGGATGGTACCATCCGGCAAGGCTCAACTTGTACCAGCAGCCATTCCGGGTTTGTATCATTCCACCATTCAACCCAAAAAATCTGCAACCCTGAAAACCGGGGGATTGCGCCATTCCAAAACTGCCCAGTTTCCCTCTTCAATGATCTGTATGGTGATGCAAGGCATCCCTGATGCAGCTGCAAATTCATCACGGCCCAGGTGACCAATGTTCTCACGGCCATGGACAGGTCTGGATAGCATCTTATGGTTCAGGTCATCCTCTTCCTACGGTGATTCCAGTTTCTAGAAATCGGCCCGGCTAAAGGCCTCAATCCAGGCATATACTGTTTCTCTGGGGCCCCTGATACAAGGGAGTTATTAGAATGTTGCGTGTTCCCTCCAAAATTTTGGCCATACCATCCGATTGCACCTGGCTGTGCTTTCTAAAGGCATACAAGCCGGATTTTTTTTAGTTTGTCCTCCCACGTTTGTTTAGTAAAAATTGCAAACCTGGACCGGTCTGATTAGTAAATTCTATACCTATCATCATTCCCCAGATCATTTTTTGCAATTCCCATAAATCAGTCAGGAAAGATCATCCGCAGTCAGCGTTTTTTGCAGAGAGTTGTCACCGGGATGCAGAAATCAATTAGTTATGAAATTCACGACAATATAGTTTTGAATTGTCGCGTGTCTTTGCAGTCCCGGTGAAAATATTTTCATAACCGGACAAGAAATTCTATAACACAAATATTTCTGATCATGAAAGCCCCATTACCGTTTCGGCCATCCAGGCACTCCCACCCCATCCCTGGCCTGACCCTCATCTCACTCTGGTTCTGTTGTTGCGGTTGCTATAATCATTATTATCAGACAAATGCCAGCAACAAGGTGGACGCGGCTTCCCTTCAGCAATTGATGAAGGCAAACAAATATTTCATTCTGCACGCCAACCACCAGCACCTGGCCCTTCTCAATGTCAGGACCAGTAATGACAGCATCGAGGGTGATACGGACAGTATTCCAGATGACCATTCAAAATATATGGCTCCCAAAGCGGACCGGAGTAACCGGTTTAAGGGATCCGAGGCATCGTCCGTATTGTATGAAGTGCACCTGTATACGGACACCGCGCTGGCTATGAAAGCACATGTCAGCCTTGCCTATAAGGACATTCGCCAGATTGATGTGTACTCTTTGGATAAAAGAGCCACTACGAGGTCTACCATTTTGTCAACGGTTGGCTTGACCCTCGTGACAGCGGGCGTTGTTGCGATCATAGTTGGAGTCAGTGAATCGTCGAGCTCTTCTTCTACTTCTTCATCCTATGGAAACAACCAGTCATGCAGTCCACAGGTATTCCTGGCCACTGAAAGGAAAAACGTCCTTACCGGAACGTTGTTCAGCGGTGCCATTTACGCATCACTGGAAAGAACGGACTTTTTGCCTGTTCCATCCCCTGGTCCCCAAAGGGACAATCTAACCCTTCAGATCAGGGGCGAAAAGCAGGAGGAATTGTTTTTTAATGAGATCAGGCTTCTTGAAATCACCCATCCTTCCAATACCCGTGTACTCATAGACCGGAATGGAAAAGCACTGGCCTTCGGAAATCTGGTAAGCCCCAGCAAGGTATCGATTGGAGGAAGGGAAGATGTCAGGGAGGATATACTAAAACCGGACGGACGGTTTTATTCCTTCACCAATCTCTCTTCTGACGGCAAGACCAGCGATATTCGACTGACTTTTCGAAAGCCCCGGGCAGCGACCTCCGGCAGGCTGGTCATCAGGGCCCGAAATTCGGCCTGGTCCTTTTACCTGTTTAAAAAATTTAAATCCCTTTATGGAGATTCTTACCAGTCCCTCATCCAGAAAAAGGATAAGGCAAATCCTGATCAGGTAATGCAGTGCGAACTGGACCAATCACTCCCCCTCTTGGTCTCAATAAAGGAGGGTGATAGCTGGAAACCTGTTGATTATTTCCTCACACCCGGGAATACTCTTCCGAGGGATATGATCATGGATATCAATCTTGCCAAAATAAACAATCCAGGCCTGGTGGAGGTCCGTTTGCAGACTACTTATATGTTCTGGGACCTGGATTTTGCCGGAATGGACTTTTCTGCAGACCAGCCCATTCAAACAAGGTGGATTGTGCCCTCGGAAGCATATGCTGCGAACGGCAGCAGTAAACTGAGTGAGATAGCTCAAAAAGATAGTCTTTATGCCCACATTAGCGGCGGGGATGCACTGAACCTCGGGTTCACTGCTGAAAGCCTTTGTGCTCCGGGTTTTCAGCATTCATACTTTCTGGTGGGAAGCGGGTACTACCACGACAATACAACATATCCTGGAAAGGCAAACTTTAAGGAACTCGCTGAGTTCTCCGGTAAAGCTGTCTTCGACAGGTTTTCGAGGGAAAAATTTGATGATATCCTGCACCATTTTCAGTCTGTTCGTCCAAAGGAATTGACAGCTTCAAAATGATTACCATTCTAATAAACCATCTAATATCACAGCTATGCAAATTGAATCAATATCGCAGGAAAGGATTGCTTATGATGCCCTGATAAGCGACATTTTATCACAGGCCATCGTTGGTGAAATTATCGGGATGTCCAATTTTGCCTCACTGGCTGAATCCATTGATGATGTCCATGAAAAAATGGAGGCCGTGGAGCATGCCGATTGTGAGCGTCGTCACGCCCTGGCCTTTATGTCAATCGCTGAAAAGAAACATTACCATCCGGTCGTAAATATCCAGGGAACATACTGGAAAAAGATCAGGGCCTGTTTCTTGAAATACTCCAGAAACAGGGATTTCATCGGATGCCTGATTATACAGGAAGTGATGCTGGAATGTTTTGCGGTCAGTATGTACCAGGATGTGGGCAATGCGCTGAAAGACGATATTGGGGCACTGTTCCTGTCGATATCCCGGGAGGAGCGGGAACATATTGAACATTCCATCGAGCTGTTACAGGCCGAACTAAACATGGATCCGCTGGGATTTTACCTGAAGGTTGAACAGATCCACCAGGACTGTATGACCATTCTTGCTGAATGGACGGCCAAGACCGACCTTTCCGGTCATTGCGGAGTGTGCAAGGGTGCCTGCATGAAGGGGTCACTTCATCACGCAAATCTTAACCTGAAAACAATGCGCGGCAATGCACTGGGTCTCTATATGAAAACCCTTGACAGGATTGGATTACCAGGTCAAAAAACCCTGCAATGGATCATCAACCTTCCGGCCTAGATTTTGCCCTGATTGGCCATCAGGAATGCTGGGAAAAAATCTCAGATTACGTCAGGATGCTGAGACTGGCGGGGCTGAATCACTCTCCCGATGAGGAAACCATTAGAGATATTTTCCCTTATATTCCGCCCAGGCCATTGTTTGAAATCATTGCAAAAGATATTCACGAGGCCACTGTACGCGGAATCTATATTGAAACCTTCATCTCCCCCGACGAACTGGATGCAGCCCACTTGTTCAGGAACCTGAATAAAGTACAGGAGGCCTGCCGGGTAGCATCTGCCTGCAGGGCAAAGATTGCAGCCCTGGGTGGATTTACTTCCATCGTTCTGGAATCCGGGAACCAGTCCTTTGAAAAAATGGATGACACCTGGTTCACCACCGGTAACACTCTCACGGCTTCCTTTATTGTGGAAGCTGTAGAAATGGCCTGTGACCGGAGAAATCTAAACCTGAAGGACACCAACCTCCTGGTCGTGGGCTCGACAGGAGATATCGGGTCAGCCTGTGTCCGCTATTTCTCTAACAAGGTTCATCAGATCAGGTTGTGTGCGAGAAAGGAAACACCGCTGATCAGCCAGGCGATGGAACTTGAACAAAGTCATCAGGCAGCAGTCTGTTCGAGGGATATCAACGAGTTGATTCCAGGAACGGATATCGTCATTTCTGTAGCCAGTTCTATGCTGGAAAATGCGGATTTTGACTTTCTCCCTGATCATGCCATTATTTGTGACGCCGGTTACCCGAAAAATATGGGTATTTCCTCGGCTGGCTCCCGTGAATTCTTTTTAGGTGGTCTGGGAAGCCTGTCGGGAGGCTATGATATTATCCCCGGGAAAACCAAATCCCTCTATGGGTTCCCCGCTCCCAATGTCATTCACGGATGTCTGCTGGAGGCCATTGTGCTATCCTTTGCCAATAGAGGAAGTGCTTTTTCCAAGGGAAAGGGAAATATAACTACCCGGGACATGGGATGTATCAGTACACTGGCCAGGCAGCATGGTATCACAGTCGCCCCCCTGTTCAACAATTTCCGTTGCTGGAATTAAAAGCCAACATCATGAAGCCGATCCAAAATGGTCAGGTTCAGTTGCAAAAACTCGTATTCTCACAAAACTGGGAGGATCCTGCTGCCGATGAAAAAGCACTTGGTATTAAAAATGGGGACCGCGTTTTTGCTATCACTTCGGGCGGTTGTAACAGCCTGGGATTTCTCAGGTTTAAGCCAAAGGAAATTTATTGTGTAGACATCAACCCTGCCCAAACCTATCTGATGGAAATCAGAAAAGCCATGTACAGGAGGCTGGATTATGCGGACATGTGCAAAATGATGGGCCTGGAAAATTGCCGTGACCGGCTTCGTTATTACCGCGTGTTGCGGTTTGATTTGTCCAGTGCCGCGATTGATTTTTGGGAAAACCATCAACATATCATCCGCCAGGGTATCATGATGAACGGGAGATATGAAAGATTTGTAAAAATAGCTGGCATGATTCTCAGAACCTTGCAGGGGGCCAGTAAGACAAGGGCATTCTTCAATTGCCAGTCGACGGAGGATCAAAAATTGTTCTACGATGAACGCTGGGACAATGGAAGGTGGCGCTGGATATTCAGCACCCTGTTCAACAAAAAACGCCTGGCCAGAAAGGGGCTCCAGGAGGAGTATTTTCATTTCGATGACGGTTCTCACTCATTCAGTGAAAGTTTTTACCGCAGGGCTGCTCATGCGATGAAGGATATTCCGGTCCGTTCCAACTATTTTATTGCTCTCTACCTGATGGGCCATTATATGGACCGGGAGCACTTGCCTGAATGTCTCAAGGAAACCAATTTTGGGGTGATCAGGGAATGGATAGACCACCTTCACCCGGTTACCGGGGATAGCAAGTACTGGCTGGAAAAGCTGCCGAAAGCTTTCTTTGATGCAATGGCACTCTCTAACATTTGTGAACTGATGGATGAGAGGGATACGCTTAAATTTTTTACCGAGGTAGCCAGGACAGGGAAGAATGGCTGCCGGATAGTTTTCAGGAACCTCATGATCGGCCGGGAAGTCCCGTCATCCCTGCGGCACACCATTGTTAAGGATGAGCTTCTCAGCAAACAGTTGCAACTCGAGGACCGCTCTTTTGTGTACGGAAAGGTAGCAGCTTACAGGATATGTAAATAGACAACCAGGTTTCTTCATAATCCATTCGATGATATATTACCGCTTTGCCAGCCACGAGGATAACCAACAACTTCTTGACCTGACCAGCTCAGCTTCGATGGCGGGAGATATGGCCCTGTGCATTGACAGGAAGCCGGATTTTTTCAGACTGCTGAATCTCAGAGGGGAAAGTCGGGTCTTTGTAGCAGCAGATGAAAACAACAACATTATCGGTTCTCTTTCTGTCTCCTTGCAGCAGGTATACATCGGCGGAAGGATCTATCCCGTTCACTATGTGGGAGATTTCCGGGTAGCGGTTCCGTACCGTGGCAGGGGCATAGGAGTCCAATTATGCAATCAATTAACAGGGTATATGTTATCAGTTGATGCAGATCTCGTATTCCTGACCGTAGCCAAAGGCAATAGCAAACCATTCTCTTTTTTTAAGGGCAGGCCAGATATCCCTGACTTCCGGAATTTGGGAACTTTTCTGGTCCATCAATTTATTGGTTCGTCTAAAAATGTCTCTGCCCCGGGATATGTCATTGAGAAAAATCCTGTCAGCCAGGAAATTCTCCAAATCCTCAATGACCACTACCGGCAGTATGCGCTTGGAAGCCTGGTAACAGGGCGAAAATTGGAGAATACGGTTATTTATCAGATCCGCAAGAACAATGAAATCATGGGCATTATGTCACTGGCTGATACGATGGACATAAAACAGAATATTGTAAAGAAGCTGCCACCGCACCTGAAATACCTGCTACAGTTATTAAACTGTTTCAGCAAGTTGTTCGGTATATCGAAGATGCCAGGGATTAATGAACCGGTAACCATGATCTATATAAAATACCTCTGGGTAAAAAACAATGACAAAGCTGTCCTCCGGCTGCTTGTGGGAAAGGCAAGGAGGTTTGTCTATGAAAAAGCCTATTCTTTTGCCTGCCTTGGGCTGCATGAAAAAGACCCCCTCAACAGAAAGTTATCGGGGATGAGAAAACTGACCTTTCATTCAATAGGGATGTTCCTTAGCATGAAAAGCAATGAAAAGCTGATGAACCAGGTCCTGGAGGGAATTCCATTTGAAGATTATTCCCTGGTTTGAGCCATTTTTCAACAAGACGGCTATGGGCATTCTACAACCCAGGATGGAAAAGGTTATCTGTGTCTACCATGACTTCCTCTCCGGTGACGGGATGATTCCGGCAAAAATCAAAATATTATTGCTTAGGTTGCAAACTGATTCCAGGAGAAAATAACCCAGCCATGCATAATCGGTTGCCGGCGATCCGCCAGGTACAGGTCACGCGCTATGTGGCTCCACTACGCGAGGGTGGCTCTTTGCCGGCCATCGCTGAAGCAGACGATGATTTTCTGTATGTGGTCAAATTCCGTGGCGCAGGCCAGGGTATCAAAGCGTTGATTGCTGAACTCATTGGCGGGGAAATAGCCAGGTCGCTCGGCCTGAAAGTTCCAGAAATCGTATTTGCCCAGCTGGACAATGCATTCGGCCGCACGGAGCCTGACGAAGAAATCCAGGACCTGCTGAAGGCAAGTGTCGGCATGAACCTGGGAGTCCATTATCTTTCAGGAGCCATTAGTTTTGACCCGGTGGTAACCAGGGTTTCGCCTGGCCTGGCATCGAAGATTGTCTGGCTAGATTGTCTGTTAACCAATGTGGACCGGACTGCCAGGAATACCAACATTCTTGAGTGGAATAAGGAATTGTGGCTGATCGACCATGGGGCCTCCCTGTATTTTCACCATTCCTGGGACAATTGGGAAGTGCATGCCCTAAGGCCATTTGTACAGGTCCGTGATCATGTCTTACTCCCATGGGCATCCGAACTTGATGATGCAGATTCAGTGTTTCGCCAGGTGCTGAACCATCGGTTGATCCGGTCGATTGTTGACCTGGTTCCCGAAGAATGGTTGTCTGGCGGACTCCCCCCAGGTACCGGTGAAGAGCGGCGCCAGGTATATGTCAGTTTTTTAGAAACCAGGATAAGAAATTCTGCTATATTCTTAAAAGAAGCAAAGCATGCAAGAGCAGCATTTATTTGAATACGCGGTGATACGCGTGGTGCCAAAGGTTGAACGGGAAGAATTCCTCAATGTTGGAATCATCCTGTACTGCCCGACACAGCAGTTCTTGCAAATGCTTTATACCCTGGACCCTGAACGTCTTCGAATTTTTTCCGGAGATTTTGACCTGGTGGAGATTGAGGGGCATTTGCAGGCATTTCAATTAATCGCCGGCGGCAGCCCGCAGGGAGGACCTATTGGCAAACTGGACATGGCTTCCAGATTCCGGTGGCTTACCGCTACACGCAGTACAATCGTTCAATCTTCAAAGGTTCACCCGGGTCTCTGTGAGGATCCAAGTAAAAAGATCACCCAGCTCCATGACAGCCTCGTTCTGTCCTGATGCAAATACAAAGATCAAAGGTCAAATAAATATCCTGTTGCAGGAAGGTTACCGTTCCAGGGAGTCAGCAATGCATACCACCGGGCTACTGGGACATCCCATAAGGATCAAGCTGGAACTGGTCAGCGCAACCACATTCAGGGAAAATCCAGAATCAGACCTGATTCCATTCAGGATAGGGTAAATACTCAGCAGTCCACCACCGGAGCTAAGGCTATAGGAGGAGGTGTCATATATACCCCCGTGATAGTCAT
>Ga0318563_10001369_pt1 | contig 10389 bp, 7 predicted proteins | sample GRESIP066b5f19_FD_203689 | JGI IMG/M metagenome (GOLD analysis project Ga0318563, IMG submission 203689) | Tropical soil microbial communities from Luquillo Experimental Forest, Puerto Rico - GRE.SIPMG.066b5f19 | ecosystem: Environmental > Terrestrial > Soil > Tropical forest > Bulk soil... | reverse complement strand
GGACACGGCACACCAGGTGACGAGGCCCAGGTCCCGTGACGAAGGAACGGGGCCTGAGGCCAGCGGGGGTTCCAGGGGGTCGTCCCCCTGGAACTAACACGGCCCAGGTCCCGTGACGAAGGAACGAGGCCTGAGGCCAGCGGGGGTTTCCAGGGGGTCGTCCCCCTGGGCTAACACGGCCCGGGCCGGTGATCCACACTGAGACCATGACAACCGACACAGCCGGCGCGGCCGCGGCGGTGATCGCGGGACAGCGGATCGAGTTGCTGGACCGGGCCCGCATCTACGCTTGCGGCATCACCCCCTACGACGTGACCCATCTCGGGCACGCGGCCACGTTCGTGTGGATCGACACCCTCGGCCGGGTGCTGCGCCTGCTCGGCGTCCAGCCGGAGGTGTGCCGCAACGTCACCGACGTGGACGACGTGCTCGACGTGGCGGCGGGCCGGGCGGGCGCGGCCTACGACGAGTTCGCCGCGATCCAGCAGTTCGGCTTCGACCGCGACATGGCCGCGATCGGAGTCCGCTCGCCCGATCACGAGCCGCGGGCGCACCGGTACGTGACGCACGTCATCAGGCTGGCCGCGGGGCTGCTCGAGGCCGGCGCCGCCTACCAGCGCGGGGGCGGCGTCTACTTCCGCGGCGCGGGCGTGGCCGAGGGCGCCGGACTGGCCAGGGACGCGGCGCTGGCCCTGTCCGCGGAGTTCGCCGGCCGGCCCGATGACCCGGCCAAGGACGACCCGCTGGACGTGGCGGTGTGGCAGGTCGCCGAGCCCGGCCACCCGGCCTGGGACTCGCCGTGGGGGCCCGGCCGCCCCGGGTGGCACGCCGAGTGTGTGGCGATGGCCATGTCGGTGTTCGGCCCCGCCGTGGACGTGCACGCAGGTGGCGCCGAGCTGCGCTTCCCGCACCACGCCTACCACGCCGCGATGGCCGAGTCGTTCACCGGCGTGCACCCGTACGCGCGGGCCTGGTTCCACACCGGCGTGGTCACGATCGACGGCGCCAAGATGGCCAAGTCGGCCGGCAACCTGGTGCTGCTCGGCGACCTGCTGAAGGAGCATCCCGCGGGCGCGGTACGGCTGATGATCCTGGACCGGCCCTGGGCGCAGGGCTGGGAGTACCAGCCGGAACTGCTCGGACCCGCCGCCGCCCGGCTGGAGTCGCTGTATCAGGCGGCCGCGCGCCAGGTACCGGACGACCCGGCCGCCGTGGCCGAACTACGCCGGCTGCTGGCCACCGACCTGAACGTTCCCGCCGCACTCGACCTGGCCGCCGAAGCGGGCGGCGCGGCGGCCCGCACGCTGGCCAGCGTGCTCGGCCTGACCTGAGGCGCCAGCGGGGGTTGGGGGCCGCTCCCCCGGCTAGCAGGCCCCGGCCCGGTGACGGAGGAACCGGGCCGCAGGCCAGCGGGGGTTCCGGGGGTCGCCCCCCGGGCTAACACGGCCGGGCGCGGGCAGGAGTAGGTTTGCCTCGCGCCGGAACCGAGGAGGAACAATGCAGCTGACCAAGCTGGGGCACGCCTGCGTGCGGCTGGAGAAGGACGGCGGGGTCCTGGTCATCGACCCGGGGGCGTTCAGCGGTGACCATGCCCTGGACGGGGCGGACGCGGTGCTCGTCACCCACGAGCACTTCGACCACGTGGTCCCCGACAGCATGCGCGCCGCGCTGGCGGCGCAGCCGGGCCTGCGGCTGTGGGCGCCGGCTCCGGTGGCCGAGATGTTCGGCGAGTTCGGCGACCGCGTCGCGGCGGTCGCGCACGGCGACGATTTCACCGCCGCCGGGTTCGGGGTGAATGTGTACGGCTCCGAGCATGCGGTGATCCACCCCGACATCCCCACGTGCGCGAACGTGGGCTTCCTCGTCGACGGCGAGATCTACCACCCCGGCGACTCCTACACCGTGCCCGAAGACCCGGCCGGCACGCTGCTGCTGCCGGGCAGCGGGCCGTGGCACAGCACCCGGGACATGATCGACTTCTCTCGTGCCGTGGCCCCGCGCCGCGGGTTCCTGATCCACGATGCGCTGCTGTCCGAGATCGGGCTGAACGTGTTCGACATGTTCGCTGGCCTCGCCGCGGGGCCGCACGACGCCAAGTACGCCCGGCTGGCGCCCGGCACCACCGTCGACCTCTGACCGGGTACCCCCGGCCTTGCCCGGATTAACCTGGCATGCGAACCTGCTTCAGTGGCTCCCAACCCGGTAACCGCCCTGCCCGACCAGGCGACGCCGTTGCGCGGCGAGCCGGTGGCCCGTGAGGTTTTCACCGGCCTGCCCGGCCGCTACGACCGGCTCGCTTACCTCCTCTCGTTCGGCCAGGACCGGCGCTGGCGCCGGGCGGTGGTCGCCCGGGCCGCCGCGGGGTCGCCGCGGCTGGTGCTCGACGTCGCGACCGGCCCCGCCGGTATCGCGCTGGCCGTGGCCGAGGCGACCGGGGCGAACGTGGCGGGCGTGGACCTCAACGAGCCGATGCTGCGGGCCGGCCTGCCGCGGATCCGGCGGCCGCTGCCGCGTGGCCAGGTCAGGGTCGCCGCCGGCCGCGCCGACCAGTTGCCGTTCGCCGACGCGACGTTCGACGCGGTGACCTTCTCCTACCTGCTGCGCTACGTGGACGACCCGGCGGCCACGGTCGCCGAGATGGCCCGCTGCCTGCGCCCCGGGGGCACGCTGGCCTGCCTGGAGTTCAACGTCCCGCCACAGCCGGCCTGGCGGGCCGCCTGGTGGTGCTACACCAGGATCGCGCTGCCGGTGCTCGGCGGCCTCACCGGTGGCCCGGCCTGGTACCGGGTGGGCAGGTTCCTCGGCCCGAGCATCTCCGAGCACTACCGGCAGCACCCGCTGGCCTGGCACGTCGCCGCCTGGCAGGCGGCGGGCCTGACCGAGGTGGGAACCGGGCTGATGAGCCTGGGCGGCGGGCTGGTCATGTGGGGGCGCAAGGGATCCGCCTCATGACGGCATCCGGGGAACGGTCGGCCTTTTACGCGGTCGGCCGGGGCACCGGCGGGCTTGGCGACTGGGTGACGCTGCTGCATCCGCCCTACACGCTGTGGCACCTGTCGTACGTGGCGATCGGCGCCGCGGTCATGCCGCCACTGGTCCTATGGCGACTGGTCGGCACGCTGGTCGCGTTCTTCCTGGCGGTCGGCATCGGTGCCCATGCACTGGACGAACTGCACGGCCGGCCGCTCGGCACCGGCATCAGCACCACCCTGCTCATCGCCACGGCGGTGGTGGCGATCACCGCGGCGATGGTGCTCGGCCTGGGCTACGGCGGCTGGAAGCTGCTCCCGTTCGTGATCGCCGGGGGAGTGCTGGTCTACGGGTACAACCTGGAGCTTTTCGGCGGTGCGCTGCACAGCGACATCTGGTTCGGTGTGGCCTGGGGCGCGTTCCCCGTCCTGGTCGGGGCGTACGCACAGCACTTCACGTTGTCGATAGCGGCGGGGGTGGCCGCGGTGGCCGCCTTCTTCCTGTCGATGGGCCAGCGCGCGCTGAGCACGCCGGCCCGGATGCTGCGCCGCCGGGTCAGCGGGGTCGCGGTGCGGCTGACGTTCAACGACGGGACCACGGCCGAACTCGGCCGCGCCGACCTGCTGGCCCCGATCGAGCGGGCGCTGCGCTACTTCGTCTATGCCACCAGCGCCGTCGCGCTGGCCATGGTACTGGTCCGGTGACCGGCTCCGGGTATGACGCCGTGGTGGTCGGCGCCGGGCCCGCGGGCAGCATCGCGGCCCTGGTGCTTGCCCGCGGTGGCGCCCGGGTCGCCCTCGCCGACAAGGCGGCCTTCCCCAGGGACAAGGCCTGTGGCGACCTGATCGGGCCGCGAGGCGTGCAGGTGCTTGCCGACCTCGGGCTGACCGTGCCGGACGCCGGCCACGGCTCCGACCTGCTCGCGGTCGGCCCGTCCGGCCGCCGCAGCCGGCTGCCGGCCTTCACCGGGCGCAGCTACCCCGGCCACGGGATCGTGGTCCCCCGGGTGGCCTTCGACAACGCGCTGCGGGAGGCCGCGCTGGCCGCCGGGGCGGTCGGGGTCCGGGCGCGCATCACGGCGGTGGACAAGGGCCCGGACGGGACGGCGCGGGCCGTGCTCGCCGACGGCCAGCGGCTGGCCGGGGATGTGATCATCGGTGCGGACGGCGCGCTGAGCACGGTTGCGCGGCTCACCGGGATGCTGGACTCGGCCGCGGCGCTGTGGGGGTTCGCGGTCCGGGCCTATGTCCCCGGCGAGGTCCCGTTGCCGCTGCTCGTCCTGCTGGAGTCGGCGCCGTGGCGGATCTACCCCGGGTACGGCTGGCTGTTCCCCGGCGCGGACGGGCAGGCCAACGTGGGCATCGGGATCGGCATGGGCGGCACCAGGCACTCCGCGCCGCTGCGGGGGGACCTGGACCGGTTCACCGAGTTGCTCCGCTCGCGCGGTGATCTGCGGCCGAACGCGGACATCGGGCCGGTTGTCGGCGGCTGGCTGCGCATGGGCGGGACCGGGACACCCGCGGCCGCGGGCAACGTCCTGCTCGTGGGGGACGCGGCAGGCCTGATCAACCCGCTGCAGGGCGAGGGCATCGCGCCCGCCATGATCAGCGCCCGGCTGGCGGCCGAAGCGGTGCTCGCGGATCCGTGCCGGGCGGGCCCGGCCTACACGAGAGCCCTGGACGCGGCGTTCGGCCACTACATGCCCGTCGCGAGCGCGCTGCAGCGCACGCTGATGCGCCGGCCGCGCGCGGCGTCCGCCAGCATGCGCCTGGTCACCGCCCCGGTCGTCCGCCGCCTGGTGGCCAGCACCTGGTCGATCTACTGGAACGGCCTGACCGACGGTGCCGCGCCCCGCCCCGCCGCATGGGCCGCCCGGGGACTGGAAAGGACAGCGACCCGGCTCGCTGTGCTAGCCCGGGGGAGCACAGTGCCTCCCGGGGGGCACCCCCGGACCCCGGATGGCCCGGAGCCCCCCGGTGGCCACAAGGCCCAGTGACTTCGTCACGCGCGCTCGCGCCCTAGTGGTCGAGGACGGGGTTGTCAGCCAGGGAGGCGACCTCAGCCTCCCGCTGACTCAGCCGGCCCGGGAGTTGTGCGGCTTGGAACCGTGCAGCCGGGAGTTGGACGCGCTCTGCAGCGTGTCCGGGTTGATGAACGTGCTGCCGGTCGGGCCGGCCTGTACGGCTTCGTGGGTCGCGCTGCCACGCAGCAACTGATTCCAGGTCAGGAACCACTGGGTGTACCCGTCGTCCCACTGGCCCGCCACCGGGCTGCCGGTGATCGTGATCGGGTCACCGGGGTTAGCCCTGGCGTAGTACCACGCTGCGTGCTCCGGGGACAGGTTGACGCAGCCGTGGCTGACGTTGGTGAACCCCTGCTCGCCCACCGACCAGGGCGCGGAGTGGTAGTAGTTGCCGCTCCAGGTGAACCGGACCGAATCGAACACCGGCACGTTCTTGTAGCCCGGCCCGCTCATCTTCACCGGGTTGCCCTTCTCGATGGTCAGGTAGGTCCCGTTGGCGGTGTCGTCCCCCGGCATGCCGGTGCTGTTGGGCCAGAGCGGCAGCCGCTTGTGCCCCCACCAGACCTCGGTCTGATGCGTCCTGGTGCTGGTCACACTGACGAGCGACTTGCCGATCGTGAACGACTGGCTCAGGTTGGTGACGCCGAACACGCCGGGGGCGATCTGCGCCCCGTTGAAGTGCGCATCGAAGCTCACCTTGCTGTACTGCGGCCAGTAGTTCCTGGTGCGGAAGTCGAGGATCTGGCTGCCGTCCCAGTACCAGGCGCCGACCACCGGCTTGGAGCTCTTGATGTTGATCGCCTTCTCGATGCCGGCCCGGAACCTGGAGTCCACCGCCTGGCTGAAGTTGATCATGATAGGGATGCCGACCCCGTAGGTCTGGTGGCCCAGGATGGTGCTGGCGGTGAATGTCCCCGCCGGGCGCGCGGTCTTGAACGTGCTCGTGGCGGTCGTGGTCTTGCCGTCGGTGCCCTTCGCGGTCACGGTCACCGTGTACTTGGTCCCCGTATGCAGCGGCCACACCGTGTGCCAGCCCGTCTGGCCCTGCAGGGTGCCCGCGGCCGTGGCGTGCCCGGCGGTCACGCTGACGTTCTCGATCTTGCCGTGCGCCACGGTGACGGAGACCCCGCGGCTGGTCTTCACGTTCCTGCTGCCGTTCGCCGGGCTGATCGACACCTGGGCCGCGGAGGTCGATACGGTCGTTGTCCCGCCGTTCGACCCGTGCTGACCCGTGGCCGTGCCCGATGGCGAGGAGCCCGAGCAGGCGGTTGCGAGCAGGCACACCGCACCAACGATCCCGGTGACTGCCAGCCCAGCCCGCCGGCTCTTGAGCAGATGCCGGCCTGTGAGGGTCCGCTCGTTATCCCGCACTCTGGTCCTCCCGGTGGTACCAAGTCTGAAACCACGAGGCCACGCCCATGGCTACGGCCTCTCCTCCATGCGGTGTGGTGGGCCGCCAGCGCCCAAATCGCTGCCGCTCTCCCCGGGTGCTGGGGAGCGCGGTACCCGATCTCGGTCGATAGCCTCCGATAGGGAGACGGACGAGACGGGCTTGCGGTTGCCATCAACCATTATGCCAACCAGACGTTGCGGGGGACGCTTCTGGTTCAACGCAATGAGGACAGCAATGACACAGATTGCGATTGCCGCCCACGGGACAGTATCACCAATGCGGTCAAACAGGGTGAAATACGACCCTGGAACCAGGGTAAGCCGGACAAAAGCCACCCCGCGCTGCGCGGTGCCGAGCCAGGCCAGCTGCCGCCCCTGAGCGTCGAAAGCGGCAGTGACCCCGGTCAGCGCGGCCTGCACCGCCGGCCGCCCGGTCTCCGCCGCCCGCACCGCTATCAGTGAGGCGTGCTGCGCGGGTGCCCAGCTTCCCTGGAACGTGGAGTCCGAGGTCTGATACACGATCACCTGGGCGCCGTGCACCGTGGCCGCGCGGGACATGTCGGGGAAGGCGGCCTCGAAGCAGATCAGCACACCGAGCTTGAGCGGCCGCCGACCGGGCAGCGTCGCGGTCATGACCCGCGCCCCGTCGCCGGGGATCATGTTGCTCGGCGCCGCTTTGCTGATCCTCGTGAGCCAGCCGAGTTGCTGGCGGAACGGGATGTACTCCCCGAACGGGACAAGCCGGGTCTTGGTGTAGGTGGCCACGATCCCGCCGCCATCGATCAGCACCGCGACCTTGGACTTCCCCGCGGGGGTGTAGGAGTCCTGGTTCACCAGGATCGGGGCACCGGTGGTAGCGGACAGCCGCCGGAGACGGTCCAGGAGCGCATGGTGGTACCGCAGGTCGTAGCCGATGCTGCTCTCCCCCCACACGATGAGGTCCGGGTGCAACGGGCCCAGCCTGGCGGTCAGCGCCTGGCTGGCGGTGCCCAGCGGTGAGGGATGCTGATAGTAGCCCGGCTGGACCAGGGCCACGGTCACCTGCCCGGCGGGCTGCACCGGCGGCGTGAGCGCGAACGCGACCGGGCCCGCCCCGGCCGCGACCGCCGCCGCGGCCGCGCCAAGCACCCGCAGCGCGGCGCGCGGCGCGGTGATCAGGATGACCAGACCGGTGTTGGCCGCCACCAGGGCGAAGCTGACCAGCCACACGCCGCCCACCGACGCGAGCGCGAGCATCGCCGGGTGCTGCCACTGGCTCGCGCCGAGCAGCGCCCACGGGCCGCCCAGCGCCTGCCAGGACCGGATCCACTCGACAAGCAGCCAGAAGCTCGGCACCACTGCCAGCGCGGCCAGGCAGCGCCTGGCCGTCATCGGTGGCCGCAGCAGCGCCCGGGCGCTCAACCCGACCCCGGCCCAGCAGGCGCCGAGCACGATCGCCACAAGCAGCAGGGCGGGGCCGATGTTGGGGATCAGCCAGTAATGCGCGGCCATGATGAACCCGGCGCCGAACCACCAGGCGCGGACCCCCGCCTCGCGGGCCGAGGGCGCGGCGCGCATCAGCAGCAGGCCGGGCACCAGGGCGAACCACGCCAGGAACTCGAGGTTGGACCCGGGGAAGGCGAGAACCGGCACGGCTCCGGCCACGAGCGAACCCCAGCGGGCAGGCTTGGCGAGGCCGCTGCCCAGCCGCCGCCAGAACGACATGTTCCCATTGTGCTGCCGGCCGCGCGGGTGCGCGCCCGCACCGGGTTACGCGTCGGTAGAGATTGGGCCGGCTTCCGGTTGTGTCACCGCGCCGGGGCTTTGCTAGCCCGGGGGGCGACCCCCGGAACCCCCGCTGGCCTACGGCCCGGTTCCTCCGTCACCGGGCCGTACCTGCCCGCGTCCGGCGGCGCCGCGCCATGGCCCAGCCGTATGCCGCCCAGCCGAACGCGGCCACGGTGAGCGCGGTGATGAGGTATTCTGGCCCGGCGCCGACCCGGTCGGCCAGGGTGATCGTGTGCAGCAGCGGGACCCGGGACTCCAGGACGGCCTGCCGCCAGGTGCCGGTGCGGGCCACCAGGCTGCCGTCCGGCGCGATGATCGCGCTCACCCCGGTCGTCGAGGCGACCACCACGGCCCGGTCGGACTCCACCGCCCGGATCCGGGCCATGGCCAGTTGCTGCAGGCTCTCCCCGAGTTGCCCGTCCACTTCGAAGGTCGCGTCGTTGGTCTGCACGGTCAGCAGGTTCGCCCCGGCCTTGACCTCGGAGGAGACCAGGCCGTCGAACCCGACCTCGTAACAGATGACGTCGCCGAGGCGGATCGGCCCGACGTGGAACACCACGGCGCGCCGGCCCGCGGTGAAGTTCTCCGGCTGCAGCGCCACCAGCGAGGTGATGTGCGAAAGCAGGCCGCGGAACGGGATGTACTCCCCGAACGGGACAAGCTGCCGCTTCACGTACAGCGGGCCGGGGCCACGCCCCGGGGTCCACAGTTGCCCGACGTTGCGCAGCGGGTTCCTGAGCACCTCACCGACCAGCACGGGCCGGTCGATGGCCTGCACCGCAGCGGTGATCGTGCCGAACACGGGCGGATACTCCATGGGATCCAGATCGGTGGAGTTCTCCGGCCAGATCACCAGGTCAGGTGCGCGCCGGTGGCCCGCGCGCACCTGCCCGGCCAGCTTTTCGGTGGCCGCCGCGTGGTTCGTGGTTACCGTGGTGGCCCGGAGCAGGTCGGGCAGGTTCCTGGCGTGCGGCACGCTGCCCTGGACGGCGGCGATCGTGGCGGACGGGGTGCCGGCCGGCACCTGGTCCACCGGCAGCAGGCCGCCTGCCAGGGCCAGCCCCACCGCCCCGGCAAGGGCGAGCGCGGGGACCAGGCGGCGGCGCAGCCGGCCCGCGGTGCCCGGTGCCAGTAGCAGCCAGGCGAGAGTGCCGCCGGCGAGCGCGAGCAGGAAGGAGAGCAGCGGCGCGCCGCCGATGGCGGTCCAGGGCGCCGTCGGCGCACCCGCCTGGCTCATGGCCAGCCTGCCCCACGGGAACGCGTACGGCCACCGGTTGCGCAGCGCCTCGGCAGCGACCCACCAGCCCGCCACGGCCACCGGCCAGGCGCGCAGCGACAGCAGCATCCGCTGGCCCACGGCGAGCAGGGCGAAGATGACCGCCTCGGCGATGGCCAGCGCGGCCCAGGCGTACCAGGCCAGGTTGATCAGCCAGGACAGCAGCGGCACGAACAGCGCGAGCCCGAACAGCAGCCCGGCCACGAAACTCGCCCGCAGGCTTCGGCCTTGCAGTGCCACCACAAGCAGCGCCGGGCCGAGTGGGGCCAGCGGCCACGCGCCGATCGGCGGAAAGGCGGCGGTGAGGATCAGTCCACCGGCCACCGCGGCCAGCAACGCCCAGCCGAGCGCGACCCGCGGCTCACCGGGCAGCCCTCGGCTGCGCGGCGCCCCCTGCCCGGCGACAGGCGCGCCCGCCGCGACATGCGCGCCCGCCGCGACGGGTGGACCGGCCGCAACGGGTGGACCGCCATGAACGGGCGCGGCGGAGGACGCCGGCGCGGCGCCCGGCCCGCCCGGGGCCGGTGCGGTCGTGGGGAGGCCAGCGGAGGCACTCTCCTGGCCGGTCAGCGTGATCACCCTCCCGCGTGCCTGATGCTGCGACAACCTTGAGCGTAGCCGCGCCACCGGCCAGCGAGGATCGCTCCCGTGGCCTTGAGCCAGCGGAGGAGTTCCGGGGGGGTCAGCGCCGCATCGGGAATGGTCCCGGTGCCGCCCCGGTTGCCAGCACGGGGACGTGCCGTAGAAAGGGGACGCAGGTGAGCCGGCGGGGCTGGGTGCTGTTCGGGTTGATGAGCGTCATCTGGGGCGTGCCCTACCTGCTCATCAAGGTGGCGGACGACGGCGGCGTGTCCGTGCCCGTCCTCGTGTTCGCCCGGGTGGCGATCGGCTCGGCCGTGCTGCTTCCGCTGGCGATCCGGCGCGGCCAGATCCGCGTGCTGGCCGGCCGCTGGCGGTGGCT
>Ga0318563_10001367_pt1 | contig 10393 bp, 8 predicted proteins | sample GRESIP066b5f19_FD_203689 | JGI IMG/M metagenome (GOLD analysis project Ga0318563, IMG submission 203689) | Tropical soil microbial communities from Luquillo Experimental Forest, Puerto Rico - GRE.SIPMG.066b5f19 | ecosystem: Environmental > Terrestrial > Soil > Tropical forest > Bulk soil... | reverse complement strand
GGCATCGTAGGTACCCAGGACCAGGGCGGACAACTGCGGCACCTGTGCGTCCACGCGGCCGTGGGCCGCGATGTGGATGTAGCGGTACTTCGACAGGTCAAGCTTCAGGAGCCGCTCGCGGGTCGCGTCGAGGCCGATCAACTCATCGACGTCCGCGGGCGGAAACAGCGTCCGAATCTGGTCGGCTTCCTGCGCAGTGTACTTGAGACGCTGGTACTGGCGGGTCTGCGCATCCAGCCCGCGGCTCGCTGACGCTTGTGCCGCCGTCGCTACGGGCGTGAGGCGCGGGTCATCGGGCTGGTAGACCGGGTCGGCAACGAGCAGCATCCTCCCAGGCCCTGGCGGTTCGCCACGCACCTCTTCGCTGTTCAGCATCCAGGCCGCCGGACTGAGCGCCACATCGTGTTGCGCGGCAACGAAAGCGGCCGATCCGGCGCCCGTGACCCGCAGCGCCGCGAACGGCACGTAGTCGAGAGCCCCATCCGGAATGATGACCCATTGCCGCACGCTGCGGAGCCACGCCTCCATGGGCCGCATGATCGATTCATACAGCGTGCGAGCATTCTCGAGCCGGCGCTCGGCAGGGACATCGACGACCCGGGTCAGTGAACGGTGAAATGCCGCGACTTGCTGCTCGATTTCCGAGGGCGGCGACAAGCGTGCCCAGTGCATCCCGGTCGGCAATACGACCCAGGCGTAGGCGGACTCCGAGCCCAGCCAGTACGACACGAGGCCAATACCCGCCGGAACCTTCGGCAGACTGAACCGGACTACGCTGACCTCCGCCCGGGGTGAGGTGCGGGTCGCGATCAGCGTGTTGACCGTGTCCGCCTGACGCTGCAGTTCTGTGATGTCGCTGATCAGCCGCTTTGTGCTTGGGTCGTCTGAGCCGGACTCGAGACGGGCATCGAGCGCAAAACGGCGCGCGGCAAGCTGCTGATAGATCGCCTCGCGACGTTTCAATTCCGGAGCGAGCGCGCCGCGGACGACGGGCGGGTACTCCTGCGCCGCGACTTCGGCGAACGAATGCGCACGCGAGGCATCTGCGGCCACGAACGCCGCTGCTGCCAGCTCGGTGGCTTGCTCGCGCCTGCCGGCCGCCACGGCCCGCTCGTATTCCTCGCGCAGCAGTTCGACTTCCAGATCGTAGGCCGCTCGCAGCGGAGTCTGCAGTTGCGAACGAAGCTCCGGATTTGCGGTCTGCAGACGCGCAGCGTCCGATAACGTCACGGCCTGCTCCACGGCCTCCAGCGCCGCGTCCGGGTTACCCAGGATGCGTTCGGTTCGGGCGCGCTCCAGGTCCGCCTCAAATTCCTGTGCCACGCTGCCCAGTATGTGGAGTCGCGGTTGGGCGGCGTTCAGGTCCGTGAGTGCCTCCCGTGGCAGGCCCAGCCGGCGAAGGACTACCACGCGGCGCAGCAGAGCTTCCGCCTCGAGGAGCGGGTCGTGCCCTGCACCGGCTGAAATGATTTCGTCGAGCTGCGCCTTCGCCTGTTCGAGTTGCCCGGCCGCCGCCATGTGCGCCGCCAGTTGAGTCCTGATGCGCTCGGCCACAGACGGCGCATGCGCGAGACCCAGGGCCTCCCGATCGGATGCGATGGCGTCATCCATCCTTCTCTCTTCGGCGTCTATGGTGGCGAGCGCCCGCAAGGTTGCCATGCGGCCTCGCCCGTCGACGGCGACCGTACGGATCGCCAGCGAGCGCTCGAGGAATTCCCGCGCACGCTCGCGGTCACCCAGGGCGTAGTAGTTCACTCCAATTCCGTAGAGGCAAGAAGCCTCATCGCGCGTGGACTGAATTTTTCTGGTGAGAGGGAGCGCGAGATCATAGCGGCGCAGCGACTCGTCGAACTGGCCTAGTGCATAGTTGGCGAGCGCGGTGTTAGTGACCGCCGAGATGAAATAGCGGGGATCGGGCCTGGGGCTGATGTCGGCCAGAGCACGCTCAAACCAGGTCAGGGCTTCCGGAAGCCGCCCAAGGCCCCACAGGCACTGCGCCTTATCCTGCCACGCCTGTGCACGTCGTCCCTTCTGTTGAAGAGATCCAAACACGTGACTCGAGATCGTGGCGGCCGCTATGCATTCGGAATACCGCCCCTCGTACAGATAGCTCAGCGCAATGTTGCTGAGCTGCACTCCGGCGTCATACCGCTCGCCGCGCGCGAGGTGAAAGTCACGCAGCCTCTCCATCATGTCGCGCGCGCGGGCCAGTAGCTGCGTCGATGACAGACCGTATCCTGGCACGGGTTGTCCGGCGGGAACGGCTGATGCGATCTCGATCCACGCTGCCGCGGCAAGGCTGTCGGCGCGCGCCCGCCGGTAGGGATCCCCGGTCGCCAGCAGTGTGGCGGCGGAGTCAGCCCATTGCGCTGCTGTCGTCCAGTCCTGCAGGTCGTAGTATTCGACGCCGGCGAGGGCCAACGCGGTTTGGCCGCGAAGGGCACGATCCCCGGGCGCCTGCAGAGCGTCCGCGGCGCTCGAATATCCCTCGGCTGCCCGCACAAATGCCTCGCGAGCGCTGCGAGCAACGGATGTCGACAAGCCGCGTGAGATTTCCTGCCCCGCCGCATACTCGGCGTCGGCGGTGGCTAGTATTCTCAGGATTGCGACGCAATCGGGTCGTGTGCGTGAGTCCGCCAGATCGACGAGGCGAACGGTCGCGGTGCCGGCCACGTTTACGTCTTCCTTACCGGTCACCCGCACGGTGACGCGCGGCTCCACCGCTGTGAGGACGGCCCGACGGGTTCCCGTGCGTCGCTCCGGATGATCGGCCTGGGCGATAAGCTGGTTCCCGGCGCTGAGAGCTTCAACGAGAGCGTCGTTATTGCGCTCGTCGACCTCGATCAGGTAGGTGTGTCCGGGCACCACCGAAAAATCCACCGTCACGGGCACGGCTCCGAGGGTCCTGAGAGGGCCCGCAGTGAGGGTGGGATTCCCGAGACCGTGGAGACAGATACTGGTATCCGCCGCACTCCCCGGGACGGTCCACATCGCTAGCAAGATCGATGCGACAACAGGCCATCCGGCAGCGGCACGAGTGATCCGCGGCTGCGGTACGTCATGAATGCAGCTTATACTCGGGCTATGAAAGGTGTTGACGACCAAGCAGCACCTGCCCCACAGTCTTCTGCGAAAGTAGACGCCCCTGCCCCGGTTTCGGACCGGATTTCGCAGCTGTCCGCAGTCTATCGTAACTATCCGGGACTTCGTGCGCTGATCTTGCGGCGCGTCCGCGACCCGGAGGTCGCCGCGGACATCCTCCAGGATGCCGCCGTCACGACGCTCGAGAAGCTTCGCAACGGGGAGATTGCCCATCCGGAAAACCTGGGCGGATACCTGTACCGCGTGGCACTCAACCACCTGCGGAACTACCGTCGCAAGGACCGCGGCGCGATCTCGAGCGCAGATGCGTTGGAAGATCTTCGCGGCGCCGAGGAAGACCCGGAATGGGAGCGGGTCGGGCGACCGCAGTGGGCGGCGGCTGCGCGGCGCATGCTCGCCGAGATGCCGACCGCCCGGGACCGCGAGTTACTGATCCGGTTTTATCTCAATGACGAAGACAAGGATCACATCTGTCGCACGCTTCATCTATCGCACGAGCACTTCAATCGAGTGATCTTCCGCGCTCGCAACCGTCTCAAAGAGCTGCTCGAACAACACGGGTACGGCAAGGCAGATCTGCTGACGATCGTAGCGATAAGCCTGTGTCTCTCAACCAATGGGTCGGGAATCCCGGGTACCGCGCACAGCATGGGTGGCTGGAATGCGGTGTCCGGTGAGACCAACGCGGCCCAAGGAGAGTGATGTCATGGACATCGGCCACGAGTTTGAACGGCTCCAGAATTATACCGTCGATCGGTTGTCGGACGATGAGCGACTGGCGTTCGAGCACGACCTGGTAAGTGATCCAGAGCTGGTACGCGAGTTGGAGCATTCGTTGCGGTTGCGCGAAGCCCTGCAGCATCTGCGCGAGCAGGGCAAGCTTCCCCGGGCCACATCCCGGATCACGCCTGCCCGTATCTGGCTCCCGCTGATGGCGGCGGCCGGGGTTGCCGGGGTTGCGTTGTTTCTTCGTATGCAAGTGCACACCGGGGAGTTGCCGCTGCTGACGGCGACACTCCAGCCGCCTGCTGCGGCGACGGCGCACTTCACCTTCGTCGCAACGCGTGAGAGCTCGACTCCGGACCTCGCGCTTCCCGCCAGTGGCGCCGTGGAATTTCGCGCCGCACCTCAGCGGCTGGAGAATTCCCGCTACCGCATGACGCTGGTCCGCCAGGAGGACGCGGCAGCCGTGAAACCCATCGCGGTCGTGTCAGATCTTTACATGCACGCGGATGGCTACGTCTACGCCTATGCGGACGCCGCGCGTCTGACGCCCGGCCGGTACGTGTTGCGCATCGAGCCTGAGGCAGGGAGCGCGGGTACCACAGAACTGTTTGCGTTCAACCTGCGGCGTGCGAACCCCTGAGCTGGCGGAGGCGCCCAAGCCCGACCGTAAAAAGAGGTACGACGTAAACCAGAAGAAAGATGGCAGCGAGCGCGCGATAGCCCCTGGCGATGAGCTCAACCAGACCGAATCTCTGCGCCAGCAGCATGCAGCAGCTCAACGTCAGGAGCGCTATAGCCGGGCGGGCGCCGTGTCCCAGTGGAGCCTCATGGGGGCTGACATCAGTAGTTCGTTCCAAAACCTATGAGCCTGCAAACCACCGCCACCCACACCACGGTGACGGCAGAGAGGGTCAACACCACGCTCCAGGCTCTCGCCGCCCAGCGCCGCTCGCCACGCCACACCGCCCCCAGGTTCCACAGCATCAGGAGCGAGCCGCCGATGATAGCCGGCGTGCCGAAGATCTCATCCAGCCACACGAGCGCATCCAGCCTGCCATCGAGGTTGTCGTTGTTCTTGAGCATCAGCCCTAAATTGAGTGCCCACAGCGCTAGAGCGGCGAGGATCAGGATCGCGCCGATCTTGCTCCACCGGTAGGCGTGCAGCGATGCCGGGTCGACGCGCAGCGGAGCCTGGTAGCGCCGACGTACCAGCGCGGCGACCGGCCACAGCAGTGCCGTCAGCAGGAGTGCGACGACGCTGACTGTGAGCAGCGGCATCAGCCACGCGCTGTTGGCGTACCACGGCACCCGGTCGAATACCATGAAGGGCGAGAGCAGATCGAAGCTCCAGCGCACCGGCTTGCCGTCGACCACCTTGGCAGCCAACCGATCGTGACCGTCCGCATCGAGCCACACGAAAGGCGCGATCTCGACCCAGTGCCGCGGCTCGCCGTTGCGGCCCTTGAGATCCGGAATCTGCAGCGCGCCTTTCCTGTCGACGCCGATCTTGATCTGCTCAATGAACGAAGCCGCCGCGAGAAAATTCGACTGCGAGCCGCGCGAGTTGGCCCAGGTGCCGCTGAGGAGCGCCGCATGCGCTGCGGCTGTCGCGGCATCCACCCGCGACTGTGGCCGGGGCGCCGGAAAATAGCGGTCCGCGAAATCCTCGAATAGCGCTCCGCGCAGGTTGTGGGCGGCGCCTTCCTTGCCGAGGCTGTTGAATGACACGTAGAAGCCCGCGTTTTCCTTCAGGAAGAGGTGCAGCGCGGTGTGAAAGTACTGCGTATCCCCCAGGTGGCCGATCACCTCGCGACCGTTGATGTTGGTTTCGAAGAAACCGAGCTCCATCCGATTCAACGGCGGCAGCAGCGTGAGCGGCGTGTTGTGCATCATCTCCGCGGTCGCCGCGGCGAGGATCCGCCTGCCGTGGTACTCACCGCCCAGCAGCTGCGCGATCATGAAATGCGCCATGTCCTCACCGGGGGAGGACAGGGCGCCCGCCGGTGCGGGGCCGACGATCTCGAAGGGTTGCGCCTCCCCCGAGGCGGTGCGGTAACCCCTGGACATCAGTGGCGCGAGCTCAGGAGGCAGAGGCTGGCGGAAGCTCGAGTACTTCATGTCGAGCGGCTCGAAGATGTGCTTCTCGACATAGGTGTCGAAGGGCTCCCCCGAGACCCGCTGCACGATGTAGCCCGCAAGCGATGCCCCATAGTTGGAATAGGCCGGCGTCGTACCCGGGGCGAAGACCCGCTGCGGAACCCACGCTTTGAGCAACACCTCGAAACCGGGCGCCTGCGGGTTGTCGGAGATGACCCCTTTCGCCTGCTCCTCGAACCCGGCGGTGTGCTGCATCAGGTTCCGCATGGTGACGGGCTTGCCCTCACGAGGCGGAATCCTGAAGTCGAGATACTGATTGACGTCCGCATCGAGATCGATCTTGCCCTGCTCCACCAGCTGCATCACCGCGGTCCAGGTGAAGAGCTTGGAGACCGAGCCGGGACGAAACAGCGTCAGCTTCGGATCGATGGGTTTTTTCGCCGCCACATCCGCGTAGCCGTAGCCGCGCTCGGTCAACACCTCACCGTCCTTGACGATGACGACGACTGCGCCCGCGATGTCGTTCGTCTTGAGCGCGTAGGGCAGATAGCCATCGAGCCAGCTGTCGGCGTCCGCGGCGGTGAGCGGCTGCGCCGCGGGTGCAGCGGCCGCCGCAACCGGCGCCTCTTCCGGCGCCGCGGCGAATGCGCTGGGGAACGCGAGCAGGGTGAGAACTGCGCGAGACAGCCTGCGGGCGAAAGCGGTCACGTTCTCGTCTCCTGAAGCCGTCATCCCCGCGGGCGAGTAAAGACAGGACGCGAACCAGGGCTCTTTCGCCCCGCGGCGAGCAATATACTCCGAGCATGGCCGACACGATTCGGATCCGCGACGTGAGCGTATGTCTCGAACGCGACGGGCAGGGCTGCCCTCTTCTTCTGTTGCACGGATTTCCAGCGACGCGCCGCCTGTGGTCCCACGTCGCGCCGCAGCTCGTGAGCGCCGGGTATCGCGTACTCATACCGGATCTCGTCGGTTATGGTGACTCCGCGGCTCCCGCCGGCCTGGGTATCGACATGGCGAGCCAGGCGCGATGGCTGCTCGAGCTCCTCGATCGATTGGGTGTGGCGCGCCCGGTCATCATCGCGCACGACGTAGGATCGGCGGCCGCGCAGTTGATGGTCGCCAATGCGCCGGAGCGCATCCGCGGTCTCGCCGTTCTCGATGGCGTGCATGCTTCTGAGTGGGCAATGGCTGCGATCACGAGCATTCAGGCCTGGGATCCGGCCGATGCCCACCGCCTCTACCCGGTGCTCGCACGGCGGCTCGCCAAAACCGCTGCGCTCCGGGAAATGCTCGCGGCGTATCAGGGCGAGCAGGGAGGACTCAAGCTGATCCGCGCCGCACGCGATCTCGATCCCGGCCAGACCGCTGATATCGGCGAGCGACTGCGCGCGAGCGGCGTGCCCGCCATCGTTCTCTGGGGCGAACGTGACGAATTTCTCTCGATCCAGGGAGTCGGGCAACCGCTCGCTGAATTGCTGCAGGCGTCCCTCGTGAGGCTTCCCGGCGGGCATTTCACTCCGCTCGACTGTCCGACAGAAGTTGCCGGTGCACTGCGCACCTTCCTCGCTTCTCTGCCAACCGACCGCTAGAGCAGGCTCGCCGAGACATTGACGGCGAAACCCACGATGGAGACGTTGAAGATGAACGAGACGAGCGTTTGTGCGGTCACGACCCGGCGCAGCGCGACGTTCCTCGTGGCGACGTCGGATGTCTGACAGGCCGCCGCGATGGTGAAGGAGAAGTAGATGAAGTCCCAGAACACCGGTTGCGGGGTTTCCGGGAATCGCAGTGGCGGGTTGTCCGGCTTTGCACTGTAGTACAGGTTGGCGTAGTGCAACGTGAACATGGTGGCAACGATGACCCAGGAGACCACGACGGTCGTGGTCGCGAGGCTGACGTGCAGGATGCGTTGAGCGGGAGAGACATTCCTGACGGTCGCCAGCAGCGCTACGATCGCGACCAGGCTGGCTAACGCGGCGATGGTGATGACCAGCAGCAGGACCGGCGCCGTGGCGCACCCTCCCGGTAGCGTGCGTGAATGCGCTCGGCATCGAGTCGAATCATCCAGATGTAGACGAGCGTGAGGAACAGCAGCGCTCCACCGTTCCAGGCGACCAGCAGCCGTGTCAGGACTGGCCACTCCGCGGGCGAGAGCACGAAAATGGCGAGCCCGGTGATAGTCCCCAGCCAGGTCCGGGTGTGACGCACCGTGTGGCGATGAACCGCTCTCAAGAGCCGTCTTTCGGTACCACTGCGACCGATATGCAGGCGGAATTTAGCATCTCTCCCTTCCTGCGGATTGCCGCGCCTCCCCGCGAGGTTGTAGCGTCAGTCCGGACTGCACCCAGGAGCTCGAGCCATGGATCTCGGACTCACCGGCAAGCGTGCTCTCGTCACCGGCTCTACCGCCGGCATCGGCTTTGCCACCGCCGCGGCCCTCGCCCGCGAGGGAGCCCGCGTCATCGTCAACGGCCGCACGCAACGACGGGTCGACCAGGCGCTTACCCGGCTGCGCTCAATGATAAGCGAGGCCCACGTCGAGGGTATCGCCGCCGATGTGAGCGGCGCCGAGGGTTGCCAACGGGTGATCACCGCCTTCCCGGAGCTCGACATCCTCGTCAACAACATGGGCATTTTCGAGCCAAAGCCCTTCGTCGAGATCCCGGACGCGGACTGGATGCGCTTCTTCGAGAGCAACGTCATGAGCGGCATCCGGCTCTCCCGCCACTACGTGCGTGGCATGCGGGAGAGAGACTGGGGCCGCATCGTCTTCGTCTCGAGCGAGTCGGGGCTACAGATTCCGGTCGAGATGATCCATTACGGGATGACGAAGACCGCGCAGATCGCCGTCGCGCGCGGTCTCGCGGAGAGCCTCGCCGGGACCAACGTCACGGTGAACAGCGTTCTTCCCGGTCCCACAGCCTCCGAGGGTGTGGTGGGTTTCGTTGCGCAGCTCGCGGCCTCGAGCGGCAAGAGCGCCGCGCAGCTGGAGAAGGAGTTCTTCCAGTTTGCGCGGCCGAGCTCGTTGTTGCGACGCTTCGAGGATCCTGCGGAGATAGCGGCGCTCATCACCTTCGTGTGCAGTGCGCAGGCGTCCGCTACGACTGGCGCGGCACTTCGAGCGGATGGTGGCGTGGTACGCGCCATTCCTTAAACCACCAGCCAACGAGCGCCGCCGGTCCCTCGGCGGCGCTCTCATGGCGATCAGATCGCCTGCAGTTCTGCGCGCCTCCCTACTTGGTCCCGGGCACCGGTGCGGCGAAGAAGCCGTGATAGTTGCCCGCAGCATCGAACCAGGTACCAGCGACATGCCCGGAATTGTTTATCGCCTCGGCAATCGTTCCGCCTGCGCCTGGGACATCCAGCAGGGCGTCGCCCTGAACCGTCACGTCCTGGTAGGCGGGCGCGACCGCGACTTGTGCGACGAATCCACGATTCACATGCGTACTGGTATCGGTGAAGAAGCCCGTAATGAGTCCGGAGTTGTTGATGCCACGGCCGCGGTTGTTGATTGCGCCGTTCACCCGGAACAGGACGACGTCCCCGTTGGGCTGACGGAGGAAGCCGTATCCGCCCGCAGGCGCGCCCGGATACGCCACGCTGGGGTCCAGCTGGACATTGCCGACCACCTGCTTGTGGCTGTTGATGCCCTGCGCAATGGTAAAGATGGACGGGAGGAACTCGATGAAGCGGTTGTCCTGCGTGTCGTAGATGAATCCCACGTAGTTCGACAGACTGCTGTCTGCGCCATATCCCGTCACGAGCTGACCGTTGTCGCTGATGCCCCGGCTTTCGGTGTACGCCCAGCCCGGGGTCGAAAAGAATGAAAAGGCGCCTTTGTCGAGAATGATGCCGCGGTTGTTCGTCCCATCCCCTGCGCTGCCCGCCACGAGTCCGGCATTGTTGATCGCGAGCGTATTCGTAGTGGGCGCGCCGGGGACGTTCGGCAGAACGGTGAAGGTCGCTTTCTTCGTGTTATACGTAAAGCCGAACTGCATCGTGCCCACGGTCGCCTCACCGACGGCCTCGCCGCGGTCGTTGAGTCCGAACACCTGGGTCGCTGTGGCCCCCGGGTAGTCGATGCTCGTGTACTTCCAGGCGGCCTGCGCCGGGATGGCAGCGGCGATTGCGACGAGCCACAGGAACAGGTGCAGTGCCCGTGTGGGCTTTGTGGTAAACCGATACATAGATTTCTCCTCGGGCAGAAATTGCCATAGTTGTTGTCAGATGAAAGTTGGTTACGGGTTCTTATTAGCGTTATCAGCTCATGTTGATACTCCCGTGGCGCGATGAGTCAAATCCGGCCGGCTCCTGCGGTCGTGCGGCGAAGCGCCGCCGCCGCGCCGGCTGCAATTCCTCCGCCGCCCCGTCCTCACCCAGGAGCACGGAAGCGAGCCGTGGTGCTTTCGGCGGCAGCGGGGAGTAGCCGAATCTCAGAATGAACCAGATATCGTCGGCGGAGAAC
>Ga0318563_10001358_pt1 | contig 10428 bp, 9 predicted proteins | sample GRESIP066b5f19_FD_203689 | JGI IMG/M metagenome (GOLD analysis project Ga0318563, IMG submission 203689) | Tropical soil microbial communities from Luquillo Experimental Forest, Puerto Rico - GRE.SIPMG.066b5f19 | ecosystem: Environmental > Terrestrial > Soil > Tropical forest > Bulk soil... | reverse complement strand
GGGGTATCTCGCTCGGGTCCTTGGCCAGCGGGCTGACCGTGCTCTTGGTCTTCCGGCGCGGGCTGCCGCAGGTCGGCTGGATCGTGGGCTATCTGGTCGTCGTGTGGCTCCTCGTGGCGGTGCTCACCCAGGTCCGTGCGCGCCTGCTCGCCGGCGACCGCCGCCAGCGGCTCGTCGTCACCGCCGGGGACTACACGATCCAAACCCTCTACCACGACTTACTGCTGTTCGTGCTCCCCGCCTACTACGCGAGCACGACCCTGGATGGCGCCACCGCGCCCTTCTTTCTGGCCCTGGTCCTGACCACGCTGCTCACGACCATCGACCCGTGGTACCGCGCCGTCGTGCACCCGCACCCCTGGCTCGGGCGGGCCTTGTTCACCTTCGCGCTCTTCGCCGGGCTCAACGTGGCGTTGCCCCTCGTGGGGCTTCCCCCGGCGTGGGCACCGGAGGTGAGCGCGGTCCTGGCCGTGGTGGCGCTGGGCCTGGCCTCCGCTCGGTCGGGCGCGCGCGGGCCGGTCCGGTACCCCGCCGTGTCGATCTCGATCCCCCTGGCGCTGGGCGCGGCCGGGCTCGCCTGGGTGGGGCTCGCGGCGATTCCCCCGGCGCCGCTCCAAGTGGTCCAGCCGACGATGGCTCGGGCGGTGAGCGATCTCGCGCCGATCGATCCGGTGGCCCGTGTCTCCCTCGGTGACCTCCGGACCTGGGGCGGGCTCTATGCCTTCACCCCGGTGGCGGCCCCGGCGGGGCTTCATCAGGCGATCCGCCACCGCTGGAGCCACGAGGGGCGGGTCGTCGCCACTGTCGTCCTGCCGACGCCCGTCGAGGGCGGGCGCGCCGAGGGGTTTCGGACGTACTCTCGACACACCGACTTCGGGCCGGCCCCGGTGGGGCGTTGGGCCGTCGACGTGCTGACCGCGTCGGGACAACTCGTCGGCCGCGTGCGCTTCCGGATCGATCCCTGACCGAGAGGGAGGGCGCCCGAGGTGCTCATCGATACCCACGCGCACCTGCACGACCCGGCCTTCGCCGGCGATCGCGACGCCGTGCTGGACCGGGCGCGGGCGGCCGGGATCGGCCTCGTGGTGACCATCGGCACCGATCTCGGCACCTCCGGCGCGGCCGTCGCGCTCGCCGGCCACCATGCCGACGTCTACGCGGCGGTGGGGGTCCATCCCCACGAGGCCCGCAGCGCCGACCCGGCCACCCTCGCCGCGCTGGCCGCGCTTGCGCGGGCCCCGCGGGTCGTCGCCCTCGGCGAGATCGGCCTGGACTACTACCGGAACCTCGCGCCTCGGCAAGCGCAGCGCGAGGCGCTGCGTGCTCAGCTCGCGCTGGCTCACGACCTGCGCAAGCCCGTGCTGGTTCACTGCCGCGAGGCTCACGCCGATCTGCTCACCGAGCTCCGGGCCGCGGAGGTGGGGACGATCGGCGGAATCCTGCACTGCTTCTCGGGCGACCTGGCGATCGCCGAGCAGGGCCTCGCCCTAGGCCTGCTCCTGTCGATCGCGGGCCCCGTGACCTACCCCAACGCGCGACGCCTCGCCGAGGTGGTGCGCCACGTGCCGCTCGACCGGCTGGTCCTGGAGACGGACTGCCCCTATCTCCCGCCTCAGCCGTGGCGGGGCCGCCGGAACGAGCCGGCCTACTTGCCGACGACGGCCGCCCGGGTGGCGGAGCTTCACCAGGTCTCCGTCGAGGTCGTGGCGGCGGCGACCACGCGCGCGGCGCGGCGGTGCCTCGGCCTCGGTGAGGGCTCGTGACCCTGCGCCGCGAGCTCCGGCGCGTGGTGGGCGGCTGGCTCAACGTGGCCGCCGCCCGCGTCCTGAATCGCGGACAGTCGGGAGTGGCGATCGACCCCCTCCCGCTCGACGTCTACCGGGCTCTCCCGAGCCCGGGCCCACTCGAGACCGCCCGGCTCCTGGCGGGGCGCCCCAACCGGGAGCGCCTGCGGGTGCTCGAGGCCGTGCTGCGGGCCGGACCCACCCCGGTGACCCGCGAGCCCTACCGGACCGTCGAAGGGGCAGGGGTCAACCTCTTCGTCGAGGTCGGCGGGAGCGGACCGGTGTTGCTGCTCGCGGCCCACCACGACGCGGTCCCGGGGAGCCCGGGGGCGAACGACAACGCCGCGGCCGTGGGCGTGCTGGTCGCCCTCTGGCATCGCCTCGCGGCGGCCCCGCCCAGACGGGTGGCGGTGCGACTGGCCTTCTTCGACGGCGAGGAGCGCGCCATGCTCGGCTCGCGCGCCCACGTGCGGCGGGCCCCGCTCGCGAACCTCGTCGGGATCGTCAGCCTGGAGCTGTGCGGGATCGGGGACACGCTGGCGCTCTGGGATGTCACGCCCGCCTTGGAGCGGACCCCGCTCGTGCGCGCCTGGATCGCCGCCGTCGAGACCCTCGGATACCGGAGGGACGAGACCTATCGTCTCGCCGAGCCCGTACCGTTCTTTGGCAGTGACCACCGCCCCTTCGCGGAGCGGGGCGTCCTCGGCGTGGGGTTGACGGCCATTCCGGGCCAGGCGGCCGAGGCGCTGCGTGCCTTCGTCTATGGGGGGGTCCGAGGGGTCCTGGTTCCCCCCGCCCGTCGACCCGCCCCCTTCACCACCTATCACACGGCCGCCGACCGACCGGAGACGCTCGAGCTCGATGCGGTGACACGGGTGGGCCAGGCCCTCGAGGCCCTGTGCTTCGAGCTCGATCAGTGACGGGCCGTGGGGCCAAAGCCGGGGCCGGCGCGGCACCACGACCACCAGGATTCACCCCGGCCGGTGGGGAGCTAAGCATGTCTCGGTCGAGCCTCCGGGGCATCCGTCTTGCTCCAGCCCGCGGCGGGCCGACACCATGTCAGGACTCGGGGCCAGTCCGAGACTCCACGCTGCGCGCCCTCGGCGCCGATCCCCGCCAGGCCATCGCGGAGGGGGCGATCGTCTGCCTGCTCGGCGGCGAGCCGTTCCGTCAGCTCAGCTCACCAACACCCGTCTTCCTTCCCACGGCGCGACGGCGGCGGCCTACAAGGATCGCTTCGGCTCCAACCGTCGGCGCGCGCTCATGGTGACCTCGCTCCCGCGACTCTGTGCCGCCCGAGCGGGGTGGGTCGGACTGGCAGCGCACATCGGCTAGCGGCCGATCGCGTGATGAAGCCCGAGCTGCGGCGCTGCGAAGGGCCGACGGGCGATGGCTCTCGAAGAACTGCCCAACCGGCTCGAGGGCCAGCGGCGGAGTCGCGCCCCTGGGCTCCCGGCGCGGGCTCGAGCTCGAGTCAGTGGGTCAGGGGTTCGACGGCCTGGGAATGGCGTGAGCCAGCAAGCGCCGGCTCTCGGCGAGGACCTGCCGGGGCACCAGCACCCGCACCTCACCCTGATTGCCCACCGTGAAGGGGTGCACCGACGGGGCCACGTGGGTCCGGAGGATCACCCGCACGCCGTGCGCCTCCAGGAGGCTCCGGACGACCAACGCCTCAGCCTGATCCCGGACGCGGGTGGCCTCCTCGAAGTCACCGTCCGGCGCCGGGTGGGGCGCCATCCGACGGAAGGGGATCACCCGGCCCCGCACAGCCTGCCCACCATGTCGCGAGCCTAACAGAGTCGGGCGGCGCCGGCAACGCGCGTCACCCCTGGAGGTCCTGCCAGGCGGGCACTCCACCGAGCGACGTGGCCGCACGGATGGCGCGGCCGACGGCCTCAGCCACGGCCTCTCCGGCCCCGAGCCCCAGCGCGTCCAAGGGAAGGTCCCGACCGGTCCGGGTGCCGGTGGCGAGGGCGAAGAGCGTGTCGCCGTCGACGACGAGGTGCGGGGGGGACAGCGTGGCCACCAGCCCATCGTGGGCCAGGGCCGCCAGGCGTCGGGCCTCCGGCTTCGTCAGGAGGAGATCGGTGGCGACCACCCCGATGGTCGTGTGCGTCGCGGCGAAGCCGAGGTGGACCGCGCCCCGGCGAATGGCCTGGGCGGCGTCGGCCAAATGGGGCTCGTCCGGCGCGGTGCGGGCTCCGGCCAGGAGGGCGCCGGAGGCCGGATCGCGGACATCCCCCACGGCGTTGACCACCACGAGGGCGGCGACCGTGGCCGCGCCGAGGCGCCGGCTCGCCGTGCCGATCCCTCCCTTCATGGCCCGGCCGAGACCGAACGCCTTGCCGACCGTCGCCCCCGTGCCCGCCCCGATCGAACCCTCGGCCACGGGTCCGCCGGTCGCCGCTTCCGCGGCGCGCCGTCCCATGGCGCGATCCGGGCGCGCCGTCGGGTCGCCGAGGCCCAAGTCGTAGAGGATGGCGCCGACGACGAGGGGGACGATCCCCGCCGCCGTGGGGAACCCGACCCCGGCCGCCTCGAGATGCGCCATGACGCCGAAGGCGGCCTCGAGGCCGAACGCGCTCCCGCCCGCGAGGATGACGCCGTGGATGCGCTCGACGACGTGCTCGGGGTCGAGCACGTCGAGACCGAGGACGCCCGAGGCGCAGCCCCGGATCACGGCTCCCGCCACGGCCCCGCCCGGACAGAGCACGGCGGTGGCGCCCGTGAGCCCGACCGGGTCGGTGGCGTGGCCGACCAGCAGGCCGGCGACGTCGGTCAGGCCGGTCCGCGGCCCGCCCGTCGAGGGACCCACGGGGCAGCCTTAGCGGGGACGAGGCGTGCGGCTGACCGTCGCGGCCGCGACCCGTCCCAGCGCGACCTCGGCCGCCACGGCCAGACTCCGCTCCACCAGCGCGCGGACGAATGGGAGCCGACGCGGTGAGTGATCGGGATTCGCGAGCGCCCGCGCCGTCGCGGCGGCGGCGCGACCCTCGGCCGGTCGGCCAGTCTCGTGGAGGACGAACGCCTGCTCGTCCAGCCGGGCCGCCCAGCGGGCGCGGGCCGGAGGATCGAGCTCGGCCTCGATCACGCGGTCGACCAGCGCGGCTTCGCGCTCCGCCTTCACCTGGTCCGACACGACGAGGCGGCTCTCGCGGGTCTGCAGGAGGTCCAGCGCCGCGGCCTGCACGGTCGGAGGATCCAGGAACCAGCCGGCGAACTCCGGCAGCTCCAGGAGGGCGCCCGAGCGCTCGAGGAGCGCCGGGTCATCGAGCTCGGCGTCCGCGAGGCGCGTGCGTCGGGGGGGGTCGGCGTCCATCGGCGGCGGCCCGAGCGTGCCCAGGGCGCGCGCGAGCGCGCGCCGCCCCGCGACCGCCGGCGAGCCGTCGGGCTTACCCAGGGCCCGGGCCAGGACCGCCCAGCTCCAAGCGGGTGGGACCGCGACCCACTGGAGACCGTCTCGACGGCCGAGCGTGGCGACCTCGTGCTCAGCCCGGCGCTTGGCGACCGGCCCCGCGGCGCCCTCCAGCAGTCCCCCGGTGTCGCTGACCACGCCACGCAGCAGGGTGTGAGCCCCGAGCCGGCCCTCGATGAGGAGCCAGACCCCCCGGGAGCCCGTTCCGTCGATCGGCGACATCCAGGCCTCGACCGGCCGCGCGGGGAAGCGCGACGGGGGCAGCCCTCCCGCGGAAGGGCTGGGCGCGGCCGACGGTACGCCCGCCTGACGGAGCCGGTACAGCCCTCGACGCACGGCCGCGCGCGCGGCTCGGGTCGGAGCACGGGATTCGGCCGCTTGCAGGGCAACCGCGGCCGCGGGAATCGCCAGGCCCCCGAGCGCCCCGGCAGCCGCCTCCACCCACTCCGGACGGCCGGCGAGGCAGCGGGCCAGCACGGGCACGGCCTCGGCCCCGTGAGCGCGCGCAAGCCCACGGAGCGCGGCCGGCAGCTCGGCGATCGGGATGGTCGCCAGGGCGGCTTCGACCACCTCGGCCGTCGGCTCCCCCCCGAGGAGGGCCTCGAGCGCTGGCGCTAGCACGGCTCCGCCGGGGCCGATGGGGGCAGGCGGCGGGCCCGGACCGTCACCAGTCCGCGAGGAGCCGGAGGAGCGGCCAGAGGGGCGCCGGCGTGCCGGCTGGGCGGAGGTAGACGCGCTTCATGTACGACAGCGCCCCCGCGTAGCGCTCGAATTCCTGAGCGAGCGCCGCGAACAGCCGAGCCTCCCGGTGAAGGGCGGAGCGCTCGAAGTCGGCCACGACCCGATAGGCTTCGCGGCCCTCGCGGACATAGAGGGCGGTGGCGGCCTGGCGCTCGACGTGCTCCCGGAACACCCCCGTCATGAACAGCGTGTAGTCGCCGATCTGCTGCCGAATGCGGCGCTCGCGGAACGGATCGAAATCGGGCGCCGCGAAGTCCCACGCGCGCTCGGCCTCCAGGCGCAGGCCGACCACCGAGTCGATGCGGCGACCGCGGGCGTCGCGGATGGCGTAGAGCTGATCGGCCCGGGCGAAGCGCGCCAGCAATGAGGCGAGGTAGTCGGCGAGCCCGTCGGTGGGAAGACGTAGGTCGCCGAGCGCTCGGCGGACCAGGCGGTCGAAGAAGCGGATCAGGCCCTGGGGCCGTTCGGGCGCGCCGGTGCCCATCGCTTGCCGTTCACTGCCCATGATAGCGCGAAGCGCGGTCGGGGCGTTCGCGAATTTCCTTGGGACCGTCTCGCTCCGAATGGGAGAATCCACCGCAGGGGGGGAGGTGCGCGATGGCGATGATCCAGCAAGAGCTCCGGCCCGAGGTGGCGCCGCCCGCCAGCGAGGACGTGGACGAGATCTACGAGGAGAGCCCGCGCCGGCGACCCTGGGGCACCCTCGCCAGCGTGGTGCTCGCCCTCGCGTTGTTCTTCGTCGCCTACCAGTGGAGCCAGGCCGCGAGTCGCACGGAGCTGGTCCAGTCGCAGCTCAACTCCGTGCGGGCCGAGGCGGAAACCCAGCGCCTCCGGGCCGAGGAGGCGCTGCATCGGGTCGACGACCTCCAGAAGCGCCTCGCCGCCCTCACGACCGAGAAGGACCAGCTGGTGGACCGCGTGGCGTCGCTGGAGCGGACGACCCGCGAGCGGCTGGCCCAGGCCAAGGAGCCAGGGAGCCGTGAGCGGATGACGGCCGGCCGGCCGACCCCGCCGAAGGCGGTGCCGGTGGGGGCCAAGGCGCCAGTCCGCAAGCCGCGGAGCTAGCGCCGGGAACGCCCGGGAACCCCGTCAGGCGGACCGGGCGAGGGCCCGGTCGAGCGCGGCCAGGAGCCGCGCGTTCTGGGCTGCCGTCCCGATACTCACGCGGAGGTGCCCGGGAAACCCGACGGCCGCCCCGTCCCGGACCAGCACCCCTTCCGCTCGCAGCCGCGTGACGACGGGCGTCGAGGGTCGGTCGAGCTGCACCAGCACGAAGTTGGCGTCGGTCGGCGCCGCGGCCAAGCCCCGCGCGGCGAAGGCCGCCTGAAGGGCGCGCTTCTCCGACCACACCACCTGCCGCGTCGCCTCGCGGTGCGCGTGATCCCGGATGGCGGCGGCTGCCCCGGCCTGGCCGAGGCGGCCCACGTTGAAGGGCTCCCGCACGCGCCCCAGCATCTCGATCGTCGCCGGGGTCCCGATGGCGTAGCCGACCCGTAGCCCGGCGAGACCCGCGATCTTGGAAAAGGTCCGCAGGAGGACGAGGGCGTCGCCCCGCGTGGCGAGGGTGGCGAGGCCGTTGGCGCAAGCCTCGGGGGCCTCGAGGAAGTCCACGTAGGCCTCGTCGAGCAGCACCATGACGTCGGCCGGGCAGCGTCGGGCGAACCGCTCCCAGTCCGCTCGAGGCAGGGCGACGCCGGTCGGGTTGTGCGGGCTCGCGAGACACACCAGGCGCGTGCGCGGGGTCACGCGGGCCAGCACGTCGTCGAGGTCGACCCGATACTCGCGGAGCGGACTCGGCACGACGCGCCCGCCGGCCAGCCGCGTCACCGTTGTGTAGGGCTCGAACGACGGCTGGGGGACGACGACCTCGTCCCCCGGCTCGAGCAGGGCGCGGCCGAGGAGCGTGAGGATCTCGTCGCCGCCGTTCCCGAACAGGAGCTGGGCCGGGGTGACGCCCAGGACCTGGGCCACCGCCTCGGCCAGATCGGGCGCCCCGCCGTCCGGGTAGAGATGGAGCCGGAGCGCTTCCTTCTGAACCGCGGCCACGGCCGCCGGAGAGGGGCCGACGGGGTTTTCGTTCGCGGACAGCCGCGCGATGGGCTGGCCCACTTGGGCGGCGAGGCGATCGAGCGGCGGCGGCGTCACGTAGGGCTCGATGTCGTCGAGGATCGGACGCCAGCGCGGCGGCATCGCGGCCGGAGTGTACCATGCGACCCGGCGCCGACTGCCCCGCGCTCCGCCCTGCACGCTACCATCGTGGGCGTGTCTGGCCGGGACGGGGCTGACCTGAGCGGGCCCGCGCCGCCGCCCATCGAAGTCACCGGCGTTCGCAAGAGCTGGCCCACGCGCGATGCGCCGGTGGTCGCGCTCGAGGACGTCTCGCTCACCGTTCGGCCCCGCGAGTTCCTCACCCTGCTCGGCCCGTCGGGCTGCGGCAAGTCGACCCTGCTCTCGATCATCGGCGGGCTGGTGGCGCCCGATGCGGGCGAGGTGCGGATCGAGGGGGCTCGCGTCGCCGGGCCCGATCCGGCGCGGATCGCCATGGCCTTCCAGGACCCCGGGCTCTTCCCGTGGCGGACGGCCCTCGAGAACGTCGAGTTCGGCCTCGAGCTCCAGGGCGTGCCGGCGGCGCGGCGGTGCGAGGTCGCCCGGGGCCTCTTGGAGCCCGTGGGGCTGCGGGGCTTCGAGAGCCGGTACCCGAGGGAGCTGTCGGGAGGCATGAAGCAGCGGGTGGCGATCGCCCGCGCCCTCGACGCGCCGATCCTCTTGATGGACGAGCCCTTCGGCGCGCTCGACGAGCAGACGCGCCTGCTCATGGGCGAGTGGCTCCTGGGGATCTGGGCTCGGACCCGGAAGACGGTCGTCTTCGTGACGCACCGCCTCCAGGAGGCGATCCTGCTCTCGCAGCGCATCGTCGTGATGACCGCCCGACCGGGACGGATCCAGGCAAGCTTCGACGTCCGACTGCCTGTGCCACGCGACCTGGACGCCGCCCCCGCGACCGCCCTGCGCGCTCAGCTCTGGGCCGCCATCCGGGACGAATCCCGGCGCGCCCTGGAAAGGGGTCAGTGAGGGGCGCGGCGGCCGAACGCCCACGACCGGCGCGGGGGCCGACGCTCCTCTCGCCGGCGCCGGGGCCTGCCGGCCGTGACCGACGGTCGGCGCCGGGCCGGGGTGCGGGGCGTGCGGGCCCTCCTCCTCCTTGCCCTTCTGGTCATCTGGCAGGGCTGGGCCGGTAGCCGGGATCCCTTGCTCTACGTCCCGCCCTCGCGCGTTCTGCCGGCGCTGGTGACGCTCATTCGCCTTCAGGTCTTTCCCGGGCTCCTCGAGCACCTCGGCCTGACCGTGGGGGAGATCGTCGCGGCGTACGCCCTCGCCGTGCTGGCCGGGCTGGCGCTAGCCTTCGCCCTCGGGCTCCCCCGTCACCTCGGCGAGATCTACGAGCCGCTCCTCGCCGCGCTCAACGCGGTGGCGAGCGTACGGGGCGGGGCCTCGGGCGGTGTTCGTCAAGGTGGCGCGGCCCGCGATCTCGGGCACCCTCGTGGCCGGCCTTCGCTCCGGTTTGGCGCTCGTGACCGTCGGCGTGCTGGTGGGCGAAATCCCGGGATCGCGGGCGGGGCTCGGGTACCTGATCAACTACGCGTACGGGCTCCTCCGGACCGCGGACTACGCCGCCCTGGCCCTCCTGGCGCTCGGGCTCGTGGTGGTCGTCGACGGCGGCGCGGCCCTTGTCGAGGCGCGGGCCCGGCGCCGGCTGGGATGAGCGCCCGGGAGAGCGGACCGTGACGGCGGCGCGGCGCCGGTCGGCCCAGCTAGGGACGGTGGCCGTCCTGATCGTCCTGTGGGAGGCCGCGGTCCGCGCGGGGGTGGTCGACCGGACCTTCGTCCCGGCGCCCTCGGCGGTGCTGCACGCCCTGGGAGAGATCGGGCCGGAAGCCCTGGGGCTCCTCGGGGAGATGCTCGGCAAGACGCTGGTGGCCTATGGCGTGTCCGTCGGGCTCGGCGTGGGGGTCGGCCTGGTGGTGGGCTCGGCCCGTACGCTCCACGACGTGGTGAGCCCGTTTCTCGTCGCCGCCTACGCCCTCCCCAAGATCCTCGTCTTGCCCTGGATCCTCCTGGCCCTCGGTTTGGGGGTCGCCCCGGCGGTCGCGTATGGCGCCCTGCAGGGCTTCTTCCCGATCTGCCTCCTGGTGATCGGCGGGGTGCGCGACCTCGACCGGACACCCGTGCTCGTCGCCCAGTCGATGGGGGCCCGCCCCGGGCAGATCTATCGGAAGGTGATCCTGCCCGCGACGCTCCCGGCGGTCCTGGCCGGCATGCGGCTCGGCCTGGTCTTCTGCCTGCTCGGCGTCCTCGTCGTCGAGATGTACGGGGGCATCCGAGGGATGGACTTCCTGCTGGCGAGCCTGGCCACCGCGTTCCGCGCGCCTGAGCTGTTCGCCGCGACCGCGCTCGTCTCCGTGTTGTCGGTCGTGGGCGTCCTAGGCC
>Ga0318563_10001355_pt1 | contig 10444 bp, 10 predicted proteins | sample GRESIP066b5f19_FD_203689 | JGI IMG/M metagenome (GOLD analysis project Ga0318563, IMG submission 203689) | Tropical soil microbial communities from Luquillo Experimental Forest, Puerto Rico - GRE.SIPMG.066b5f19 | ecosystem: Environmental > Terrestrial > Soil > Tropical forest > Bulk soil... | reverse complement strand
TCAAGGGCCTGACCAACGCGGCGCAATACTTCATCGGTGACCAGCCGAAATTCACCATGGTCGTCACCAACATCGGGCTGATTTCCTGCAAACGCGACGTCGGGGCCGCGTCCCTCGCCGCCTATGTCTACTCGCTGGACAACAAGCGGCTGTGGTCCAACCTGGACTGCGCGCCGTCCAACGAGACCCTGATCAAAACCTTCACGCCCGGCGAGCAGGTGACGACGGCCGTGACCTGGACGGGGATGGGGTCGGCGCCGCACTGCCCGCTGCCGCGGCCGGCGATCGGGCCGGGCACCTACAACCTCGTCGTGCAGCTGGGCAATCTGCGCTCGCAGCCGCTCCCGTTCATCCTGAATCAGCCGCCACCGCCGCCCGGGCCGTTGCCGGGTCAGCCGGCGCTCGCGCCACCACCGGAGGCACCGGGCGCGCCGGGTCCCGTTCCCGCGGGGTAGCTCAGTTCAGGGGGTCGGCGATGGTCGACTCCGCCAGTTGCGATAGCCCCTCGCGCACATGCCGGGCCCACATCGCACCGATGCCGTCCACCGATCGCAGGTCGTTGGCGCTGGCCGCTAACAGGCCCTGCAGCGTTCCGAATGCCCGGACCAACAGATCGGCGTGGGCGAACTGCAGCCGAGGGATGCCGGCCATCGCGCGGTAGCCGCGCGGGCTCAGCGCCGAATCCTGCGCCTCCGTTGTCGTCGGATATCCGAAAACCTTTGCCAGCGAAGTGAAATCGAGGAGCTCGGTATCCGACAGGGCGTCCAGCTCGTCGAGGGTGGCCGTCAATTGGGCCTCGGACAATGTCTCCGGGCTGGCGTGATAGTCACGCACGATCAGTTCCCGGGAGACGTCGTTGCCCCCGAGCAGCTCCTCGAGCTGCAGCCGCAACTGGCGCCCGTCCGTACCGAGCTCGACGCAGTCATAGTCGATCGCCAGCCCGATCCGCCGGACCAACTCGAGTCGCTGCACCACCGTCATCACGTCGCGCAGCGTCACGAAGTCCTCGATCTCCGCTCTGGATAACTGCCTGCTGACCTCGTCGAGCCTGGTCTTATACCGTTCCAGCGTGGCGATGGCCTGATTGGCCCGCGACAGGATGGTCGCCGAATCGGTCAGCACGTGGCGCTCCCCGGCGACATAGACGGTGACGATGCTCATCGAGTGGCTGACCGAGATCACGGGGCAGCCGGTCTGGATCGCGGCCCGCTCCGCGGAGCGGTGGCGGGTTCCCGATTCGTCGGTGGGTATCGAGGGATCGGGAACCAACTGCACGTTGGCCCGCACGATCCGGCTGCCGTCGGTGGACAGCACGACGGCGCCGTCCATCTTCGATAGCTCGCGCAGCCGGGTCGGCGCGTACCGGACGTCGAAGGCAAAGCCGCCGTCGCAGATGGCCTCGACATTCTCGTCGTTGCCGAGCACGATCAACGCACCGGTGCGGCCGCGCAGGATGCGCTCCAGGCCGTCCCGGAGCCCGGTACCCGGTGCCAGGCGGGCGACGGTCTCACGCAGTGTTGGACGGGTCACAGCGTGTCATTCTGCTACGCGCCGGTCGGCGCGCAATGGGGAAGTGTCTAGCCGCCGTGCACGGGCGGGCGCCCCGGCGCGGTGGTCGGCGATGTCGACCATGTGCTCCAGCGCGGCGACGATGGTGGGCGCGCTCAGTGCGCGCATGCCCGCCGGCACCTCCTCGCAACCGGGCGGGATGAGCGCGAGGTTGCATCCCTGCCGCGCGGCTTCGATCAAGCGCCGTTCCATGCCGCTGACCCGCCGCAGGTCACCCGCCAGCCCCACTTCGCCGATCATCACCGCCGTGGTGGGCAACGGCAGGCTCGCGTATGCCGAGGCCAACGCAATCGCCACGGCGAGATCCGAGGATGGATCGGTCAACCGCATGCCGCCGACCGTAGACAGGTAGATGTCGTTGACGGCGATGGTCAACCTGGCGTGCTTTTCCAGCACGGCGGTGATCATCGCGGCCCGGGCATGGTCGATGCCGCTGACGGCGCGGCGCGGTGAGCCGCCGGACGGGGTCGCCAGCAGCGCCTGGACCTCGCCGATCAGTGGTCGCTTTCCGTCCAGCGTGACGGTGATCGCGGTGCCGGCGACCGGTGCCGGCCGCTGATCCAGGAAGAGGTGCGACGGGTCGGCGACGTCCTCGATGCCGTTGTCGTCCAGCACGAAGCAGCCGACTTCGTCGGCCGCGCCGAAGCGATTCTTGATCCCGCGGACCATTCGCAGCGAGCCGTTGCGGTCGCCCTCGAAATGCAGCACCACGTCGACGAGATGCTCCAGCGAGCGCGGTCCGGCGATGGCCCCGTCCTTGGTGACGTGGCCGACGAGCATCAGGGCAACGCCGTGGGCCTTCGCGGCCGCGGTCAGCGCGGCGGTTACCGCGCGCACCTGCGTGACGCCGCCGGCGACACCGTCGGCCCCGGTGGTGGACATGGTCTGCACCGAGTCGACGATCACCAGCGCGGGCCGGACCTGCGCAATGTGGTCCAACACGGTGTGCAGGTCGGATTCGGCGGCCAGGTAGACCTCGTCACCGCCGCAAGCGATCCGGTCGGCGCGCAGCCGGATCTGGCCGGGGGACTCCTCGCCGGAGATGTACAGCGCCCGCCGGCCCGATTGCGCCCAGCGATGGGCGACCTTGAGCAACAGCGTCGACTTACCCACGCCCGGATCGCCCGCCAGCAGCGTGACCGACCCCGGCACCACGCCGCCTCCGAGCACCCGGTCGAGTTCGCCTATGCCCGTCGAGCGGTGCCGGCTGACGTTGGGTTCGATGGAAGTGATCGGAACGGCTTGCGAGGTGGGGCCCGAAACCAGACCTGAACGCCGGCCGCCGCCACCGACCGCGCTGAGGACCGGCACCTCGCCAACGGTGCCCCAAGTGCCGCACTCCAGGCACCGGCCCACCCATTTGGCGGTGACATGCCGGCATTCCGAGCAGCGGTATTGCGCGCGCGCATTTGCCACGCCCTCAAGGTATCGGGCGGGTGCGACAACACCCAGGCCGCGACGGCCCGTTCGGACCGGCTCAAACCGGCTCAGACCGGTTGGGGCCCCAGTCCGGCAGAAACCGGGACCAGCACACTGGCCTGCCCGGCCTTCTCGAAATTGAACGTGAAGTTGTAGGTGAGCCCGTTTGTGATGGGCTTGGTCAGCGCGACGGTCGCCCTGACCGCATTGCTGGAGCCAAGGGGGCCCGGCGCCACTTTCTGGCCGTCGGGCGTGCCGATGAACAGGGTCCCGCTGGCGGGCAGCCGACCGTCGCCATCGACCGTCACGGTGCCGATGTCACTGGTGATGCCCAGCAGCTTGTCCGCGACGTCCGGCGACTGGTTGATGGCCACCGCCACCAGGTCCACCGATCGGCCCGGCTGAAGGAAGTCACCGGTCTGCACGGCTTGCACGCGGACGTCGCGCAGCGCCACGTTGTTGATCGTGACCCGGTTGCCGTTGACGGCGGGCTCCTGGGTGGCCATCTGGGAGATCTGACCGGCTCCGCAACCGCTGAGCAAGGCGGCGGCCAGGGCGATCAGGCCGGCGACGGCGACACGCGCGGCCCAGGCGAAACGTCGGATCGGGAGGCCGATCTTGAAGCGGTTCACTCAATGCCTCCTGCTCGGCTCGCGCCGTCATGACAGCGGTTCGACTATGCAACTATGCACAGTAGTAGGAACGTCCTGACAGCGGTAGCGCAGGGCGCTAGTCCAGCTCAGCGGGCTGCGGGTGGGGTACCTGCGAGGGCCGAACAACGAGGTTGGTAAGGTATCGACCTGCACGACTTGCTCCGCCTGTCAACCCCTAATTTGTCCGCGTTGTGCCCCTGACCTGCACCGTTGTTCCGCATGACTCGGGCCGCCGTGTTAGGATTGAAGCAACGAAAGGGGCTCGAACCAGATGATCTTCAAGGTCGGCGACACCGTTGTCTATCCACACCACGGTGCTGCGTTAGTCGAGGCGATCGAAACCCGGACCATCAAAGGGGAACAAAAAGAGTATCTCGTCTTGAAAGTGGCGCAGGGCGACCTGACAGTTCGAGTGCCCGCCGACAACGCTGAGTACGTCGGTGTTCGCGACGTCGTCGGCCAGGAGGGCCTCGACAAGGTTTTCCAGGTGCTGCGTGCCCCGCACACCGAAGAGCCAACGAACTGGTCCCGCCGTTACAAGGCCAACCTGGAGAAGCTCGCGTCCGGCGACGTCAACAAGGTGGCCGAGGTGGTGCGCGATCTGTGGCGCCGCGACCAGGAGCGTGGCTTGTCGGCCGGCGAGAAGCGCATGCTGGCCAAGGCGCGGCAGATTCTGGTCGGTGAGTTGGCGCTAGCCGAAAGCACCGACGACGCCAAGGCGGAGACCATCCTCGACGAGGTTCTGGCCGCCGCTTCCTGAAGGCCCTGAGGCTTTGGTGGTCTCGGGCGCCTCGGGAACGATAGTTGCCATCGTCCCGGCAGCAGGGTCGGGGGAGCGGCTGGCCGCCGGTGTACCCAAGGCCTTCTACCAGCTCGAGGGGCAGACCCTCGTCGAACGGGCGGTCGCCGGCCTGCTGGAATCGGGCGTAGTCGATCGTGTCGTGGTGGCCGTTCCCGCCGACCGCATCGACGAGGCCAAGTGCGTCCTGGGCGACCGGGCGATCGTCGTCGCCGGCGGGGCCGACCGGACGGAATCGGTGAACCTGGCCCTGGCGGCCCTCGCCGGTGATCCCGAGTTTGTGCTGGTGCACGACGCTGCCCGGGCGCTGACACCGCCGGCCCTCGTCGCGCGAGTGGTCGACGCGCTGCGGGCCGGCAACGGCGCCGTCGTGCCCGCGCTGCCACTGTCTGACACCATCAAGGCCGTGGATGCCAACGGGGTGGTCCTGGGCACACCGGAGCGGGCCGGCCTGCGGGCCGTGCAGACCCCGCAAGGCTTCGCGACCGATGTACTGTTGCGCGCCTACCGACGGGCGGGGACCGCCGACTTCACCGACGACGCGTCGCTCGTCGAGCACCTCGGCGGTCAGGTTCAGGTGGTCGATGGCGACCCGCTGGCGTTCAAGATCACCACCCAGCTCGATTTGTTGCTGGCCCAAGCGATCGTGCGCCGGTGAGCGAGCTGCTTCCGCTTCCAAGGGTCGGTTTGGGCACCGACGTGCACCCGATAGAACCCGGGCGACCCTGCTGGCTGGTGGGGTTGCTGTTTCCCGACGCCGACGGCTGCGCCGGTCACTCCGACGGTGACGTGGGTGCCCACGCCCTGTGCGACGCGCTCTTGTCGGCCACGGGCCTGGGCGATGTCGGCGCCGTGTTCGGCGTCGACGATCCGCGGTGGCAAGGCGTCAGCGGCGCCGACATGCTGCGCCACGTCGTCGACCTGATATCGCGGCATGGTTACCGCGTCGGCAACGCCGCCGTGCAGGTGATCGGCAACCGGCCGAAGGTCGGTCCGCGCCGAGCCGAGGCACAGCAGGTGTTGTCCGGCCTGCTGGGCGCGCCGGTATCGGTGTCGGCGACGACCACCGACGGGCTGGGCCTGACCGGGCGCGGCGAGGGGTTGGCCGCCATCGCGACGGCGCTGGTGGTCTCGACGGGATAACCCGCTCGCCGTCGCGGGGTGCGGTAATTGGCCAGGTAAGCTGGCACGTCGTGACCGATCGCGCCCGTTTGCGGCTACACGACACGGCTGCCGGTGCCGTGCGTGATTTCGTTCCGCTGCGCGCCGGACACGCCTCCATCTACCTGTGCGGCGCCACCGTTCAGGGCTTGCCGCACATCGGGCATGTGCGCAGCGGCGTGGCCTTCGACATTCTGCGCCGCTGGCTGGCCGCGCGCGGATACGACGTCGCGTTCATCCGCAACGTGACCGATATCGAAGACAAGATCCTCAACAAAGCCGCCGCGGCCGGCCGGCCGTGGTGGGAGTGGGCGGCCACCTACGAGCGCGCATTCAGCGCCGCCTACGACGCCCTGGACGTGTTGCCGCCGTCGGCGGAGCCGCGGGCCACCGGGCACATCACCCAGATGATCGAACTAATGGAAATCCTGATCGAATCCGGCCACGCGTACGCCGCCGGGGGCGACGTCTACTTCGACGTGCTCAGCTACCCGGAGTACGGCCAGCTGTCCGGACACAAGATCGACGACGTCCACCAGGGCGAGGGTGTGGCTACCGGCAAGCGTGACCAGCGGGACTTCACCCTCTGGAAGGGCGAGAAGCCGGGCGAACCGTCGTGGCCGTCGCCGTGGGGCCGCGGACGCCCCGGCTGGCACTTGGAATGCTCCGCAATGGCCCGCACCTACCTCGGCCTGGAATTCGACATCCATTGCGGCGGAATGGATTTGGTCTTCCCACACCACGAGAACGAAATCGCGCAGAGCCGCGCCGCCGGGGATGGATTCGCCCGCTACTGGCTGCACAACGGCTGGGTGACCATGGGCGGCGAGAAGATGAGCAAATCGCTGGGCAACGTTTTGGCCATACCGGCGATGTTGCAGCGGGTACGGCCGGCCGAACTGCGCTACTACCTCGGCAGCGCGCACTACCGGTCGATGCTGGAGTTCTCCGAAACCGCATTGCAGGACGCCGTCAAGGCCTATGTCGGGGTTGAGGAATTCCTGCACCGTGTGCGCAGCAGGGTCGGTGCCGTCGAGCCCGGCGAGTGGACGGAGAAGTTCGCCGAGGCGCTCGACGACGACCTGGCGGTCCCGATCGCGCTGGCCGAGGTGCACCAGGCACGCGCAGAAGGTAACCGGGCGCTCGACGCCGGCGACCACGAGGGTGCACTCAAGCAGGCCGGCGCGATCCGGTCGATGATGGGCATCCTCGGCTGCGACCCACTCGACGAACGCTGGGAATCCCGCGACGAGACGTCGGCCGCTTTGGCGGCCGTCGACGTGCTGGTGCAGGCCGAACTCGAGAACCGGGAAACCGCGCGCGAACAACGCAACTGGGCACTCGCCGACGAGATTCGCGATCGCCTCAAGAACGCCGGCATCGAGGTCACCGATACCGCCGACGGACCGCAGTGGACGTTGGGCGGTGACGGCAAGTAGATGGCCGGTAACTCGCGGCGCCGCGGGGCGGTGCGCAAAACCGGCACCAAAAAGGGCCCCACCGTCGGCTCGGGCGGCCAGCGGCGCCGCGGGTTAGAGGGCCGCGGTCCGACACCGCCGGCGCACATGCGCCCCAAGCACCCCGCCGCCAAGCGCGCCCAGCAATCGTCGCGCCGGCCGGCCAAGCGCGCCGATGAGACCGAAGTGGTGCTCGGCCGCAACCCGGTGCTGGAATGCCTGCGTGCCGGTGTCCCGGCCACCGCGCTCTACGTCGCGCTCGGCACCGAAGCCGACGAGCGAGTCACCGAGTCCGTAACCCGCGCGGCCGATTTGGGCATCGCGATCCTGGAGGTACCGCGTGCCGATCTGGACCGCATGACGACCAACCGCCTGCACCAGGGCATCGCGTTACAGGTGCCGCCGTACAGCTACGCCCACCCCGATGACCTGCTCGCCGTCGCTACCGCCTCGCCGCCGGCGCTGCTGGTCGCGCTGGACAACATCTCCGATCCCCGCAACCTCGGCGCCATAGTTCGTTCGGTCGCGGCATTCGGCGGCCATGGTGTGCTGATCCCGCAACGCCGGTCAGCCTCGGTGACGGCGGTCGCCTGGCGCACCAGCGCCGGGGCCGCGGCCCGCATCCCGGTGGCGCGGGCCACCAATCTCACTAGGGCACTTAAGAATTGGGCCGACCGTGGGTTGCGCGTGATCGGATTGGACGCCGGCGGCGACACCGCGCTCGACGACCTGGATGGCACCGACCCGCTGGTGGTGGTCGTCGGCTCGGAGGGCAAGGGGTTGTCGCGGTTGGTCCGGCAGAACTGCGACGAGGTGGTATCGATTCCGATGGCGGGTCATACGGAGTCGCTGAACGCCTCGGTGGCCGCCGGGGTCGTGCTCGCCGAGATCGCCCGTCAGCGCAGGAGTTAACGGCGAATGCGTGCCCGCCTCGTCGCCCTCATGACGTTGGCCGTCACGCTTTTCGCGCCGCCGCCGACGGCATCCGCGCAACCGGCCGGCTTCGATCTGCAGGCGCATCGCGGCGGACGCGGTGAGACAACCGAAGAATCGCTGCGGGCCTTTGCCAAATCGCTCGAACTCGGCGTCAGCACACTGGAACTCGACATCGTCATCACCAAGGATGGCCAACCCCTGGTGTGGCACGACCCGACGATCGATGCGGACAAGTGCGCCGACACCGGGCCCGCGTTCACCGGTGACCCGGCGTATCCCTACGTCGGAAAGCTGGTGCACGAGTTGACCCTGGTGCAGATCGGCACGCTGGACTGCGGCCGGCGGCTCGCCGAGTTTCCCCGGGCTGAAGTGGTGCGGGACAACAGGATCGCGACCTTACCGGAAGTCTTTGCGCTGGCCGACTCGTATCGGGCCTCGGATGTGCGCTACAACATCGAAACCAAAGTGGAGGCCGACAAACCGACCAGGTCGGCCGAACCCCAACAATTCGTTGACGTGATACTGGCCGCGGTCAGGTCGGCGGGCAAGGTCGATCGCGTGGAGATCCAGAGCTTCGACTGGCGGACGCTGCCCATGGTGCACCGGGCCGAGCCCTCAATTCCTTTGGTGGCCTTGTTTAACGAGGAGACCTGGGTGCCGGATTCGCCGTGGCTGGCCGGCATCAACGCCGCCGTCGTCGGAGACCCGATGGTCGGGGCGCGGGTGGTGGGCGCCGACATCGTCTCGCCCAGGTACGCATTGGTCACCGGCAGACCTTATGTTGATCACGCGCATTCGTTGGGGCTCAAGGTCATTCCGTGGACTGTCAACGATGCCGCCGCCATGCGGGAGCAGGTCGCCGACGGCGTCGACGGCATCATCACCGACTACCCAACGCTGCTGCGCAGCGTGCTGGCCGAGCTCGTTATGCCCCTGCCACCGGCCTACCATCGGGCGTGATTAATCGCTTGCGGGCGCGTGCTTTTCGCATAGTAGTTCGGCCAGCCCGCGGATGGTGGTGATGTCGTTGGAGGTGATGCGTACCCCGGTTTCGATTTCGATGCGGGTGGTTAGTTCGAAGGCGCCCAGCGAGTCGATGCCGCACTCGGGGAGCGGCCGGTCGGGATCGATGCTGCGACGCACGATCAGGTTGACCTGGTCGGAGATCATTCGCCGCAGCCGCAGGGGCCACTTGTGTTGGGGCAGTCGGTCGAGCTCGTCGCGCAATTTGGTTGCTCCGGCGGAGTTTTGCTGTGTGGCGCGCAGCGGTTCGGCGAAGTGGCCGCGGTGGGCGAGGGCGGTCAGCCAGGCGGTGTCGGTGATCGGGGCGTAGCCGGTGTAGGCGCGGTCGTGGCGCAGCAGCGCTTCGAATGCGTAGGCGGGCGACCGGTGCGCACGATCATCGATCGCATCGAATGAAGGCATTCCGTCTTTCCTCAGGTGCGCCGTACCTGGCTTTCTCGCCGAGCTGGACCGCGTCCCGTGACAGCTTCACCGGCATTAGTTGAGTCAAAACGTACCAATTCAGCCCCGACCTGGCGCAGGCCACCGAGCCGCTAGGTGCCAAGCAGCCGCGTGGACGCCCAGAGCGCGAGCACCGCCACCACCAGCGCCGGGGGCACGGTGCGCAGCCCGAGACGGGTGTACTCGCCAACGCTGGCATCGACGTCGTGGCGCCGCAGCACGCGCCGCTACAAGAGGTTTGACAGTGAACCGACGTAGGTCAGGTTGGGGCCGATGTTGACCCCGATCAGCACCGCCAGTATGGCCACCGGCCCGCTGTGCGCGACCAGCGGCAGCAGCACCAGCGTGGCGGGCAGGTTGTTGACGACGTTGGCCAACCTAGCCGCTATCGCGGCGGTCTCGAGCAACGCGGGCAGTCCCGAACCCGACGGCAGCACCGCAGACATCGCCCGGTCCATCCCGTTGAGCATGACCGCCTGTACCACCACGCCCAGCGCCAGCATGAACACCAGGAAGGACACATGCACGGAGCGCACGATCTCCACCACCGAGGTGTGCCCACGGCTCAGGCTGCGCACCGCCAGCGCCGAGGCGCCGCACAGCGCCACCCAGGTGGGGGCCACCCCCACGGATTGGGACACCGCGAACCCGGCGAGCGTCAACCCGACGACCACCAACACCAACACGGGCGGTCGTGGCGCCGGCCCGAGTTGTTCGGGGTCCGGCTGGACGCGCAGGTCCCCGGCGAAAAACCATCGGAAGACGACGTAGAGGGTGGCCACGGCGCCCAGCCATGGCAAGGCCATCAGCAGGGTGAACCTGGTGAATGAGATTTGGGCCGTGTGGAAGGCCAGCAGGTTGGTCAGATTCGACACCGGCAGCAGCAACGAGGCGCCGTTGGCCAGGTGAGCGGTCGAGTAGGCGTATGGCCGCATCCGGGTGAGCAGCCGGCGGACGGCCGCCAGCACCACCGGGGTCAGCAACAC